>Ga0209692_10002893_pt1 | contig 17539 bp, 6 predicted proteins | sample tdDd472_FD_187129 | JGI IMG/M metagenome (GOLD analysis project Ga0209692, IMG submission 187129) | Marine sediment microbial communities from the Atlantic coast under amendment with organic carbon and nitrate - tdDd47.2 (SPAdes)... | ecosystem: Environmental > Aquatic > Marine > Coastal >...
TGACGGTTATGAAGTTAAAGTATTCAATGCAAATCCAAAAGACGGCCAATCTATTTATAATAACCACATCAATAGCATTTTTGAAGAACCAGACGGAACCATGTGGTTTTGTACCTCAATTGGGATCAGTAAATATGACCGGGCAAACCAAACATTCAGCAATTACATACCAGACACCTTAGATTTATATAACGACCGCAATAAAGCGCAGAAGATTATTCAGGAAGGTGATTATTTATGGGTTGAAGTTTGGCTTAATGATCTATTTAGGTTTAATGAAAAAACAGGGCAGTTTCATTCCTTTGCAAAAGATACCTTGAATCCATCAAAAGGTATCCATGGCACCCACACTTTTTGTATATTTATTGATGGGTCAGGAGTACTTTGGGTTGGCTCCTTTGATATTGGAGGTGATTATGTACTCAGCAGATTTAATAAGGAAACCGAGACATTTATTCATTACCAAAATGACCCATCTAATCTCGAGAGTTATAATGGATATTGGTTCAGTTCAATGATTGAAGACATGAACGGAATCCTCTGGATTGCAACACATGGAGGAGGTTTACTTGAAATCATTGATAAGGAAAACGGTAAGTTCAAACATTATCTCCATGACAAAAATGACCAACATTCATTATTAGATAACAATCTTTCAATAGTATTCGAAGACTCAAAAGGAAATATCTGGACGGGTGGACAAGACGGCTTTTCGCATTTAAACAAAAATACAGCTCAATTCACCAACTATCAAATCCCTCATAATTCATTTGATCATACCAGATCAAATAATATAAGAGACATCATTGAAGGTGAAGCAGGTGAACTCTGGCTTGCTGCTTATGAAGGTTTCTTCAGATTTGACCCTTCTAACTTAATTTTAAGGCAATACCTTAATGATCCTGAAAACAAAAACAGCTTAAGTGGTAATGCTCCTCTTCAAATCATGCATGATCACTCGGGTCACGATTGGATATTGACTTGGAACAATGGAGTAAATAAATTTAATCATTTTTCAAATTCATTTCGAAAAGCTGAAATGAATAGCTATGATGAAAATACCCTGTCAGGCAATTATATTACGAGGATTTTTGGAGACAGCAAAGGCGATTTGTGGTTGGGGACCGGTGGTAAGGGTCTGAACAAGACCGTGCTAAAAAAATCCAGGGATTTTACTGATTTTGAACTTTATGTAGTTGAAGCAGAAAATTCAAAAAGTATAATTGATAATCGAATATTTAGTATTAATGAAGACAAAGAGCAAACTATCTGGGTTGCGACCTTACATGGATTAAACAGGTATAATGCACGGGATAACGATTTCACCCGTTTTCAGTATGATCGAAATGATCCCACCAGTATAACCAATGGTATTGTTCAAGTTGCTTTTGAAGACAGCTATGGAATTTTCTGGGTGGGTACAAGAAATGGCTTAAATATCATGGATAGAGAAACCGGAAAGTGTTTGCATTTTTTTCCTGATAAAAATAATCCGGGATCTATTGCGAGTAAGGATGTAAGGGTAATTTACGAAGATTCATATGGTGAGCTTTGGTTTGGCGGTACTTACCTTGAGAAATTGAACAGAAAAGATACCAGTTTTATCCATTATTTTTCAGACTCCATTGTTTTTCAGGATTTTGAAAAATCAGGTATCTGGAACATGGTTGAGGATGATTCAGCGAACCTTTGGATGACAACTGACCGGGGTGGCATCATCAAGTTTCAGCGTAATGACAATAAGTTTGTCACTATTACAACTGAGCAGGGGCTACCAAGTAATACCATTGCTGCAATAGAAATTGATAGCAAGGGTTTTATCTGGGCCACATCAACCCAGGGCCTTTCAAGGATCGATCCCAAAAATTATTCTATTCAGAATTATGATGCTGCTGATGGATTGGTCAACCTGGAATTTAATGAACAAAGTTCGTTCAAAGACGAAGATGGGTGGTTGTATTTTGGTGGAAGGAAGGGTTTTACATTTTTTCATCCTGATAGCATAAAAGAAAATAAATTCATTCCCCCAGTTTATATTACTGCCTTACATGTTGCCGGTCAACAAAAATATTTTGATAAGCCACTCTATGAGATGTCAACTATTGAGTTACAATACAACGAAAATGATTTTAATTTTGATTTTGTAGCGCTGAATTACATCAATTCACATAAAAACGAATATGCTTATTTGCTCGAAGGCTATGATGAAGATTGGAATCATGTTGGAAATCGGCGGACTGCCTTTTATACAAACCTTAGTCCAGGAGAATATACTTTCCGTGTAAAAGCCAGCAATAATGATGGTTACTGGAATGAAGAAGGAGCCAGTCTTGCAATGGTTATTCATCCTCCTATGTGGAAAACATGGTGGGCATATACGATTTATGCATTACTTATCATTTCCATATTGTACGGCATATCCCGGTTTTATCTCAGGCGCCAGCGCTTACTTCATCAACTGGACCTGGAGCAGGTAAATGCTGAGAAACTTGCGGAATTGGATATTGAAAAAAATAAATTTTTCTCGAATATATCCCATGAATTCCGCACTCCGCTAACATTAATTCTCGGACCGTTGGAAAGGCTTATAGGGAGTCCTAAAGATGAAAATCAAAAGCAGGAACTCAACCTGGTAAAGCGTAATGCCCGAAGACTTCAAACCCTGATCAATCAATTGTTAAGCCTAAGTAAACTTGAATCGGGAAAGATGAAATTGAAAGCCCATCCTGAAAATATTGTCAAACTAACCAGGCTGTTCCTGCAATCCTTTCATTCAATGGCCGAGGACAAAGGCATCAAACTTGAGTTTGAAAACGATGCAGAAGAGTACATTGTTTATGTTGATACAATCAAATTCGAAAAGGTTGTCAATAACCTGCTTTCAAATGCATTCAAGTTTACGGATAAAGGAGGGGAGATAAAAGTTAGCATCACCCCCCAACTCAGCCCCCTTAGTCCTCCCTCAAGGGAGGAAATCCCACCCAAAGGGGTGACAATAAAATTCTCCGATACAGGCATTGGTATCCAAAAAGAAGAATTATCACATGTTTTCGACCGTTTTTACCAGGTGGACGAAAAGCAAATGAAAACCAATCTTGGAACAGGCATCGGATTAGCTCTCACCAAAGAACTCATAGAACTACACCATGGAACCATAACAGTCGATAGTGAAACAGGAATGGGGACGACTTTCACCATTTTCCTTCCTATGGGTAAAGCCCATCTTTCAGAAGATGAGATATTTGAGACCAGTATGAATGGTTCAGATACGGATGATGATTTACTTAACGATGATTACTTGTTTGTAAAGGATGTAGTTTTAAAAAAAGAATTGAAAAAAGAAGTTCCTGAGGACAGTAACTTGCCATTGCTTTTAATTGTGGAAGACAATGAGGATATGCGTACTTACATTAAAAGCTACCTTACTGATTCTTATAATATCATTGAGGCAGTAAATGGAAAGGAAGGGGCCGAACAAGCCATCGAACATGTACCGGACCTCATTGTGAGCGACCTGATGATGCCCAAATTAGATGGCAATGAAATGACCATCCAATTAAAAAGTGATGAAAGAACAAGCCATATCCCGATTATACTATTAACGGCCAAAGCTTCTAAGGAAAGTAAATTAGAAGGGCTAGAGACAGGGGCGGATGATTTTTTGACCAAACCCTTCGATGCTGATGAATTGCTTATCAGGATTAAAAACCTGATCGAGCAGAGACGAAGATTAAGAAAACTATTATCAAAACATATCGGTGATGTTTTTCAAACAAGTATAATTAATGAGGCTACCGGCAAAGCCATTAGCAAAATTGACGTACAATTCCTGGAAAAAGCATCAACTATTATTGGCAAACAAATGGCCGACCCTGAATTCAGTGTTGAAATACTAGCCGGGGAAATGGCCATGAGTCAGATGCAATTGTACCGTAAACTGAAAGGTCTTACCGATCTGTCTGCTAGTGATTTTATACGTCAACTGAGATTAATGAAGGCGGCTAAACTACTAAAAGAAGGCGAATTAAATGTAATCCAGATATCTTACGAAATTGGAATTTCCAGCCCCTCATACTTTGCGAAAGCATTTAAAGAGCAGTATGGGGTAACGCCTTCCGACTACAATTAACAATCTATCTGACCTTCTCACTAATTCTTTGGTACATAAGGCCAATACCATTCCAATAGGCATAATTACTTGAAATTGTTATATCAGCGCTAGGATTTGTTACCCTGGTGTTAGACAAAGTGTTCCCACCGTATTAATTTTACGTTAGAAATTATTCAATCGATTAATTAGTGAGAAATGGAGGATATCATGAAAAAATTAGCCTTATTTATCGTATTAGCCGTACTCATCCAATATACCGTATCAGCTCAACCCTGCCTGCCGGAGGGATTGCATTTTAAATACCAATCAGAGATAGACAATTTTCAAGCCAACTATCCCAACTGCACAGAGATAAAGGGAAATGTTACTATTGGATTATTCTTTTATACCAATATCACAAATTTAGAGGGGTTAAGCGTTTTAACTTCCATTGGCGGAGATTTATTGATTGATGCTACTGGCCTAACAAGTTTAACAGGTCTGGACAATCTAACTTCCATTGAGGGAAACCTTGAAATTGGCAGTGCTGATTATAACGGTGGAAACAATTACCTGACAAGCCTAACAGGCCTTGACAATTTGACTTCCATAGATGGAGACCTTACTATTGTATCCAACGAAGCCCTGTCAAGTCTTTCAGGTCTGGACAATGTGATATCCATAGATGGAGACCTTTGGGTTGAAGACAACGATGCTCTATCAAGTTTTACGAGTATGGAAAATCTGAGTTCGATCGGTGGGGATCTTTTAATTTATGATAACAATTCCCTGACCAGTTTTAATGGACTGGAGGGTTTGACTTCCATAGAGGGAAACCTTGAAATTGGAAGTGCTAGTTATTACGGTGGGAACGATCACCTGACAAGCCTGGAAGGTCTGGATAATATCAGTGCAAATTCCATAACAGATTTATATATTATAAATAATGATTCTTTATCAAGCTGTGAAGCACAGTGGTTATGTGATTATTTATCGAATCCGAATGGCAGTGTTAATATATATAATAACGCTGCTGGCTGCAACAATCCACCGGAGGTAGCTGATGCCTGTGGAATTACTTTAGCTTGTCTGCCCTTCGGCAACTATTGCTTTTTTTCACAAGATGATATCGACAATTTCACAACCAACTATCCCAATTGTACAATAATTGGAGGAGATGTTGAAATAGGACATTATAGAGGGAGCGATATAACAAATTTGAACGGATTAAATATTTTAACTTCCATTGTTGGAAAGCTTAAGATTACATGCAATGATGCTCTGACGACTTTGACAGGTCTGGACAATGTGACTTCTATTGGGGGAGATTTCAGGATTTACCATCATTGGTATGGCTCAGATAGTTCTGCCCTGACAAGTCTGACAGGTCTAGAAGGTTTGATTTCCATTGGCGGTGACCTACATATTGGAGATTCGTTTGGGGGCGAACTACTACTACTGACCAGTTTAACGGGACTGGATAATGTTACTTCCATCGGGGGAGATCTTTTGATTGAAAAGTGCGATGCCCTGACAAGTATGACAGGGCTGGACAATGTGACTTCTATTGGGGGTGATTTGGGGATAGGCCCAACTGTTTATGGATATCAAGGATTAACTGGTAGAGGCAGTCGTAATGCTGCTTTAACAAGTCTGACTGGTCTGGACAATTTGACTTGCATCGGGGGAGGCCTTAGAATTAATGACAACGATGCCCTGACGGACCTTACAGGACTTGACAATTTGACTTCTATAGGAGGAGATCTCAACTTTTTTTATAACGATACTTTGATAAGTTTAACAGGTCTAAATAACATGACTTCCATCGTGGGAGACCTTAGTATTTATGGAAATGGCACCCTGACAAATCTAACGGGCCTGGACAATGTTTCTTACATAGGTGGAAACCTTTGGATTGGTATGGGTGAGCATTACCCTAATGGTAACGGTAACCCAAACCTAATAAGTTTAACAAGTCTGCAAAATGTGACTTCCATCGGGGGAGACCTAATTGTTGGATCCAACGCTACCCTGACCAGTTTAACGGGACTGGACAATTTAATTTCTATTGAAGGAAATTTATCAATTGGGATTAAATATTTTGACTATGAGGCAGGGGAGTGGCGTTATAATGGGAACGATACCCTGACAAGTTTAGCGGGTTTGGATAATCTCACTTCTATTGGAGGACACCTTTCTATTTATGGCAATCAAGCATTGACTAGTCTGGAAGGTCTGGATAATATAGATGCAGCATCTATAAATAATTTATTCATTGATAATAACGATTCTTTAGTTAGCTGTGAAGTTCAAAGTATTTGCAAATATCTCGCAAGTCCAAACGGAACCATTGAAATTCATGACAATGCCCAGGGCTGTGACAGCCAGGATGAAGTATATTTGGCTTGCACAGTTTCTGTGGATGAGATCCATCTTTCAGATAAGGTGTTAATTTACCCCAACCCATCATCCACCCATATAACAATAGATTTACCAACCACACTACAAAAGAACACCTTCCTGACCATACATAGTATTAACTCGCAGCAACTACTAAAACAACGGATAATGGAACAAAAAACTGTGGTTGATATATCAGGCTTGCCCGAGGGGATCTATTTTGTAAAAATAGCGGATGATAGGACGGTGAAGGTGGGCAAAGTGGTTAAGAAATGATTTATCTAGTTATTAACAATGAAAAAAAGGAGGATATTATGAAAACAAAAATTTTACTTTTAGTTTTTCTTACATTTTGTTCAGTAAATCTAATTTCACAAAATGCCAGCACACAGGGCATTCAACCAACCTATAAGGTGAGCCTTGACGAGGCCAACGATGGCCAATCCGGGCCTGTAGAGGGTGTAGCTAACATTGGGGCTGATGAAGTGTTGATAACAGATAGCTTAATCGCTTATGGATATGTTGGATACGATCCTACAAATACATTACCAGAAGGACCTTGTTTTTTTGATCTTGATAATCCGGGCTTGATAACTTCAATTGCTGGCACTGGAAGTGATTTTATGCCTGCCGGAACATGGGCAGATGGTATTTGGTACGGTGTAGCATGGGTGGGTGGGACTGGCGCTCTGTATGAAATTAATCCTTTTGATGGTAGTATGACTTATATAGGTTCTAGCGGATATCCTACTAGTGGTATTGCCTATGATGGTATAACAATGTATGCTTGTTCTTCAAATATGTTTGGTAGTATAAACCTGGCAGATGGTTCTGGAACTATTATTGGCCCGATGGGTAATTTCGGAGTAATGAGAAGTATAGCTTGTGATTCTGCAGGTAATATTTATGGTGTTGACTCTGAGGATGACAAATTATATTCAATAAATAAGACTACTGGTGCTGCCACAGTAATTGGACCGCTTGGTATTGATCTTGATAATTATGCTCAAGATTTGGATTTTGATAAAGACAATGATGTGCTCTATCTTGCCGGATATGTGAATAATGATGGAACCTTATACACCATTAACACCAGTACCGGTGCAGCAACTTCAGTAGGGGCATTTATGAATGGAGCTCAAATATGTGCTTTTGCAATTCCATATGGAGATCCTGTTCTCCAGAATGATGTTGGGATTGTATACATTTCTTCCCCGTCTTCAGGAATGTTTTTTACCGATGAAGAACCGGTTGTTGTCCTTATAAATAACTCTGGTATCAATGCCCAATCTAATTTCGATGTATCATTTACTGTGGATGGTGGTTTACCTGTTACGGAAACCGTCACAGCTACCATAAACAGCGGTGAAACCTATGAGTATACTTTTACAGCAACCATTGATTTATCAGCAATAGGTGAACATACTGTTGAAGTTTGTACTGATTTAGTCGGTGATGAAAATCATGATAATAACTGTATGACTAAAATAGTTGTTAACACTGGATTTGATTATTGCGACGCTTCAACAGTACAACTAGACGAATTTATTTCCTTTGTATTATGTGGCTCAATTAGTAATCCCTCTTCCTGGCAATCGGGAGTAGCCAATTATACAGATATCTTTGCCACAATTGGGCCGGGTATGTCGGAAGATATTAGTATAATCAATGGAGTCCCATATGATAACGATTCTGCAGCTGTCTGGGTTGACTGGAATAATGACACTATTTTCCAGTTAAATTCAGAGGAAGAGTTTATTCTGATCAATGATGGGACAAATGAAATTTTTACAGGGAGTATAGAAGTCCCTGCAGGAACTCCTTACGGGGATTACAGGATGCGGGTCAGGTTAGTTTGGAATGTTACCCCTGATCCTTGTGGCCTGGAAGATTACGGCGAAATTGAAGACTACACCATTCGTGTTGATGACGCTACAAATATTGATACTAAGCTCATAAACAATATGCGGATTTATCCAAATCCTGCATCAGCTATGGTAAATATCAAATCTGACAACCTAATGGAATATATAACCGTGTATAACCAAACAGGGCAGAAAGTCTTTTATAGGGAGATGAACGGTAATTCTTATCAGTTGAATACTTCAGGTTTTTTATCAGGTGTTTATCATTTCCTGATCAAAACAGATGGAGGGACTGTTTCCCGGAGGATTGTTATAAAATAGAAAACAATTATTAAACTTTAATTTGAATTCAAATAATAGATATAGTACTAAAAATGATACTATGAAAAATTTTAAAGAACTAATATTGGCTACAAATCTTTTACTGTTTACTTTAACATTAAATTCTCAATACCTTGTTAGTGCAACCGAACTTTCCAGCCTAAGTGCTCCTTTAGTTGAGGCATATTTAAATAGTCATGGATGGGATACATCTCCAATGACTATAAATGGAGTTACAAGCTATAAAATAATCTATAACACTACTGATGTACATGGAGACCCAACAGTTGCCTCCGGCGCATTGTATGTACCTCAATTATGCGATACCATGCCTTTAGTCTCTTATCAACACGGAACAGAATTTCACAAAGCACATGTTCCCTCCAATAATTATGTTAGGGACAGAGGATTGCTTTATTCCGGGAATGGCTTTATCACCACAATGCCTGATTATCTTGGAATGGGTGTCAATCCGGGCATTCATCCATATGTTCATTGGGAGTCGGAGGCTACGGCGAGTATTGATTTAATTCGTGCGGCAAGGGAATATTTAATGGATGAACTTCATATCCGGGATAACAACCAGCTATTTTTAACCGGATATTCGCAAGGAGGACACTCCACTATGGCGATACACAAATACATTACAGTCAATAATTTGCAAAGTGAATTTAATGTAGTGGCCTCAGCTCCAATGTCAGGAGCTTTTCCTCTTTATGATGTACAAATGCCTGGGATTTTCAATGAAGACTCAACGTATTGCTGTTTGTATTACTTGGCTTATGCTTTCGCTTCCTATCAGCTGGTTTATGGAAATTTATATGAAAATTATAACGAATACTATGATCCCCCTTATGACACTCAAATACCAATCTATTTATCTGGTAATTATACTAATGCTCAATGGGCTGCATTAATGCCTAATAATTATTATGACCTTATGCAGGATTCTGTTATACACAATATTAAAAACAACCCTAATCATCCTGTTAATATTGATCTAAGGGAAAATGATCTGCACAACTGGATCCCCGATGAACCGGTTCGTATGTTATATTGTGGCTCGGATCAAGTGGTTTTCCCCGAAAATTCAATCATGGCACAAGATACTATGAATGCACTTGGGGCAACTGATGTACAGGCAATAGAAATGGATCCATATGGCAATCATTCTACATGTGTTGTTCCAGCTTTTACCTATGCACTTGAATGGTTTGACAGTTTGAAAGTGCAATGTTTAATGGTTGGCTTATCAGTGCCATCAGTTAAAAAGCAGCCTGGTATAAGTCTTTATCCCAACCCCTTCTCCACTTCTACAACAATTGAGTATGTGCTTGCAGAATCCAGGAATGTGGACATCACAATATTCAACCACCTGGGTCAGCAAGTAGAAAGAATAGAACAAGGGAATTCACAATTAGGGAAACAACAGTTTGTTTGGGATGCCTCAGCAATGCCTGCAGGTATTTATTTTGTTCAGGTGAAAGCAGGAAATGAGGTAACAACACGGAAGATGATTAAGCAGTAAGGGTACAAGGGGCAGGGGGCAAGGTTCAGGGTAGTTTTAAGTTTTGCCTACTGCTTACTGCTTACTGCCTACTGCCTACTGTCCACTGCCTACTGCCTACTGCCCACTGCCTACTGCCTACTGCCTACTGCCTACTGCCTACTGTCAACTGCCTACTGTCAACTGCTATCTTGACCCTCCATCCTAATTATCGTATATTTATACTTTAATACTTTTTAATTAACGTATAAATAGTAGTTGGCTTCAATATCCAAACATATCATTTTGCTGACTTTGGCAAGGCAAATAATTGCCTTGAATATTTCAATCCCGAAAACAATAAAACCATTATTTCTTTTCTTCTCTATCCTAACTATTTCAGTTTGTACTACCAATGCATTTGCCCAATACACTTACGAGCTCGACAAAACTACCCGTTTCGAAAAGATGGGCGCCGAAGAAGGCCTGTCCACCGGATATGCTACTTGCATGCACCAGGATAAGTACGGATTTATCTGGATAGGATCACAATTCGGATTAAACCTTTATGACGGTTACAATGTAAAAGTATTTAACATTGATCCCTCCAATCCCAGCGCAATATATAACAATCGGATAATTAGTATTTTTGAAGAACCTGACGGAACCATGTGGTTTTGCACGGCAATTGGCATCAGTAAATATAACCGTGCTACTCAAACATTCACCAACTATATACCTGATACCGCAAACGTTTACAAGGATTGCAACTATACCCAGAAAATTTTACCCGATGGCGATCAACTATGGGTGGATGTTTGGGAGGGCTTATTGTTGTTTGATAAAAATACCGGGCTATTTCAATCACTTAAAGAAGATACAATAAATCCTTCCCAAGGCGTATATTCCAATATGGCTTATTATACTTTTATGGACCGATCGGGCAATTTATGGGTAAGTTCATGGGATGCAAATAAAAAGCTTGAGACCCTTAGCAAATATGATAAAAGTACCGGGAAGTTCATTCATTTTCTGAATAACCCTGCTGATCCAGAAAGTTTTAATGGTAAAGCAATCGTTTCAATGATCGAAGACAGGGATGGAATCCTGTGGATTGCAACACGTGGAGGAGGTTTACTTGAAATCATTGATAAGGATAAAGGTAAGTTCAAACATTATCTTCATGACGAAAATGACCAGTATTCATTATTGGATAACGATCTTTCAACAGTATTCGAGGATTCAAAGGGAAATATCTGGACAGGAGGAAAGAACGGATTTTCGAAGCTTGAAAAAAACACATCACATTTTAGGAATTATACGGTACCCAGATGCTCTTTTAATAAAAACAGAATAAACATAATTTATGGTTTCACTGAGGATACTGATGGAGAATTATGGCTTAACAGTAATGATGGGGTTTTCAGATTTAATTCCATAACACAGAAGTTAAGACATTACTTTCATGACCAAGGGAATCAAAACAGCATAAGCGGAAATTATGTTAACCAAATCATGCAAGATCATTCAGGCCAGATCTGGATCTCAGAACTTAATACCGGTATAAATAAGCTAAATGACTTTTCAAATTCAATTAGAAAAGTTGAGAAGAATATTACTAATAAATTTACTCTCTCAAGTAATTATGTAGGACAAATTCTTATGGATGCTCGAGGAAATTTATGGGTTGGAGGGCGTGACGGATTAACCAAGATCAAACTGAATAAAACTAAGAAAAATAATAAGCTTGATCACAATATATTTGAACTTGATGAACCTGAGATTTTAATGAGCACCCATATAATTGCTCTTTACGAAGATAAGAGGCAAACAATTTGGATTGGGACTTTCGGAGGATTATTTAAATACGATCATAACAAAAATAATTTAATTCGTTATATGCCGGATACTGAATATGTTGCAAATTCAGAATCCAATGATGTTGAGTCTATATTTGAGGATAGCCATGGCACGTTATGGGTCGGTACCCGGGATGGTTTGAACATCATGAATAGAAGTACGGGTAAAGTTTTTGCTATTTTACCTGATAATAAAAACGCAGTCAATACTAGTCTGGATATAAGGGCAATATATGAGGATATATATGGGGATGTCTGGTTTGGAGGGGATTATCTTTATAAATTGAACAGAAAGGATACAAGTTTAATAGATTTTATACCGAATACAGGTATTACGAACGATATTTATAGAACCGGTATTCGACGCATTGGGGAAGACGGTTTGGGCAACCTGTGGTTCACAACCAATAGAGGAGGTTTGTATAAAATGCACAGAATAGATACTAGCTTTACTTCATTAACGGTTGACGATGGCCTCCCACGTAATAGTGTAATGTCTCTTGAAACAGATGATAATGGCGATATCTGGGTATCTACCAGTAACGGTATTGCAAGGATTAACCACCAGGATTATTCTATCCGGACCTTTGATATTTCAGATGGATTGATCAGTCTTGAGTTTCTCAATAAAAGTTCCTATAAAGACAAAGATGGTTGGTTATACTTTGGAGGAAGAAAAGGATTCAATGTTTTTCATCCCGACAGCATCAAGGAAAATAAACATATCCCACCCGTTTATATAACCGGATTAAATATAGCAAGAGAGCCAAGATATTTTGAGGATGTAATTTTTAACATGGACCATGTTGAGCTGCAATACAACGAAAACGATTTCAGTTTCGATTTTGTGGCATTGAGTTATATCAACCCGCAAAAAAACCTGTTTGCTTATATGTTGGAAGGCTATGATAAAGATTGGATTTATGCTGGAAATAAGCGAACGGCAAATTATACCAAAATGAGTCCGGGTGATTACACTTTCAAGGTTAAAGCCAGCAACAACAACGGGTATTGGAATGAAGAAGGTGCCAGCATTGCTCTGGTTATCCATCCACCATTTTGGAAAACATGGTGGGCATATTCCATATACGCATTAATTATTATTAGCTTGTTTTACATTCTGCGTCGTAATGAGCTAAAACGTTTGAAACTAAGACGAGAATTGGAGTTTGAACAGGTTATCACAGAAAAATTGATCGAAGTTGACAAGGAAAAATCTGATTTCTTTGCCAACGTGTCGCATGAATTCAGAACCCCACTGACCCTAATCCTTGGTCCGATTTCTAAAGTCATTTCCATCTTGAAAGACGGAAATAATAAGCAGGAATTGCTTATTGCACATCGAAGCGCAATTCGTTTACAAACCCTGATCAACCAATTACTTTCCTTGTCGAAACTTGAATCAGGTAAAATGAAGCTCAAAGTGAGAGAAGAAAATATTGTACAGTTGGTTAAAGTCTTTGTTGGGTCGTTTGAATCCCTGGCCAATCAAAAACAGATTGAGTTGATTTTTGATTCATCATTGGAGAATTATCAACTAATGATTGATCGCCTGAAGGTCGAAAAAATATTAAATAACCTGCTGTCAAATGCTTTTAAGTTCACGGAACAAGGAGGAATGATCAAGGTAAGTATTTCATCGAAGTCTGGAGGAATCCAAATCAAGGTTTCTGATACTGGGATAGGTATCAGGGAAGAGGATCTAGAGCATATTTTTAACCGCTTCTATCAGGTTGATAGTGGCCATAGCCGGGGATACGAGGGTACTGGTATCGGCTTAGCACTCACCAAAGAACTGCTTGAACTGCATCACGGTAGTATAAAAGTGGAAAGTGAAGTTGATGTAGGAACTACAGTAATCATTTTTCTGCCAGCAGGAAAGGAGCATTTGAATAAGAATGAGCTCATAAGTAAAGGTTCACCAGATCATAAAGAGGATGTTGAATTGTTTGTTGATGACTATGTTTACGGTAATATTCCATTACCTGATATTAGTTCGGGAAGTACCACAGAACAATCTGAAAAGATTCTACCTTTCATACTGATTGTTGAAGACAACAGTGATATGCGAGCATACTTAAAAGGCTATCTGGAACAATCGTATAAAATAATTATTGCGGAAAACGGAGAAGATGGTTTTTACCAGGCTACAGAGCATATTCCTGACCTGATCATTACTGACCTGATGATGCCTAAAATGGATGGCAATGAATTGACCGAAAAGCTTAAATTAGATCAGCGCACGAGTCATATACCAGTTATTATGCTAACAGCTAAGGCCACTATGGAAAGCAAACTGGAAGGGCTTGAAACCGGTGCTGACGATTTTCTGACAAAACCATTTGATGCACAGGAATTAATTATAAGAATAAGAAATTTAATAAATCAACGTCAGAAGTTACGAGCAATGTTTCGGCAACAAATTGACAATGCTGATCAAGCGAATACCATTCAGGAATACACGGGTATTGGAATATCGACAATAGATAAGCAGTTTATTGAGAAAGCTATCAATGTTGTAGAAGACTATTATTCGAATCCTGATTTTGGTGTTGAATTGTTTGCTAATGAAATGGCCATGAGCAGGGTTCATCTGCATCGTAAACTCACCAGTCTTATAGATTATTCTCCTAATAATTATATCCGCAATATACGACTAACCAAAGCTGCTGAATTGCTTAAAGAAGGTGAATTAAATGTAACACAGGTCTCATACGAAGTTGGTATCTTCAGCCTTTCCCATTTTGCTAAAGCCTTTAAAGAAAAATATGGCGTATCTCCTTCCGAGTATTCGTAACTAAATGTACTTCCTACCTAAATCTTGTTACAAATGAGATAGCATTTGTTACAAATCAGTTAGACAGTGCCTCTCTCCAATTGTAATTTTACCTTAATAATTATATGATATAAATATAATTACCCTAAATGTAATTGAATATGAACGTCATAAGGTATAAGATTGAAGTACCTTAATGCTAAAAATGAATACTATGAAAAAGATTTTATTATTGATCATCACAATGGTTCCACTGTTAATAATTGCTCAAACACCAATATCTCCCGGACCTGTAGCTGGCACCTGGAATCTTGCAGGTTCTCCATATATGGTGAACGGTGAAATATATATAGACCAATCAGCCTCACTTACTATTGAACCGGGTGTAGAAGTTCGCTTTACAGGCTGGTATAAATTCATTGTTAACGGATCATTAATAGCCGGAGGAACGGAGTCTGCTAACATCCTGTTTACGGCCAATGATACGAATATTCGCTGGCATGGGATCAGGTTTATTGAGACTGAAGTATTTTCCATCCTGGATTACTGTATTGTAGAATATGGATTAACAGTTCTGGATGAGACTAATTATCCTGACAATGCCGGTGGTGGTATATTAATCCTCAATTCTCCTGATGCTTCCATTACCTTAAGTAATACTGATATACAACATAATCAGGCCTGGTATGGAGGAGGCTTAGAATGTGATAATGCCAATCCAGTCATTGATAATTGCAACATTACTGATAACACCGCTAATACGGGTGGAGGGATAGAATTATATTCTCCTTGCAATCCAATAGTTATGAATTCAACCATAGCCTATAATAATGCGGAAATATGGGGGGGGGGGATTGAAGTTTCCGGGCAGTGTTTCCCGGAAATTACTGGTAATACATTTATCTATAATTCAAGCCTCCATGGTGGAGGTATACAAATGTCAAACTGTATTAACGGTTTTGTTATTGAGGGAAACTTGATAGCCTATAATTCAAGCGATGAGCACGGCGGAGGTATTAAAATTAACAATTCTTTCGAATTTAATATTAAGCAGAACCTTATTGCCCATAATACATCAATGTATGGAGGAGGAGTTTCTTTTTATGACTCAGATGGTTTTTTTACAAATAACACCATTGCCTATAATGAAGCATTATCAGATGGAGGTGGCATTTATTATAATACTGGCTATCCAAGTTTTAACAGTGATATCATATATTTTAATTTGGTAAATGGAGCTCCTAATCAGGCTTGTATTGAAAATATTTTCGGTATTGCGGCATTTACTCATTGCGATATTCAGGACTCGACAGCAGGATTTTCCGGTCCTGGAGGAATAAATTTCTCAGGACCCTATATAAACTGTATTGATGGCGATCCATTATTTGCAGATGTACTTAATGATAATTTTAATATCACCTGGGAGAACTACCCACATCCGGATATAACCAGATCACCCTGTATTGATGCTGGTAGTCCAGGACTTCCTGAGCCTGACGGAACAATTAATGATATTGGTGCATATCCTTTTTTTCAATTGCTGGAGATTCCTGAAGCCCTTGAAGCACTCAATATATCCTACAGTAGTTTTAATGCTGTTTGGACCACTGCCTACGGTGCGCTTGGTTATCATCTGGATGTTGCTCTTGATGATGCTTTTTCAAATATGGTCTATGAAAACATCGAAATTGAAGAAGATACCAATTATCTTGTGGATGACCTCGATGAAGGCATAACCTATTATTACAGGGTGAATTCATATAATACTGCCCTTACAAGTATATATTCAAATACTCAATCAGCTAATACACTAAGCGTTTCAGTTGAAGAGTTTGACAATGATAATATTGAAATTTATTCATCTCATCATAAGCTGTTTGTCAATACAAATCAAATAATCACATTTCCCGGCGAAATATGGATATTTAATACCGTAGGCCAGTTGTTGTCCCGTAAACAGATTTATTCAGGATCAAATACAATAGATCCTGAAGTTACCGATCAGATCATCATCGTTAAAGTAATAATACAAGGAAAAGTTTATAATAAGAAATTGCTGATAAGTTGATCATTCAGTCTACTACATTATGAAATAATATTTTCACCCATTCTTCCGGAGTAATTTGAATCCCGTTGTTTGCAATGAAAATAATGCTCAGGAATGTATTTTTTCGCATTTCTGAGCAATATCTTATTTGACAATCTTTATATGTTCTTTGACAAACGGCCCTGGCATTTTTAGGACACGTTTTTCGAAACCCTTATGAATAAAGGCCTTTGGGAGGAGGTAAAATTTTGATGCATAAACCGGCTTTACCGGGCCTCCGGCCGATATAGCCGGAAATCCTAAATTCTAAGCTCTAAATCCTAAACAATATTAAAGCTCAAAATTCAAATATCAAAATGTTTTGAGCATTTGTACTTGGGAAATTGGAATTTGTTTAGAGTTTAGAATATTAGGATTTAGAGTTTATTGATGTGGTTCGGGGTGTGGGTATTAAGTGATTTGGATATCATCATTACAATAAAAATCCTTCGTATTATGTATTGGCTTGAGGTGAATCAACTCCTCTAATAATAACAATTTTTTGAACAATAATGTGGGACATTTTCTCTGCTAGGGTATTAATAGATAAAGGCTCATACCAAAACTCAAGTATGGAAAATATAAAAGATGGACATCAGATTCAACCCGAGGAAAAGATCCTCACCAGGATATATTTAATTCGTAATCATAAAGTA
>Ga0209692_10002895_pt1 | contig 17521 bp, 13 predicted proteins | sample tdDd472_FD_187129 | JGI IMG/M metagenome (GOLD analysis project Ga0209692, IMG submission 187129) | Marine sediment microbial communities from the Atlantic coast under amendment with organic carbon and nitrate - tdDd47.2 (SPAdes)... | ecosystem: Environmental > Aquatic > Marine > Coastal >...
CGTTTCGATGGCGAAGTAATAAACGCGGATTCACTTCAGTGGGTAAAGCATTTCGATATTGGCACAGCAAAACCTACACCCGATGAAATGCGACAGGCAAGGCACCACATTATAGACGTTATGGAACCGGATCAGGAATATGATGCAGCTATTTACACCAAGATGGCGCGAGAAATCATTGCAGAAGTAATTTCAAGAGGTAAAGTTCCAGTTGTAGCAGGTGGAACCGGCTTATATGTGCGCACTCTTTTAGGTGGCATAGTTGATCTGCCCGGTAGAAACGATGAAATCAGAGGCAAATATGAAAAAATACTTGAAGAGCATGGAGCAGAAGTTCTCTTTGAGGAATTACGCTCCTTAGATCCTGAAGCTGAACAACACATTGACAAACACAATCCAAGGCGGGTAATTCGTGCTTTGGAAGTTATATTACAAACAGGAAAACCAATCTGGGTATGGCAGGCTGAACATAAATTCAAGGAAAGTCCATATAACTCCTTCAATATTGCTCTAAAACCGGATTTGGAAAAACTGGACAAGCGCATAATGATCCGCAGTCAACAGATGCTGGATCAGGGATTAATTGAAGAAACAGAAAATCTGCTGGAAAGATTTCCTGACAAATCACTCAAACCTTTCGGTTCGATTGGTTACAAGCAAGTCGTAGAATATCTGGGTGGTAAGATTGAAAGGTCGGAGTTACTGGAAAAAATTGCACAGGCTACCAGACGCTATGCACGTAAACAGGTACGCTGGCTGAAAACAGAAGACTGCATCAAGTGGATAGATTCAGAAAACCCGCTTTCAGTATTGAATGATATAGAAACTTTCCTTAACTCATGAAAACAATGGCTACTCGCTCTTTTTCCATTCCTCGATTGTTGCCTTGATTTTGCGTTTTTCCTCAGGGGGAAAGCACAAATAAGGAGCGAGAAATAGATAACAAAGGAACCAGAAGGTAAGCACGTCCCAGAATAGCCCCACTCCAGTAATTGCATGGCCGATTCCAGCAAAAAACAGCGAGCTGAAGATAAACCAGTAAGCAACTTTTAAGTAAGTGTGATGAACTTCTCTGTGATGATTTACATATGGAATCAGGATAAAGTGAGCAAGCGAAGTCGCAATAACCAGAACTATACCAAGATAGTAAGTGATTTCGTTGGCATGTCCCATACTTGAATTTATATAGCCAATGTACAAAAATGCGGCTGCCGGCCTTGGAAAGCCAAACCAGGCACCATCATAATGCAATTTTGTAACATTAAATCGAGCAAATCTAATACAACCTGCCAAAACAGGAAATGCACCAACTATTACAGCTGCCCACCAGGGAATTGGAGGCATGGTTGAATGCTGAGTAAAAAATCCGTACATCAAATATCCAGGAGCTATGGAATATGCTACCAAATCGGCCACATTATCCAGTTCTGCCCCGAATTTATTGAATTGATTTGTTAATCTGGCAACCATTCCGTCACCAAGATCACAAACCCACGCAAACATTATGCAATAACTTGCCCATTCCAGTTCGCCACGCATAACCATAATGACACTCAAAAAACCGAAAAAGGCATTTCCCAAAGTCACATAATCTTTAGCTTTTAAAAGCATTATTGTTCACCTGATATATTCTACAAGAAATGTTACATTAACCAACTTCGACAAAGAATAAACCCCGCAAAATTATCAAAGGAACCATACCTTGTCAAAAGAAATATGCTTATTGTTGAATAATATTTTCTAGAATACGAATGCTGACAGAATATATTGTATATATTAGCAATTCTAGCTTTCAAATATAAATTGTTTGACCAATATAAGTTAAAAATGCTACTTTTAGACGGTAGGCTTGCTAGGCAATCCTGAATTGTGAGCCATTTCTCGCCACATTACTCTTAAAGACTGTTCAAAACACTGCTGGAGCTATTAGTGTCTAAATTAAAAATCACTTTCATCCTGGCTATATTTTTAATCTTTTCGGTTATATCTACCAACGTATATGCTTACACTTATATAGATGGAAATCCAAAATGGAGCTTTAAAAGTATGCCAGTGGGATGGATGCTCAATGCCAATTGCTCGGCAGATTTATCATTTGAGGCATGTGAACAAGCCCAGAAAGACAGTTTTGACACATGGAGCAATGTATCCTGCTCTACCATGATGTGGCGATATCTTGGAACCACTTCAGAGCTGAACCATGAGGATTGGGGTGGATGGACAGGAAAAAGCGATGGCATAAACCTTATGGCATGGCAGGAAGATAGCTGGCCCAACGATCTGGATGGAGCAATAGCAGTCACCGCCCCTATTCAGGCAAACGGAACGTTCAGAGATACTGACATTCTTTATAACGGCTATGATTTCAGATGGGGAGTTAATGGTGAATGGAACAAAATGGATATTGCACACATTGCAACCCATGAAATTGGCCACGCTATTGGACTCGATCACTCCGAAACACGCGAAGCAACAATGTATTATGCAACAAGTAGCGGGCTTACAACTTCCAGGACGCTACATCAGGATGACATCAATGGCATTTGCTCCATATATCCACTGGGAACAATAGATGCAGAAGTAGGTATTCCCTGCAATAATGTTTGCGAAGGTGACGCAGAATATTTTTGCGGATGGTTCAGAGGCAAGGAAATGTGCACGCACAGTTGCAATTTCAATGCAGATTGCCCTGATGGATATTTATGCGGATACCTCTCAACGGCTGGGTTTTCATGCTGGAATGAAGGCGAAACTGAATTCGGAGACAATTGCAAAGACGATTGGGACTGTAAAAAAGGTTTTGTCTGTCGCAGCAATGAAGACACATCCATCTGCACCGAAATGTGTCCCACAACTTGCCCGGAAGGATTTAGTTGTAGTTCTCTGGTAGGCAATGAAGGAACAGCATGTATGCCAACAGTTTCGCAATTCCTTGGAGAATGCGACCCGGAACTTTGTGCGGAGCCATATACCTGTGAAGATATTAATGGAGATTCATACTGCACCAAAGGTTGCACAACACCACTTGACTGCCCGGAACAGTCCGTTTGTACAAATTGGAATGGCCAAAATGTATGCTGGTCGGAGGAAAATCCAACAAGAGCCGAAATTGATTCCTTTGTTGCAGATAAAACAATCGTTTCACCCTTGGAAACAGTTATTTTTACCGCTGAGGCACATTCCCCAAATCAGGTTATGTATAAATTTCTGCACCAATCACCTGATGAAGAATTTTATCAAATCAGAGATTACGGCACCAACAACAGCTATGAGTGGTTGGCAAGCAAGTTTGGCAGACATGTATTTGAGGTTCAGGTCATTGATTCCCAAAGTCTTGCAACATCGGACGATCTTCGGCAGATCATAGTGGACGTAGTTGAAGATACAGGCGTTGTAACAGATGGCGACGATGATTCGATTGTGGAAGATGGCGATCAGACAGAACCTGATGGAGATAGCGACACTAATGGTGGATCAGGTGGCACAGGTGGCGGCGGTGGTTGCAACAGCACAGACAAAACTGCACCTATCGTTCTTATATCGCTTTTGATACTGGCATTGTTCAGAAAGCCTTACAGTTTCAGTCTTCGACAAACTGATAAACAGTAACAAGGGGATTTTTATATACAGCCACTAAATTGGGCACTTTATCTGGGGTAAAGTTTTTTGCGAACCGTCTGTCAAGTGGCCCCCAAAACACAAGATCAACACCTTGAGCTTTCAGGATATTCTTTGCTCGTCTCGGCGATTTAGACTTGATAACAGCCATATATGTCTGTTTCTTTTTTAAGAAATCACGGCTAAGGTCTTTATGTCCCAAATAACTCACACAATTTGAATAAGCAGGAACTTTCAAAGCAATATGTCCATGTGTAAACACTTTTGTTCCAGGTTTTCTTGTGTCCAGCCATTTCAGGGCATCAATAACTTCCGGTGCCTGAAAGTAGTAACGGTATTGTTCGTTAGCTTCGTTTATTTTCTGATTTATAAAAACAACAGAGCCGGGTAAAGCCAAGCATAAAATTATTATGTAAATAGCTAATTCTCTTATTGTAAGTTTTTTGCGCATTGGTATTAAAGAAACAGTGGCAAGTAACATGGGCGCTGTAAAACCTGCACAGGTTCGCCATGCAAATGGCAAAACTCCTGAAAGCATCAGAAACCAAAGTGTTGCAATCCATGCAAACAGAAATCTTTCGTTAAAACCAGTCTGCTTAATTTTAAACAGGCGAATCACAAGCCAGATAATTGTCCCAACAAGTGGTAAACCAAGCCCGAATAGAAATGTTTGTATATCTGGTGGTGAATATTTGTTGGTTTGTGACCAGATCGAAAAACCTTCACTGTAGGATGTTAGCCACCATGAGTATAAAAAAGCCACTAATGGTAATGAAAGAATTATGGCACTACGTTTTAATACTGCGAATCTGTTTCTTGCAATAAGCATCTGAACAGCAAGCACAACAGCACCTACAGACCAGCCCACAAGGGCGTCATACGATCTGAAGAAACCCAGCACCAACAATAACAATCCGGCCCATGCAGCATGTCTGGTGGACTCATTTTTCTCCGACAACCAGACCAGACCAAGGGCCAGTAGCAAAACACCATGTGCCAGAGCCGAGTGAGGAACAAAACTCGCCTGCACAAATGGAAACAATTCTGTATACAAGTCAGGTGGAACAATTTTCATCTCGGCATATTTTGCAATCCAGCCAAATCCTGAACCGAAAACAAAAAGACAACATGCAAATATTCTTGCCGGTTTGGTAAAGTTAAGTTTTTCCGTTAGTAATGAAAAAGCAAATATCAAGACAATTGCAGATATAATACGTAACATTTGAAAAACAACAGCGAAGGAAAACCCCAGAGCCGATATTTTTCCAAGTATCAGCCAAAGCAAATTGAAATATGCAGGTTCCATGCTCTGAGTTTCATAAGGATTGTAAAACACAAAACTGCCAGATGCACTTTGCTTGATAAACGAAGCATAGGTATCCATATCCTCAGGATAATGCATGTAGCCATGAAAACTATGTTGCGCATCTTCCTGGGCAATTGCCATTAAATAAGGAATACTCCCCACCGCAAACAATATCAAGGCGATAAACAAGGATATCCAGACGAAACCACGTTTGTTTATTTGTTTATTGAGTTCTCCCCCTAATTCTTTAGAATCAGAATATTCCATAGGTTCATCTGTCTCGGTAAAATAGTTCGATAACACAAACCAGTATAAAGTATTCCCCTACACAAGCAAATCAATATTTTGAATGTAGTCGAAATCACTTACTGAAATTGGTAGCTAACACCTACTCCGACACTGCCTACAAAACCACTTGAGGAATATCCGGGCCAGCCGGGGTTGTTTGTTTGCAATCCTTCCGGGTCTCCGGTTTTGGTATCGGAATCATCAGGGAATTCATCCAGCATCAACTCGTCTTTTTTGGTGTGTGAGCGTGAAAGTAAAGTTATAAATTGCACATGAAAATCTATTGCAAGCCCTTTCACCCATGGCAAAATAATAGAAGCACCACAGCTTGCCTGTACCTTATCGTTATCTACAAAATTGGTTCGACCATCCTGCTCGCCCACTGGAGAAGGTTCCCAACCGGCGCCCACTCTAATATCCAACCATTTCGCAGCTCTGTATTCGATACCGGCTTTCACATAGTACGTGTCATGAAAACCAGATGAGTAGCTAATTACTTTCTCGCCATTTTCATCTTCGGCTAAAATATCGGTTTCCGGTCTAAACTCAGACCAGCGCAACCATGCAGCATCAGCACTTATGGTAAATTTCTTAACATCAAATCTAACGCCAGCATTTAATGTTCTTGGCGAAAATGAAAAGCCATAGTTGAATTCCTGATTAACGTTGGAGTTCTTTCCAACCTGAAGACTATTGGTAACATCTGCGCCAAACCAGGACTTGTCTCTAAAGCTGATGCCTATACCAAACCACTCTACCGGATCAATCTGAATACCTGCAATTACTGATGCATCGTATTTCATTTTTGCATCTAGTGCCAAATAGACACCATCAGGCTCGGCTAAATTGTCGACAAACATTTCTGTTTTTGCAACCATGTTTCCAAACACATTTACAGAAGCACCAAACGAAAACCATTTTAGGGGGCGGAACGCTACTCCTGCAAGAAATGATGGGCGGCTGGCTCTTCTGTTCAGTAATTGATATTGCAAGCTGTTTGAAAAATACTGTTCTCTTTCATCTGCGTATTTAAGATCAACAGCAGCCAGTGAGCTTAATGGCACAGATAAAGCAGCACCAACACGCAGCCAGTACAAACCAAAATCATGCACAATTCCCCCCGTAAGCATATATACGTTCGGGTCATTGTTAGTATCGTTTCTCGGAGTAAGATCGGCAGTGGGCATGGTTAGAATGTCAGATTCTTTTTTAGGCACGTCATAATCGGTTCCATCTGGTCTTGCAAGCAAATTAATCTTGACACTATCAAAACTAAACATGAAATGAGCCCCAACACTGGGTGCAACAAACCCTAACCTGCCAGGGTTATAGAACAGGGCGGAATAGTCCCTTGCAGATGCCGTAACTGCCTGATTCATCCCCATTGATCTTGAAGATAACCCATAAAGCTCCAGCGGGTTAGCACCTGCGGAGTTGCTAACCAAAAAGACAACCAACATTAGCATGGTTGCAATGGCAAGTTTCATATGATTCATAATTCTTACTCCTTCAGCGAACACTTATTCAGCAGGCTCCTTGGGACATTCTTCGGTCCACATCGGTTCTGCCATTGCCACTGGATCATAGGAGAATATATTCTTCTCGTCAGCAAAAATCTGCTCACAGGTCAAATTATTGTCAAGTTTTACCATTTCAAACCTGTTAAGTTCAGGAACATCTCTTTTTACAAGATCAAGCTGCAAATCCAACATTGAGGAACTCGCTCCCAAAGTATTCATCTCAACATCAGAAACCACAGTTCCCTGTATAAGATTCTTGCTGACAAGTTTACCACCCATTTTACGAATCATTCTCAACACAACATATACATCACCACTTACAAAACCTTCTATTTTTGCAGTAACGCCACCAATGTCATCCTCAAAACCAACAACTCTAATATCATCTAATTCCTCAGGTAGCTCATCGTTTAAAGGGTCTGTGAATTTATCTTTATCAGCTCCATATATATCTATTGTTTGATCAGCAGAAAAAGCTGCATTGGTCATCATGCTATCAAATACGGCATTTCCAGTACCGGTTGGTATTGCTTTAATGGATTCCTCGGTAAATTCAACAAAGAAATACATATCTTCAATTACATTGAGTGAGAAGTCACAGATTTCTTCTGTATAGCTCATTGTTCCGTCTTCATTTACAATGGCGTTAATTTTGGCAACCCCTGTTAACAGAGCTTGAATCCTACATTCAAGGATTGGAACTACAAAAGTATATGAAACCGCAAATTTTTCGGCCCAAACTCCGGAAAGCATTTCAGAAGTCACTGCAATATCTTCTGATTCAGTCTCATCTTCAGCATCGCCATCACCATCAACGAAATTGTCAGTGTCAGCATCACCATCAATAATGTTTTCACTATTATTACAGGAATAGCACAAGACAGAAATAAAAGCTATTAACACACAAAAAGCTACTTTTTTCATTATGGTATACACCTTTATGGTTGGTAAAAACGAATTTTACTGTTCTTTGGGACACTTATCAGTCCAAAGCGGAGTTGCATGATCCATTGGAACATATGTAAACAATTCGTCTTTTTTACTGAAGATATCAGAACATGACAAATCGTTATCCAGCTTAACCATCTCAAAATAGTTTACATTCGGGTCATCATGCTTTTTAAGATCCATATCGAAGGCAAACATTTCAGGGTCAGCGCCAAGGGTAATCATTTCAACTGAAGACTCTATTTTTCCTGTTATAAGGTTTTCATTAATAACAGTTCCAATCATATTTCGCATCATCCTCATAACGACGTAAACTTCACTGTTGTCACCTACAAAACCGCGTATAGGTGTAGTCAGCCCTGGCTTGCCATCATTGTCAAAATCTATCACTAAAGGATCATCAGCATTCTCAGGCAATGGGTCATTATTTGGATCATCCATCTGACTCCCGTCGACCCCATATAAATCCCATGCTGGCGATGTCAGCCAATCTGCACCTGTTTCAAGCGCACTGAATTCAGAGCTTCGCTGAGGAGTTCCTGTTGCTGCTATTACATCATCAGTAAAAATTACAAAGAAGTATATGTCCTCAACCAGATCCATACTCATGTCACATATTTCTTCCGTAAACTTCAGGCTTGTACCATCCTGTGTTGCCTGCAGCTTAGCAACACCAGACAGCAACATTTGAACCTTGCATTCTAAAATCGGCAGAACTGTAGTGTAGGAAATTGCAAAACGCATAGCCCATGCGCCATCAAAGGCTCCATCTGCTATTGCCAGATTTTCATCTTCAAGCTCAGAGTCAATATCACCATCAACGTTTTCCTCTGTGTCACCATCAATAGTTATCTCAATATCCCCGTCGCTGTTTCCACAATCACCATCCAAGCAGCCGGTAGAATCTTCACAAGCTGTCAGCAACATAAATGACAACAGTAGAACAATAAAACTCACGTTTTTTAGCTGCGACAATTTACATGTACTATTTTTTTTCATTGAGCTTACTTCCATCGTATATGACGCACTATTTTTTATTTTCAATTATTTCTGAAAATAAAAAATATAAGTGATTATGTCAAGACCTTTCGACATGTTGCGGTGCTTTTTCTTTTATAGTAGCTAACTTTGTTTTGGATCACATTTTCACAACGAAGTATACTAACTTGAAAATGCAGATAAATCCTACTAAAAAACAAATAATTCAGATTCTCTTTTTCAATGCAATTTCAGCTTTCTTTTGACTATATATAAACACTCTGCTACTTTTGTCATAACAATAGACAAAGGATTTTTATAAATGAATAATTCCTGTAATTTTGAACTTGAATACTGTGGTTTTTCTCATGTTGGTATGCGCAGAGATCATAACGAAGATTCGTTTTCTCTGGTTCCAGAACTTAATCTGTTTATTGCTGCAGACGGCATGGGCGGACATAACTCTGGTGAAATTGCCAGTAAAATGGCTTCTGAAACTGTTGGTAATTTTTTCAAGGCTACAATGGGTGACGATGAAATCACCTGGCCTTATAAATATGAGAAATCTTTGACTGAAGCCGAGAACAAGCTAAGAACTTCAATTCGTCTTGCAAATGCCAGAATATGGGAAACATCGAAAAGAAACGAATTATACAGCGGAATGGGAACCACCGTTGTCTCAATCTATTTTGAAGGGCCAACTGCTACCATAGGTAACGTTGGTGATAGCCGTTGTTATATCTTTCGAGACAGACAACTTACGCAGGTTTCAGTCGACCACAGCCTGCTTAACGACTATCTGAAATACAACAAGCTAACAGAAGAACAAATTAAAAACTTCCCCCATAAAAACGTTATTGTAAGAGCCCTAGGCATCAAGGAAGACGTGGAAGTGGATCTCTTCAAAGTTGCCCCAGTCTCGGGAGACATTTTCCTGTTATGTTCGGATGGCTTGACCGATATGGTTGATGATGCTGAAATCACAGACATTTTACTCACAACCCCTGATGTAAAAATGGCAACGAAATTACTTGTCAGAGCTGCCAACCAATACGGTGGAGTTGACAACTCAACTACAGTTATTGTAAAGGTTAAATAAAAATGAAGGGAATCACCCTCTTCTGCTATCTATCTGTTTTTATCATAATTTCAATCTCTGGCTGTTCGACAAACAAAAGCAATATAAGCCCAAAAGCGTTTGTTGTAAGTCCTGAAAGTGATGAAATTTACTGGGGTAATGCTGCCAACTGGTTTGAGTGGGATAGCAGTTTTATTTCTGCTGGAAAAAGTAAAAGTGCCGGGTTTAAAGTGTCAATTTTGCAAGTGGAAACCGCAGAAGACTGGAAACGTATTGACAGCGAAAACAGCAGAAGCTGTCCTAACGCAGATTTTGATTTTTACTTTGCAAAAGCTTTCTATCTTAAATGGGAAAACACAGTAGAGGTAAAATACTGTTTTCGTGAAGGAACATCTGGAAATAACAGCTTTCAAGTTTATTACTTGCCAATTGCCAGATTTACACTCGAAGAAGAATCAGACGGCGATTCTATCGAAGCCGATAAATTGAGCAAGCTTAAAATCTATATTACCAATCAACCAAAACAAAGCTACAAAAACGAGGATGATCAGGCCCACAAGATGGCTAGATTCCTTTTGATAGATGACCACAAAGAAAAGCTGCACATTATTAACCTCACAGATATCCACCCGTATCTTTCAAGAGAAACCAGAGGCACTGTGCTTGAAAGCACTGCCGGTGACACGCTATTAAGAGGCAACCAGCTTTACTGGAGGCAAATCAAGCCTGCAAATCTTGATCAAGTCAATTGTGTCGAATCAGAGTTGAATGGTGATTCTTTATCCTACAGAGATCAATTGCTACAGGGCAAAACTTTCATAACACCAAGATATTCCTGTAAAACAATAGCAGATATGCAAAGCGATTCTTCCTTCAGGTTGGGTTTTGCCTACAACAACTCCAATGATTATATTGCATATGTTTTACTGAAAAGTGGAGATAGTTTCTCTGCCTTCCCAATTGATTTTTCCGGGACAATTCACACTGAGGATCACCAGGAATTCACTTTGAAATATCACGATTAACTCACCATAAACAAAAAAAACGAGTCACTTGATATTTGCGACTCGTTTTGTATTTAATACTAATTGTCTAACGATACTAGAAATCTGCCCCGATGTTAAAGCTGTAATTATAAACCGAAACATTTGTAACAGTAATTTCAGGGGCAAAAGTAAAGTAGCTGGCAATCAATCGCAGTCCAATAAACCAGCGATGTACAATCTGGTTTTGCGCGTCTAATTGCAGCAATCGGTCATTATTGGCAGCATCAAAAGTTGGGTTTATCACATGAGTTCCGACCATCGAGTAAACCAGTGAATAGCCGGTATAAGGTGCCAATTGCACAAAGCCACCAAGACCGAAGTTTTTACTGATGCTTAAGTCCCATCCTAAAATATCCAAGTCCATATCATCGCATCCAAAAAGGTGGCTGTAATTCATACGAACAGCAAAATCCGGTACATATTCAAAGCCTTCAACAAAGGCAAATTTTCCTTCAACACCTAGTAAATACATTTTAGAGTTGATAAGATATGTTACGTTGAAACCAAGTTCGGTAGAAAAAGGTAAACCTTTACGGACATGAAATTGCACAGTATTCAGCAAGTTAGGAGCAGATCTGCTTTTCTTTGGATCGGGATCCGGGTTCATTGTAAGATTGCGTTCTGTACCTTCAAGGGCATCGTCCCAATGCTCACCACCCGGAATATCACTCAACGTGTATTCAAAGCCAACATTCCATCCAGACCAGCCCAATGTTTCGGCAGGAGCATGGTATCGAGGAGACAGAACAGCGGCTAACTGTTCGGTAAACTTCGAAAATTTGGCATTGTCGGCCTGTACCCTGGTATTGTTACCAACCTCAGGAACGCACCAGCCAGTGTTGGGGTCACGCTGACAAAAACGCCATAAGGTAAAGTCGCCATCGGCAGCCATCGCAGATGGAATTGATCCAAGCATCATTACTGCAACAAGCAATATCAATTGAGTTCTTTTTATCATAAAACCCTCTTCCCAAAAGATTTTGGTTTCTCAATCGTTCGTAAGCTATCAAGAATACTCGATATTGTCAAGCCATACAAAACATATACATTGAATATTCTTGAACGCAATTATCCTATTTTAGTAGTGATAACGCAACATTTTTTACAAAACAAGCTGATAATATCACCTGTGTGCAAGTTCATCATTGAATATTCGTGCAATATCGGTGATACGTCGATTTATGTTGAGCAAAGCCCCGGTAACAGACAAATGTGCCTCGCTGCTTTCCAGAGAACCGGCAACATTGTCATGAAGCCTCTCAAGATGCTTGGCTTTCAGCTTTCTGGCAATCCACTCATCTTCTTCGGAATCTTCTATAAATTCGGCTGCTTTTTCGCTTTCATTATTTTTAACAATTGCCATAAGTGTATCAAAACGCTGAATAACCCTGCTGTGAAATTCAAGCAACTCTGTTTTTCCTTCTTCCGAGAAATTCACACCTTTATGTGCCATTTTTTCAAGCGCGTGCAACAATGAACGCACAATAGTATCACCCATATTTTCCAAAGCATCGGCACTATATACTATGGCTCTTTCTTTGGCAGCCATATCTTCATCTAATTCATTTCTACCAACCTGAGCCAGAAATGGCCTTATTGCACGCTCTAGAATGTCTATTTCGTCATCTTTTTCTGCAAGCTCGTAGCAACGTCTTTCACTAGGTTTTTGAATCAGCAAAACCACACCGATAAGCTGTTGTCTTACCAATTCAGCCATTCGCATAGTTTCATGCAAAGCAGCATCTATTGCAATGGAAGGGAATGCAAGTGACGACTGCTGAATATATTTTGGCCCAAAAGCAGGTGGCTTGATTTCCGCCGGCATTAGCTTCAAGGTGAAATACTCTATCACTTTTGTAAATGGCAGAAACACTATACCGGCACCAATCGAATACAAGGTAAAAGCATTTGCTATCTGCCTGTGTGAACTTAGATCGCCCATACTTGTGCTTACAAAAACCGTAAGCTCCTTGAGCTGATCAATAAACGGCAGAAACAATATCATTCCCATCAGCGAAAATATCAAGTGAGCTATTGCGACCTGCTTGCCGGCCCTGTTTGAGCCTAAGCTGGCCAGAAGTGCTGTGGCACATGTACCAACCGATGCACCTATGCTAATGGCAATACAAGACTCAATAGTAAGCATTCCCTGTGAAGCCAAAGCCATGGCAACACCGATAGTTGCACTTGCGCTTTGAACTATCGCCGTAAAAGCAATGGCGAAAATAGCGGTCAGAACGTAGTGTTTTCCAAGAGAAAGAAGAAACTCGGTAAACCCAGGTTGAGATCGAAGCGGAGACATTGCATCGGACATCAAGCCCATGCCGAAGAAGATAAATCCAAATCCCATCAGAATTTTACCGATTCTTTCAACAACCTTGTTTTTGCCTAATATTTTAAAAGCAAGACCAATTGCAACAATTGCCAAAGAATAATGACTAATTTTGAAAGCGATAATCTGTACTGTGAAGGTTGTACCGATTTTTGCACCTATAATAACACCAATTGCCTGTGACAGAGTCATCAGGGTGGAGCTTACAAGGCCAACCAGCATAACAGTGCTGGCACTGGAGCTTTGCAGCAAAAATGTTATGAAAGTACCAAGTATACTTCCCATAAGTGGTGTTTTGGTCAATGTTCCTAAAATTTCTCTTAGTTTTTCACCTGCAATACGTTGCAGGTTGTGACCAGTTTGATCCATTCCAATGAGGAACAAAGCCAAACCACCCAAAAGGCCCACCAACAAGGTTATATACCAGTAGAGTGACATGGCGTGCAGTCTGACTTGTACAGGTTTGGCAATAGAACTGCTTCCTTCAAGCATAGCCTCTACTACATAAAGACCTTTTCCCCCACTTGCAGTCAGCATTACGGAGGCAATTCCATTGTCATCAGTAAGAACCTTGCTGTTAGACAGCCACAAGGGTGATCTGTTGTTGCCAGGTGATTCTGCGATGTGAAACCAGATTTCTTTTTGAGAAACAGCCTTGTTGTCTTTTGACAACTTGACTTTGATAGGCATTTCAGTTACACGGCCTTCAAAAAAGCGCAAATGGTCAAGTCCGTTCGGATAGGAGAGGTTTTCCAGAGTGTATTGGTAATCTTCCTCATACGCCAGCTTTTTAACGGTGTCATTGTCGCTGGCTTCTGCTTTGAGTAAGTTAATCGAAAAGAATGCAACAATTGCTATTAAAAGAATAATCGCCAGAATAGTTGTTTGTGCATTACGTTTGAGAAAGGAATACAAATCAGGGTGCATATCCACAAACCTTTATTATTATTGACAAAAACCACACTAACTGTCAAATGTTTTACAATCTGAAGAGTGAAAAAACAAATTACTCAATCATTATAATAGGTTAGGTCTTGTCACACAAACTTTTATTATTATTTGTTAAAAGTTTCTTGTTTTATAGCTTTTGCATTATAATTAGTGGCATATAATTTCCTATGTAGGTTATGTTTGCTGGGAAATTTTCTGGCATTGCATAAAACAACAATAAAAAATGAAATCAGGTGACACCATGACACCAAAGAAAGACATTCAAAGTCAATTGAACAAAATTCTAAACACAGGCAAATATCATGCTACCCAAATGGCAGAAGAGCTTCGCACATCTGCTCATAAAGTGAGAGAAGGATTTGACGAAAAAAAACTTCGCAAAGAACAAAACGAGCTTTTCAGAAAACTTGGCGAACAGGCATACAACTTCTACAAAGAAGGCAAGGAGCATGTTCCAAATATTCTAAACGAAACTATCGACAAAATTGATGAAATTGCTGGAGACGTAATCCCCAAGGATAAGATTGAAAACATTGGTGATATAGTAGAGCAAACATTTCGAAATGTTGTGGAAGATGTAAACGACTTTTTTGAAGATACCATCAAAAAGCGTCACCAATCTGATGATGACAAGACAACTGAAGCGAATTCAGATTCTGATCCAAATAAAGAATAGAAATTTTTACACAGCTTGTGCAATGATTCCGGCCTGGAAAAGGCACAATATTTAGAAAATTGGCACCATGTAGACCATGCCTAAGGGACATCGGACGAATTTATTCTAAATGTATTATTGACCTTTAATTAAGCAGGTGGTAATTGTAGGCATACTTTAAGTAGGTTGAAAGGAATGTGTCATGCTTGATTTGAAATATGTAGTTAACAATATTGAAGAAGTTAGAGAAAAGCTCTCGCACAGAGGCGCAGAGGCTGCTCTTGAACCTATAGTAGAACTTTCAATAAAACGTCGCGAACTTATCGGTAAAGTTGAGGAACTGAGAAGACAACAAAACGAAGCCAACCAGAAAATCCAGAAGATTGTCAAGGAAGAAGGCCCGAAGTCTGAGGCCATGATCAAAATCCGTGGTGAAATGAAAGAAATTTCACAGCAGGTTAAAGACATGGAGCCAGTGCTGAAAGAAGTCGAAGCAAGTATCGCAGAAGCAATGCTTGTTATTCCCAACTTATGCGGAAAAAATACACCTCTTGGAAAATCCGAGGATGACAATGTTCTTATAAGAACGGTTGGTGAACCAAAAGAATTTGACTTTGAACCCAAATGGCATGATGAAATCGGTAGTGCGCTAGATATTATGGATCTCGATCGAGCATCAAAACTCTCGGGAGCAAGATTTGCAGTTTTAAAAGGTGCAGGCGCAAGACTTGAGAGAGCGTTGATTCAATTCATGCTGGATCTGCAAACAGAAAAACATGGTTACACCGAAATGATGGTGCCATTGCTGGTCAATGCAGAAACCATGCAAGGTACAGGTCAATTACCGAAGTTCAAGGAAGATGCCTTTTTAACAACAAGTCTCGGTCGTGATATGTATCTGATTCCCACTGCTGAAGTACCTGTTACAAACCTATATTCCGGTGAAGTTATCAAGGGTAAAGAGCTGCCAATTCGCATGTGTGCCTATACGCCATGCTTCAGAAGTGAGGCAGGTTCCCATGGACAGGATGTGAGAGGTTATCTCAGGCAACATCAATTCAACAAAGTTGAGCTGATTCACATCTGTAAAGCTGAAGACTCCTATAAAGAACTGGAAACACTTACAGCCAATGCAGAAAAAGTCTTGCAGCTTCTCGAACTTCCTTACAGAGTAATTTCACTTTGTACAGGTGATATCGGTTTTTCGGCAGCCATGACATACGATCTGGAAGTATGGCTACCGGGGCAACAAAGATACCGCGAAATCAGTTCCTGCTCGAACTGCGAAGATTTTCAGGCACGCAGAATGAAAATGCGTTTTAAGGAAGAAGGAATGAAGAAACCTGCTCTTCCGCACACGCTCAATGGTTCTGGTTTGGCTGCCGGCCGTGCCATTGTGGCAATTCTGGAAAACTACCAACAGGAAGATGGCTCGGTTATTATTCCCAAGGTTCTTCGCCCTTACATGGGTGGCATTGAAAAGATCGGCTAAATTTAATTTAACTCTACTTTCAAAAACGAGCCATTGGCTCGTTTTTTTTTTCACATTAGCAATTTTTACTTATTCCCAATACAAACATACAAGAATAGAGACTCACACAAATCGGTTGACAGAGCAGAATTTGTAATATATAAACCAGAATATGATCCATTAACAACTGGCTTCATATTGCCACAGACATCTCAATTTTGTTATGTATTAAAACTAATAGGAGGTTTGTAATGTCAGAGCAAGGTGTTTCTCTGCGTTCGCAAGGTTGGTTTATCGTTTTAATGTTGATTCTGTTTTTTCCTGTAGGTCTTGTTTTAATGTGGATCCAGGATCCCAAAAGTCCCATTCTTGGTAATTCTGGTGTCAGAGTTGTAATAACAGGTTTGTTTGTAATCGTTCTGGCCAGTGCCGCTATGGCTCCCAAACCAGATCCGGCAACCGCTGCACCCACACAGCAGGAAAAGGTTCAGCCTCAAGCCAAAGCCGCGGCACCTGCTCCAAAGGCTGCTGTCAAAGCTACTGGTTCAACTTTTGATATCAAAAAGACAGTTGCCAAAATGGAAAGCCCTTATGCCGCAATGAAAAGCAACCCCAAGTTCAAAAGATCAGATTTGAATGACGGCACCGAGAGATGGTTGGCAAAAGACGACACATTGCTTTTTGAAGTCACCCCCACCTATTTAACATTGGTCTTCGGAATTGACGAAGGCAACTCACAGCACGTCGTTAATGGCATGTTGTCCTGCGGTAGAATTTGCAACGCAGTATATGGCGAGAATGACAAAAAAGCCGTTGAAAAAGCCATGGAGCTGATTGGTGTTGTAGCAAAAGCCGGAAAGAAAAAGGAAATCACCTACGGCGGTCACAAGATTTCTTGCGACCCATTTATGCCTAACATGTACCTTTTTAAAGTTAGTAAATAGCAAGTCGCTATAATTCGTATCATAAAATAAAAAACAGGATGGTTTTGGTTTGCCATCCTGTTTTTTTTATCCAACTTTTTATACTATTAACCCGGCGATTAAAAAATAGACTTTTTGACACCGCTCACACTGAGTGAATTTGCAAAGCAAAATTGTATCGAAGTGTTGATGAATCAAGTAATAATCCCTCGATACACCTCCCTGTAGTCGGCACTCGGGATGAGCGACTACTTTCAAGATGGAACAAAAGGCTCTATGAAACAATTGCCATATTACTAGTTCTGTAAACTCCAGTATTTTTTGTATTCACCATCAAGTTCAATTAAATCTCTGTGCTTACCCTGCTCTGCTATCTTGCCATTTTCCAGGACAAGTATTTCATCAAC
>Ga0209692_10002898_pt1 | contig 17494 bp, 15 predicted proteins | sample tdDd472_FD_187129 | JGI IMG/M metagenome (GOLD analysis project Ga0209692, IMG submission 187129) | Marine sediment microbial communities from the Atlantic coast under amendment with organic carbon and nitrate - tdDd47.2 (SPAdes)... | ecosystem: Environmental > Aquatic > Marine > Coastal >...
CGCCGGGGCTTGATCTGGCCCGGCACGCCGTCGCGCGTTTTCATCCGATAGGCCCCACCCATGACGACGAAGAAGAAGCCCGGCGGCGGCTGGGAAACCATCAAGACCGTCATCTATGCGGTGCTGATCGCGCTGGTGGTGCGGACCTTCGCCTACGAGCCGTTCAACATTCCGTCGGGCTCGATGATCCCGACGCTTCTGGTCGGCGACTATCTGTTCGTGTCCAAGTTTTCCTACGGCTACAGCCGCTATTCGCTGCCCCTGTCGCTGCCGGTCATCGGCGACCGCGTCCTGTTCACCGAGCCCGAACGCGGCGACGTGGCGGTGTTCAAGCTGCCCAGCGACCCGTCGATCGACTATATCAAGCGCATCGTCGGCCTGCCTGGCGACCGCATCCAGGTGCGCGGCGGCATCCTCCATATCAACGGCGCGCCGGTGAAGCGCGCGCGGATCGAGGACTATGTCTATCGCGACGAGACCGGCCGCGAGCTGCGCGCCGCCCGCTTCGTCGAGACCCTGCCCAACGGGCGGTCCCACCCGATCATCGAAATGACCGATTCCGGCATGCTGGACAACACGCCGGTCTATCTGGTCCCCGAGGGCCATTATTTCGCGATGGGCGACAACCGCGACAATTCCCTCGACAGCCGGGTGACGCGGGGCGTCGGCTTCGTGCCGGCCCGCAACCTGGTCGGCCGGGCCGAGTTCCTGTTCTTCTCCAGCGACGGTTCGGCGCGTCTGTGGGAGTTCTGGAAATGGCCGGGCGCGATCCGCTACGGCCGACTCCTGGACGCGGTGGAATAGTGCCCCGTCAAGGCGACGCGTTCGCCCGATTGCAGGCCGCCATCGGGTATCGGTTCGACCGTCCCGCCCTGTTGCGCGAGGCGCTGACCCATGCCAGCGCCGCCGGCGGGGCCGAGCCCTCCTATCAGCGGTTGGAGTTCCTGGGCGACCGGATTCTCGATCTGGTCGTCGCCGAGACCCTGTTCGACCATTTCCCCGACGCCGAGGAGGGCGCGCTGGCCCGCCGCCTGGCGGCGCTGGTGCGGCGCGAGACCCTGGCCGAGGTGGCGGACGCCGTCGGCCTCGGCGATGCCCTGATCCTTTCGCCCGGCGACGAGGAAAGCGGCGCCCGCGCCAATCCCGCGATCCTCGCCGATGCGTGCGAGGCGCTGATCGCGGCGCTTTATCGGGATGGCGGCATGGCGCCGGCGCGCGCCTTCATCGACCGGCATTGGCGCCCGCGCATGGAGGCCGCCGCCGAGCCGCCCCGGGATTCGAAGACGGCGCTTCAGGAATGGGCCCAGGGGCGGGGGCTGGACCTGCCGATTTACGATCTCGTCGGCCGCGACGGGCCGGAGCACGCGCCGACTTTCCGGGTCGAGGTTCGGGTCGCCGGCCTGGCGCCGGCGCATGGCGCGGGGCGCTCGAAACGCGCCGCCGAGCAGGCCGCCGCCGCCGCCCTGCTCGGCGCGTTGACCGCGGACGCGACGGAGCCGACGGATGGTTGAGCCGCCCCGCGCCGCATCGGAGAGCGGCACCCGTTGCGGCTATGTCGCCCTGGTCGGCGCGCCGAACGCCGGCAAGTCCACCCTGGTCAACCAGCTCGTCGGCGGCAAGGTTTCGATCGTTACGCCCAAGGTGCAGACCACCCGCGCCCGCGCCTTGGGGATATGCATCGACGGCGCCGCCCAGATCGTCCTGGTCGACACGCCGGGCATCTTCCAGCCGAAGCGGCGGCTGGAGCGGGCCATGGTCGCCGCCGCCTGGCAGGGCGCGTCCGACGCCGACCTCGTCCTGTTGCTGGTCGATTCGACCCGCGGTCTGGACGCCGATACCCAGGGAATCCTGGACGGGCTGGCCAAGGCCGGCCGGCGGGCGATCCTGGCGCTCAACAAGGTCGATCTGGTGAAACGTCCGGCGCTGCTGGCGCTGGCCGACCGTTTCCGCGCCATCGAGGGCGCGGGCGGCGCGCCGCTGATTGCCGACGTTTTCATGATCTCGGCCCTGACCGGCGACGGGGTCGCGGATCTGCGGGCCCATCTGGCCGCCCGCCTGCCCGCAGGGCCGTGGCTGTTCCCCGAGGACCAGATCTCCGACATACCGCTGCGGCTGCTCGCCGCCGAGGTCACCCGCGAGAAGCTGTTCTTGCGGCTCCATCAGGAACTTCCCTATTCCAGTACGGTGGAGACCGAAAGCTGGCAGGAGCGCAAGGATGGGAGCGTCCGTATCGAACAGGTGATCTATGTGCGGCGCGACAGTCAGAAGGCGATCGTGCTGGGCAAGGGCGGACGGCAGATCAAGGCGATCGGCGCCGCCGCCCGCGCGGAGCTGGCGGAGCTGTTCGACCGCCCGGTGCATCTGTTCCTGTTCGTCAAGGTGCGCGAGGGCTGGGTCGAGGATCGCGAGCGTTATAAGGAAATGGGTTTGGACTTCGATAGCTAGACCCGAGATGCCGATGTTTCGCCACAAGGGAGGGAAAAACCGATGAGCGAAGAAAAGCTGATGGACGGCCGGGTCGTCCTGGTCACCGGCGCCGGGCGCGGCATCGGGCGCGGCATCGCCAAGCTGATGGCGGCCCATGGCGCGCGGGTCGTCGTCAACGATCTGGGCGGCGACGAACGGGGCGACGGCATCGACAAGGGCCCGGCGGCCGAGGTGGTCGACGAGATCGCCGCCGCCGGCGGCGAGGCCGTCGCCAATACCGATTCGGTTACCGATTGGGACGCCGCCCAGCGCATGGTCGCCCAGGCGGTGGAGACGTTCGGTCGCCTGGACTGCGTGGTCAACAATGCCGGCAATCTGCGCGACCGCATCTTCCATAAGATGTCGGAAGAGGAATTCGACGGCGTCATCGCCGTCCATCTGAAGGGCGCCTTCAATGTCAGCCGCGCCGCGGCGCCCGTTTTCCGCGAGCGGAATGCGGGCAACTATATCCATATGACCTCGACCGCCGGCCTGATCGGCAATTTCGGCCAGGTCAATTACGGCGCCGCCAAGATGGGGATCATCGGCCTGTCGAAGAACATCGCCCTCGACATGCAGCGCTACGGCGTTCGCTCGAACTGCATCGCGCCGTCCGCCTGGAGCCGCCTGATCGGCACCATTCCCACCGGCGGCCATATGGAGCCCGAACGCCTGGAAGGCTACAAGCGCATGACGCCCGATAAGATCGCGCCGCTCGCCGTCTTCCTGGCCAGCGATGCCGCCGAAGGCGTGAACGCCCAGGTCCTGGGGGTGCGCAACAACGAGATCTTCCTGTACAGCCAGCCGCGTCCGATCCGCAGCATGCACAACGCGTCGGGCTGGACCCCGCAAACCATCAAGGAACGGGTCTTGCCGGTGTTCGAAAGCGGGTTCAACCCGCTGGACCATTCCGGCGCCGTGATCTCCTGGATTTCCGAATAGGCGCGACCGAGCGGTCTCCGGCGCTTGGCGCCGCCGGAGACCGGCTCATTCGTCCTGGAAGGTCGTCCAGGTCTCCAGCGGTTCGCGCGGGGTGCGGAGCGCGTTCTCCGGGGCGCTTTCGTCCTCGTAGCCGATGGCCATGCCGCAGATCACGTACTGATCCTCGGGGATGGCCAGATGCTCGCGCAGGATCTTGTGAAAGGGCGGCCAGGCGACCTGGGGGCAGGAATGCAGCCCGAACTTGCGGCATTCGAGCATGATGTTCTGTATGAACATGCCGTAATCGAGCCAGCTTCCGATCTCCAAGACCTTGTCGATGGTGAAGATCAGCCCCACGGGCGCGTCGAAGAAGGCGAAGTTGCGCCCATGCTGTTCCCACATGCGCGCGGCGTCGCCCTTCTCGATGCCGAGCAGGCCGTACAGGCCCCAGCCGGTCGCCCGCTGGCGGGTCCGGTAGGGTTCGGGGCGCGGCTCCGGATAGTAGTTCCATTCGGAGCTGTGCCGGTCCTTCTCCGGCCCGCGGCGGGCGAGGACGTCGGCGACCAGCCGGTCGCGCGCCCTGCCGCTGACGACCCAGACCTTCCAGGGCTGCATGTTGGTGCCCGACGGCGCCCGCGCCGCGACTTCCAGGATATGGCGGATGGTGTCGATGGAGACCGGCTTGTCGGGCAGGAAGGCGCGCACCGACCGCCGGGTGAGAATGGCTTCTTCGACGTCCATTTACGCGCGCTCGCTCAACGGCCTTGAAAGACGGGCTTGCGCTTGTTGACGAAGGCGTCCACCGCCTCGCGATGGTCGGCGGTCTGGGTCAGCTGATATTGCAGCCGCAGGGTGTGATCGATGGCGCCGTCGATGGACATGTCGTAGGCGGCGTTGATCGCCTTCTTGATCTCGGACACCGCTTTCGGCCCGTTGGCCAGGCGATGGGCGAAGGCTTCCGCCGTTTCGACCAGCTTGTCGGGCGCCACGGCCTCCTCGACCAGGCCGATCTCCTTGGCGGTGGCGCAGTCGATCAAGTCGCCGGTGCAGGACAGCCGCTTGGCCCAGCCGGAACCCACCAGGCGCGGCAGCAGATAGCTGCCGACCTCGGGCGCGAGACCCATGCGGACGAAGAACTCGCCGAAACGGGCGTCCTCGGCGGCGATGCGGAAATCGCAGCACAGGATCATGTCGAACCCGCCGCCGACGGCGAGCCCGTTGACCGCGGCGACGGTCGGCACTTCCATCTCGTAGATCGTCTTGTACATGATCAGCGCGCCCATCATGTACTTGTTGTAGTCGACCGGATCCATCGACTGCAGGGGGATGATGTCCTCGTCGACATCGCCGCCGGCCGAGAAGGCGCGGCCCTCGCCGCGCAGGACCATGGCGCGAAGCGACGGGTCGGCGGATACCGCCCGGCAGGCATCGGCCAGATCGTCGATCAGGGCCGGGTTCATGGCGTTCAGAACGTCCGGCCGGTTGAGCAGGACGGTGGCGAAATTGCCCTCATGGGTGAGCAGTTTGACCGTGCCCATATCCTTTTCGTCGATGACCTTCATGGGTTCCTCCCCTGGTCGGGTTGGCCGCGTGCGGGGGCGCCGGCGGCGACAAATCGGCGGTCATAATGGAGCCTCGTCTGCGCCGTTGCAACGCGGACGCGCGCGGGTCATCTTGGCGGGCCGTCCTGGAGGAACGCGGCGAGATCGGCCGACGACAAGGAGCATGTCATGTCCACTGTCCTGATTACCGGCGCCAATCGCGGATTGGGGTTGGAATTCGCGCGGCAATACGCCCATGCCGGCTGGCATGTGATCGCCACCTGCCGCGAACCGGGCGCCGCCGAGGCGTTGGGCGATCTACCGGGGGCCATCGAAATCCATCCCCTGGACGTGGCCGATTTCGCCGCCATCGACGCCTTGGCAGAGCGGCTGGGCGGCCGGCATGTCGACCTCCTGCTCGCCAATGCCGGCCTGTATGGCCAGGATGCCGCGCATCTGGGCGAGATCGACTACGCCGCCTGGGAAAAGGTTCTGCGGATCAATACCCTCGCGCCGCTGCGCCTGGCGGAAGCCTTGCGGCCCAACCTGGAGGCGGGCACCGGGCGCCTGATCGCGGCGGTCAGCAGCGGCCTGGGCAGCATCGGCGACGTCACCAGCGGCGGCGGCTATGCCTACCGCACCAGCAAGGCGGCCCTGAACATGGCCTACCGGACCCTGTCCGTCGACCTGCGCGCCGCGGGGATCGCCGTCGTCCTGCTCCATCCGGGCTGGGTGCGCACCGACATGGGCGGATCGAACGCGACCCTCGCGCCCAAGGACAGCGTGGCGCGCATGCGCAAGGTCCTGGACGCGGTCGGGATCGACGATAGCGGTCGCTTCATCAACCATGACGGCAAGGATCTGCCCTGGTAGGGGCGGGGCGCGCCGGTCATGGAATGGTCCGACCGGGGCATCGTCCTTTCGGCGCGCCGGCACGGTGAATCGGCGGCGATCGTCAGCCTCCTGACCCGCGACCATGGCCGCCATGCCGGGCTGGCGCGGGGCGGCGCCGGGCGCCGGGCGCGCGGGGTCTATCAGACCGGGAACCTGTTGTCGGCCGTCTGGCGGGCGCGGCTGCCCGACCATCTGGGAAATTATAGCTGCGAGCTGGCGCGCGCCTGGGCCGCCGATTTCCTGGACGATCCGCCGCGCCTGGCCGGGCTGGCCGCCGCCTGCGCCCTGACCGACGCCGCCCTGCCCGAACGCGAGCCCCATCCCCGCCTGTTCGACTCGCTGTCGGCGCTGCTGTCGGCGCCGGCGGTGCCCGGCTGGTTCGCGGCTCATGTCCACTGGGAGGTGGCCTTGCTGGCCGATCTCGGATTCGGGCTCGATCTCGGATCCTGTGCCGCGACCGGGACGACCGACGACCTCGCCTATGTGTCGCCGAAGTCGGGCCGCGCGGTGTCGCGGTCGGCGGCCGGCCCCTATCGCGAAAAGCTGCTGGTCCTGCCCGCCTTTCTGATCGCTGAGGCGGGCCCGGCGCCCGGCCTTGGCGACCTTCTCGCCGGCTTGCGCCTGACCGGCTATTTTCTGGAGCGGTTCGTCTTCGCCCCCCTGGAACGGCGCTTGCCCCCGGCTCGCACACGATATATTGAAGGTCTCAAGCGGGCCGCCACTAAATCTGGGGAAATCGAGGCGCCATGACGAAAGCCGCGGATGCCGGAAAGGCGGGCGAGGTCCAGGACATCGCCTTCGCCGACGCGCTCAGCGAGCGCTATCTCGCCTATGCGCTGTCGACGATCACCGCCCGGTCGCTGCCCGACGTCCGCGACGGGCTGAAGCCGGTGCAGCGGCGCCTTCTGTACGCCATGCGCCAGCTCAAGCTGGACCCCAAATCCGGCTTCAAGAAATGCGCCCGCGTCGTCGGCGACGTCATCGGCAAGTACCACCCCCATGGCGACACCGCGGTCTATGACGCCCTCGTCCGTTTGGCCCAGGATTTCGCCGTCCGCTATCCCCTGGTCGACGGCCAGGGAAATTTCGGCAATATCGACGGTGACGGCGCCGCCGCCATGCGCTACACCGAGGCCCGCCTGACCGCGGTCGCCGAGGCCCTGCTGGACGGCATCGACGAGGACGCGGTCGATTTCCGCGACACCTATGACGGCGACGACGAGGAGCCGGTGCTGCTGCCGGCCGGCTTTCCCAACCTGCTGGCCAACGGCGCGACCGGGATCGCGGTCGGCATGGCGACCAGCATTCCGCCCCATAACGCCGGCGAGCTGTGCGACGCCCTTCTGCATCTGCTGAAAAGCCCCCAGGCGACGGTGGCCAAGCTGGTCGATCTGGTGCCGGGGCCCGACTTTCCGGGCGGCGGCGTCCTGGTCGAGCCCCGCGAGGCGATCGAGCGCGCCTACGCCACCGGTCGGGGCGGCTTCCGGCTGCGCGCCCGCTGGACGGTCGAGAAGCTGCCGCGCGGCCAATACCAGATCGTGGTGGATCAGATCCCCTACCAGGTGCAGGCGGGCCGGCTGGTCGAGAAGATCGCCGAGCTGATGGCGGCGCGCAAGCTGCCGATGCTGGCCGACATCCGCGACGAATCGGCGGCCGACCTGCGGCTGGTCCTGGTGCCCAAGAGCCGGGGAATCGAGGCGACGCCGATCATGGAGACCCTGTTCAAGCTGACCGACCTGGAGGTGCGGGTCGGGCTGAACATGAACGTCCTCAATGCCGACGGCGTGCCCCAGGTGATGAGCCTGCGCGACGCGCTGAACGCCTTCCTCGCCCATCGCGAGACGGTCCTGGTCCGCCGCACCCGTCATCGGGTGGCGGCGATCGAGCGGCGGCTGGAGATCCTGGGCGGCTATCTGGTCGTCTATGCCGACCTGGACGAGGTGATCCGCATCATCCGCGAGGACGACGCGCCAAAGGCCGCGCTGATGGCCCGTTTCGACCTGAGCGAGTTGCAGGCCGAGGCCATCCTCAACATGCGCCTTCGGGCGTTGCGCCGCCTGGAGGAGGAGGCGATGCGGGCCGAGTATGCGGCGCTGACCGACGAGCGCAAGCGGCTCGACCGGTTGTTGAAGAGCCAGGAACTGCGCCACAAGGCCCTGGCCGAGCAGATTCGCGACATCCGCGAGCGCTTCGGCACCAAGACCGAGCTGGGCGGACGGCGGACCGAACTGGGCGCCGCGCCGACCGCCGATATCCTGCCGATGGAGGCGCTGGTCGAGCGCGAGCCGATCACCGTCGTCTGCTCCGAGAAGGGATGGATCCGCGCGGTGAAGGGGCATGTCGAGGACGGCGCGGCGCTGAAATACAAGGAAGGCGACCGGAGCCGCTTCCTGATCCGCTGCCAGACCACCGACAAGCTGTTGCTGTTCGGGACCAATGGCCGCTTCTACACCCTGGCCTGCGACCGGCTTCCCGGCGGCCGCGGCCATGGCGAGCCGGTGCGGTTGATGGTCGATCTGGGCAACGACCACGACATCGTCGGTCTGCGGGTCCACGACCCGGACGGCCGGCTGATCGTCGCCGCGACCGACGGGCGCGGGTTCGTCGTGCCCGAGGCCGAGATCGTCGCCCAGACCCGGGCTGGCAAGCAGGTGCTGAACGTCAAGGGCGATGTCGAGGCCCAGGCCTGCGCCGACGCGGCGGGGCCGATGGTCGCGGTGATCGGCAGCAACCGCCGGATGCTGATCTTCCCGACATCCGAGCTGCCGGTCATGAGCCGGGGCCGCGGCGTCGTGCTGCAACGCTACGCCAAGGGCGGCCTGTCGGACCTGTGCAGCTTCGATCCAGAACGGGGGCTGACCTGGATCAGCGGTACGCGGACCCATACCCGCACCGATCTGGCGGAGTGGATCGGCAAGCGCGCCCAGGCCGGGCGCAAGCCGCCGCCCGGATTCCCCAGCGCCAACCGGTTCGCCTGAACGCCTGAACGCCTGAACGCCTGAACGATTGATGGCGGCGTCCGATCCTGCTAAGCAAATCGGCAGCGCCGATCAATTGTGGGACATTCATCGATGACGACGATCACAGCCAATCAATCGACCCTGGTCTCGGCCCTGTGGCCGCAATCCGCCAAATATGCCGTGTTGCGCCCGGTGCTGCTCGTTGTTCTGGGGACGCTTGCCCTGACCGTTTCGGCCAAGATCCAGGTGCCGTTCTGGCCGGTGCCGCTGACCATGCAGACCTTTGTTACCCTCGTTTTGGGCATGGCGTTCGGCTGGCGCTTGGCTGGCGCCACCGGGCTTCTGTACCTGATCGAGGGCGCGGTTGGTCTGCCGGTTTTCGCCGGTACCCCGGCCAAGGGAATTGGCCTCGCTTACATGATGGGCCCGACCGGTGGTTTCCTGGTCGGATTCGCGCTGGCCGCGATGGTTGTCGGCTGGCTGGCCGAGCGCGGCTGGGACCGCAACATCGTCAGCACCGCCGGCGCGATGCTGATCGGTAACGTCGTGATCTACGTGCCGGGCCTGATCTGGCTGTCCAGTCTGATCGGGATCGAGAAGGCGATCCAATTCGGTGTGCTGCCGTTCCTGGCCGGTGACGCGCTGAAGCTCGTGCTTGCGGCGGCCCTGATGCCGCTTGCCTGGCAGTTCCTGGTCAAGCGGCGCGGCAAATAGCCGCGCGTCACGGTGGAAAGCAGGCCCGTGCCGGCTTCGGCGCGGGCCTTTTTCTTGCGGCCTATTTCGGCGATGGGCGCCGCCGCCAGCCGTCCCGCTCCAGCGTCTCCATCGGCCGGAATCGGGCCTTGTAGGCCATCTTGGGGCTTTCGGCGATCCAATAGCCCAGATACAGATGCGGCAGGCCGCGCGCCCGCGTCCGCTCGATCATCCAAAGAATCTGGTAGGTGCCCAAGCTGCGCGCGGCAAGCTCGGGCTCGAAGAACAGATAGACCGCCGACATGCCGTCCTCCAGCTCGTCGACCAAGGTCACGGCGACGAGCCGATAGTCGGCGTCGCGGAATTCGACGATCAGGGTGTCGACCGGGCTGTCCTCGACCATGGATCGATAGTCGGCCAAGGTCATGCGCGCCATGTCGCCCTCGCCATGGCGGGAGTCCTGATAGCGGGTAAAAAGCCGATACTGCTCGCCGGTGGCGAAGGCCGGCAGTTCGCGCGCCCGCAAGCCCGCGTTCCGCGACAGGACCTTGCGCATCGACCGGCCGGGCCGGAAGTCATCCACCAGTACCCGAACGGGCACGCAGGCCTGGCAGGCCGGGCAGGCCGGGCGGTAGAGGATTTCGTGGCTGCGCCGAAACCCGTTGCGGTTCAGAAGGTCGTACTTCTCCCGCGCGGCGCTGCGGCCGAGAACGGTGACGACCTTCTGTTCCACCCGTCCTTCAAGATACGGGCAGGGTTGGGGCTGGGTGACGAAGAAGCGGGTTCTCGCCGCATCGTCCGTGAGCGACATGACGCGGCACTATCCTCCGATCGCAACGCGCAAGGCCCGAATCTAGAGCCTTTTGCGGTTCGAGAAAAGCGCGCGTCCGCCGGGGTAGGCCGCCTAGCGCCGCTCGACCGGCGTTTCGCGCAGCAGGACCATGCTGATGCGCCGGTTGCGGGGGCTGGTCGGATCGTTGGGCAGCAACAGGTCCTGGTCCGCCTTGCCGACCACCGAGACGATCTTCTTGGGCGGCAGCCCGGCCTCGATCATCGCCCGCCGGCTGGCGTTGGCCCGGGCGCTGGACAGCTCCCAATTGCCGAAGCCGTTGCGGTCGGTGAAGGGCATCGAATCGGTATGGCCCGAGATGGCGATATCGTTCGGCATGCGGAAGACGATCTCGGCAACGACCGCCAACAGCCGGCGGGTATGGGGATACATCTCGGCGCTGCCGGCCGGGAACATGGATTGCTTCGACTGGTCGACCACTTGGATGCGCAGCCCCTCGGGCGTCTGGTCGATGATCAGGTTCTCGGCCAGGGCCTTCAGCTCGGGGATCTCCTGGATCGCCTGGCGCAGCCGCTGCTCGGCCTCGGCGAACCGCTGCGCCTCGCGCTCGGCGAGCAGCCGCTCCAATTCCTCGCGGCTGACATCCTTGGCGCCGCCTTCCTCCTTGGACGCGACGCCGCCGGTTTCCTCGCCCTCTTCCTTGGCCGAGGGCGGTTGCAGCGATACCGACACGCTGGGCGGCGCCGTCGCCGAATTGAGCGAGCCCTTGCTGGCGGCGCTCTGCCCGCCCAGGAATCCGATCCCGCCCGACGGCGATTTGAGGGCGCCGGCGACCGGCGAGAAATAGTCGGCGATACCGCGTTTCTGTTCCTCCGACGTGGCGTTCAACAGCCACATCAGCAGGAAGAAGGCCATCATCGCGGTCACGAAGTCGGCATAGGCGACCTTCCAGGCGCCGCCATGATGGCCGTCATGGCCACCCTTCTTGACCTTCTTGATGATGATTTCGTTGGACATGGCGCCGTTCCGTCAGGTCGCCGCCGGCAGCTCGGACACGGCGTCCTCCAGCTCGTAGAAGCTGGGCCGGACCTCGCTCATCAGGGCCTTGCGGGCGAACTCGACCGCGATCTGCGGCGGATGGCCTTGCAGGAAGGCGAGGATTCCCGCCTTCATGCACATGTAGTATTTGACCTCGGAATCGTAGATCGACTTCAGGGAACCCGCCATCGGTCCGATGAACCCATAGGCCAGGAACACGCCGAGAAAGGTGCCGACCAGGGCGCCGCCAATCAGCTTGCCGAGAACCTCCGGCGGTTCGGTGATCGACCCCATGGTCTTGATGACGCCCAAGACGGCGGCCACGATGCCCAGCGCAGGCATGCCGTCGGCGACCGTCTGGAAGGCGTTGGCGATCTGCATCTGCTCGTGATGGTGGGTCTCGATCTCCTCGTCCATCAGGGCTTCCATCTCGTGCGGGTTCTCGGTGCCAAGTGTCAGCATGCGTAGATAGTCGCAGAGGAAGGTGACCGCGTGATGGTCCTTGTAGAAGATCGGGAATTGCTCGAAGAGCTCGCTTTCCTCCGGGTTCTCGACATGAGCCTCCAGGGCCAGCATGCCCTTCGACTTGGCCAGCTTGAACACCGCGAACAGCAGGGTCAGGAGCTCCAGATAGGCATCCTTCTTGTATTTCGGCCCCTTCAGGAGCAGGCCGATTGCCTTGAAGCTGCCGATCAGGACCGGTTTCGGGCTGGCGATGATGAACGCGCCCAATGCCGCGCCGCCGATGATGACCAGCTCGAAGGGTTGCATCAGGACCTCGAGATGGCCGCCCATGGCGACGTAGCCGCCCAGAACGCAGACGAAGACGACGACGGTGCCGATAATCAGAAACATGTGGAACCCGTGGGTTTGGTGCTGTCGGCGACGGGCTCCGATGGTTGACGATCTTCGTTAAAAAGTGGTTTAGCCGCCGATGTCTCCCGTCGGGTCCAGCGCCCGGCTGGACAGGAGGCGCGCATCGAATCCGGCGCTCCTCAGGCGACCGAGGATTTCCGCGCCATGTTCTCGATCGCGGGTCTCGACCACCACGTCCAAATCCGCCAGCTTCACCGGCACGTCCTGAAACAGGCGGCGATGGTGAATTTCCACGATGTTGGCTTCCGCCGCGCCGATGATTTCCGTGACCTCGGCCAGGCTACCGGGGATGTCGCTGACTTCGATCCTGAGACGTTGCAGGCGGCCGTCGCGGACCAGGCCGCGCATCAGGACCGTCGCCAGCAGGCGCGCGTCGATATTGCCGCCGGAAACCAGCAGCCCGACCTGGCGGCCGGCGAAGCGCTCGGGCGACGCGATCAGCGCCGCAAGCGGCGCCGCGCCGGCGCCCTCGACGACCAGACGTTCGACGCCGACCATCTTGTGGACCGCGGCCTCGATCGCCGCCTCGTCGACCGCCAGGATGTCCGAGACCAGCGCCTCGACCACCGGCCGGGTGCGGGTGCCCGGCCGCCGGACCGCGATGCCTTCGGCCAGGGTCGGCCCGCCGGGCGGCGGCGGTGCGCCGGCGCGCGCGGCGCGCATGCTGGCGAAGGCGGCGGCCTCGACCCCGACGATCTCGATCTCCGGGCGCAGGGCCTTGGCGGCGATGGCATTGCCGGCGATCAGCCCGCCGCCGCCGATCGGGATCACCAGGACGTCCAGATCCGGCGCGTCCGCCAGCATCTCCAACGCGACGGTGCCCTGTCCGGCGATGATCTCGTCGTCGTCGTAGGGATGGATCAGAACGCGGCCCTCGCGAGCCGCGAGCTCTGTCCCGAAATCCGTCGCCTCGGCCAGGCTGGCGCCTTCCAGAAGGACCCGCGCGCCCAGCCGTTCGGTGTTCTCGACCTTGAGGAAGGGCGTGCCCTTGGGCATGACGATGGTCGCTGGAATACCCAGCTTTCCGGCATGGCGGGCGACGCCCTGGGCGTGATTGCCGGCCGAGACGGCGACGATTCCGGCGCGGCGCTGGGCGGCATCCAGGCCGGTCAGCTTGACCAGGGCGCCGCGTTCCTTGAACGAGCCGGTATATTGAAGATTCTCCAGCTTGAGCCGGATATCGGCGCCGAATTCCTCGGACAGGGTCGGCGAGCGCACGGTCGGCGTGTGCAGGACCGCGCCCTCGATGGTCCGGGCGGCGGCCCGGATATCGTCGATCGATACCGTCATCGCCGGATCCGGTCAGGCGGAGACCGCCTGCTCCGTCATGAAGGCCTCGGCCATGTCGCGCAGCTTGGTGCGTTGAATCTTGGTGCCGTTGGCGGACAGCGTCACCGGGAAGGCATCCAGCGGGACGAAGCGTTCCGGCACCTTGTAGCCGGCCATGCCGTCCCGGCAATAGGCGCGGAGCGCCGCCTCGTCGAAGGCCGCGCCGGGGGCGAGGGTGACGAAGGCGCACAGGAACACGCCGCGTTCGCGGGGGACGCCGATCGCCTGGACGCCGGCGATGTCGGGATGGCCCTCGATATAGGATTCGATTTCCAGCGGGCTGACCAGGAACCCGCCGAGGCGCAGCGCGTCGCCCATGCGGTTGAGATAGACGAAGCCGCCGTCGGCGCACAGCTCGCCCAGATCGCCGGTGCGCATGAAGCCGTCCTCGGTGACCGCCTCGCGGGTCGCCTCGGGATTGTCCAGATAGCCGACCATCAGGCTCGGCGTCTTGACCTCCAGCTCGCCGGCCCGGCCCGGCGGCAGCAATTCGTCGGTGTCGCGGTCGCGCACCCGGACCTCGGCCTCGTCCCAGATCGGGAACCCGCCGGGACGGAAGCGTTGGGCCGGATCGGACTCGGCCGGCTGCAAGGACAACAGCCCCTGGATTTCGCTCATGCCATAGAGGCCGAAGAGCCGGACATTGCGTTTCGCCGCCGCCTGCGCGATCTCGTCCGGGGTGCCGGCGAAGGCCGCGTAGCCGCATTCGCGCAGGCTGGGGAAGGGATCGTCGCCCTCGACCGCCTCGAACATCCGATAGAACATCTCGTCGGCGCCGTTCATATGATGGATGCCCAGCGACCGGATCAGCTCGGCGGCGCGGGCCCCGTCGAAGGCGGACATGATAACCAAGGTGGCGCCCCCGCACAGCGCCGCCAGCCCGTGATCGAGGCCGAAGACGCCGCAAAAGGGAAGGGGTTGCAGGACCTTGGTGCCGGGCACCGCATAGCCGAAGGCATAGGCCGCCCGCCAGACATGGCCGGCGATGGCCGCCTGCTTGTGCAGGACGAGCTTCGGCGCCTTGGTGGTGCCCGAGGTGGTGACGATGTTGCAGGGCAGCTCCGGCCCCGCCGCGTCGGCTTCCAGGGGGGCGTGGCGTTCCAGGTCGCGATAGCGCACCGTTCGCCGGCCGAGGATCGGCGCGGGCGCGCCGCCCGCGTCCTCCTCGTCGTAGAGGATCACCGTTTCCAGATCGGCCAGGGCGCCGCCGTCGATTTCGGCCAGGATGCCGACGAAGTCGATATGCTTGAAGTCGCGCCACAGGATGACGGTCTTGGCGCCGGAGCGGCGCAGGATGTCCTCGGCCTCGCTGGAGCGGAAGCGGGTATTGACCGCCGCCGCCGTCGCCCCCAGCCGGCAGAGCGCGAAATAGGTAATCAGCCAGGCCGGAACCGCCGGCAGCCACATGGCGACCCGGTCGCCCGGTCCGACCCCCAGATCGGCCAGCGCGCCCGCGACCCGCTTGCTGCGTTCCAGCAGCGCCGCGTAGGTGATCGAGTCGCCTTCATAGAGGATGGCGATATCGTCGGGCTTGGCGGCCGCGAGGCGCTCGATCGTCTCGGTCAATGTCGCGGGGGCGGGCAGGGGCGCTTTCATCGACGGTTCCTCCTCGCCGAAACTATAGCGGCGAAGCGCGGCCCCGTTCCAGCCGCCGGCTCATGAGGCCGGCATCAGGGTCAGGGTTCGGCGGATTCGTCCCGGCGCCGGCTTCCCCGGCAGGGTGACGGCGCCCAGGTCGCGCCAGGGTCGGACCAGATCGGCGAAATGGGGCGACAGGGGATTGGCCGACTGGCCGGGGGCGATCATGAAGCGCGAGCGGTCCGGGTCCGCCAGGTCGTAGACCGCGCGCAGGGTCGGTCCCATGACATGGGCGAAGGGACGGCGCGGATCGTACAGCAGCGAGGTCCCCCGGCTGACCGTCGAATCGTCGCCGTCGGTCGCCAGCCGGGTGCCGAACAGATTGCCGATCACGGGCAGGCGGGCGAGAGCGCGATGACGGAAGGCGGCGGCATGGTCGTCGCCCCAGCGCCAGTCCCCGACGGCGTCGCCCTGGCGGGTAGCGATGGCGTCCAGCGCCGCGTCCAGGGCGGCGGCGACGCGCTCGGCGCACGCCTCGATCGCCGCCGTGGCGGTGTCGTCGCACCAGGCCGGGTAGCGAGTCAGGGCGGCGACCAGGACCCGCGGGCGGACCAGCCGGTAGGCGGCGAAATCGTCTCCCAGCTCGTCGGCGAACAGCAGCCGCTCCAGCTCGCGGGCCCAGGCGCTGTAGATCAGAGGCTCCGGCCGGTCCCGGTCCATCCGCCCGTCCCAGGCGGCGAGCAGGGCGCGGGCCTCGGCGGCGCGCGCGTCCGAGGGCGGCGCCGCGAGGAGCAGGGGCAGCAGGTCGCGGGCGGCGAGGGAAACGGCGTCGCCCTGGATGGCGGTCATCTCATCGGGGGTGAGGCCGGCGCGGGCGCCGAGGCGGGCCTCGATCCGGCGGGCCCGGTAGGGCGCCGGCCAGATCGCCGCCAGCTTGGCGCCGGCGGCGCCGTTCGCGACCCGGTTGTTGGCGTTGACCAGTTGGCCCGACGCCGGGTTGCGGCCATGGGGCAGCTCGTCGAAGGGGATGTAGCCGATCCAATCGTGGGTGCCGGTCCAGCCGGGCACCGGGGCCAGCCCGTCGCCGGCCTTGCGCACCGGCACCCGGCCCGGCGCGTAGAAGCCGATCTCGCCCGCCCCGTCGGCGTAGAGGATATTCTGCTGGGGGCTGTGGAACAGGCGGAGCGCGGCGACGAAGCCGGCCCAGTCCCCGGCCCGGTTCAAGCGGTAGAGCGCTTCGGCTGTGCGGTCGTCGGGGGCCAGCGCCGGGGTTGCCAGGGCCAGCACATGGCCGGGCTTGGCGGCGGCCGCCGTCTCGGCGTGAAGGTCGGAGAGCACCGGTCCGTGCCGGGTGGCGCGGACCGTCAGGGTCGCCTCGTCGCCGCCGCGCACCCGGATCGTCTCGGTCCGGCGGTCGAAGGGGCGCGCCCCGTCGGGCGTCAGATAGCGGTCCGGGTCGTCCGGGTCGACGCGCTCGATGAAGAAATCCTGGGTGTCGCTGTGGGTGGTGGTGAAGCCCCAGGCGATGCGCCCGTTATGGCCCAGCAGGTGGAACGGCACCCCCGGCGCCGTGACTCCGGCGATCCGCAGGGTCGGGGTGTCGATCCGGGCCAGATACCAGACCCCCGGCGCGCCGAGGCCGAGATGAGGGTCGTTGGCGAGCAGCGGCGCCCCGCTCGCGGTCCGCGACCCGGCCACCGCCCAGGCGTTGGAGGCGTCCAGCGGCATGAGTTCCTCGGGCCAGGAGGCGGCCAGCCGATCGAGGGCGAGGCGGCCATAGAGGGGCGCCAGCTCCGCCAGGGTCGCCGGCCCGTCGGTCTCGGCATCGGGGAACAGCTCCGCCACCCGCTCCGGCGCGATCCGGGATGCGAGGCGGGCGCGCAGCAGTTCCTCGCGCCAATTGTCGGAAAGCTGGAGCGCCATCAGCCGGCCCCAGACCAGCGAATCCGCCGGCCGCCAGGGTTCGGGGGTCAGGCCGAGAAAGACGAATTCGGGCGGCAGGGCGCCGCGCCGGGTCGCCAGGAAAGCGTTGACCCCGCCGGCATAGGCGTCGATCGCCGCCCGCGTCTCGGCGGCAAGGCCGTCATAGCTCGCTTGGGCTAACCGGTACAGGCCGAGCGCCCGCATGAAGCGGTCCATCGGCAGGGTCGCCGCGCCCAGCAGTTCGGACATCCGCCCCTGGCCCAGCCGGCGGCCGATCTCCATCTGGAACAGGCGGTCCTGGGCGTGGAGGAAGCCGAGGGCGCGGTAGGCGTCCAGCTCCGTCTCGGCGCGGATGAAGGCGATACCCCTGTCGTCGCGACCAATGGTCGCCGGCGCCGCGAGACCGGCAAGCGCGATCCGCCCCTCGGTCTGGGGCAGCGATCCGGTCAGCCATATCCAGCCCAGCGCCGCGAGGGCGAGGATCA
>Ga0209692_10002899_pt1 | contig 17486 bp, 14 predicted proteins | sample tdDd472_FD_187129 | JGI IMG/M metagenome (GOLD analysis project Ga0209692, IMG submission 187129) | Marine sediment microbial communities from the Atlantic coast under amendment with organic carbon and nitrate - tdDd47.2 (SPAdes)... | ecosystem: Environmental > Aquatic > Marine > Coastal >...
ACCCCGTCCTCCATTCTCGTGCTCATGGAGCTCATCGAAGACCTCCTCCCACCGGGTGTTCTCAATATTGTCAATGGCTACGGCCCAGAAGCCGGAAAGGCCTTGGCCCTTCACCCCGGAATCAAAAAAATCGCGTTCACGGGCGCCACCACCACGGGTCAGCAGATCCTCAAGTATGCATCGGAAAATATCATTCCCGCGACCCTTGAACTGGGTGGAAAATCGCCCAACATCTTCTTTGAAAGTGTCATGGCTGAAGACGACGACTTCCTGGACAAAGCCATTGAAGGCTTGGTTCTTTTTGCCTTTAACCAAGGCGAAGTCTGCACCTGCCCATCGCGCGCGTTGATTCAGGAAAGCATATACGAAGAGTTTATGAATCGCTGCCTCAAACGTATTGAAGCGATTACCATGGGAGACCCCCTTGACCCTTCAACCATGATGGGTGCCCAAGCCTCCATGGAACAGTACCGCAAAATCCTCGGCTATATTGAAATCGGCAAAAACGAAGGCGCTCAGCTTCTTACGGGAGGAACGGCTTACCGCCTCCCCCAGTATCCGAACGGTTTTTACATCACTCCCACGGTCTTCAAGGGCCACAACAAAATGCGCATCTTTCAGGAAGAGATATTCGGACCCGTTCTCAGCGTCACAACTTTCAAAGATGAAGAGGAAGCCCTCTCCATTGCCAATGATACCACATACGGCCTTGGTGCGGGTGTCTGGTCCCGTGATATCCATCAGATGCAGAAGATGGCCCGTGGCATCGAAGCGGGCCGTGTCTGGTGCAACTGCTATCACGCATACCCTGCCCACGCATCCTTTGGTGGGTACAAAAAATCCGGAATCGGCAGAGAAACGCATAAAATGATGCTCAACAATTATCGACACACCAAAAACTTACTCATATCATACTCTAAGGCCCCCCTTGGATTTTTCTAAAGTGCCCCCTCAGGGGCTCCCTGCTGCGGAAAGGCTGGGCTGGCATTTCGTGTGGGCGGCAGACCACTGAAAAAGGGCTCTTTGGAAAACCATGGCATGCCGGTGAGATCCTTTCTCATCGGCATGTTTTTATTTATTTGCGTAATTATGCCGTTTTCATAGATAGGGAGGCCGGAGGCAATAATAAAACCGTATGAACGACATCCGGCTGCTCTGTCACCGCCATGTGAAAACTGCTGTTTTTCAGTCTGTTCTTTGTTCCTATGGAATTCTCATTGGAAATATGTTGCATATATTATCTATGAGTTGAATAATCATGTTTCGTCACCACCGCATTGAGATTATGTCTATTTCCCAATGTCCTAAATGACAACACCTGTTAAGTTCTCACAGGTATAGAGGTTCATGCCATGCCAGAGCACATACTACGCATATTAATAATTGAAGACAAACAAGACATCGCTGAAAACATCGCCGACTTTTTTGAAGCAAAGGGTGATATAACGGATTTTGCACTGGATGGTATAACAGGGCTACACCTTGCCCTGACGCTGCCTTATGATATCATTATCCTGGATTTGAAACTCCCGGGAATGGATGGACTGACGTTGTGCAAAAAACTTCGCTGCGAAGGAGAAAAAAAAACACCGATCCTGATGCTCACAGCCCGGGACACACTTGACGACAAACTCGCCGGCTTTGCTTCCGGAGCAGACGATTACCTAATCAAACCTTTTGCCCTTGAAGAATTGAGTGCTAGAGTCACTGCACTGGCCCGCCGACCGATGTATTCCACCCCGACAAAACATGTCGTAGGTGACCTTTCCCTTGACGTGGAGTCAATGAGTGTCCATCGCTCAGGTCGAAAAATTGAAATCAACAATACGTGTTTCATTATTCTCAAGTGCCTCCTTGAGGCGATGCCCCAGGTTGTCACCCGAAAGGATCTGGAGCAAACCTTGTGGGGGGATAATCCCCCGGGAAGCGATGCCCTGAGATCTCATATGTATACCCTAAGGAACAGGGTCGACAAACCCTTTGCCTCCCCATTGATTCACACCATTCATGGGGTGGGCTTCAAAATAGAGGCGAAAACGTAAATGCAGCAAGCCGATAGCCATGTCTCTCAAAGGCTTCCCTTTACCCGAACCCTCATGTTTCGGATTTTTAAGGCTTTTTCTTTCTTCAACATTCTTCTGACCCTGGGGTATGCTCTCGCTGTCTCGTATTATACAAACCGAATTCATCAGCAACTTGAATTGAATCAACTTCAAGCCAGGGTGAATGCCTATATCGCACACATGAGATCAGCCCCCGATCAACCCTTGGGCATCCCCCCTTTTGACACAACCTATGAGCAGATCGAAAACGTTCCCATGCCGTTTCGTGCCATCCTTTCCCCGCTTTCAGACGGATTTTACCTTTCCGAAGGCCGCAAAGGCGTCGGGGGCCCTGGGCTCTATCGGTATGTCATCACGTCCATTCCTGAATTTAACAAAAGAGTGTATTTTATTTTTGATGGAAGGCTTTTTGAGAAAAACTTTAATTTACAAAACAAAATTTTCCTTGTCTTTATAATTGGTTTTATTATCAGTATATTTCTAAGCATAATTATCGGCTACTATACTGCCCGTATGCTGACCAAGCCTATTTCTCGACTTGTCGGCAAGATCATCAAATCTCAGCCCGAGAACCTTCCTGTCCTTTTTTCCGCAAGTTTCAGGCATGATGAAATAGGGATCCTTGCACGGGCCTTGGATGACAGCAATCAGCGCATTCGGCGATTTATCGAGCGGGAGCTGCAGTTCACTCGGGATGCCAGTCATGAACTTCGAACCCCCGTCACCGTCATCAAAGGCGCGGTGGAACTTATCTCCCAATTGAATAACGATCCAAACCGAAAAATTGACCGCCCCCTCAAACGTATCGAACGATCGGTCTCAGAAATGGAACACCTTATCGAAGCCCTGCTGCATAAAGCACGGGAAGATGCAGCACATACTTCATTTGAATTATCGCCAATTCAAATGATAGAACAGGCCCTGCGAGAAGGGCGTTACCTTGTCAAAAATAAGGATGTCATCCTGAATTTCGTACATACAGGAGTCCCTGCAGAATCGGTTGCAATCCCGGACTTCAAGATTGCCATATCAAACCTTTTAAGAAACGCTTGCGCATACACTCAGTCAGGGTACGTATCGATTCTCTTTACCCATGAATTCTTCGAAATAGTCGACACCGGACCGGGAATTGCCCCGGAAATATTAGACCAAGTCACAACCGTATTTATCAAAAGCGACACCAGCCAAGGATACGGAGTCGGCCTCGCTATCGTCAAACGGATCTGCGACCAATATGAGTGGACTTTATCCATTTCAAATACTAACCCCGGTACAAAAATCCGCATCTCCTTTTAAAAAAGGCCTCGTAGAATTCCTTTCAAGTGCATCCTTACGTGTATCCGTTATTAAAGTTTTATGAAGGGCGGCCTTGATTTTTAGCCGAACGGTCTTCGGTACCTTTTCTATAAGCTGGGACTCTTGTGTGACCCCCAACGCGGATGTTTTGTGCCCGGATAGCATTTGGAATGGACTTCTATAATCCGAGAGTACCATCACCCACGGCCTTTGCATGTTATCCTTGGAGTGCTGACAGAGCTTCATGGCGGATTCCCGTAGCAGACCCGCTTTAGATAAGGTGGCAACAGGCCAAGCTTAGAGAGGAGTACGGCCTTAATGGCTTCGGCTATGAGCTTCTTGCGGTTTGGCGAAGCATTCTTCATGACGGTACCCTGAGTGACCTATATTTCCAGACCATCACCAACGCCACAAAGCTCAAGAATCGGTTTAAGCGGATCCCATTTATACCGGAGAACGCTGCAGAGTGGCGCCGCCTCCAAGTCCTCTACCCTGCCCACCCGGAAATGCCTTTTTCCCGCCATATTAAAAGCAGAGGTGGCTTTGGGGTCAACCTGTTGCGGAAGGCCTGGCGCAGGGCTGCGGAAAAAGTAGGGCTATTCGGAGTCAGCCTTTATCCAGGAACAAAACACACCACGGCCACAGAGACAGCCCAGCTCCTTTGCAAGCAGGCAGCACTTGAAGCCTCCGGCCTCACCAACAAAGCATTTGAGCGATATTGTCAGGCTGAAAAGGACAGCGCATTTGAGACCGTGACGGCCCTTAGAGAGCAGATGACAGGCAAGGTTATCAAGCTGGACATAAAAAAGGATTTTGAACAGGTTTGATGGCCCTCTTGTAGCGCCGACTCCGATGCCTCATTCAGGTCGGAGGCACAATGCCCAAAACGTTGGCACAAAGGGATGTGAAAACCGATCCCCGAAACGTACACTTAAAATTAAGCAAAAAAAAACGCGTCTGATTTTAATGATAGTCATTAGAATCAGACGCGTTTTTATTGATCGTGCCCAAGTCGAAATTTCAAAAAGAAGCTCTTTTTTGGTGTTTTTGGCAACCCTAACTTTTACACACGTTTTACACATGTAATTTTATAGGGTTTTTACACCGAGAGCCCCTATTTTAGGGCTTATTTGGTCGGGATGAGAGGATTTGAACCTCCGACCCCTGCGTCCCGAACGCAGTGCTCTACCAGGCTGAGCCACATCCCGTTTGTTTTACGGGCACACTTTTATCGAACAGCGTGCCAAATGTCAAACCCAAAAGGGCACTAAAAGTGATTTTTCATCACAATAGTTTCCTCGCGGCCGGGACCCACAGAGATCACGTCCACGGGGGTTCCGGCGAGTTCTTCGATGCGCTTGATGTAAGTCTTGGCATTCTCAGGAAGATCTTCGTAGGAACGCACGCCTGTGATGTCCTCGTCCCATCCGGGGAGGGTCTCGCAGACCTGGGTGCAGTTGTCCAGAAGTTCAAGGTCGGCTGCAAAATCTGTGACGATCTCGCCTTTGTATTCGTAGCCGGTGCAGATCTTCAGTTCCTTGAGACCACCGAGGACGTCAAGCTTGGTCAGGACGATGCCGGTAAGGCCGTTCAGGCGAGCGGCGTTTCTCAGGACCACCATGTCAAGCCAGCCGCAACGACGGCGACGACCGGTGGTGGCACCAAACTCCACCCCTTTTTCCTGCATGTAGGCTCCTGCCTCGTCAAACAGCTCGGAGGGGAAAGGGCCTGCGCCGACGCGGGTGGTATACGCCTTGACGATACCCAGGACACCGGTGATTTTTCCGGGGCCCACACCGGCACCGCAGCAGGCATTGCCGGAAACCGTGTTGGATGAGGTGACAAAGGGGTAGGTGCCGTGGTCGATATCAAGGTGGGTGCCCTGGGCGCCTTCAAAGACGACGTTCAGGCCATTGTCCATTCCCTTGTTGATCTCAACGGAAGAATCGGTGATGTAGGGCTTCAGCTCCTCTGCCAGTTTGAGGCAGTAGGCAATGGTCTTTTCAACGTCTTCAGGCTCTTCACCGAAGTAGTTTTCCAAGAGGAAGTTCTTTTCCTGAAGTGCCTCGGTTACCTTGGCGCGAAGGACGTCCGCGTTGAGGAAGTCGAGGAACCGGATACCGACACGGGAGGCCTTGTCTTCATAGCAGGGTCCGATGCCGCGGCCGGTGGTGCCGATTTTGCCGTCCCCTTTTTTGAGTTCGCGAGCGTGGTCAATGCGCTTGTGGTACGGCATAATCACTTGGGCTCGGTCGGAGAGACGCAGGTACTCAGGGCTGACATCCACCCCTTTACCACCAAGATAGGCGATCTCTTCAAGGAGGACTTCAGGGTCAACGACCACTCCGTTTCCGATGTAACATTTCTTTTTCTGAAGAATGCCGGAGGGAACCAGATGGCTGATGAATTTTTCTCCGTCAACTACCATGGTGTGCCCAGCATTGTTTCCACCCTGGAATCTGACAACATAATCGGCGTGTTCGGAAAGAAGGTCAACGATCTTTCCCTTTCCTTCATCACCCCACTGTGTTCCGACAATCACATAGTTACCCACAAGATGCTCCTTGAGAAGTGTGCAATAATTAAAATTGATACGTCCGAGCGTTTCGGGTCTCGTTCAGATGTTCATCCGGAGGAAGGACGTCTCCCCCGGCCTGCTTGTATATTATTGATGAATCGTTAAGCATGATGGGGAGCATGGCGTAAAGCACGCTCCTGCTTGCGCGGCGATTCAGCATTTACTGCTGGTCAGGCCCCTTGGGAAGCCCGGCTTTTTTCAACTCTTTCTGCTGCTTGCGCCTGGTTCGGAAAAAATCCTGTATCAGGCTTCGGCACTCTTCGGCGTTGACGCCTGGAATCACTTCAAGTGAGTGGTTCAACCGACTGTCATCGGCCAGGTTGAAAAGAGAGCCTGCGCCACCCCATTTTTCATCATGGGCACCGAAGACCACTCTCGAGAACCGCGCATGGACAATCGCGCCCATACACATGATGCAAGGCTCAATGGTGGCGTAGAGTGTCAAACCCGGTAATCTGTAATTACCTATGGTTTCAGCAGCCTTTCGTATGGCGAGGATTTCCGCATGGGCCGTCGGATCTGCCAGGGAAATGGTCAGATTGTGGGCCACAGAAAGTACCTCTCCATTCTCCGCCACAACCACGCAACCTATAGGAACCTCTCCTTTTTGTCCAGCTTTTTTGGCCTCTTCCAGCGCCATTGCTATATAATAGGTGTGGTTTTCCATCGGGATATCCCAGAGGCACCAGATGGCGCCGATTCTTTTTTACGGTGGCCTTATCAAAGCCGCCGTCGTTTCGGAAAGACCATTGTATATATCATTCGGTCCATGGGCGCACCCTCTTTCTTCTTCTTCGATCTGTTTTCATGTTCTGGGGTGGTCACCCACGCCTGACGCATCCCTTGATGAAATAGTTTACCGGGGCTATGGGGTTGATATCATGCCTCAACCCTTTACCTGTGGGGCTTTCGCCAGTTTCAAATGACAAAAAAGTGTAACTTTCACGTTGACAAGCCAAGGCGCTTTAGATTAAAAGACACTCAACTTTGAGACGCGCTCGTAGCTCAGCTGGATAGAGTACCTGACTACGAATCAGGTGGTCGCAGGTTCGAATCCTGCCGAGCGCGCCACATCAAAGGAAATGGCTTTGCGAAAGCAAAGCTTTTTGTTTGCCCTTGTGCGCTTGTAGCTCAGCTGGATAGAGTACCTGACTACGAATCAGGTGGTCGCAGGTTCGAATCCTGCCAAGCGCGCCACAAACGAAGAGATGACTTTTTTAAAGTCACCATATATATTTGTTAGGCTTATGTGCGCTTGTAGCTCAGCTGGATAGAGTACCTGACTACGAATCAGGTGGTCGCAGGTTCGAATCCTGCCAAGCGCGCCATTTAATTTAACAAGCCGAACAATATGCGCGCTCGTAGCTCAGCTGGATAGAGTACCTGACTACGAATCAGGTGGTCGCAGGTTCGAATCCTGCCGAGCGCGCCATTCTAATTTACAAGACGACCAAGTTTGTGCGCTCGTAGCTCAGCTGGATAGAGTACCTGACTACGAATCAGGTGGTCGCAGGTTCGAATCCTGCCGAGCGCGCCATTCTAATTTACAAGACGATCAAGTTTGTGCGCTCGTAGCTCAGCTGGATAGAGTACCTGACTACGAATCAGGTGGTCGCAGGTTCGAATCCTGCCGAGCGCGCCATCTTAAAAAGGCCCTGCATCATTGATGCAGGGCTTTTTTGCGTTCATGAAAACATTTTACGCTTCTCACTGTTTATTCGGGCGATAGTACGGCTCAAGGCGCTTCGATGAGACACCACAGACAAAAAGGGTGGAGAGAATCCAGGTGCGCAGAAGGGAGAATATAACCCCCTCTTTTTCCCAGCGTCGGGGAGAGGTCAGCACGGTCTCTTCAAGAATCCGAATGCGCTCCCCCCTCTTCCGAATCCGCCTCATCAAATCGATATCCTCCATGACAGCAATATCTCTGTATCCGCCGAATCGAAAAAAGTCCCTTCGCTCCATGAAAATGGCCTGGTCCCCATAAGGAGTGCGAGTGAGTCTGCACCGAAGGCTTGCCGCCCGGGCAATGAGAGACAATATTTTTCTGTTGCCGGCAAAACGCAGGGAAAAGGCTCCCGCTGCATAATGACCGGATTCCATGGTTTCTCTTATTTTTTGAAAGGCGTTGCCAGGCAGGTGGGTGTCGGCGTGAAGAAAAAGAAGGATCTCCCCTTGCGATGCATGGGCTCCGGCATTCATTTGAGGGCCCCTGCCCGGATTTGCAAGGAGGGTGATTACATCAGTCCGATCAATGGGGGCAATGCTCCGTCCCTCGGGTTCCCCGTCCACAACGATCACCTCAAAGATATCCTGTGGAAAACGTGCGTACAGTTGTGTCAGAAAGTGCCGGATATTCGGCTCATGGAGCACCGGAATGATAACAGAGACAGGGATCATATTTCTCTAAGCCTTTGGCTGCAAGGTGAGCAACCTTGAAAGCAGGCAGCAGATGAACCCTGCTTAAGTTTGCAAATCTGTTTGTCCTATTTATCAATGGCTTGTGCCCCGGCAGGGCCGCCGGAGGCTACGTTGGGCTGAACAGTTACCCTTTTCGAAAGGTAGGTCCCCGCCAGGGCTGCACGAGGTTTTCTTTTTTTAGATCTGTCTGCGGGGCCAAATCACAAGGGAGCTCCTCTCGCTCATCGACTTCTGCATAGTGCTTTTTTATGCACTCCGGACAGATGCCGTGGGTGAACCGGGCCGCTGAGTGATCACGAATATATGACTCAATACGGTTCCACCCCCCACTGTCATCACGGATATTTTTGCAGTGTGCACAGATGGGCAGGATGCCGCTCAGGGCATCGAAATCACTCCTTGACTCGGGAAGGCCGATCTCTTGCTCCTTATATTCAGTAACATCAAGCCAGACAATAATTCCTGCTACGATGGCTCCGGTGTTGTCATGGATGGGAGCTGCTGACATCAGGGCCCATTTTTCTTCCCCACTGTCCATTTCCACAATCACTTTTTCATTGGTAACCATTTCGCCGTGGCTCAACGTGCGGACAAGAGGTATCTCCTCACGTTTCATCAATGTTCCATTGGGGAATTTATTCTTCCATGAAAGAACGTATTGCTCCAGTGTGATATCGGTGAGGGGGGCATCGGTTTTTTCCCGAAATTTTCGTGCCGCCTTGTTGATGTATATGATCTGTCCGGAAGGGGCTTCAGCAAGAATCATACATGCGGGCGAAAAGTCCAGAACCGCTTGGAGGAGACCTGCTTCCAAACTCGATGCCACCGGGGCTATCTCATTTCGTTGACTCATGGCACGTACCTGATGCCGGCTTTGAAGGCCGAGCGTTAGATGCAAAAGCATCAATTATGCCGATAACTGCAGAGGTAGCCAAAAAGATCGTTGTTGTGTATTCGGGAAAACAGGAACATCTGGGGTGATCGTACTATCCAACTGAGGCTTTTAGTTTATATTATTTTTGTCGTGATTTCAACAACTCGCCCTGATTCAGGGCGTACGAAACGTGTCGTTGAGCATGGAAAAGCTGGAACAGCCTTGGGAGCATTGACTCTGCGTCGGGAGACTCCCAATAAAAAAAGGCCATGGCAGAAGAGAAGCACTCCTTCGCCATGGCCTTAGTGGGTTACATCCCCTTGGATTGATTACACGATAAAGGTGTTTGTTACCCTGTTGATGGTACTTACCTCGTTATTCAGGCTCTCCACATGACCGGCCACCTCGTCAGCATTTCTAACCACCAGTTCAATGTCATCATTCACTTCGGTAATGCCTGCGGAAATATTGGAGACAATCTCTGTGCCCTGGGCCAGGTTTTCGTTGATTTCCTGAAGGCCCACTGAAGCCTGGACCACATTGCCCGCGATCTCTTTTGTGGCTGCGGACTGCTCCTCCACCGCCGTTGCAATGGAGTTGATGGTCTCATTTACGTGGGTGATGGAGTTCACCACGCTGGAGATTCCCTTGGCTGTGTTGCGTGTTGTGGCCTGGACCCCGCTTATCTGCTCTTTGATATCCTGTGTGGCCGCGGCGGTTTGGCTGGCCAGCTCTTTGATTTCATTGGCAACCACCGCAAAGCCTTTGCCGGCATCCCCAGCCCTTGCAGCTTCAATGGTGGCGTTCAGGGCAAGCAGGTTGGTCTGCTCGGAGATTTCTGTGATGGTTTGGGTCACTTTTCCAATTTCTTCCGCAGCCTTTCCCAGTGCGTCCATCTGCTCCGAGGTCATTCTTGCTTCGGTAACAGCCTCGTTGGAGGTGTGGCGTGCTTTTTCTGAGTTTGCGGCAATTTCATTGATGGTGGATGTCATCTCTTCAGCGGCACTGGCCACCATATTGGTATTGGTGGTTGTCTGTTCCATGGCAGAGGCGATGGAGTTGATGTTGGCAGAAATTTCCGAAGTTTCACCGTCAATGCGATTGATGCGCTCGGCGGTGGAGGCCATGGTTTGGTTCATTACGGTGGCCGACTCCGTCAATCCCTGTGAGACGTTCTCCAGGGTTCGCGAGTTATGGATCAAACCCTTGACGATCCCCTGCAGGTTGCCCACAAAGGTGTTGAACCATTTAGAAAGACGTCCCATCTCATCATCTGAGTCGCTCTTGAGGCGGCGGGTGAGGTCCCCCTCCCCTTCTGCGATATCCCGGAGCATTTCACGGGCATAGTTGATGGGGTTGATGATGCTTTTTGTCACCACAACGCCAATAATGGAGAAGACAATAAACATAAGGACGGCAACCCCGGCGATCACTTTGATCAGGCTGTATGTGGGAGCCATCACCTCGCTTTTCTCTATAATGGAGATCAATTTCCAACCAACATCGGGAATGGTGAGAACAACGGCTTCGTAATCCTGGTCATCCATGGAAAGCGCAACGGCTCCATCGGACATGGATTCAAGGGTATTGAATGCAGGAGACCCGAGTTCGGAGAGTTTTTTGAAGTTGGATGAAGGATCTTTGGCGTTGGCAAGAATCACACCATTGGGCTGGACCAGCATCAGGTACCCTGTTTCCCCGATTTTGATATCGTTGATGAGGGCTGTCAGCACCTCCAGGGAGCACTCAATGGAAGCCACGCCGACAATGTCTCCTGCATTTTTGATCGCTGAGGTGATGGCGACAACCGTCCCCCCATTGGAGGACTGAAATGCTTCAGAGACCATGTCCCGATCTGGGTTTGCGGTTTGCGCTATGTACCAGGGACGAACCCTCGGGTCATACCCTGCTTTCATGGCAATGTCGATTGAGGTGATAAAAGCGCCGTCACGTGTCGCCAGATACACTTCGATGTAGTTGGCATGGGAGTCATGTATCAGTTTGGACAGGCTGTAATACGCTGCATCAACGCCACCTGCAGCCAGGTAGTCTACTTCTACGGCTTCGGTGTTGTCGAGGTAATGCGTCATGCCGGAGTGAATCTCCTCTTTGAGGGGGGATTCGGAAATCATATGAGTGTTGGCTTTGGTTTCGTTGATAAATGATACGTAGTGCCCCGATATGCGCTCAAGGACCTTCTTGCTGTTGGAACGATAGGTATCGATGGAATACCCGCTGAGGGAAATACTCATAATCACGACGATTATGAGCAGGGGGAAAATGACGGCTCCCATGAACGAGGCGATGATTTTCTTTCGAATGGTCAAACTCATGACATGTCTCCGTTGGCTTGTGGTTTTGAGACTCCTTGGTTCCCCCTGGGGGGCCATAATAAAGCTATCGGAAGACCACGCATGAAGGTTTAGCATTAAAAAAAGGATGTTGTTGTCATGCCGTCAAACCAGGCTATAGATAAGCTTGTCATACCCGGTACCACCGTGCTACGAATCGAATCTATTGGAACAGATCATCCGGTTGACGTGATTTTGCCTGGGACATGAGGGGCAAGGCGCATCCTGATATTATTTGATACGCCACATTGGGGGCTTTATTGTTGGGAATGTTTCAGTCCTTTGACAAATGCATCTATCCACGCTCTATCGACTCCCATCCAGTATTGAAGGGAGGGTCATCTATGTCACAACCTGGTTGTACATGGGCTGGCCTACCTTATATAAAACATCTCTTTATCAGGTTTTTGGTCCTCATGTGTTGCCTGGTACCACCCCTTGCGGGCGGTGTTTCGGTAGCCGGGGACCTTGAAAAAAATCGCTCCCTCGAAATAATTACCTCGTTTCCACCGGAATTCTACACCCCCTTTGTCACAGCCTTTTCTAAGCGGCATCCCGATATCCAGGTTTTGACCCTTAATAAAAAAACCACCGCGGCCCTGGATGAGATCAAACGGGGCAACCCCCGCAGGTTTGATATATTCTGGTCCTCCTCTCCGGATGCCTTTGCCATTTTAAAAGCTGAAAACGCATTGAGACCATTGCCCCAGGGCAGGCGTCATGACGCTCTTACCATCGATGGTGTGAACCTTGATGACCCCGAGGGATATTTCATGGGCTTCTCCCTCTCCGGCGTAGGCTGGATGTGGAACCCGGCCTATCTCCGAAAGGAGAAGCTTCCCGTCCCCGAGCGATGGGAAGATCTCACCGCCCCCATTTATTACGGTCACCTGGCCATGTCCACGCCCTCTCGGTCCGGCACCACCCACCTTATTGTGGAGAGTCTGCTTCAGGATAAGGGCTGGGAGAAAGGCTGGGCCATGCTGCTGCGCATGGCCGTGAACTTAAGGACTGTCTCGGCACGGAGTTTCAGTGTCCCTGAAGGGCTCATCAGCGGCCGCTTCGGGGTGGGGTTGGGCATCGACTTCCTTGCTCAGTCCAGAAAGGAGCTGGGCTTTCGTTATGGGGACCCCGTCTATTTGGCCCCTGCCGGAATCGCGGTGTTAAGCAATGGGAAAAATACAGCCGAGGCAGATCTTTTCGTTGATTTTATCCTCTCGCCCCAGGGGCAGGCGATACTCCTTGCACCGGCCGTGAGTCGACTGCCCGTTTCCCGCGAACTCCATGCAAAAGGAGACGAGCCTGAACTTTTCAGGATGATTCGGGACAATCATTCAAAACCCTACGATGCGGTGCTCTCCCAGTCTCGCTACCATCTTGTCAATCAACTTTTTGACCGAATGATCACCTACAGGCTCCCCGAACGCCGCAAACTCTGGAAGCGATTTCTGACCTTGGAAAAAAAGGCCGAAGCCATGGGGTTTGCCCACTGGCCGGTGAAAGAGCAGTTGATAACCATTCTCAGCGAGGTCCCGGTGACTGAAAGCCAGAGCCGGACCCCTGAGTTTACGGTTCTTTTTACCCTCGCCAGCCGAGGCTCCGCACGGGGGCGGGAGCAGCGGAAGCAGATTCGAAGTTGGGAAACATTTCTCTCACGCCGCCTGACCCGGGCCAAGGAGCTTCTGGATAAGGCGGAATTCGACCTGAAGGCTGTCAGGCGATGAAGAGAATGATCTCAAAAATATTTCCAGTGCGTTATGGCATATGGTCCCGGCTTCTCACGGCCTTTGGCATCACCGCGACCATGACAGCCATGGCCGCGGTCACGGCACTGCTCGTTTTCAATCGCGCCAATGATATCCTTGGGGTCTTTACGCAAGAGCACCTTCCCGAAGTGGTCCAAGTGGCTGAGCTGGAAGAGATCGGTGGTGAAATCATCGCCATGGCTCCCCTGCTGCTCTCCGCACCGGATGAAACCACCCGCAACACCATTCAAGCCGACCTCGACAACCTTGTGGTGGACGTGAACAGCCACATCAACGCCTTGGGAATTACCTCGGTTCATACTCGGGACGAGATAGAAACCCTGTTGAGCGGTTTGAAAGCCAACCTTGTGGCCCTTCAAACCGCCGTGGCGGGCCGTCTTTCGGAAGAGGCGCTCCTTGCCCGCCAAACCGAACGGTTGAGGTGGCTCTATGCCGATCTCCTCGGGGAGCTGGACCCCCTCAACCAGGACCTCGCTTACAACCTGGATTCCGAAATCGAGCGCATGATCGGTGCATCGCTTCGCGGAGACCGTCAGTTTTCTGCCCTGAGGCTGAGGGAGAACCGTCAGATCAAAGACACCGTTGAAAAGGTGGGCTCCAACGGCATCCTTCTGGTGAGCCTGATGCTTCAGGTGGCAACCGCACAAGGGGATGCACAAATCGACAACCTGGCATCCCTTTCAGGGGACGCCATGGATTTTATTCGGGTAAACCTTGCCCAATTGCCCGGTGACTCGAGTTTCCTTACCTTAAGGCAGGTCTTTGATGGGATCGTTACCCTGGCTGACGGACCGGAGTCCATTTTTGCCACCAAAAAAAGAATGCACCGCCAGGAAGTGGCCGGTCAGGATATTCTTTCAAACAACAGAACCCTGGTCGTAGAGCTTCGCAAGCTTATTGACACCATCGTGAGCGACACGCAGGAGGAAGCGTTTCACGCAGCTGCCGGAATTCGGCAAACCATGAAACGAGCCCAGTCGCTCCTCATCGCCATGGTTCTTTTTACCCTTGTCACCACCGGCGCAGTTCTCTGGTTTTATGTGCGGGGAAGCATCGTAAAGCGGCTGGATGCCCTGGCTCGCAGCATGCGGGCCATAGCCGGCGGAGACCTTGACCACACAGTCCCTGAGGCTGGCGATGATGAGATAGGTGAGATGACCGAGGCCCTGCGTATTTTCAGGGACACGGCCGAAGCCCGCCTCAAAGCCCAGAACGAACTGGTGCAGGCAGGGAAGCTGGCCGCCTTAGGACAGCTCACCGCGGGGATCTCCCATGAATTGAACCAGCCGCTGTCGGCGATCCGGTATTATCTCCACAACGCCCGCCTGCTTCTGGAGCGGGGGCACGTGGAGACCCACACGGACAACCTTACCCGGATCGGCGACCTCGTGGAGCGCATGGCCAAGATGATCAGTCACCTGAAGACCTTTGCGCGCTGGCCCGCCGAGGCAACGGTTTCTGTCGCTGTGGAGCCGGTCATCGATCATGCTCTCTCCCTTTTTGCATCCAAAATCAAGGGGGGGACGATTCAGGTATTGCGTGGTGAGGAAGACCTGTCCGTGACTGTGTGTGCCGAAGAGATCCGCCTTGAACAGGTGCTCATCAACCTCATCAGCAATGCCGTGGATGCCGTTATGGAGATGCCCGAAGGCGAGCGTCGTCTTGCCATTGACGTCATTGAAGATGAGGGTTCGGTCCATATATGCGTGACGGACAGCGGGCCGGGCATTCCTGCCGAGTCTCTCGACTCCATCTTTGATCCGTTTTACACCACCAAAGAGGTGGGCAAGGGGCTTGGTCTCGGGTTGTCCATCTCCTACAACATTGTTAAAGACTTTCAAGGGTCCCTTGAGGCCCTGACGCTGGAAGACGGCGGGACGCGATTTTCCCTCACCCTGCCTAAGGCCGGAATAAAGACAACAGGACACGATCAACAATGATGATCCCCATAGGTGAAATATTTCTTGTGGACGATGAGGAGGAGATCCGCATCGCCAGCAGACAAACCTTTGAGTTGGAAGGCTATGCCGTCCGAACCTTTGCCTCTGCAGCCGAGGTCCTGCCCCACATCTCCCCCGACTGGCTGGGGGTGGTGATCACGGATGTGAAAATGCCGGGCATGGACGGCTTGGAACTTCTCTCCGCCATCCGGAAGGTGGCACCGGACCTTCCCGTGGTGATTCAAACCGGTCATGGCGATGTTCCCATGGCCCTTAAGGCGATGCACGAAGGCGCCTATGATTTTATCGAAAAACCGGTGCCCCCGGAATACCTCATCGATGTGGCAAAACGGGCCCTGGAGACCCGCCGACTCAACCTGGAGAACCGATCCCTTAAGGCTCGCCTCGGCTCAGAAACGGATATCGAGTCGCGGATCATCGGGCAGTCCCCCGTCGCCAGGGAGCTGCGTCGAACCATAAGTGCCCTTTCCCTTATCGATGTGGATGTCCTCCTTATCGGTGAAACCGGTGTGGGAAAGGAACTTGCTGCCCACTGTCTCCACGACTTCGGTAACCGCAAGGCCGGAAGCTTTGTCCCCTTGAACTGTGGTGCCATTCCGCCAAACCTGGTGGAAAGCGAACTCTTCGGACACGAGCGCGGCGCTTTTACCAGTGCCTCCACACGGCGTATCGGCAAAATAGAACAGGCCCAGGGCGGGACCCTGTTTCTGGATGAGATCGAATCCATGCCCCTTTCTGTTCAGGTAAAGGTCTTAAGGGCCCTTCAGGAACGTACCATCGAGCGGGTGGGAGGAAACCGCCTCATCTCCGTTGATTTTCGTGTCATTGCAGCCACCAAGATCAACCTGCGCGATGCCGTGGGCAGGGGCGAATTCCGGGAGGATCTCTTCTACCGCCTTAACGTGGCACGGGTTGCCATTCCCCCCTTGCGCGAGCGCACAGGGGATATCATGCTCCTTCTCCACTGGTTTCTGATGAAAATGGCGGAGCGGTTTCATACCCAAGCCCCCACCCTTGATCCGAAAACAACCAGTCGCTTTGAAGATTACGCCTGGCCGGGAAACATCAGGGAGCTTCGCAATGTTGCCCAGCAACTGGTCCTGGGACTCCCCTTGGATCTGGCGGAGACGGAAGCCCCCCTGGCCTCAGGGCAGGACGATGCCGTGCCGTCCGGGCTGGACTGCCAGGTGCAGCTCTATGAAAAAAAACTTATTGAAAAGGCCCTTGAAAGAAACGGCGGCAGCATGACCAAAACAGCCCAGGACCTCGATATCCCCAGAAAACGCCTCTACCTGCGCATGCAGAAATTCGGTATCCAAAAATAGGCGCCTCCGGCGGCAAGGTGTGCCGCCTCGCCGCCAGATGCACACGTTAGCCATGGGTCAATTCCGGTACGCTTGGGTCACGTATGACCCATCGCAGCATCCTTCTTTCCTCCCCTTCCCTGAAAAATATTCTGTCATTTCAGCCGTGATTACCTCAGGCGCAACATTGGCACGGCATTTGCCAATACAAGAGCGGTAAACTCGACAGCCCTATGATGTCATGTCCCCGATACCCCTTGTGAGCGATGCTGTTTTTGGCGTCCGTGCTTTTTGTTGCGGGGTTCGAGGAGATGACCTGTGAAACACTGAAAAGGAGAAGATGATGCGTAAAGTGATGACCCTCTTACTGGCTTTGAGCCTTGCTCTGCCCCTTTCTCTCTCGTCCGCCTTTGCGGGCGAGTATCCCTCCAAGCCCATTAAAATTATTGTCCCCTCTAAGGCTGGTGGTTCCACGGACACCGGTGCCCGTGTCTTTATCAAGGCTGCCAAGAAATACTGGCCCGATGCAAAGTTCGTCATCAAAAACGTCCCCGGCTCCGGTGGCCAGAAAGGGTTTGAAGAGATTGCCAAGGCGAAAAAAGACGGCCACACCATCGGCATGATCTTCACCACCCAGGTGGTGGCCCATGTTGTTGCCAAACGCGCCCGTTACACCCTGGACAGCTTCCACGTCATGGGCAATGTCATGCAGGACCCCCTTATTGTTGCCGTTCCCAAGGACAGCACCATCACCGGGATGGAAGCGTTCATCAAGGAAGCCAAGGCCCGCTCCCTCACCACCGCCGTCAACGGCATCGGGTCCGACGACTTCGTTGCAGCCAAAAAGCTTGAAGCACAGACCGGCGTTGCCT
>Ga0209692_10002900_pt1 | contig 17477 bp, 15 predicted proteins | sample tdDd472_FD_187129 | JGI IMG/M metagenome (GOLD analysis project Ga0209692, IMG submission 187129) | Marine sediment microbial communities from the Atlantic coast under amendment with organic carbon and nitrate - tdDd47.2 (SPAdes)... | ecosystem: Environmental > Aquatic > Marine > Coastal >...
TGGATGCCCGCGCTATCGTCTTCGAGGGCTCGGAGGATTATCACGACCGCATCAACGACAAGTCGCTGAACATCGATGAGAACTGCATCCTGTTCATCCGCGGGACAGGTCCGCTGGGATGGCCGGGCTCGGCGGAAGTCGTGAACATGCAGCCGCCGGACGACCTGATCAAAGCCGGGATCGACGAATTGCCGGTTGCGGGCGACGGGCGCCAGTCCGGCACCAGCGGCAGCCCGTCCATCCTGCACATCTCGCCCGAATCCGCGATCGGCGGCGGTCTGGCCCTGCTCAAGACCGGCGACATGATCCGACTGGACCTGAACAAGCGGACGCTGGACATCCAGATCGACGACAAGGAAATGGAACGTCGGCGCGCCAGCTATGTGCAACAGGAGTTGCAGAGCCAGACGCCGTGGCAGGAAATGTTCCGCTCCATGACCGGTCAGTTGGAGAACGGCATGGTTCTGGAAAGCGCGGTGAAGTATCAGCGGATCAGCCAGACTCGCGGCCTTCCCCGCGACAACCACTGACCGCGGCCGGGTACGGACACGGTCGTGCGGGATACGGTTCAGGATCTGCTCATCGCCATCGCCGGCGGGGCATTCGACCAGCACGACCGGGTTCTCGAAATCCTGCAAGCGGCTTTCGCCGACCAGGACGGCATCGTCGATCCCCCCTCCTCCGTCACGCGGTTGACGGTGGAGGGCGTGGTCCGCGATGCGGGCAATGGCGATCTTTTGACCGCCGAAACCCCGGAGGGGGAAATCCTCGGCTGTCTCTTTACCAGGATCGAGGCGGATGACGCCGGGCCGCTTCTATACGCCTATCATCTGGCGGTCGATCCGGCCCATCAAGGCAAGGGGATAGGCCATCGCCTGTTCGATACCGTCGCCACATTGGCCAAGGCCCGGGAGCTCAGTCGCCTCCACGTGATGTCCCGGGTCGAGCTCAAGGACCTGCACGCCTTCTTCACGACTATGGGCTTCCGGCAGGTGAGCACCTTCACGCATGACGGTTTCGACCGCCCGACATCTATCCGGTTCGAAAAGGCGCTTTAGCTGATCCGCGCGGCGATCTCGTCCTTCGTCGCATAGGCGGCCTGGGCGCCGAGTTTCGTGCAGGCGAGCGATGCGCCCGCCGAGGCGAAGCCCAGGGCGGCGGAGAGCGGCATGCCGTGGCCGTCGAGCGCGGCGGCGAGACAGCCGCAAAAAGCGTCCCCCGCCCCCGTCGTATCGACGACATCGACGTCAAGGGCCTCGCCCCTGATCAGCGTCTTTTTCTCGACACAGACATACCCCTGACTGCCCAGCGTAACCGCCGTGACGGGACCGAGCGCGGACAGGGCGCGGGCCTGCGCCTCCGGGCTGTCCGCGTCCAATTCCAGATGCCGGGTAAGCGCCGCGGCCTCCCCTTCGTTCACGACGAGGATGTCGACGAGCGACAGGACGTCCCGATCCACCGGGCCGAAGGGCGCCAGGTTCAGGATTACTTTCGCCCCGCGCTTCTTCGCGACCTTCAGCGCGTCCCAATTCGACTGGTGGGGGATCTCCATCTGCATCAGGAGGGTTCCGCCGGGGGCGAGATGATCCGCCGTCAGTGCGGGCGCCCGGCCATTGGCGTTTGACGCGACGACGATGCGGTTCTCGCCCGCGGCGTCGACCATCACGCTGGCGATCGCCGTCGTCGCCCCGGGCAGCACGGCCACGCCGCGCATATCGACGCCCGCCGCACGGAAGGCCTCCAGCGGAATGGCGCTCAACCCGTCGGCGCCGACGGCGCCGACCATGTAGACCGATCCGCCGGCGCGCGCGGCGGCGACGGCCTGGTTCGCGCCCTTGCCGCCCGGCGACGGCACGGCTTCCGGGGTCAACACGGTTTCGCCCGCCGCGGGGAAATGGGTCATCTTGCTTACGACATCCAGGTTAATGGATCCGTAGACAGTGATCATCGCGGCGTTATCCTTGTTTGGCGGCCGGACCTAACGCGGAATGACGTTGCGGTCCTGGAATTCCTTGAAGACACGCAGGAACATTTCCTCGGAATCGATACAATCGTTGAACCCGGCCTGCCGGATCTTGATCGTCGAGGTCATGACGTCCCAATCGGTGCCGAACACATAGTCAGCGAAGGGCCATGCCGCAATGTCCGCATAGGGAACTTTCTGCAAGCCATGCTTCTCGACGATGCGATTCCAGACCGGTTCCTTGTCGGCCATGAATTCGGTCAGCGAGATCGTCTGCACGTCTTCCAGCGGAAGGTCGAAGAACTTCGCGAAGGTCGGCCAGACATTCTTCCAGCGGAAGAAATCCGTGTTCGTGACGTTGAAGACCTGGTTGGCGGCCGCGTCATGCGCGTTGTTTGCGCACCAGGCCATCGACCGGGCCAGCAGATGCGAATCCGTGACCTGATACACGGCTTCATACGCCCCCCGCTTGCCGGGAAAACGCAGCGGCAATCCAAGTTCCTTGGAAATTGCGGCATAGACCGCGATGCAGGTCGTGATATTCATCGGGTTGCCCAGTGCGAAACCGCACACGGTCTGCGGCCTGGACGCCGACCAAGTCCAATCCTTGCCCTGCTGGAAGCCGCGCAGCCAGTTCTCCTGATCCCAGTAGAAGTTGGGCAGCATATGCGGCGGGTCGTCTTCCCGGGCCGGGGTCTTGAACGGGCCGAGATGCGACCCGTAGATCTTGTTCCCCTGAACCAGATGGACGTGCTTGAGCCCGGGCGAGGCCGCGGCGATCGGCTCGACCGAGTTTACCAGCATCGCCAGGTTCGGCGCGCCATGCTCGGCCCAAGTCGGCCGCGCCTGGAAGGCCGTGTAGAAGATATGGGTCACGTCCGACAGATCGGCGAGCTTCGCCTCCGCATCCGCGCGGTCGAGCAGGTCAACCGAGATGAACTGCGCCGGAACCTCGAAATCCGGCGCCCGCCGGGACAGGCCGACGATCTCCCACCCGCCGACCTCGGCAAGATGGTTCATCAGGTTCCGACCGATGACGCCAAGCGCCCCGACGATGACTGCCTTGTTCCCCATGGCGATACTCCCCCAATTTTCAGTCGCGTGTTCGCTGCGGCCTATACATCCACGTAATCCGCGATATAGGCCCGGACGATATCGTCCAGGCTGTCGTCATGCGGCAATCCCAAGGCCAAGGCCCGCTCCGCGCTTGCCGCGCGCGGCCAGGTCTTGACGATTTCCTGGATGAACGGGTCCGGCTCGACCGTCAGCTTGCCCAAGGGGCGGTCGCCGGCCGCGCGGTACAGGGCCTCCATCAGTTCGGCGACGGTGGCGCTGGTGCTGGGAAGGGTGAAAGCGCGGTCATCGCCTATCGCGTCGCTGTCGGCTTCGTACAAGGCCAGGATGCCGTCGACCACGGTCCTGTATCCGATCACGGGATGCCGCACATCCACCGGAACGGGTATCTTGCAGTCTACGCCGGCCAGCGGTTCGCGGAACATGCCGCTGAAGAAGCTGCTGGCCGCGGCATTCGGCTTGCCGGGCCGAATGATGACCGTCGGCAGCCGCGCGCTGCGCCCGTCCAGGAAGCCTTTCCGGGTGTAGTCGTTCAGCATCAGTTCCACGACGGCCTTGGTCATGCCGTAGGTGGTCTGCGGCGTTTGCTTGACCAGGTCGCCCACGACATCGGGCATGGCCGCCCCGCCGAAGGTCGCGATCGAGCTTGTGAACAGCAATCGCGGTTTCGAGCCCAGCGCGCGGCAGGCTTCCAGAACGTGCCGCCCGCCATCCAGGTTGACGCGCATGGCGAGGTCGAAGTCCTTTTCCCCGCCGCCGCTGACGACCGAGGCAAAATGGAAGACGCCGATATCGGGTCGATCGATCAGGGCGTCGACGGTGGCCTTGTCGGCGATTTCGCCCTGCCGCATCGAAACGCGTTCATCCATTCCGGCCGGCAGTTCCGCGGGCAGCGCGACGTCGAACAAGACGATTTCATCGACGGGTTCCTGTTTTCCGGAGGGCCCCGTCACCGCGCCCTTGTCCAAAATCTTGCGCGCCAGCTGCGTTCCGATGAAACCGGTACCGCCCGTGATCACTACCTTCATCGCCTCTCCCCCGGAGGCCGGCTGCACCGGCCTTCACTTTGGTTTGTTTGGACATGATTGGCGCCGCCAGCATTTGGCGGCGGTAGTCATCATAGGTGCTGAAGTGCGGGGAGCAACGGCCAGACGCCCGGATTCTCCGGCCGTGGGCGGAATTCACTGTTGACCGTAGATCACGTCATCGCAAGCCGGCTCGCATGGGACAGCCGGCGACACCTTCGCCGCCGTTAAGCGCGAGGCCGGGCGGCCCTGGACGGCGTTGCCCTCAACAACGCCAAACAGGCCCGCCATGGCGCCTCAAGCTTCCTGCAGACCGAGCATTTCCTGCCGCAGGCTCAAGATCTGCCCGCACATGTTCAGGTTCAGCTCGATCACGCGCTGCTCCAGAACGTCGTCGCGGCCGCGTCGAAGCTTCAAGCAGGCGTGCTGCATGAAATCGCCGATGCGCACCAGCATTTCGCCGGTTTCGGCGGATGCGGTCTTGTCCATCTGTCCGGGCAGATAATTCGCCACGAACCGCCAGAAGAAGACGTTCGCGTCCAAGATCGCATACCACGTCTCGGAATCGACCTCGTTCCGTCGGGCCGCTTCGAATTTTTCCGCCAGATCCAGAAAGGGTCGTGCCAGGTCGTCGATCAGGTGCTCCTCATCGGCCGCCCGGGAGAACCCGACATCCGGATCCGCTTCTGCGGGGCTGTCTTTTCTAATAAGCATAATTCAATCCTCCTGCGGAATTAGCCGCACGGAAACGGAAAGCAGAATCCATGCCAAAGCGCCCAACCACTCTGAATCACAGGGGGTTACCCCATGGCGCGGCACTGTCTGTTCACAAAATTCACGAATAGGTCCGGAAATCGGCAAAAATCGGTAAATTAACGTCTGGCCAAACCAGATTTGCGATGCCACTCTTATTTCAGGCGGAAGGCTGGGGCCTGGCCACTCAGGGCAAAAGATCCAGGGGGCGCAGGCGAAATCACCAGCCAACCGGCTTTAAGCTAGGGGGCTTCTTTACTTGACCGATTACATTGCAGTGCTCGCATTCCCGATTCCGTCGGGCCGCACGCCGCTAGGTCGGTCGGGCGTCGAAGCCGCGTAGGTTCATAACCGAGGATATAGGGGTATCTGCATAATGAAGCTCAAAACCCTTCTGACTGCGGGCGCGGCATCGCTGCTGTGCTCGACCGTCGCCAGCGCTGGGACGCTCGACGACGTAAAGGCAAAAGGATATATCGACTGTGGCGTGACGACGGGTCTCGCCGGTTTCGCGTCGCCTGACGACAAGGGCGAGTGGGCCGGTTTCGACGTCGATTTCTGCCGCGCCATGGCCGCCGCCGTTCTGGGCGACGCGAAGGCGGTCAAGTTCACGCCGACCACCGGTAAGACGCGCTTCCCGGCGTTGCAGTCCGGCGAAGTCGACGTTCTGGCCCGTAACACCACCTGGACCTTCAGCCGTGACACCGACCTCGGTTTCGAGTTCGTCGGCGTCAACTACTATGACGGCCAGGGCTTCATGGTGAAGGCCGACCTCGGCGTCAAATCCGCCCTGGAACTAGACGGCGCTTCCGTCTGCATCCAGACCGGCACGACGACCGAGCTGAACTTGGCCGACTATTTCCGCGCCAACAACATGTCCTTCACGCCGATCGTCATCGAAGACAACGCCGAAGCCCGCCAGAACTATGAAAGCGGCGCCTGCGACGTTTACACGACCGACCGGTCGGGTCTGGCCGCGACGCGCGTCGTTCTGTCCAACCCGGACGAGCACGTGGTTCTGCCGGAAATCATCTCCAAGGAGCCTCTCGGCCCGCTGGTTCGCCACGGCGACAACCAATGGGGCGATATCGCTCGCTGGACGTTGAACGCGATGGTCTCGGCCGAAGAGCTGGGCGTCACCGCGGCCAATGTTGAGGAGATGAAGAACTCCAACAACCCGGAAATCCGCCGCCTGCTGGGCACCGAAGGCGATCTGGGTGGGATGATCGGCCTGGACAACGAATGGGCTGCCCGTGCGATCGCCGCTGTCGGCAACTATGGCGAAAGCTATGACCGTAACATCGGCCCGAATACGCCGCTCGGCCTGGCCCGTGGCGTCAACGCGCTGTGGAACAAGGGCGGGATCCTGTATTCCCCGCCGTTCCGGTAAGAACACGCGTACCGAACGGGGCTTGTTGTGAAATAGCCTAAGTACGAGGCGGGTTTTCGGCGCAACTGCGCCGACAGCCCGCCTCGTTCCGTTTCAGGGCAGAATTTTGCCCGAATCCTTCCAGACTGGCGCTTCCGGCCAGTAATTGCAGGCCGGCAATTTCAGGTCACGAGTTTCAGGACAAGAGTTTCAGGACACACGCGCGTTAACTTTTTGTGATTTGATCCGTATTTCGTTTGTCGATTTTTTCGCAGCGGTGTTGAGGTGGGAGGAATGGACGCTCCGGGAAGCAAGTAGACGGCCCGGGGATAGATTAAGGGAACCAAAGGCCTGCAGATCAGATGGGCCGGTTACCAAAAAGATATGAACAGGTTTTTGGGTGACGTAGAGGCGAGGTACAACAATGGCGGTCGAAGCCGAACGCGCCGGAGGCGGCGCAAGTTGGTGGTACGACAAACGCACGAGGGCAATCATCCTGCAAGTGCTGGTGATTTCGCTTTTCGTCGCATTTATCGGCTATATCGTAAATAACACGGCCACGAACATGGCATCGCGGGGATTGAACCCCGGGTTCGAGTTCCTGAGCCAAATCGCCGGGTTCAATCCGACGAGTAACGAATTCAATCTCACGGATTTCGACGTGAACTCGTCAACTCATGGCGACGTGTTCGTTCTCGGACTGGTGAACACCCTGGTGATTTCCGCCATCGGCGTCGTCCTGGCGACGATTGTCGGGTTCATCATGGGGGTTCTGCGCTTGAGCAAGAACCCGCTGATCAATTTCTTGGCGTCCTGCTATGTCGAAGTGATGCGGAACATTCCGCTGCTGCTTCATATCTTCATTTGGTATTTCGCGGTCTGGCTGACACTGCCGGAATTGTTCGAAACGATCGACGGCAAGCGGGAATTGGGTGCGTTCAATCTCTTCGGCCTGGATCTGGTCTTTATCTCCCAGCGCGGCATCAACTATCCCAACGCCATCCTGAACCCCGGCTGGCAGGCGATACCGATCGCTTTCGCGCTCGCCATAGCCGGCATCATCGTCATCGCCAGATGGGCGAAGAAGCGCCAGGATGCGACCGGGCAGCCCTTCCCCGTCCTTTGGACATCGATCGCGATGCTGATCGCGTTCCCCGTCATCGCGTCTCTGATCATGGGCGGACCGATCGGCTGGGATCTTCCCGAACCCGGCCGGTTCAACCTCCGCGGCGGCGCCACACTGCCGGGCGGCATGATGGGGCTGCTGCTGGCGCTTGTCGTCTATACCGGCGCCTTCATCGCGGAATCCGTCCGCTCGGGCATCCAATCGGTCAGTCACGGACAGACGGAGGCGGCGTTCGCCCTCGGGCTTCGTCCCAACATTACGATGCGGAAGGTCATCATCCCGCAGGCGATGCGCGTCATCGTCCCGCCGATGACCAGCCAGTATCTGAACCTGACCAAGAACTCATCGCTCGCCGTTGCCATCGGATATCCCGATCTGGTCAACATCTTCACGGGCGTTTCTCTCAACCAAACCGGCAATGCGGTTGAAATCATTGCGATGACGATGGGGGTCTACCTCACGATCTCGCTGGTGATTTCGCTGTTCATGAACTGGTACAACAAGCGCGTCACGCTGGTGGAGAGATAAGCCATGTCGAAAGAGAACATCGCTTACGTACGAACGGAATTGCATCCCGACCTCCCGCCGCCGGCGAGCGAGGTCGGTCCTATTCACTGGATCCGGGTGAACCTGTTCAGCACCTGGTATTACGGCCTGGGTACGGTGGTCTCCGGCGCGCTCATCCTCTGGCTGGCCTGGGCGATTTTCGACTGGGCGGTCCTGACGGCCGTTTGGGAAGCCAAGGACTTCCAGGACTGTCTGGAACGCTATGTCGGCGAACCCGTCGGTGCGTGTTGGGGCTTCGTCGACGCGCGGTTCGATCAGTTCATGTACGGCCCGTACGATCCAGCTTCCTATTGGCGGCCGAACCTGACCGGCATCCTGCTGATCATCGGGATGCTGCCGGTCATGTTCGACAAGATCCCGGGCCGGAAGATCACCGGACCGCTGATGCTCTTCGTCTTCCCGTGGGTGGCCACCGCGCTGCTGCACGGACCGATCGAGATGACGACCCTGCAGTCGACCTTGGGCATCGTCATCACGCTGGCCCTGGCGGTCGGCGGTCTGTACCTGGGCTACAGGGGCAGGCAACAGTACAATCCCGGACAGTCCATGTTCGGTTTCGGCCTCGCTTACGCGATCGCCGTGATGTATTTCCTGTCCTTCGGATTCGGCCTGGAGGTCATCCCGACGAACAAGTTCGGCGGTTTCATGCTGACCCTCGTCCTCTCGGCTGTGGCGATCGGCGTGTCCTTGCCGCTCGGCATCGTCCTGGCGCTCGGGCGGCGGGCCAATAACATGCCCTTGATCCAGATGCTCTGCATCGGGTTCATCGAACTGATCCGGTCCGTTCCGCTGATCACCGTCCTGTTCATGGCCCAGTTCATGCTGCCGCTGTTCCTGCCCGAAGGGGTGGACTTCGACAACCTGATCAGGGCGCTGGTCGGGATGTCCCTGTTTTCGTCGGCCTATATGGCGGAAGTCGTTCGCGGCGGGCTGCAGGCCATTCCCAAGGGGCAGTTCGAAGCGGCCGATGCGCTTGGCCTGAACTACAATATGTCCATGCGTCTGATCGTTCTGCCGCAGGCCCTGAAGATCGTCATCCCGAACATCGTTTCCACCTTCATCGGCCTGTTCAAGGACACGACTCTGGTTTCGATCATCGGTCTTCTCGACCTGTTGCTGACCATGAAACAGTCGGTCACCTCGACCCAATGGCTGGGCATGGAACACACGGGCTACATCTTCGTTGGATCAATCTACCTGGTCTGTTGTTTCGGCATGTCGCGGTACTCGATCTATCTCGAGAACAAACTGCACACCGGACACAAACGCTAGGATTTGGAGGGTATTATTATGGCTGAGGCACAAGCATCCGGACTGAACATTTCCGACGAAGTCGCGATCCAGATCAGTTCCATGCACAAATGGTATGGTGAGTTCCACGTCCTGAAGGACATCGACCTGACGGTTCATCGGGGCGAGCGTATCGTCATCTGCGGCCCGTCCGGCTCGGGCAAGTCGACGATGATCCGATGCATCAACCGGCTGGAAGAGCATCAGAAGGGCGACATTTTCGTCGACGGCATCGAGTTGACGAACGACCTTAAAAACATCGACGCCATCCGCCGCGAAGTCGGCATGGTGTTCCAGCACTTCAACCTGTTCCCGCACCTGACGGTTTTGGAGAACTGCGTGCTGGCGCCGATCTGGGTCCGCAAGACGCCCAGGAAGGAAGCCGAGGAAACCGCCATGCATTTCCTGGAAAGGGTGAAGATCCCGGAACAGGCGAAGAAGTTTCCCGGGCAGCTTTCCGGCGGTCAGCAGCAGCGCGTGGCGATCGCCCGCTCGCTGTGCATGAACCCCGCCATCATGCTGTTCGATGAGCCGACATCGGCCCTCGATCCGGAAATGATCTCCGAAGTTCTGGACACGATGATTGACTTGGCCGAATCCGGTATGACCATGCTGTGCGTCACTCACGAAATGGGCTTCGCGCGCAAGGTGGCGAACCGGGTCATCTTCATGGATGGCGGGCAGATCATCGAACAGAACGAGCCGGAGGAATTCTTCAACAATCCGCAGTCCGAGCGCACTAAGCTCTTCTTAAGCCAGATCCTGCATCACTAGGTCGTAGCCACATGGCAGCTGGCTCCCTAGAGGTTCAGAGGGGAGGTCTGGCTTGAGGGCGGGCGAACGTAGCCGATCGACATCTGTCGTAACGCTGCGTTCGCCCGTTCCCTTTCTCCCTCCAGAACGACCATTCACCGGAACGACCATTTGAATGAGGTGACCCAAGTGAAGATCGCAGTCTTCGGCGCCGGCGCGATCGGCTGTTTCGTGGCGGGCATGATGGCGCGCGCGGGATTGTCCCCCACCCTGATCGCGCGCGGCGCGATGCTGGAGGCCGTCCGCGGCAACGGGCTGACCGTGAAATTCGAAGGGGCGGACTTCACCGTGCCCATCCGGGCGACCGACGACACAGCATCGGCCGGGCCGCAGGACCTCGTCATCCTGACGACCAAGGCGCATCAGATCGTTCACGCCTTGCCCGCGCTCGCGCCCCTGATCGGCCCGGACACGCTCGTCATGCCCGCGATCAACGGGATCCCATGGTGGTATTGCAAGGGCCTGTCCGGTCCCGAAGCCGCGCGGATCGCCGACCGCGACCTGGCGAGCTGCGACCCGTCCGGCCGCATCGGACGGCTGATCCCGGTCGACCGGGTGCTGGGCGCCGTGGTCTATCTGGCCGCCTCGATTCCCGAACCCGGCCGCGTCGACACCGTCGGCCCCAAGACCGTGCTGGTGGGCGACGCCAGCGGAAACAACCGCGCCGCGACGCAGAAGGTTTCCGATCTGCTGCGCCAATCGGGCTTCGAAGCCCCGGTAACGGAGGATATCCGCGCGGCCGTCTGGACCAAACTGTGGGGCAATGTTCACTCCAATCCGCTTTCGGTCGCGACCATGGCAACGATGGCGCAGATCTGCACCGATCCGCAGGTCTCCGACGTCAGCCGCAGGATCATGCGCGAAACGCAGGCCGTCGCGAGCGCCCTTGGCGTCACCTTTTCGATGACCATCGAGGACAGGCTGGTCGAGGGCGCGAAACTGGGGGCGTTCCGAACCTCGATGCTGCAGGACTTCGACAAGGGCCGGCCGATTGAACTGGACGCCATCCTGGGGGTGGTTTCCGAAATCGGCGCCCTCGTGGGAATAGAGACCCCAGCCATCGATATGCTCTACGCAATCGTGCGGATGCGCGCCTCGGTCGCGGGCTGTTACGAACCGCCTGCCTGATTTCGGCGTGCCCGGCCGCCGACATTGACGCTGTGTCCTGAAAGGCGCAGACTTCGCCGCAACGCAAAATACCAGACATTGCCATGCTCCCGGTTCCCGCCCGCCTGCCGATCGCGGCCTTCATGCTCGCCGCGGCCATGCTGCTGGGCGACGGCAGGGAAGGCGCGGCCGAAGCCGCGGAAGGGGGGCTGACCTTTTTCCGCATCGGCACCGGGCCGACGGCGACCGCCTCCTACGCGCTCGGCACGGCGATTTCGGCGGGCATCAGCAAACCGCCGCGCAGCCCCGCCTGCGACGAAGCCAAAGTCTGCGGCGTTCCCGGCCTGATCGCGGTCGCCCAATCGACAGAGAGCGGCCTTTCCGCGGTCCGCTCCATGCTCGATGGCGATCTTGAATCGGCCATCGTGCCCTCCGACATCGCCTATTGGGCCTATACCGGCGGCGGCCCGTTCAGCGACCTTTTCCCGGTCGAGGATCTGCGGGTGATCGCCAATTTAATCTCGTTCATTCTGTATATCGTTGTTGATGCGGATTCCGGGATCGAAAGCATCGCGGACCTGTCGGGCAAGAAAGTCTCCCTGGGAACCGAAGGATCCGGGACCGTGTCGACGGCGATCAATGCCCTGGACGTGTACGGGATCACCCTGGATCAGGTCGACGAGAGTTTCCTCAAACCCGGTCCGGCCGCGGACGCCCTCGCCGCCGGTCAAATCGATGCCTTTTTCCATGTCGGTGCGGTTCCCGATCAGGTCATCCGGGACCTTCAGCGGGAAGTGCCGTTGCGCTTGCTGTCGATCGGCGCCGGGGAGCTCGAACGCCTTTACAATCAATATCCCTTCATCACGACGGCGGAGATTCCGGCGGGCTTCTATGGGCAGGCGAGCGCGACGACCACCATCAGCATCAGCGCGAAATGGGTCACCCTGGCGCGGCAGCCTGAAGACCTGATCAGCAAGATCACCCGCGCCCTTTGGCGCGGCGACGCACGACGGATCTACGAGCGCAACACCCCGGACGCAAAATTCGCGGATGAAAGCCGCGGGGCTTGGTCCATCGGCATTCCGCTGCATCCGGGTGCGGCGAAGTATTACAAGGATGTGGCCGACAAGAAACGCGTGCCGGTCGCCCCGCCGGCCCCGGGGGCCGTGCAATCCAAGGCCGCGGCTCAGAACAACGACAGCTGACCCTTGTCCGGTTTGGCCGGTGCATCCGGCTTGGGCGCCGCATCCCCCGTCGGCGCATCGGCCACGGCGCCGCCGGCCGGCAGATCGACGGGGTCCCAAAGATCGGGTCCGTCGTTCCGCACATTATTGACGCGGTTGCTGATAGGACCGGACATCAACCGGCGCGCCCCGGCATAGGGCCGCAGCAGCGTCTCGGCATCCTCGGGCGTCCCGGTCAGCCAGGCCTCGAAAACCTCGGGATCCAGGATGACCGGCATGCGATGGTGAATATCCTCGATGGCCGGAGAGGCATCCGTCGTCACGATGGTGCAGCTTTCAATCTCGCTACCGTCGGCGCCCATCCAGTCTTCCCACAGGGCCGCGAAGGCGAAGGGCTCGCCGTCGTCGAAGGTTATCCGGAAAGCCTGCTTGCCGCCGTCCAAGGTCTTCCATTCATAGAAACTGTCGGCCGGGATCAGGCACCGGCGGCGGCGAAACGCCGAACGGAAGGAAGGTTTCTCGGTGATGGTTTCGGCGCGGGCATTGATCATCTTCGCGCCGATGGACGGGTCCTTCGCCCAGGACGGAATGAGGCCCCAGCGCGCAAGGAATGCGTCCCGCATGGCGCCGCCGCCATTCCCGCCGTCGGGCGGCGCGATCCCTTCCTTGCCCGGCTTGGCCGCGCGGACATTCAGGACGGCCTGCGTCGGCGCGATGTTATAGCGCGCGGGAAGGTTCGGAATCTGAGAGAACCCGAACAACCGGCGAATGCCTTCTACAGGTGTGGTCAGCGAGAATCGCCCGCACATTTTCCGGTAATCCCCAGGTCGAATCCGGCCAGACACGCATCGTGACGCATGCCCGATGCCGCCGGGCCGCATGGTGAAACGGGGGGTGCCCCGTGGCAACCGGTAATGCGGAAAGCGGCGGCAAAAGGATGGATCCTCAGGGCCGGCCCGGGTTGCCGGCCCACCCCGCCGAGGCCTTGCGACGTCAACCCAAAGAAAACCGATTTTCACCGGCAGATTCCATAGAAACCTTTTTGACACAATTTCCAGATCGCTATATCTTGTTCGACACAGAGAGAGGGCCACAGGATGTAGTGGGGTTGGCGGATTTATCCACAGCTTGTCACCTGTGAATTCCGGGGAAAACCTGGACAAAGGCCCCTGAAAAGCCGGTCTCCGGCGGGCACCAATTGTGGATAACGGGTTGAGTGAAGAACATAGGGGAATGACGTCGTGCCTGACGGAATAGCAGAATCGTTTCAGCAAACACGTTCCGCGCCGGACGGCGACGGACCGGACGCCAACGCCGAAGCCTTGGCCATGGAGACGGCCGGCCTGTTGTTGGACGATGGCGGTTCCGTTACGGGCGCTCGCACGGATGCGCCGACGGCACATGACGACGAACTGCCCGGTGAAACACGCGAGTTGAAGCAGAACGAGCGCGGCATTCGCGTCCATGTGGACCATTCCCGCGACGGCCTGCTGACGACATTCGGCAAGGAAACGCTGAGCGACCGCTACCTGATGCCCGGCGAGACCTTCCAGGACCTCTTCGCCCGGGTCGCCATGCATTACGCCGACGATTCGGAGCATGCACAGCGGCTCTACGACTACATCTCCAATCTATGGTTCATGCCGGCCACGCCGGTCCTGTCGAACGGCGGGACGAAACGCGGTCTGCCGATCTCCTGCTTCCTCAACGAATCCGATGACAGCCTGGAAGGCATTGTCGGCCTTTGGACCGAAAACGTCTGGCTGGCGGCCCGCGGCGGCGGCATCGGCAGCTATTGGGGCAATCTGCGCTCCATCGGGGAAAAGGTCGGCGCCAACGGAAAGACCTCCGGCGTCGTGCCCTTCATCCGCGTCATGGATTCGCTGACGCTGGCGATCAGCCAGGGCTCGCTGCGCCGCGGCTCGGCGGCGGTGTATCTGCCGATCTGGCACCCGGAGATCGAAGAGTTCATCGAAATCCGCCGGCCGACCGGCGGCGACCCGAACCGCAAGGCGATGAACCTCCACCACGGCGTTCTGGTGCCGGACGACTTCATGCGCGCGGTCGAGGACGACGCCGAATGGGCGCTGACCAGCCCGAAAGACAGGTCGGTCGTGCGCAAGGTACGGGCGCGCGACTTGTGGATCCGGCTGCTGACGGCGCGGATCGAAACGGGCGAGCCCTATATCATCAATATCGATCACGTGAACCGGAACCTGCCGGAACACCAGAAACTGCAGGGCCTGCAGGTCAAGACCAGCAATCTGTGTTCCGAGATCACGCTGCCGACCGGTATCGACCGCTTCGGCCAGGACCGCACGGCGGTCTGCTGCCTTTCTTCCCTGAACCTTGAGAATTTCGAGCAATGGGAAGGCGAGGAGCAGTTCATTCCCGACGTCATGCGGTTCCTGGACAATGTGCTGCAGGACTTCATCGACAACGCGCCGGACGATTTCTCGCGCGCCAAATACAGCGCAACGCGCGAGCGCTCCGTCGGACTGGGCGTCATGGGTTTCCATAGCTTCCTGCAATCGAAGGGCATCCCCTTCGAAGGCGTGATGGGCAAGGTATGGAACAAGCGGATGCACAAGCATATCCGCGAGCAGGCCGATGCGGCGAGTGTCCAACTGGCGGAAGAGCGCGGCGCCTGTCCCGATGCCGCAGATTACGGCATCATGGAACGGTTCTCCAACAAGCTGGCCATTGCGCCGACGGCGTCGATCTCCATCATCTGCGGCGGCGCCAGCCCGGGCATCGAACCGATCGCCGCCAATTCCTTCACGCACAAGACGCTGTCCGGTTCTTTCAACGTCCGGAACAAATATCTGAAGAAGCTGCTGCAGGAAAAAGGCCGGGACGACGACGACACCTGGTCATCGATCTCCGTCCACGAAGGATCGGTTCAGCATCTGGACTTCCTGACCGACGATGAGAAGGACGTCTTCAAGACCGCCTTCGAACTGGATCAGCGCTGGGTGGTGGAACATGCCGCCGACCGCGCGCCGTTCATCTGTCAGGCCCAGTCGGTCAACGTGTTCCTGCCCGCGAACGTGCACAAGCGGGACCTGCACCAGGTCCATTACCAGGCTTGGAAGAAGGGTGTGAAGAGCTTGTATTACTGCCGGTCCAAGTCGATCCAACGGGCGGAAGCCGGCGCCGAACACAGTGTGCGCCGGGACGGTGTCGCCGCGGTTCCGCTGATGGGCCGGGTCAACGGCAATGAGCGCCCCGCCGAGGCTCTGCAGAATTCGAACGATTACGAGGAATGCCTGGCCTGCCAGTAAGAGCGGGTTTCCGGCAGCCGGCCCGCGCCGGCGAGAGGGAGTAAGAGTATCATGTCGCTGTTGGACTCCAGCCCGGTCTACAAGCCGTTCAAATACCCGTGGGCCTATGAAGCCTGGCTGACCCAGCAGCGCATTCACTGGCTGCCCGAGGAAGTGCCGCTGGCGGACGACGTCAAGGATTGGCACAAGACGCTGACCGAGGGCGAGCGCAATCTTCTGTCGCAGATCTTCCGCTTCTTCACCCAGGCGGATGTCGAAGTGAACAACTGCTATATGCGGCACTATTCCCGCGTCATCCAACCGACCGAAGTTCAGATGATGCTGGCCGCCTTCTCCAATACGGAGACGATCCATGTCGCGGCCTATAGTCACCTGCTCGACACCATCGGCATGCCGGAGACGGAGTACCACGCCTTCCTCGACTACAAGGAGATGAAGGACAAGTACGACTACATGCAGCAATGGGGCGTCGACACCAAGGAAGACATCGCCAAGACGATGGCCGTTTTCGGCGCCTTCACCGAAGGGCTGCAGCTTTTCGCCAGTTTCGCGATGCTGATGAACTTCCCGCGCTTCAACAAGATGAAGGGCATGGGGCAGATCGTCAGTTGGTCGGTCCGTGACGAAACGCTGCACACCCAGTCGATCATCAAGCTGTTCCGAACCTTCGTCAGCGAGAACCCGGAAGTTTGGTCCGAGGAATTCGAGCGCGACCTGTATGTCGCCTGCAATACGATCGTCGACCATGAAGACGCCTTCATCGACCTCGCCTTCGAACTCGGTCCGGTGGAAGGGCTGTCGGCGGGCGAAGTGAAGCAATACATCCGATACATCGCGGACCGGCGCCTGGGGCAGCTCGGCCTGAACCCGATCTACGGCGCCGAGAAAAACCCCTTGCGCTGGATGGACGAGATGTTGAACGGCGTGGAGCATACGAATTTCTTCGAGAACCGCGCCACGGAATATTCGAAGGCCTCGACGCAGGGATCCTGGGCCGAAGCGTTCGACTGAGTTTTCAAGTGTAGGGGCCGGCATCCCTGGCGGCGGGCCCGGTTCGGTTTGACCCCTGTACTCACGCGGCACGCGTCGCCGCGACTGGCCCGGCGCCGCCGCAACGGCCCGGGCATATTTCTTTACCGGACACGGTTGCCCGGCCCGACCACGACGTCACGTTCCCCCCCGGCGAGAAAATCTTAATTCCGCCCGCGGCCTGCTTCCCGGATGGTTGCCTTGTCAGCCAAGGTGCGAACCGGCAGGAGGCAGCCATGCACTCACCCCAGCAAACCCTTCACGCGTCGCCGATTGCCGAGACTTACCGGCGGGACGGCTTCATCGGCGGCGTCCCGGTCCTGACGGCGGCGGCGGCCGCCCGGCACCGTCGCCGGTTCGAACAGGCGGAACGGGATTACGGCGCGCCGCTGCACTATGTGAGCAAGGTGCATACGATCCTCACCTCCCCCTTGGAACTGGCGACCGCGCCGGCGGTCCTGGATGCGGTCGAAGCCTTGATCGGGCCCGATATCCTGCTGCTCGACGTCACCTATATCGTGAAGGAACCGCAGACGCCGAGTTTCGTGAGCTGGCATCAGGATCTGACCTATTGGGGCCTGGACGGCGGCGATCAGGTTTCCATGTGGCTGGCCCTTTCACCGGCCAGCGAAGAAAGCGGCTGCATGCGCATGGTGCCGGGCAGCCATATGGCCGGCCGGCGCGCGCATGTCGACCGCGGCGACCCGAACAATGTTCTGTATCGCGGCCAGGAGGTTCCCGACATCCGGGAAGAGGACGCCGTCCTCGTCCCGCTGCGGCCCGGCGAAGCGTCATTCCATCACGGCTGGGTCCTGCACGCCTCCCTGCCGAACCGAAGCGACGATCGGCGCATCGGTTTGAACGCACAGTTCATCACCCCCGATGCGCGCCAA
>Ga0209692_10002901_pt1 | contig 17473 bp, 18 predicted proteins | sample tdDd472_FD_187129 | JGI IMG/M metagenome (GOLD analysis project Ga0209692, IMG submission 187129) | Marine sediment microbial communities from the Atlantic coast under amendment with organic carbon and nitrate - tdDd47.2 (SPAdes)... | ecosystem: Environmental > Aquatic > Marine > Coastal >...
GGCTCGCCGGAAGGAGCAAGCCCCATTAACTTGTACTCACCGGAGTTAACTTTAAAACCGGTGAAGTAAGTAAATGCTGAATACAGCAGACCCAGTGAATGCGGGAAGTCTATCTCCCACAAGGGTTTCAGACGATTGCCTTCACCCATCCAGGCTGAGGTCGTAGCCCATTCACCAACGCCGTCAAGACACAAGACAACCGCTTTTTCATAAGGACTGAAAAAGAATGCAGACGCCGCATGTGACTGGTGATGTTCGGTAAACATCAGGTCAGGCAGGTCTTTCTGTTTGCAATCACCTAAGGCTGCAAGCTCGCGCTTAAGTGTTGTTTTTAAATAAAGCTTTTCTTTAAGCCAAATAGGCATCGCCGCAATAAAAGAACGGAAGCCTTTGGGAGCGTACGAAAGATACGTCTCAAGCAAGCGCTCAAACTTAACCAACGGCTTGTCGTAAAACACAACATGATCAAGATCGGTCAGTTTGATACCGGCCTCTTCAAGACAGTACTCGATCGCTTCTGCAGGGAAACCTGCGTCGTGTTTCTTACGCGTAAAGCGTTCCTGCTGCACGGCTGCAACAACTTTACCGTCAACCATCAATGCAGCGGCGCTGTCGTGGTAGTAGGCTGATATGCCCAGAATATTAGAGCTACTCACTATCTGATTCCGATCCTGTTCTTATAAAACTGCGTGCCTCAAGGCTGCATCCCTATTCAGTCACCGGACTAAATAGATGAACTCAAATGCAATCTCTTAAAGAAGTTTTTAAATAGTAGGCAGTTACTGCCAATAGTTCTGTGATGATAGTCGCGGAACAAAAGCTTCTCTCTGCACGCATAATGCGGTCAGTGAGCATACGCAATTAGCCATAACAGTCAATGCTGATGCGCTCTTCAGCCATTATGTCACTCGCTTTCAGCGACCAGCTGCCACTCCTGCAAGTCCTCAGGCATGAAGCCGCCACGGGCGTAAACCTCCAGATAGTGCAGTTTGCCGGAACGCAAAAACAGGCTGCAACCCGCGCCATCCATAAGCATTGTGCTATTTACGCGTGGGCAAACCGGCTTTACATCCGCGGAAATCGGCGGCATGTCATCCGGCACCTCGAGATACAAAAAACAGCCCGTTCCCATAAAATCACGCTTTTTAAGGCTTGCCGCCCCGATTTGAGCAGCCAATTCGGCGCAATCCGAATGCTCGGCAACCCAATCCAACACATCTTTTTCAAATTTATTCATCTGCTGCTACTGCGACCGGAAAACATGCGAATCATCGCATATTCGACGCCGCACCCACCACAGCATCTGTTCATCATCACCGTTGCTGGCTACTATTCCGCCTATGTCAGAAGAAACCAAACAAAATGCACCCGCTACCGACTCTTATCAGGAACGCCCGGTAAGGAGTTACGTATTGCGTACCGGCCGAATGACCGAAGGTCAGCGGCGCGCCTTCGAGGGCCAGTGGGCCGTGTACGGTATCGACTATTCCGCGCAAGCACTCGACCTCAATAAGGTCTTTGGCCGCGACGCGCATAAGACACTGGAAATCGGTTTCGGTAATGGCACGTCGCTGGTTAGTTTTGCTGAACGCTATCCGGATAGAGACTTTTTAGGCATAGAAGTGCACACACCCGGAGTGGGGCGTTGCATGCTGGAAGCCACCAATCAAAAACTCGGCAACCTGCGGGTAAGTTGTCACGACGCGATTGAGGTACTACGCGAACAGATTCCCGATAACTCTCTTGACGCAATCAATCTGTTTTTTCCGGACCCATGGCACAAAAAGCGCCACCACAAACGGCGCATCGTGCAGCCTGACTTCGTCGCGACACTCGCCGACAAACTAAAACCCGGCGGATACTTTCATGTCGCTACCGATTGGCCCGAATACGCCGAACATATTCAGGAAGTCATGGCGTTGCAGCGCGCATTGGTGGCGCGTGATACCGATACACCCTGGCGCCCTTACACCCGCTTTGAAGACCGCGGAGTCAACCTGGGCCACCCGATCTGGGAAGATGCTTTTTACAAATCCTGACCCGGGTTGAGCATCGCTATACCTGCCCCGTTATTCGGCGTATAAAAGTAGTCACGACTATGTCGTGCACGGATGCCTATCGCGCTGCAATAAAATCGCTGCCAAATACAGCGGTCAATAAAAAATAGCAGCTCTTTTACACCCCTTAAGGGCATTGACACAGGAGGCCCAAGCCATGGGATAGCTGTTCCTGAAATAGGGCGGTGGTATCGCCGTCCGGACGACTCAATCTTTGAGGTCGTCGCCATTGACGATACTGATGTGACTATCGGAATTCAGCATTTTGACGGCACAGTCGAAGAACTCGACTATTACGGTTGGGTGGATATAAAAGCTATAAGAACCATGCCGCCTGAAGACTGGTCCGGCTCCGTGGATATCAGCACAGAAGATATGCAGGAACCCGGCCATTTCATCACGCTGACTCTGGACGACTCACTGAACCTGATTGAGCAGCTCAACGAGCCGTCAGAAGACTGGCTCAGCGTTATAACGGTAGAAACGGTTAACTAGGTCCGTCTTTCGGGAACACCTGACGGGCTTTATAGCCCGCGCATGCTATCGGGCGCTGTAACCAACACCCGGCCGGCTTCCTCACGGCACTTCAAAGCCATAAGAGACTGCCCCGTGCACGGCCCCGAAACACACAGGCCGCTATCCGGCTCAAACCGTGCGCCATGCGACATACAGCGAATGAGTGTCGCTTCGGGCGCAAAGAAGTCGTCGGGATCAAGATTTAGTGCATGCCCCGCGTGCGGACAGCGGTTTACCCAGGCATGCAGAATGCCGTCATAGCGAACCACAAAACCTTTTAAGGGCCAGGGCTCCTTACCTACCGCAAACTCTTTTGCGGCGTCTTCAGCCACATCTGCCGCAGCCAGCACATCCCACTCACGCATAACTAACTGCCCTGCTCTGCAGACGCATCACGGCGGGTGATCCAGATCGACAGCACGATTGCCGGGATACCCATCGCGGCCGCGTACACAAAAAACACGACCCAACTTGTACTCTCGACAACCTGCCCGGAAAAACCGCTGATCAGCTTGCCACCCAGATTCATAAGCGAGGAAAACAATGCGTATTGAGTTGCCGTGTAAGCGGTATTGGTAAGCCCCGACAGATAAGCAATGAAAACGGTACCGGTAAATCCGGCAGCAAAGTTGTCAGCACTGATCGTGACCATCAGATAACGAATGTCCGGCTCACCCAGCATCGCAAGACCGGCGAAAAATAAATTGGTGATAGCCAACAAAAATGCGCCCCATACCAACGGACGATTAACGCCATAGCGGGCAACCGCCACCCCGCCTAAAGCCGCACCGAATATCGTAATAAAGAAACCAAACAACTTAGTTATCGTTGCTATTTCAGTGAGTGAAAAACCAATATCGATATAGAACGGGTTGGCCATTACGCCAAGCACCAGATCGCTGAAGCGATACATCGTAATGAACAGCAAGAGCGCTACTGCCCACCACCCGTTGCGCAGGAAGAACTCCCGGAATGGCCCGACAAATGAATCATTGAACCAAACCGCCACCGATGTGGCTTCCTGTCTCTCGCCGTAACTATCCGGCTCGGCAATCAAACAAGTGGTTAGCACACCGACCAACATAAGCGCCGCCATCAATTGGTAGGCCAACTCCCAGGACGCCATATCTGCGACAACCAAAGCGCCGGCAACTGCCACCAACAACGCTATCCGGTAACCCAATTGATAGGCCGCGGCCATAGCTCCCTGCACTGCCTGCTCTACTGCTTCGATACGATACGCATCAATTACGATGTCCTGGGTCGCGGAAGCAAAAGCGACAGCAATAGATAACCATGCAATCAGACTTAAGCCGGAGACAGGGTCACACCCGGCGATGGCCAACAGCGCAGCAGCCACTCCCAGTTGTGACAGCAACATCCAGCTGCGGCGGCGTCCGAGCCATGCGTGGAGCAATGGCAACCTGACCTGATCCACCAACGGAGCCCATAAAAACTTGAGTGAATAAAGGAGGCCGATCCAGGCGAACATACCGATCTGCGCCATGCTGACATCGGCGGTCGCCAACCAGGCCGTCAATGTGCCGGCGATCAACGAGAAAGGCAGCCCCGCGGAAAACCCCAGAAACAACATAGCCAGCACCCGCGGGTGCCTATAGACACGCACCGCAGCTAACCAGCCTTGCTGGTCAGTAGCTACTTCAGACTGGTTTTCAGTCAATATCAAAGTCCATGATTAACGGAGCGTGATCAGAGAAACGCTGGTTCTTGTAAATCTTCGCTTTTGTGGCAGTGCCCTTCAATTGAGGAGAGACTACCTGATAATCAATACGCCAACCCACATTGTTGTCCCAGGCACGCCCGCGATTTGACCACCATGTGTACTGATCGGGCTTATCGTTTACTTCGCGAAAAGCATCCACGAAGCCTTCTTCGTCAAAAACAGCATCCAGCCAGGCGCGCTCTTCCGGCAGAAAACCGGAGTTTTTCTTGTTGCCCCGCCAGTTTTTCAAATCGATCTCTTTGTGAGCGATATTCCAATCACCACAAATAATAAAACGCCGGCCGGACTCTTTTATCGCACGCAAGTGCGCCATAAATTCATCCATCCAGCGGAACTTGGCTTCCTGACGCTCCTCGCTTGAAGAGCCGGACGGCATATACACAGACACAACACTGAGATCACCGAAACGCGCCTCAATGTAGCGACCTTCCGCATCAAACTCAGCAGAACCCAGGCCTTTAATCACCTCGTCAGGTTCCTCACGGCAATACAGCGCTACACCGCTGTAACCCTTCTTCTCCGCATCTTCGTAATAACAGTGATGATTGCGCGGACGAAACTCAGGCGCATCCAACTGATGCTCCTGAGCTTTGGTTTCCTGAATACAGACAACGTCGGCTTTCTGCCGGGGCAACCACTTAAAAAAACCTTTACGTGATGCCGCACGGATACCGTTGGCATTAAGACTTACAATTCGCATACTTTTCCATACAGTTAAAACGTGTAATTTGCGGTACTCTAGCAGAGGCATCCGGACGGCACTTTATGTTTGTCCGAAAACACAATCTTACAAGCACAGAACGGTTACCGGACAGGCGGTGCCGCTCAGCAAGAACGGGCAAAGAATGAGTCAATACAAAGCAGAATTTATCCAACTCGCCATGCAGGCCGGTGTACTTAAACTCGGTGAGTTTGAATTGAAATCAGGGCGGATCAGCCCTTACTTTTTTAATGCCGGCCTTTTTAACACCGGTCGCGCCGCTGCGGCGCTTGGTCGCTACTACGCCCGTGCCGCTGCCGAATCAGGCATCGACTTCGACATGTTGTTCGGGCCTGCCTATAAAGGCATTCCTCTGGCGTCACTCACCGCAGCATCACTGGCCGACAATCATGACCGTGATGTGCCGTTTGCATTCAACCGCAAAGAAGCCAAAGCGCACGGTGAAGGGGGCAGCATTGTCGGAGCACCCATCAATGGTAAAGCGCTGATTGTCGATGATGTGATTACTGCGGGCACAGCGATTCGGGAATCGGTTGAAATCATTCGTGCGGAAGGCGGCGAACCTGCCGGCATTCTCATCGCGCTGGACAGACAGGAGCGCGGCACCGGCGAATTGTCAGCGGTTCAGGAAGTTGAACAGAGCCTTGGAGTACCGGTTTGCAGCATTATTCAGCTGAACGACCTGATTGAGTGGCTGGAAAGCAGCGGCGATGCCGATGGAAAGCTAAGCGCAGTAAGGGCTTACCGCGAACAGTACGGAATCTAGAGAAATCAGCTTATCGGCTCAGGGTGCGAACCAGGTCACTATCCGGCACCCGTCGCCGTGGAATAATGCGGGTGTAATATTGGCGCTCCGGACATATGAAAACACTTAACTTAACAACCCGAACCGGCTTCATGATCCTCCCTGCCCTGCTGGCCGGGGTGGTCTTGTGCAATAGCGCATCAGCCGAACGTGTTTATAAATGGGTAGATGAGAACGGTGTAACCCATTACGGCGACCACATACCGCCGCAGTATTCCGAGAAAGGACACAGCATCCTGAATGAGCACGGCGTTGAACTGAATAAAGTTGAAGGCAAGCTTACAGATGAGCAACGCGAGCAACGTGCCGCCGCGACCTTGCAAGCCAAAGAAGAAAAAAAGGCCCGCGAGGCGGCAAACCTTCGTGACCGCGTCTTACTTAGCACCTACCTTTCTGTCACCGAGATCGAGGCGCTGCGCGACCGCCGCATAGAACTCGTGCAGGCACAGATTCACGTGACTGAAATTTATCTGGATAACCTGCGTGACAAGCTGGGCAAACTTGAAGAAGAGTCAAAGCGCTTCAGCCCTTATAGCACCAACCCGCAGGCACCACCCATTGATGAAAAACTCGCCCGCGAGTTAGCCGATACCATCGATTCGATCATGCTCTACGAGCAGACACTAAAGAATTCTGAAGCTGAGCGGGAACGCCTGCTGAACAAATTCTTGTCGGATATCGACCGCTTTGAAGAGCTGAAAGCCGAACTCAATAAGCTGTAGCGCAGTGTTTAACCTTGGCCGGTATGACCAAACCCGCCGGCACCACGCTCACTCTCGACAAACTCATCAACCACTTCGAATGCCGGCTGCACGACCGGCACAATGACCAACTGCGCCATACGCAAGCCCGGATCCAGCACAAAAGGTTCGCTGCCGCGATTCCAGCAAGAAACAAATAGCTGACCCTGATAATCAGAATCGATTAAGCCGACAAGATTACCCAGCACCAAACCGTGCTTATGCCCGAGACCTGAACGCGGCAAAATAACAGCGGCTAAACCCGGATCTTCTATATAGATGGCCATACCGGTCGGAATCAACTCGGTCTGACCCGGCTTAATTTCCAGTGGTTCATTAATACACGCCCGTAAATCCACACCGGCGGAACCTGCTGTAGCCGGCTCCGGCAATGGAATGCTGTCACCGATCCGGGGGTCAAGAATTTTGAGCTGTATTTTTTGAGTAGACACTAATTAGTTCCTTTGAACCTGCAAACAAACGGCTTCTATGAAGCCTTAAAAGTAGAGCGGAAGCGATGTGCAACGATTGCCACCAAGCGGCGCGCCATCTCCGACTTCGACATATTAGGCAATGCCTCGTGACCATCACCCCAAAGTACGACAGCAGAATTGTCATCTCGGTCAAAACCAAGATTGTGACCGACAAGATTAGCCACGATCATATTCAGCTTCTTCTTCTCCAGCTTAATATTCGCATGCTCTTCAAGCTTCTCGGTTTCCGCCGCAAAGCCCACCGTAAAGGGCGGCGACTCGAGGGCAGCCACTGTTTTTAATAAATCCGGTGACTTCACCATCTCAAGCACAAACTCGTCGGAGTGCTTTTTGATCTTTTGTTCCGGAATGCTTTCCGGACGGTAGTCCGATATGGCTGCTGCACCAACGTAAATATCCTGACCGGGCAAACGTTCCATTGCCGCATCGAACATTTCCAGCGCCGTTTCCACATTTATCCTGGCCACGCCGGGTGGTGTCGGCAATGACACCGGGCCGGCTATCAACGTCACCTCTGCACCCGCGTCAGCTGCCGCCTTGGCGACCGCAAAACCCATTTTTCCGGAACTGCGATTGCTAACAAAGCGGACCGGATCAATAGGCTCACGCGTAGGCCCGGCAGTAACCATCACCTTCAGACCACGCAAAGCACCAGCGGTATCCGCCTGACTCAACTGAGCCACAATCTCTGCGGGCTCAGTCATCCGCCCCGGACCTTTATCGCCGCAAGCCTGATCACCCACTTCAGGGCCGATGAAGCGAACATTGCGCCCGGACAAGGTGTTTATATTTTCCTGAGTGGTGTCGTTGCGATACATCGCCTGATTCATCGACGGCACAATCACCAACGGTGCTTCGGTAGCAAGGCACAACGTAGTGAGAAGATTCTCGGCGGATCCATTGGCGAGATGTGCAATCACGTTGGCCGTTGCCGGCGCAATAAGAATCATGTCGGCCCACTTGGCTAACTCGATATGTCCCATTGCGGCCTCGGCTTCTTTGTCCCAGAGATCGCCTCTTACCGGCTCGCCCGAAACGGCCTGAAACACGGTGGGTGCTACCAGTTTTTCCGCACTAGCGGTCATCACTACGCGCACATCGGCGCCCCGGTCTTTTAAGCGACGCACAAGGTCAGGTGATTTATAAGCCGCAATACTGCCGCTCACACCTAAAAGTATCTTTTTGTTTTCCAGTTCATTCATGGCTGTTACCGGAGGCTTGAACACCTGCGGCGAATCTTCTTATACACCTGAGATTTGCGACTGTATAACGACTGAAGGTCAGGGGCAAAATTAGCGCATGAAACCAAACAACCTCAAAGCGCCACAAAGCGTGCCTGCAAGCCTGCTAAATCCGGGCTCGGATACCATGCCCGATGAAGAGCTACTGACACTGTTTCTCAGTCCGGCAAGAGCTTCCGCCAAGGCTGAAGGTGTTGCACGCACGCTGTTACAGGAATTCGGCTCGATACGCGCCATCGTTACCGCACATCCCGACGACCTGACCAAAATAAACGGTATAGGGCAGCACAGGGCACGTGTATTGCTTAGCCTGAAAGAGGTCAGCTGTCGCTACCTGCAAGAGCAACTCAAACCGGGCACCAGCATACAATCTCCGGCCGACAGCCAGCACTACCTTAAGGCCAGACTCCGGGATCGCCCGCAGGAGATATTCTGCGCGATCTTTCTGGACAACCGGCATAGGGTGCTGGCCTTCGAAGAGCTCTTTCACGGCACTATCGATGCCACTACTGTCTACCCGCGGGAAATCCTGCGCAGAGCCCTGCATCGCAATGCTGCGGCCGTTATCCTCGCGCACAACCACCCTTCAGGCGTTGCTGAGCCCAGCGCCTCCGACCAATCCATTACGCGGCGTGTGCGGGACGCTCTAGAGCTGATTGATGTCCGGCTGCTAGACCATTTCATTGTTGGCGACGGGGTCTGTGTGTCCATGGCAGCGCGGGGAATGTTCTAAGGTTCAACGAAAAACCGGTCTAAGGACTACGTCGGGCTCAATAAGACCAAGCAAATTCGCTGAAAAGCCTGATATTGCTTGCTTACGCACGGCCTAACTGGTATAAATTCCGGCTCGCGCTGAGACTCTCAGCACTAAGTTATTGATTTTTCAGAGGTTTGCCATGTCACGGGTCTGCCAGGTCACCGGAAAACGTCCGATGTCCGGAAACAACGTATCGCACGCGCACAATAAAACGCGTCGTCGTTTTCTGCCGAACGTACACTCACGCCGGTTTTGGGTTGAAAGCGAAAACCGCTATGTACGCCTGCGCGTATCCAGCAAAGGTCTACGCATCATTGATAAGAACGGCATCGACAAAGTGCTTGCCGATCTGCGTAGTGCCGGCACTAAAGTTTAATAGGAGATAGGATCATGAGAGACAAAATCAAACTCGTATCTTCTGCAGGTACCGGTCATTACTACACCACTACTAAGAACAAGCGTTTGCATCCTGAAAAGATGGAAACCAAAAAGTTTGATCCAGTTGTACGTCAGCACGTGATGTACAAAGAAGCAAAGATCAAGTAACCCATACTTGATTCAGCTTAAAAAGAAACCGGCTCATTGGCCGGTTTTTTTGTGCCTGAGATTTGAACAGCCGGTTAAACCGGCAGCATCAGAACTGGAAGTAAATGAACTGCTCTTTAACCGTGGGATACAAAAACAGCAACATGGCCAGCGCCACCGCTCCCCGTACACCACGGAACAGAATGCTGCCGTCCCAGTTCAACTTCCTGTCAAAGAAGCTCAGGTGTGCCAGTGTTGCGCAGAGTATCAGCACCACATAGAAAGCCTGCTCGCCGTTAGCAGCGTTCGGAATAAAGCTGAAGCCGCCGCTCATGATGTCACTCACAGGATCAAGGAACATTTTCTTAAGCGATGTCACGATATCAGCAACACTCTGAGCCCGGAAGAATACCCAGCTAACCGTGATCACATGGAAAGTCAGGAACCAACTAGCGCAGGTGTAGATCACCTTACCTTTGTCACTGAGTTTGTCTGAGAAAGCCTGCAGCGCCGGCGAAATCATATGATAGATCGCCAGCAGGGTGCCGTGATAAAGACCCCACAGCACATAGTTCCATGCCGCTCCGTGCCACAGGCCACCCAAGGCCATCACTAAAAAGAGGTTGCGGGCCTGGAAGAGCTTGGTGCCGTGACTGCCGCCCAGAGGGATATACAGATAATCACGCAGCCAGGTGGATAATGAAATGTGCCAGCGGCGCCAGAACTCGCTGATACTCTTCGAGCGATACGGAGATTCAAAGTTCTCCATAAGCTCAAAGCCAAGCAGCTTAGAGGTACCGCGGGCTATGTCTGTATAAGCAGAGAAGTCGGCGTACACCTGAATGCCAAAGGCATAACAGGCCATCCAAAGCCCCAGCGAATTAGCCGAATCGACGTCACCAAATATCAGGTTAACAAGTGGTGCAACGTTATCCGCCACCACCACCTTCTTAAAGTAGCCACGGATAATGAGATCAATACCTTCAAGACTACGGTCCGTGCCTATCCGCGGCTTCGCATTAAACTGGGGCAGCATATTCGTGGCACGTTCGATCGGCCCCGCAACCAGCTGCGGGAAGAACGCCACGTAAAGAGCGAAATCGACCAGCGAATCCGAAGGCTTCATTTTGCCCCGGTAGACATCAATGGAATAACTCATCGACTGGAAGGTATAAAAAGAAATACCTACCGGCAGAATCACCTCAAGGCTGGGCCGCATAAGTGAGTCCGGCGGCAGAAACATAAATGCGGAATCGAGGAAGAAATTAAAGTATTTAAAGAACCCGAGTATGCCGAGGTTCACAATGACCGACACACCTACCAACTGCTTTTTGGTTTTTTGACTATCAGCTCCGGCAATCGCCTTTGCCAGATAGAAATCGATGAAGGTCGATATAAGCAGCAACGTTATAAACGGCGGACTCCAGTAGCCGTAAAAAACGTAACTGGCAATCAGCAAGAAACCATTACGGATCAGGCGGTCAGCACGACTGAAATACAGGTAGTAAGAGCCGAGAATGACGGCAAAGAAAATCAGAAATTCGAGCGAATCAAAAGTCATTTAACGCAGCCCTTCTCGTTCAGCAACGCCGCCAACTCTGTTCCCAGATCCGGCTTCGTATAACCCATAGTCTGCCTACTAAAGTTCAGCAAACCTTGGTGGACTGCAGCAGCCCGTTCCGGAGACGCCTCGCAGTTCATGCGGGCGATAATCGAAGTGGCTGCTTCGTTACGCTCCAGAAATACATTGATAGCGGTCGCAAAATAGAGCGAGTTGTCGCTAGGCGCTGTTTCATTGGCTATCGACAGCCATGCCAGAATCTGGTCCAGAAACTTCTCGGGGGCAGGGTCCCAACGCATACGTTGGCGCAAACGCCCGAAGCCCATGTGGTTATGTACCGCCCGTAGAAAAGCCAGTTCACTGACGGACTCATCATCGAGACCTACCCATTCGTCATAATCATTCAGAGCAGGCAGCTTACTGAGATCGGCACGATAATTGGCATCGGCCAACATGCCGTTGTCAAGGATAATTCTGACGAGTTCATTGCCCAGCTCTACCTGAGCAGGACGGTTCGGATGGACGTCATCGTACACCCAGTTATTACCTACATGACCGCCTTCACTGCGCTCCGCCAGAAACCCCATAACATCCAGAACCGGATATCCGTTCTCGACAACAAACTCCCGGGTCACATCATGAAACACACCCGGTGGCCGCTTCAGAATAATGTCACGGTCATTCGCCTTCCAGAAATATTCCAGTGCTTTCTCACCGTCACCTTCTGCCTGAAAGATTTTCGCCAACTGAAAGTTGACCTCCGAAATGCCGTCATCAATAGCAGCTATTTCAAGATACTTCTGCTTTGCCGAAGCTCCGGTTGCTGCCAATGCTTCGATCAGCATCCCGTTAAGTTCTTGTAACTGTTCTGCCTCGGTGCCCGGCTTTGCCATAGAGCCGAAAGGGTGAAAATCCGCCACATTCTGGGTCGGAATCATAATGACAGCGGGAATACCCTGTCCCTGCAGGTAACGGTTCAGGCTGGCCAAACTGTCGCGATAGTGCTGAAGGCGCTCCTCTATGCCCGGCGCACGACCCGGCATTTCGGGGACGATAGGCTGTGCGCTGCCGCCAAATAGGGCCAGAGGGCTAAACGGATCACCAACGCTGAGTGTTCTCCAGCCGCTCTTACTCTCGGTGAAGATTTCATAAGCCCGCTCAGAATTAAAATAGGAAATATCATTGCTGACATACGAAGCCCAGTCAGTTCTCTCGCCTGTCCAGGTTTCGTTAATACCGACATGCAAAACCAGCAGGTCCGGCTCCAAGACCATGGCATCTTTCAACATGCGCAACACGTCAGAAGTGTTGTATGCGGCGATACCAAGATTAATTACTTCGACATTAGCTGATGTGTCATCAGCGATCCGGTTCATGCTGAACTCAAGAGCCCGCGAATAGGAACTCAATCCTTGTTCTTGCCAAGGCACACCGTAGAGGTTGTAGACAGCCTTGGCAGACAGCCAGCCTTCGGTCCCTGATGCACCAACCGACAAAATCCGGATAGTGTTCTCCGGCTTGCTCAGACGAACAGGGTCGTTGAATGCTTTTGAAGGCAAAGCCGGGTCAAAGGGCCCTACCGCCCAACGTGCCTGATCGTTGCCCGTCTCAAACAAATAGCCACGATAGGCGTCCGGCATAAAGCGCCCGATACCAAGCTCGGCCACTACCGCTATCAAAGCAACAGCGGCAATCAGCGAGCCGAAATACTTAAAAATCTTCAATACCAACCCCGGAGCTCTGCATCCCTTGCAGAGAAACACATACATTAGTGCCGCTATTGAAACAGAAACACGGGCAATCTGCACAAGACCACCTTCACAAAACCCGACTTACGGTCATGGTTTGCGGGCTTTTTTACCAACAGAAGCGCAAAACCCCCATCCGGCCCGCCTGCCTTTACCACAGCCAATAAAAAACCCGCCTGATGGCGGGCTCTTTATTGCGATACATGCTGAGTCAGTTCACCTGACCCGAACAGGATGCATATCAGCTATTTGCCGGCTGCATGACATAGCCACGCAGACCCTGCGAAAACTCCTGCAAAGCTTGAACACCGCTGGCCTCGGCTGCATTACACCAGTCTTTAAGGTCTGCAACCAACGCGTCATTGCTGACGTTCGCCTGGTTCCATAGTGCCATCAACTTTTCACGATACTCATGCACTAGCTTCAGCGCTTCATGGTCTTCAAGCAATGACTGCAAATTAGTGAGACTGCCGGTATCGAGCATATCCGGACGACTGATGAGCAATTTACGGGCTTTGCCGGACAATTCATTGCCCGCAGCATACAACCGTTCCGTTTTTAGTACCGGCAGCGTGACCTGCTTGGTGTAATCACGCAGCACATTCATCCGGTTCAACAACACGGCCTGCAATGTCTCGACATCCACCATTCGGGGTCCGGCAGCTAAGTTAGGCTTAGGTGCTGTGCGACGCACTGTGCAAAGTCCCACAGACTTCAGAATCGTGATGTACATCCAGCCAATATCGAATTCCCAGGGCCGGAAAGAAAACTTAGCCGATGTCGGAAAGGCATGATGATTATTATGCAGCTCTTCACCAGCCACAATGATGGCAACAGGAGTCAGATTGGTCGATGCATCATCCGACTCAAAGTTGCGGTAGCCCTTGGCGTGACCCAAGCCATTAATAACGCCGGCCGCCAGCAGAGGGATGGTTAGCATCTGAATGGAATAAACAATAATACCGGGCACGCCAAACAGCAGAATATAAATAAAGAAGGTAAGCGTTATACCTAAGTTCTCGAAGCGCATGAAGAAGTGCTCCAGCGCGTCGTCAGGGCAACCACGGCTGTACTTGGCGATAGTATCTTCTATAGAGGCTTCAGCCTGATACAACTCCGCTCCTTCCAGCAGAACCTTGCTCAAACCAAAGACCACGGGACTATGCGGATCACCGTCACGTTCACACATGGCGTGATGCTTACGATGCACCGCCACCCATTCACGGGTCACCATTGCCGTGGTCATCCACAACACTGTCCGGAAGAAAATACGCAGTGCGGGATGTAGCACTATCGACTGATGTGCCTGGTCACGATGCAAGTACAGAGTTACCGCTGCCAGCGAAACCTGCATCAAAACAACAACCGTAAAAACATAGCCCCAGAAACTTAGATCCAGAAGCCCGTACATATGATCGGCAACAAAATTGAACATGAGCTGTCCTACCCGTCAGAAATACACAACAAAGCCATTCGCAGGCTATTTTACCCGAATCGGCGGCTGGTATAGTGCCTGCAGTCCGTCAACCTTTTATCTAAACAGGCCAGCCCTCCGAAATGCCCGAATTACCTGAAGTAGAGACCACGCTCAGGGGCATCTATCCCACGCTGAATAAGCAAAAAATCAAGCGTATTGATGTTCGCGAGCGCCGCATGCGCTGGCCTGTGCCAAAAGAAGTAGAGGCCGGACTCGGCGGTGAAATCGTCAAAAGTCTCACGCGGCGCGGCAAATATATCTTGATAGGTACCGAGAAAGGCACAGCTATGTTGCATCTCGGAATGTCGGGTAGCTTACGCATCGTGACGCCCGACGTTGCTCCGGAAAAACATGATCATATCGATATTGTGCTTAACAAGAAGATCATCCGCTTTAATGATCCGCGACGTTTCGGCTCATTGTTGTGGACGACCGATGAACCCGGGCAACACAAACTCCTAAAAGAACTGGGGCCAGAACCGTTAAGCGATTCTTTTACCATCGACTATCTATTTAACGCCAGCCGGTCGCGTCATGTCGCGATCAAACAGTTCATCATGAACAGCAACATCGTGGTGGGTGTCGGCAACATTTACGCGAGCGAGAGTCTCTACAGAGCCGGAATAAACCCTAAGAAAGCGGCGGGTAAAATCAGCAGGCAACGCTACGCGAAACTTGTTTGCGCCATCAAAGAAGTGCTGGCTGAAGCGATAGAAATGGGTGGCACCACGCTGCGGGACTTCCACGGCAGCGACGGCAAACCGGGTTACTTCCGCATCAAGCTAAAAGTGTATGGGCATGCCGGTGAGCCCTGTGAGGCATGCAGTGCACCGATAAAGCAAATCACGCAGGGACAGCGCGCCACGTACTACTGCCCCGCTTGCCAAAAGAACTAGCAAGGCACTCGGTCCCGCAGCCGCACTGACTCTTATAACCCTATGATTAACATAAGAGAACTTAAGTTTTGCGGACACCAACAAAGCTGCTAGGCTGGTAGGAATACTCAAGGACATTAGATGACGCGACTAGGCTATTGGGTCCTGCTAGGACTGACACTCAAATTGGGTTCAGTACAAGCGCAGGTCGAGACCATCGATTTTGACAACCTCACACAACAGCAACTGGGTGTGCTGTATTGCTGTGACTTTTATAAGCTTGGCTTCTCACTTGATATAGACGGCTACAACTTCACCAATACCGGGCATCCGGATGGCAATAGTGAATACGGCCTTGCTGTTTGGGGCACCGATCACTCAGCCAACGCAGACCCCGGTGGTTTTACCCTAAGGGCTGGCTATAGCGATTCAGTCACCACGATGACCCGGATCGATAATGCTACTTTCAGTGTGTGGTCTGTCGATATCGCAAATTGGAATAATGCCTATGCCCTTTCAGGTCCGGTTACTATTCGGGCGGACTTGGAAGGCGGGGGCACAGTAACTAAAAATATCACCACAGACTTATTTCTCGGCCTTGAAACCGTCGAGTTGATCTGGACAGATATCACTGCACTGCATTTCGAGAGTGGCGCCAGCTATCCGTACCAGTTCGATAATATTCACTTCGTTCCTGATCAAAACCCGGACCCCGGTCCTGCACCCATCCCGCTAACACGCCAGATCACTATGACCTTCGATGATGTAGTGCTGAACAGCTGCAGCCCTTGCCAAGCATACGGTTTCACCTTCCAGCCCGGCTTTTTCGGCGGCAATTCACCCAACCCCTACCAAGCCCCACCTAACTCGGACGGCGAAGCACTGTATGGAATCGGCGGAGGCCAGACAGGAAGGCACTTCCTGATGACGCCGGTAAGCGGACTTGAGTTTGGTATTGAGTCACTCGACGTTAATTTCTGGCCCGATGACAACTCCTACGGCATGTTTTATACCGACACCTGGGTGCTTCGTGGCTACGACACAAGTGGCAAACCACTTGCCGAAGTGACCATCCAACAACCCAATGAAGCAGGTGCCTGGGTTAGCGTTGACCTCGACCCTATCTGGCACAGCGGCGTCAGCAAAATCGAGTTCTTCGGGCAACAGGATAGCTATGGCATGTTCGCCTTTATGGACAATCTTGTGGTCAATGTGCCACCCACGCAGGTGGAATTCGACGTACAGCCCTGGTTTACAGAGAACGAGATAGACCCGGCATCACCCTACGGCATGCCTGTCGGCATCTACACCACCAGCGTTGCCGATGGCGATGCAGTGGATTTCGACGCCACTCAAATTGATGCGAGTACGGTCAAGCTTGGTTATGGCGAAGCACCGGTGCTTGGCACGACAACAGTGTTAGATTTAGACGGCGATCTCGATAACGACTTACTACTCGGTTTTACAATTGCTGATTCCGGTGTCGTCTGTGAAGACACAGATTTCCCGGTTAGTGGCGAGACCACTGATGGCGAACCTTTCTCAGGCGTAGACTCAATCACGACTATTAACTGCGAGACGTCTTCATGCCACCCCTAGTAAGGCAATTCTTTTACTGAATAAAAAAGCCCCTGCAAAGGGGCTTTTTTATTTCCGGCTTTTTTCAACCGCACTTAATAAACACGCCCTTCACCATCACCCCGAGGATCGCTGGCCGCTTCAGCCTTCCCGGTTTTAAAGTCCCAGGTGACCACGTTCATGTTGCCGAAGGGCCTCTTAGACACAGCCAAACGATGGCCTAACGCCTCCAGTTCAGCAATTTCGGCATCACTAAATGCGCCCGGCTCGTAATTAACAACATCAGGAAGGTACTGCTGATGAAAACGTTTCTTAGCCACCATCTCAGCTGCGCTTCCGCCCTGCATCCAGACATCTGCGGCGATCATGACCTGAGTGATAATCCGGCTGCCACCGGGCGTACCCAAAACCGCGACACCACGGTCAGACTCAAGAAAAGTGGGCGACATACTTGAAAGCATCCGCTTGCCCGGCTCTATTTCATTGGCAGACCCGTGCACTAAGCCGAAGCTGTTGGCCGTGCCCGGCTTAGATGAAAAATCGTCCATCTCATTGTTCAGAATAACGCCCGTACCTTCGGGTATATAGCCGGCGCCATACCAGGAGTTAATCGACTGGGTTGTTGCAACGCGAT
>Ga0209692_10002905_pt1 | contig 17449 bp, 18 predicted proteins | sample tdDd472_FD_187129 | JGI IMG/M metagenome (GOLD analysis project Ga0209692, IMG submission 187129) | Marine sediment microbial communities from the Atlantic coast under amendment with organic carbon and nitrate - tdDd47.2 (SPAdes)... | ecosystem: Environmental > Aquatic > Marine > Coastal >...
CATGTCGACCCTGGACAACATCATGACCGGGCGGGTGCTGAAGATGAAGGCCAGCCTGGTGGAGCAGGCGCTCTACATGTTCCGCGGGAAATCGGAAGAACTCGAACACCGCGAACATGTCGAAAAGGTCATCGACTTCCTCGAAATTCAGGCGATCCGACGCACGCCGGTCGGCCGTCTGCCCTACGGGCTGCAAAAGCGCGTCGAGCTGGGCCGGGCCCTGGCGGCGGAGCCGGACCTGCTGCTGCTCGACGAACCGATGGCCGGCATGAACCTCGAAGAGAAAGAGGACATGTCGCGGTTCATCATCGATGTGAACGAGCAGTTCGGCACCACGATCGCGCTGATCGAGCACGATATGAGCGTGGTCATGGATCTCAGCGACCGTGTCGTCGTTCTGGATTACGGGCGGAAACTGGCGGATGGAACGCCGGATGAAGTGCGCGGCGACCAGGCGGTCATCGACGCCTATCTGGGGGTGACCCATGAATAGGAACACGCCTGCGCGCCGCCGCCTCGCATACGTGACTGCTTAGAAGGGCTGTACCGATGGAATTCCTGCAAAGCGTCTTAGTGACACCCTTCGTCGAGATCATCGACAGCCCGTACTTCTTCCTCGAAGTCTTCTTCGGCGGTCTGATGGCCGGCGTCATGTACTCGCTCGTCGCGCTCGGTTTCGTGCTGATCTTCAAGGCGTCCGGCGTGTTCAACTTCGCCCAGGGCGTGATGGTGCTGTTCGCCGCCCTGAACTTCGTCGGGTTGATCGAGATGGGCGTGCCGATCTGGGCCGCCTTCCTCATCACCATGGTGATCATGACGGCCCTCGCCTTCGCGGTGGAGCGGCTGGTCCTTCGGCACCTGGTGAACCAGGAGCCGATCATCCTCTTCATGGCGACGATCGGCATGGCTTTCTTCCTGGAAGGGTTCGGGGAAACGCTCTGGGGATCGGAAATCAAGGCGTTGGAAGTCGGTATTCCGGACGATATCTGGTTCATCGGCGATGCCATGATCCAGCAGGCGGATGTTTTCGCCGCCGTGGTCGCCGGCGTCCTGGTGACGGGCCTGGCGCTGTTCTTCCACTATACCCGGATCGGCCGGGCGCTGCGCGCCGTCGCCGACGATCACCAGGCCGCGCTTTCGATCGGCATTCCGCTGAACCACATCTGGATCATCGTCTGGGCCGTGGCCGGGATCGTCGCCCTTGTCGCGGGTATCCTGTGGGGCGCGAAGCTGGGCGTTCAGTTCTCGCTGTCGGTCATCGCATTGAAGGCGCTGCCGGTGCTGATCCTGGGCGGGTTCACCTCCATTCCCGGCGCCATCATCGGCGGGCTGATCATCGGGGCCGGCGAAAAGGTGGCCGAGGTGTATTGGGGAAGCGTGTTCGGCGGCGCGATCGAGGAATGGTTCGCGTATATCGTTGCCTTGGTGTTCCTGTTCTTCCGGCCCCAGGGCCTGTTCGGGGACAAGATCATCGAGCGCGTGTAGCCCATGCGCTTGGTGCATCGAATGGGTTTCGTGAGGTTCTTGCCCTTCACCGGGGCGGTCATTGAAGTAGGAGGGCGTTTCGCATGATCTATCGCGAGGCGGGCGTATTCAAAACGAGTTACGGCGCGGATATGGCCTTGCTGCCGATCCCGATGGACAAGTATTTCGTCATCGCGGTCACGCTCTTCGCGCTGGTCGCCGTTCCGCTCTTCGGGAACGAGTACTGGCTGGGATCGATCCTGGTGCCGGTGCTGATCCTTTCGATCGCCGCCATCGGGCTGAATATCCTGACCGGGTATGCCGGCCAGGTGTCCCTCGGGACCGGGGCCTTCATGGCGGCCGGCGCCTATATGGGATATAAATTCGTCACCGCCTTCCCGGATATCAACATCATCGTCGGCGTCCTGGCCGGCGGCGTATCCTCGGCCCTGATCGGCATCGTGTTCGGCGCGCCCAGCCTGCGCATCAAAGGGTTCTACCTCGCGGTGACGACGCTCGCGGCCCAGTTCTTCCTGATCTGGCTGTTCCAGAAGCAGCCGTGGTTCGTGAACTATTCGATTTCCGGCGTGCCGACCGCGCCGCCACGCGAGATTTTCGGAACGCTGGTCACCGGCGCCGAAGCCTCCGCCACGGCGCGCTACATTTTCGTCCTGTGCTTCACGATCGTCCTGGCCCTGGTGGCCCGGAACCTCGTCCGCGGCCGGGTCGGACGGACCTGGATGGCGATCCGCGACATGGATATCGCGGCCGAATTGATCGGCATCAAGCCGTTGCAGACGAAGCTGAGCGCCTTTGCGATCAGTTCCTTCTATTGCGGCGTCGCCGGCGCGCTCTGGGCGTTCTGCTACATCAACACGGTCGAGCCGTCGGCCTTCGACATCAACCGGTCGTTCCAGGTTCTGTTCATGGTGATCGTCGGCGGGCTGGGCAGCATCCTGGGAAGTTTCCTGGGCGCGGCCTTCATCTTCACCCTGCCGATTTTCCTGAACAATTTCGCGACGGCCTTGGGACTGGACGTATCGACGGCCACGATCCGGCATGTGGAACTCATGGTCTTCGGCGGGCTCATCGTGTTCTTCCTGATCGTCGAACCGCACGGCCTGGCGCGCCTATGGGCGCTGGCGAAGGAAAAATTGCGGATGTGGCCGTTCCCGTATTGATGCGTTTTGACGCGGTTACGGAACGGTCTACACTCTGCCAGAAGGACAGGCGGCATCGCGACGGGCACCCGCGGCGGCGTCTTTAAAAAAGGCCTTAAACACGAAAAACCCTCGGGCCCTAACAACGAGGGAGGCACAAAGGAAATCAAGGTGAATGGACCATAAAGGTTCAGGCCTTGTTGGATTGAACAGAAGGAGGAAAGTCCATGGAATTCCGTAAAGTGGCTCTGGCCGCGGTGGCTTCCGCCGTCGGTCTGGCAGGGATCGCGGCAACGGCGTATGCCGACCAGCCGATCCCGGCACTGGTCTACCGCACCGGCGCATATGCGCCGAGCGGCATCCCGCTCGCGAACGGCTATCTCGACTATTTCGCGATGATCAACAACCGCGACGGCGGCGTGAACGGCGTCAAGCTCGCGGTCGAGGAATGCGATACCGGTTATGCGACCGACCGTGGCGTCGAATGCTATGACCGTACGAAAGGCACCGGCGGCGGCGCGACGGTTTACAGCCCGTGGTCGACCGGCATCACCTACGCGCTGATCGAAAAGGCCACCAACGACAAGATTCCGATCCTGTCCATGGGATATGGCCGGACCAGCGCCGCCAACGGCAAGGTCTTCCCGTATGTCTTCAACTTCCCGGCCACGTATTGGAGCCAGGCGACGTCCGTCGTGCAGTACATCGCCAATGAAGCCGGCGGTACGGACAAGCTGAAGGGCATGCGTTTCGCCTACATCTATCTGGATCATCCCTATGGTAAGGAACCGATCCCGACGATGGACGTTCTGGCCGAGAAGTTCGGCTTCACCTACGACAAGTATCCGGTTCCGCCGGCATCGATGACCGAACAGAAGTCGATCTGGCTGCAGATCCGCAAGACGAAGCCCGACTATGCCATCATGTGGGGTTGGGGCGCGATGAACGGCACGGCCGTTCGTGAAGCCGCCAATATCCGCTTCCCGATGGAGAAGTTCATCGGCAACTGGTGGTCCGGCGGCAACGACGCCGTCGTTCCGGCCGGCAAGGGCTCCATCGGCTACAAGTCCGCGACCTTCCACGGTGTCGGCACCAGCTTCGCCGCCTATAAGGATGTCGAAGCTCTGTACGCCGCCGGCGGTGGTTCGTCCGCCGACAAGGAGGAACACAACAACCCGCTCTGGGCTCGTGGTTTCGCCAATGCGGCCTATGTCGTCGAAGCCATCCGGACGGCCCAGGCCAAGTTCGGCAATCGTCAGATCACCGGTGAAGAAATGCGCTGGGGTCTCGAGAACCTGAACCTGACCGCCGAGCGGGTCGCCGAGATCGGCATGACGGGCTACATCCCGCCGCTGCAGGTCACCTGCGAAAACCATGAAGGCACCAATCCGGCCATCCTGGTTCAGCAGTGGAAGGGCGACAAGTGGGAGATCATCTCCGACTGGGTGCCCGCGATGACCGACGTCGTCGCGCCGCTGATCGCGCAGGAATCCGCTCAGTACGCAGCGGAAAACAACATTACGCCGGCGACGTGCAACTAAGCACCCGTCGGTTCAGTAACCGGTTGATTTGACTGGAGGTACAGTCCCGTGAACGCGCAAGCCCAATCAAAGGACCAAGTGACGGACAAGGCCGCTTCGGCGCTGTTGCAGGTCAACAATATCGAAGTGATCTATGACCATGTCATCCTGGTCCTGAAGGGCGTGTCGTTTGAGGTTCCCGAGGGGGGCGTTGTCGCCCTCCTCGGGGCCAACGGGGCCGGCAAGTCCACGACCCTCAAGTCGATCTCCAACCTGCTGCGTGCGGAACGCGGCGAAATTACCAAAGGCACGATCCATATGGGCGGGTCGCGCACCAACGACCTGAGTGCGAACGAGATGGTCAAGCGCGGCTGTGTCCAGGTCATGGAAGGCCGGCATTGTTTCGAACACCTGACCGTGGAGGAAAACCTCCTGACCGGGGCCTATACGCGGGGCGGCGCCTCCGACGTGAAGGACGACCTGGAAAAGGTCTATGAATATTTTCCCCGCCTGAAGGAACGCCGCAGTTCCCAGGCCGGCTACACATCGGGCGGCGAACAGCAGATGTGCGCCATCGGCCGCGCCCTGATGGCGCGCCCGAAGCTGATCCTGCTGGACGAACCCTCCATGGGTCTGGCGCCGCAGCTGGTGGAGCAGATCTTCGAGATCGTGAAACAGCTGAACGAGAAGGAAGGCGTGACCTTCCTGCTCGCCGAACAGAACACAAACGTCGCGCTGCGTTATGCCGATTACGGCTACATCCTGGAAAACGGACGCGTGGTGCTCGACGGGGCGGCGGACGAACTCGCCAACAATGAGGACGTGAAGGAATTCTATCTCGGTCTGTCGACGCAGGGCCGGAAGAGTTTCCGCGAAGTGAAGCACTACAAGCGGCGGAAACGCTGGCTGTAGGGCGTTCCGGCAAAACTGGGCGGGCGGCGGTAGGCCGCCCGATGCCTGTGGGGGCGAAGTATGACCGAATTCTACGACGCGTTGGAGACCCGCTCCGCGGATCAACGGGCGGCGGACCGCGCCACGGCGCTGCCGGCCCAGATCGCGCATGCCAAGGCGAACGCGTCCTATTACGGCAAGGTGCTGGCCGATATCGATCCCGCCTCGATCGACGGCGCCGATGCGCTGCCGGCGCTGCCGATCACGCGAAAATCCGACCTGATGGCGCAGCAGGCCGAGGAGCCGCCGTTCGGCGGCCTCAATGCGACCCCCGCGCGCGACCTTCTGCGCGTCTTCCTGTCGCCGGGGCCGATCGCCGATCCGGAAGGCCGCGGCCGCGACTGGTGGGGCATGGGAAGGGGCATCTTCGCCGCCGGTTTCCGCCAGGGCGACCTGGCCCATAATTGTTTCAGCTATCATCACACGCCTGCCGGCATGATGATGGAGGTCGGCGCTCAGGCGGTCGGCTGCACGGTCTATCCGGGCGGTGTCGGCGCGACGGAGCAGCAGGTGCAGGCGATGGCCTATTTCCAGGCCGACGGCTATATCGGCACGCCCGATTTCCTGGGCAAGATCCTGGAACGCGCCGATGAAATGGGCACCGCGCTGCCGACGCTGAAAAAGGCGTTCGTCGGCGGCGGCGCGCTGTTCCCCAGCATGCGCGAGGCCTATCAGGCGCGCGGCATCGTCACGCGCCAGTCCTACGGCACGGCGGATCTCGGCCTCGTCGCCTACGAGACCCCGGCGCTGGAAGGCATGGTGGTGGACGAGCGCGTCATCGTCGAAATCGTCCGTCCGGGCACCGGCGATCCCGTCGCCGAGGGCGAAGTGGGCGAAGTCGTGGTGACCACGTTCAACGCCGACTATCCGCTGATCCGTTTCGCGACCGGCGACATGTCCGCCGTGCTGTCGGGCGCCAGCCCCTGCGGCCGCACCAATATGCGGATCAAGGGCTGGATGGGCCGGGCCGATCAGCGCACCAAGGTCAAAGGCATGTTCGTCGACCCGGCGCAAGTCGACCGAGTCGCCAAGGCGCATCCGGAAATCGGCAAGATCCGGGTCGAGGTGACCCTTGTCGACAACAGCGACGTCATGGTCGTGAAGGTCGAGACCGAGGGAGCCGGCGACGGTTTCGCCGAGGCGGTCGGCGATACCGTGCAGCGCGAGCTGAAGCTGCGCGGCAAGATCGATCTGGTCGCCCCCGGCAGCCTGCCCAATGACGGCAAGGTCATCGACGACCAGCGCAAATACGATACCTGATCGACAGGCCGGTCTTCGTCGGTGTTCGGCGGGCCGGCTGTTGTTTTGTCAAAGTCTGGCAGAAAATGACGTATCTTTGTCATTTCTGCCATGCGAGTGCCTCTGTATGGTGTTGGCCGGCAATGGGAACCAAACTGTCGGGCGACTCGGGACATGGCGGAAAAACTCATCGCGGGGGTCATCTATCCGGACTTCCAGATTCTTGATGCGACCGGACCCTTGGAGGTCTTCGCCATGGCCAATCGGCTGTTGGGCGGCGACCCTGCCTATAGGGTCGTGACCACGGCCCGTCAAAAGGGGCTGGTGGAGGCATCGTCGGGCCTGACGCTCTTGGCGCAGACAAGTTGGGATGAGTTGGGCGATGACCTGGACACGGTCATTTTTATCGGTGGACGTGGGGTGCAAACGGCGATGAAAGAGACGGACATGCTCTTCGCCGTACGCCGTCTTTCCAGTATGGCACGCCGCGCGACGTCGGTTTGCACGGGGGCGTTCCTGCTGGCTGAAGCCGGATTGCTGAACGGACGCCGCGCCACGACCCATTGGGACGATACGGCCCGGCTTGCCAGCGACTATCCGAGGGTTTCGGTTCAAGGCGACGATATCTACGTCCGGGACGGAAAGTTCGCCACCGCAGCGGGGGTTACCGCAGGGATAGATCTGGCCTTGGCGCTGATTGAGGAAGACCACGGCAGGGATGTCGCGCTGTCGGCGGCGCGCATGTTGGTGGTGTATTTGAAGCGGCCGGGCGGGCAAAGCCAGTTCAGCAGCGAACTCTCGGCGCAGGTCAAGTCTTCCAGCCGGTTCGAAGACCTGCAGCGCTGGATCTTCGACAATCTGGACAAGCCGTTGACCGTCGAAGAACTGGCGGAAGAGGCGGCCATGGCCCCGCGCAGCCTGGCCCGGCGTTTCACGCAGGAACTGGGCGTCACGCCGGCGAAATTCGTCGAACGCGTCCGTGTCGATGCGGCCCGGCGCGATCTGGAAGACGGCGTCCTTACGGTCGACAGGATTGCCTTCAACCGCGGGTTCGGCGGCGCCGACCGGATGCGGCGGTCGTTTCAGCGCGCGCTCGGCATTTCTCCGCAGGAATACCGCGACCGGTTCAGAAAGGAAAAATCCGCGTGACATCCATCGCCATACTGTTGTTCGACGGGGTCGAGGAATTGGACGCCGTCGGGCCCTGGGAAGTGTTCTCCTGGGCCGCCAAGGAGGATACGCCGCCGGTGCCGCTCTCGGTCTTTACGGTCTCGCGGGACGGGGGGCCGGTCACCTGCGGCAAGGGCATGGTGATCACGCCGGACCATTCCTTCGACACCGCGCCCGCCATCGACATCATCCTGGTGCCGGGCGGCAAGGGGACGCGGACCCTGATCAAGGACGAGGCGATGCTGGACTGGGTCCGGAAAACCGCCGCGGACTGCACCTGGGTCACATCCGTCTGCACGGGCGCCATGGTGCTGGCCCAGGCGGGTCTCACCAAGGGCCGGCGCATCACCACCTATCACGATGTCGTCGGGCCGATGCGCAAATGGGCCGATGCGGAGGTTCTGTCGGATGTGCGGTTCGTCCGGGACGGCAATCTGGTCACGTCCGCCGGCGTGTCGGCGGGAATCGACATGGCTCTCTGGATGGTCGGCCAGCTGGCGGGCGCCGCCTATGCCAGGAAAGTGCAACAGGGCATCGAATATTTCCCGGCGCCGCCCTATTTATACGAGGTTTGAGCGATGCGCATCGTTGATCCGCGATCCTTCACGGGCGAAACGGCCTGGCAGGCCCTCGACATCGCCAATATGGACGGCGTCACCGTGCGCCTGCATTGGACGGACCAGCCGTATCGATGGCATGTGAATGACGGGCAGGAAGTTTTCGTCGTGTTGGCCGGAACGGTGCAAATGCACCATCGTTCCGGCGAAACGGAAAGCGTGCGGCGGATGGGCCCAGGGGATATCTGCCATTGCGCCGTCGGTGATGAGCACCGCGCGGTCCCCGAAGGCCCTGCCCATATCCTCGTCATCGAGCGGGAAGGAAGCGTGTGAAGAGCTGAGAGGCGCGGTCCTCGGTCCTTTCGGGTAGGTTTCCAATCCTATGGACGGGTGCCCAAGACTTTGTGAATGCCTGCCCCAAAATTGCCTTATTTCAACCCCTGGGAAAGTTATTCAACCACCCCATATAGTAAAACGCTGAGACCTCCCCTCTCAACGGGATCCATCCCCCAATCACGGATCCCGTAGCGGCCCTGACCAGGCCGTTGCAGCAAATAGGCGGCCGCCGGTACCTCCCCCACTGGCGGCCGCCGCCCCTTTCAGGCCTCACGAAACTTCCAAAAACCGGCCCCGTTACGAGCCAGCACGGTTGCGAATCCGGGCGGTTTGGGTCTAATGCGGCATGGCCACATTCTCCGGTACCGATATCTCCTGCATTCGCGGCGGCAGGCTCGTTTTCGACGGGCTGGGCTTTTCCGTGTCCAGCGGCGGCGCGATGCTGCTGACCGGCCCGAACGGCAGCGGCAAGTCCACCTTGCTGCGCCTGATGGCCGGACTGATCCCGCCGACGGGCGGTGATTTGTGCTGGGACGGCGTTTCCGTGGACGAGGATCCGGAGGATCATCGCGCGCGGCTGCACTATCTGGCCCATGCGGAAGCGGTGAAGCCGCCCTTGACGGTCGCGGAGGACCTCGCCTTCTGGCAGGCCCTGAACGGCAGCGACAAACCGGTCGCCGCCGCGGTGGACGCGATGGGGCTGGAGACGCAAAGCGCCCTGCCGGGCCGGTATCTGTCCGCCGGCCAGCGCCGCCGCCTCGCCCTCGCCAGGCTGTTGGTCTCGGAAGCCGATCTGTGGCTGCTGGACGAACCCTCCGTCGGGCTGGACACGGCCTCGCTCGCGAAACTGCGTAAGGCCGTCTCTGACCATCGCGCGAAGGGCGGGATGGTCGTCGCCGCCACGCATGTCGATCTCGGCCTCGACGGGGCGGAAACACTCTCCATCGATCAATTCGCCGTTGATCCCGCGTTACTGCCGGCAATGTGATGGGACGCGGATTTCTCGCCATGCTGGGCCGCGATCTGCGGCTCGCCTACCGCCAGGGATCGGATGTCGTCCTGGCGCTGGCCTTCTTCATCATTGCGGCCAGCCTGTTCCCGCTCGGCGTCGGGCCCGACCCCCAGGTCCTGGCCGGGTTGGCGGCGGGCGTGATCTGGGTTCTGGCCCTGCTGTCGGTGATGCTGTCGCTCGACCGGCTGTTCCAAAGCGACTACGACGACGGGGCGCTTGAACTCATGGCCCTGTCCCCGGTGCCGATGACGGTGCTGGTCCTGGCCAAAAGCCTGGCGCATTGGCTGACGACCGGGGTGCCGCTGCTCGTCCTCGCCCCGGTGATCGGGGTGCTGTTGAACATGCCGGCCGACGGGTATCTGCCGATGATCGTCGGGCTCGCCATCGGAACGCCGACCTTGAGCCTGATCGGCGCGATCGGCGCGGCTTTGGTGCTCGGCGCGCGCCGCGCGAACCTGTTGACCGCCCTGCTGGTGCTGCCGCTTTACATTCCGGTGCTGATTTTCGGCGTGACCGCGGTGGACGCGGCCCTTGCAGGACTGCCGGTGCGTCCACATCTCCTATTGATGGCGGCGATACTGGCTGCGGCGCTTCCCTTGGCACCTTGGGCGGCGGCTGCGGCGATTCGCACGTCCTTTCAGTAGTTTGTGACAGTATGTACGGTTGAAAAGAGCGGCCAAAAAAAGCAAGTTCTGATCCGCGCCAGTGCCAGACAGTCGAAACCGGATTAAAAGCGTTCCATGCATAGATTCGCGAACCCGACACGCTTCTTGAAGATCGCCAACGCGGTTCTGCCGTTCGCGACCGGTGGATTCGTGATTCTGCTGGGCCTGGGCCTGTATTACAGCCTGTTCAATTCGCCGTCCGACTACCAGCAGGGCGACACGGTGCGGATCATGTATATCCACGTGCCGGCCGCCTATCTGGCCGTCATGATCTATGGCGTGATCGCCGGCAGCAGCCTCAGCCTGTTGATCTGGAAACACCCGCTGGCCGAACTGATCGCGCGGGCAAGCGCGCCGGTCGGCCTGATCTTCACCTTCCTTTGCCTGGCGACCGGGTCCCTGTGGGGCAAGCCGATGTGGGGCACTTGGTGGGTGTGGGACGCACGCCTGACCTCCATGTTGATCCTGCTGTTCCTGTATGCGGGCTATATCGCGCTGTCGAACGCCTTCGACGAACCGGGCCGCGGCAACAAGCCGGCGGCCATTCTGGCGCTGGTCGGCGTCGTCAATCTGCCGATCATCAAGTTTTCCGTCGATTGGTGGAACACGCTGCATCAGCCGGCCAGCATCATCCGGATGGACGGGCCGACCATCGCGTCGGAAATGCTGACGCCGCTGTTCCTGATGCTGGGCGCGTTCACCTGTTTCTATCTGATGCTGCTGGTGATCCGCCTGCGGTCGGAAATCGCCGCCAGCAAGCTTCGCATCGCGATGATGGCGGGTTCCGGGGCAGCCGGGGCGGGCAGCGAATTCGAAAGGGCCGGGGGATGAGCGAGTTCTTCGCCATGGGCGGTCACGCCGCCTTCATCTGGCCGTGTTACGGACTGGCCGCGATCGTCATGATCCTTCTGGTCGTCCAATCCCTGCGCAGCATGCGTATGAACGAGAAACTGGCCGAAAACCTGCGCGCGAGCCGGTCCCGCCGGCGGGAGCAACGGGCGGATCCCCCCGCTCACTCCCATCCCGCGCAATCCGGTTCCGGCCAATCTGAAATGGAGGCCGAGGCCTGATGCGGAAAGCGGCAACGCGCAAACAACGGCGGATGATGATTGTCGGGATTGGCTTTGCGTCCTTCGCGCTCGTCGTCGGGCTGACGCTCTACGCGCTGGAAGACGGGATCAACGTTTTCTACGGGCCCACCGAGGTCGTGGAGAACGCGGTTGAGCCGGGAACCAAGTTCCGGCTTGGCGGCCTGGTCGAAGAAGGCAGCGTCACCCGCCAAGGCACCACGACGATCTTCCGGGTCACCGACATGAACAATTCCGTGCAGGTCGCCTATACGGGAATTCTGCCGGATCTGTTCCGCGAGGGGCAGGGCGTCGTGACTTTGGGCGAGATCGACGAACGCGGCCAGTTCACGGCCAGCGAAGTCCTTGCGAAACACGACGAAAACTATATGCCGACCGAGGCCGTGGAAGCGATGAAACGGGCCGGGACGTGGAAACATACTGAAGAGGGTGAAAAGGCAACGCAATGATCGACGGATTCAGCATTGCCGAAATCGGCCATTTCACCCTGGTTCTCGCGCTCTGTGTCGCGGCGGTTCAGGCAATCGTCCCGATGGTGGGCGCGGCGCGGAACGACGCGGCCATGATGGCGGTCGCCCCGGCCACGGCCGTCGCGCAGTTCGCGGTCCTGGTGATCTCCTTCGCGGCCTTGGTCCACGCCTTCGTCACCAGTGATTTTTCCGTCCTCAACGTCGTTCAGAATTCCCACTCCCTGAAGCCGATGCTCTACAAGGTCTCGGGCGCCTGGGGGAACCATGAAGGCTCGCTGCTGTTATGGGTGACCGTGCTGGCGCTGTTCGGCGCGCTGGTCGCCTTTTTCGGGCGCAACCTGCCGCCCGGACTGAAGGCGCGGACGCTTTCCGTTCAGGCGCTTATTTCCGTCGGCTTCCTGCTTTTCATGCTGTTCACCTCCAACCCCTTCACGCGCGCCTTTCCGCCGCCCTTGGAAGGGGGCGACCTCAACCCGCTGCTGCAGGATCCCGGCCTCGCCTTCCATCCGCCGATGCTCTATCTCGGCTATGTGGGGCTGTCGATTTCCTTCTCCTTCGCCGTCGCGGCGCTGATCGAAGGCAAGGTCGACGCCGCTTGGGCGCGGTATGTGCGTCCCTGGACCCTGTTGGCCTGGATCTGCCTGACGGCGGGGATCATGCTGGGGTCCTGGTGGGCCTATTACGAATTGGGCTGGGGCGGTTTCTGGTTCTGGGATCCGGTCGAGAATGCTTCCTTCATGCCCTGGCTGTCGGCCACGGCGCTGCTGCATTCGGCCATCGTGGTGGAAAAGCGCGACACCCTGAAAAGCTGGACGATCCTGCTGGCGATCATCGGCTTCTCGTTCAGCCTGATCGGCACCTTCCTGGTGCGGTCCGGCGTGCTGACCTCGGTCCACGCCTTCGCGACCGATCCGGAGCGCGGCGTCTTCATCCTGATGCTGCTCGTCGTCGCCATCGGCGGGTCGCTTGCCCTCTATGCCTGGCGCGCGCCGACGATGCAGGGCGGCGGGCTGTTCCGGCCGATCAGCCGGGAAGGGGCGCTGGTCCTCAACAATCTCCTGCTCACGGTGGCCTCCGCCGTGGTGCTGATCGGAACCCTCTACCCGCTGTTCCTGGAAGTGACGGGGGGCGACAAGGTTTCCGTCGGTCCGCCGTTCTTCAACATGACGTTCGTGCCGCTGATGATCCCGCTCTTCATCGCCATGGGGGTCGGACCCTATCTGTCGTGGAAACGGGCCGATCTTTACGCCGCGATGAGCAGATTGAAGGTGGCGCTGGCGGTAACGGTGGTCGCGGCGGGCATCTCCCTCGTCCTGCTATACGGCGATTCCGGTTATGCGGTGATCGGACTCGCGCTTTCCGCCTGGCTGATAGCGGCGGCGTTCAGTGAATTGCTTCAGCGCGCCGGGCTCGGCCGGACACCTGTCCGGAACATTCCGGGCCGTCTGTTCGGCCTGCCGCGCAGCACCTGGGGCATGACGCTCGCCCATATGGGGGTCGGCGTTCTGGTGGCGGGCGCGACCGGCGCCTCCCTGCTGACGACCGAAGTCATCACGGTGATGAAGCCGAAGGAGACGATCCAGGTCGGACCGCATCAGCTTGAATTCCTGGGCGCCGAAGAAGTGCGCGGGCCGAATTACGTCGCCCTGCGCGGAAATTTCGCCGTGCGCGACGAGGCGGGCGGCAAGCCGGTCGCCCTGATGTCTCCGGAAAACCGGCGTTACGTGGCCCGCGGGCAGGAAACGACGGAAGCGGCGATCCTGTCCGGTCTATTCCGGGATGTTTATATCGCCCTTGGCGACCCGGACGGCGAGGGCGGCATCACCGTGCGCGCCTATCGGAAACCCTTGGCGCCTTGGTTGTGGTGGGGAACGGTCATCATGGTGATCGGCGGCCTCGTCTCGCTGAGCGACCGGCGCCTGCGCGTCGGCGCGCCGAAGGCGAACCGTTCGGCCCCGGCCGGACCGCGCGCCGGACCGCGCGCCGAACCGGCGCCGGCGGAATGATCCGAAGGCCGGGGTTCCGGAACGGGGACTTGAAGACTTCCGGGCAGAATGAACCGATGGAGCAGTTTCGCGCATGAACCGATTGTTCTTCCTGCTGCCGCTGCTGTTGTTCGCGGCAATGGCCGGCTACTTCTTCGTTCGTCTGGGCGACGATGCCAGCGTCGTGCCCTCCGCCCTGATCGACAAGCCGGTGCCGCAGATCGACGCGCCGCCGCTGATCGAGGGCAAGTCTGGCATCAAGACGGCCGATTTCACCGGCGAGGTGAAGGTCCTGAACGTGTGGGCTTCCTGGTGCGTGCCGTGCCGTGCGGAACACCCGCTGGTGTCGCGCCTGGCGCAGACCGAGGGCGTGCCGGTCTACGGCTTGAACTGGAAGGACAAGAAACAGGCCGCCGTGGCGTGGCTGAACGAGCTGGGCGATCCCTATGCCCAGATCGGTTTCGACGAATCCGGCCGGAACGGAATCGAACTCGGCGTCTACGGGGTGCCCGAAACCTACATCATCGATAAGGACGGGCGCATCCGCTACAAGCGCGTCGGCCCGCTGTCGCCCACCATCCTCAAGGATGAGGTCCTGCCCTTGATCCGGGAGTTGAAGCAATGAAGTCGTTCGTTTCGTCGATCTTCCTGGCGGCGGCGCTTCTGCTCGGCGCCGCCCAGGCGTCGCTCGCGGTGCAGCCGGACGAAGTGCTGGACGATCCCGTCCTGGAAAAGCGCGCCCGGGTCCTGTCGCAGGAACTGCGCTGCCTTGTCTGTCAGAACCAGTCGATCGACGATTCCAACGCGGAGCTGGCGAAAGACCTGCGCGTGATCGTCCGCGAACGCTTGGTGGAAGGCGATACGGATGACGAGGTCCTGGATTTCGTGGTCGCCCGTTACGGCGACTATGTTCTGCTGCGGCCGCCGGTGAAACCGGGGACCTATGCGCTCTGGTTCGGCCCCGCCGCGATCCTGTTGATCGCCGGGACGGGTATCTTCTTTTGGATGCGCCGTCAGTCGAAGCAAGCGGTTGCCGAGTCGTCGGCGCCGGCCGCCAAGGGCGGCGGCCTCAGCGCGGCGGAACAGGCGCGCTTGGCGGCGCTGATGAGTGAGGACGATGCGGCCGCTCGGGACGCAGGCGGCAGTGATCGGAAAGGCTGATAAATGATGTTCTGGATTCTCGCCGCGGTGATCACCGCCCTGGTGGTCGCCCTGATTGCACGGCCGTTTTTCGGGCAGCGCGGTCAGGCGCAGACGACCGCCGACTACGATGTCGAGGTCTATAAAAGCCAGCTGCGGGAGTTGGACCGGGAATTGGCGGAAGGGCTGGTCGGCGACCAGGAAGCGTCCGCCGCCAAGGCCGAAATCGCGCGCCGTCTGCTCGCCGCCGATACCAAACGCGCCGGCGGCGCGGGCATGGGGTGGGGCGTGGGATTGCACCGGACGGCCGGCGTAATCGTATCGGTCGCCGTCCCGGTCGCGGCCGTGATGCTCTATCTGTCCCTCGGACAGCCGACGGCCGTGGATGTGCCCTATGCCTCCCGCGCCGATGAAATCGCCCAGATGCGGCAGGCGCAGGAGCGCGATCTTGGCAATCTCGGCGAGATGGCGAAACGGTTGGCCGAGCGCCTTGAAAAGGAACCCGACGACGGCGACGGATGGCTGCTGCTGGGCCGGACCTATATGACGATGCAGGATTTCGGCAAAGCGGCCGAGACGTTCATGAAAGCGGCCGAATTGCTGCCGGAAGAGTCCGATGTCTTCGGCGCCCTGGGCGAGGCGCGCGTCCTGGCGGCGGACGGCATGGTCACGAAGGATGCGGTCGCGGCTTTCGAACGCGCGCGGGAGATCGGCGACAACGGCGATCCGCGGTCCAGTTTCTATCTTGCCGAAGCGGACTATCAGGCCGGCAACAGACAGGAGGCCCTGGACGCCCTGGTGAAACTGGCCTGGTCGGCCGCGCCCGATGCGCCCTGGCTTGTGACGGTGCGGAGCCGGGCAATCGCGATCGCCGACGAACTCGGCCAGGACGGCGCCTCGCTGCTGCCGAACCCGCCGGCGCCCCCGGCTGTCGCGGCGGGGAATCAGCCCGGCCCTACGGCGGAAGACATCCAGGCCGCCGAACAGATGGCCGACGCGGACCGCCAGGCGATGATCCGCGGCATGGTCGACAGGCTGGCCGGCAAGCTTGAAGAGAATCCGATGGATTTCGAGGGTTGGACGCGGCTGATCCGGGCTCGTTCCGTCATGGGCGACATGGCGCAGGCGCAGGCCGATCTGGACAAGGCTTTGGAGCTGTTCGCACGCGCGCCCGTCCCGAAGGCGGAATTGCAGCGCTTGGCGGGCGAACTGGGCCTGAAGGCACCGGACGCGTCGGGTGGGGGCTCCTCCGCCGCCGCGGCGCCCGGACCGTCCGCGGCCGACATTGCCGCCGCGCAGGAAATGTCGGACGAAGACCGTCAGGCAATGATCGAAGGCATGGTCGGCGGCCTCGCCGCCCGTCTGCAAGACAATCCCAACGACCTGGAAGGGTGGATGCGATTGGCCCGTTCCTACAATGTCCTCGGCCGGCCGGAGGATGCTGTCGCGGCGCTTGAAAAGGCCGGCGAAGTGTTCCCGCAGGAAACCACCGTCATGCTGTTGCGGGGCCGTTTGATCCGCAGCATGGCGGGGACGCCGACGACGCCGCAGAGCCAGGCGCTCATGGACAAGGTGCTCATGGTCGACCCGAACAATATCGAAGCCCTTTGGTTCAAGGCGATCGGCGCTTTGGAAAGCGGGAACCGGGAAAGCGCCGTCGAGCACTTCAACAAAGCGGTGTCGGCTCTGCCGGAGGGGTCGCAGGATCGCGCGGCCCTTGAGCAGCAGCGCGATAAGCTACTTTCAGTAGAATAACCGTTCAAGAATTCTGCACTCAGAAGGGCGGCGATCTATTTTTGTCGTCCTTTTTTTGATATTTGCCACGGTTGGATATGGTTTGTTAACCAAGAAAACAGGATAGTTCTAACAAACTAATAATTCTAAATAAAACAAGTACTTAACGGAAAAAACACAGCAAATTCATTGGGTAGAGTTGGCGAGAATAGAACAGTATGGCCGGGTTGGAACGATCGTTCAGAATTGAACAATTGTGCGTCTGTACAATAGCTCGCATAGCCTGTTGCTAAAAACCAATGGTAGATAAATACCGCAACCCAACACCGGTGGATAACGGGTTTCAACCCGGCGGGGACGACCTTTCGCCCGCGGCGAGGTCGACCGGTTGGCCGTGGGGCGTGTTCAGGTAGGCTTGGCGCCAGGTTTCCACGCGTTCTTCAAGTTCGCCCGCCATCGCGGCGCCCTTGTCCATGACGAGCCGCTCAAGAGCCCTCTGCCAATGACGATAATAGGTATTCCCGAGGTCGGGGTCGCCGGCGGATTGCGCGGCTGTGATTTCGGTGCTGAGCGCGGCCGCCCATTCCTCCCAGGTGAACAGTCCCGCTTCATGCAGCTTGACCGCGAGAGCGAAGGCCTGGGCTTCCCAAGGTTCGCGGAAGACCGGGGCGTCGGCATCCGTTTCAAGGCCCGGCAATACAGGACCCTTCAGGTCTTGGTTTACGGCGGTCATTGGTCCGGCTCCAGGTAATCCTCCCACAGATCGACGTAAATCGCTTCCCGCGACGGTGCGTCGGGCCCCCAGATCTCGCCGCCCTCGAAGCGGACGCTATAGAGATGGGCGCCGGTTTTCTCTCCCTTGGCGCTGAGGTCGGGGAGGATATGGGACCCGTAATGCTCATGCACCGTTCCCGCATGGCCGCGAATGTAGCGCGGCGCCCGGGTATGACCCAAGGGG
>Ga0209692_10002907_pt1 | contig 17439 bp, 12 predicted proteins | sample tdDd472_FD_187129 | JGI IMG/M metagenome (GOLD analysis project Ga0209692, IMG submission 187129) | Marine sediment microbial communities from the Atlantic coast under amendment with organic carbon and nitrate - tdDd47.2 (SPAdes)... | ecosystem: Environmental > Aquatic > Marine > Coastal >...
TACAAGAGGGGGCGAAGGTAGGCCAAATTTATTTTGAAAATGGCGAGCTGATTCACGCCGAAACAAGCAATCATGTGGGCGAACAGGCATTATACGAGTGCCTCTCCTGGGATTCTGGTTCGTTTCGAGAACACGAATTTAAAGGCCCAATTCAACGCTCCATCGAGAAGCCGACTCAGCAATTGTTGCTCGAAGCGGTAAAGAGGGTGGATGAGATGAATGCAAGAGGAAAAGCGAAACAGGTTTCCTCATCAAACAAAGAGGATATCAAAAGTCGCCTAAAGCCGCTGGTCGACAAAATCTTAGCAGTCGACGGGATTCTAGCCACTGCCTGGCTTGATCTCAAAGGTCACTATCTGCTTGGAGGAGGAGTGGATCTTGATCTTTTGAAGACGATCCCCCAATTCGTGATCTTTACAGAAACCCAATTCAAGCCACTCCCACCATTTGGCTCCATGGTGCACGTCACCGTTAAAGCCAGTGATGGCAGATTGCTCGTGACGATTCGATTTAAGAGTTTTGTACTCGCCGTGCTTGCGGAAGCGCACATTGAAGAGATGGCGCTAAGAAACACCCTGTTAAAGCAGTTCCGGAAACGGAAGGCAGGTGGCACATGAAGGGGAAAAGCTTAAAACTTCAGGAGATTCTCGCACAGGAAGGAGTCGAGGGGGCTCTGGTCTCCGATGGGGAAGAGGTCCTCTTGAACCAGATGCCAAATACCTTTACGTCTGAAACCATTGCGACGATGATTGAAGTTGGCGGCAAGACCATTATCGGCACGCGTATCGGAAACTTTCAAACCAATCGGATCGTTTATCGCTTTCAAAACAGCTTGCTATTGGTACAACATGTGAATGACCACGTCTTTCTATTCGTTCTTTGCCAGGATGCGAGTTGTCTGTCCATGCTGAATATCTATATCAATATCGTGGTCGATGAGATTCAGACTTACCTGGGCTCTATGCAGGAAACGGTTCGCAAGCCCTCACTTCAGGACGTCAAACACGGGGGGATGGAGGCCTTCTTTGAAAGGCTAAGTCCATGGCTTGCCAACGTTCTTGGCCCCGTTGCAACCATCGTTCTCGATGAAGCCATTGAGAGTTGGATCGAGAAAGGCCAACCCTCACCTGGTCAGCTCCCAGAACTTTTCGCCATTTTGGACGACGATTTACCCGAGGAAGCAAAGTCTGAACTGAGAGCTGAGTTCGGAGAATAGGATCTGCAGAGCGTTCACCTCGACGTGGGAGAAAGCTCCAGCTTTCTCCTTTACCGCAATGACCACGAGAGTTGGTTATTTCTTGGCAAGCTTTTTGAAGAGGATCACCAGGCTCTTGCGCAGTCTTTCGATGCTGTTGCCCAGTGTGCCGATTTCTGTACGGGTCGTGTACTCCAGAGGTTGTTCCAAGTTCTTGCCTAGGCTGAGGTCCTCGGTGACTTGAGTCAGGTGTAGAATGGGGCTTACGACCGTTCGATCCAAGAAAAGCCACACGATGGCCAGCATGACCAGAACGCCAATTCCAGCGAACAAGATGAGACTGATCGCGTTGTCTTTGGCTACTTCCAAAGCCGCTTGTAATGGCACGTAAACAATAAATGCTGCGACGGTATCGTTCATTTTCCAGTTATAACCCGTTTCGGTTCCGTAGATATCAATTTGGTCTTTGGGAGCAATGCTGGGGTCTCCATGGCAGGTAAGGCAGCTCGCCTTGTCAACTTTTATGGGCTGGGCAATGTAATAGACTTCTTTTCCGTCCCTCTGGACGATTCCTGAGTCTTCTTTCTTATCGGAGTTATCTTTGAACTTATCAATGATATCCATCTCGGTTTGGTCGGCCTTGTTTTTAGGGTTTAAAGGATCCAGGGTTGCTTGTTTGAAAATATAGTCCGGAAAGGAATCGTGAAAAAGTTCATAGGTGCCGCGAGCCGTCACAAAGCCAGACATCAATTCAGGATAGAAGCGATCTTCCGCCACAATCTGGCGTACCAACGGTTTTTGAACTTGCTTCATATACTTGCGGGAAGCCATGGCATAGTTGAGAATAATATTACTTTTGATGCTGGCCTCTTCCATGACGTTTTTCATGCTGAGCCTATAGCTCATAAAGCCGATAGCACTAATAGAAAGGATTCCAAGAACGCCAATTACCAACATGGTTCGTATGCGAATTCCCATGCCTGCCTCCTTATTGTTGGGTGACCTCGAAAGTCAATTCCTGCTCGAATATTCGATCCTTTATTCTATCGTATAAAAGGGCCTCTTTTCCATTATTTCGGGCTAGCTATGAAAACAAAGGGGTCGACAATTTGTCGACCCCTTCAGCTGAACGTTGGTTCATGTCAAGAATGCGAATTAGGGGATACCGTGGACGACATCGACAGCAAACTCTTTGCCCGGTCCATGGCAGGTTTCACAGGATTCACCCTGGGGGGCGATATTCGTGTAGGCGTGACTGGCTGCATCAATGGAATCGTGGCAACCCAGGCACGCGGCCGAAGTAGGAGGAATGGGCGAGAAGAATTCATACGCTTCGATGGTCGACACATTCCCCTTTGCGGGGGGCATGTAAGAATCGCCTTCGTGGCACACGGTACAATTGTTAAGAATGCCAGGAAATACCACATGGTTGTAGTTAACTTCACGGCTTCCATGTCCAATGATGGTGTAGTCCTCGAGAAGGTCCGCGCCTTTGTGAATGCGGTGGATCATGAACTTGAAATCAATGCTTCGCGCAGGCATGGTTTCTTCTGTTCGTACGATGGAATCGTCGGCAACCGGAGTGTGGCAGGTAACGCAGTAACTCGGCTCATGGCGAATGGTTCCATGTAGCGCGAGGTTGCCGTGACACTGTTCACATTTTGCATCCGAGACGATGGTTCTCCTTGCGATTGGTGCGGCATCCGTGACCGCGAAATAGAACACGGGGTTCTCGGCGGTTTCACGGTAGCTGATTACCTCACCTTGTCCGATATTGAGTTCCACCATGCGGAAGGCTTCCGCACCCATTGTGAAACTGCCCGAGGCCTCGAGGGGGACGACATCGCTGAAGGTGAATTCGTAATGGTCGTTAACCCAGATAGAAGCCTCAACTGCACGGTTACTGATGGTATACATGTAGTCGGTGTTTGGCCCAGCCATGACGAAATTGAAGAAGGGAAAACTTGCGGGGTCAATATTCGTTCCATTATTGGTGGTGAGCGTGTAATGGACGGTTGGGTTTTGACCGGGCGCTGTATCGACGACATCCAAAATGTCGATGACGATACCTTCCAGATCGGCAGCGCGGTATTGCGGTGTGTGAGCACCGGCAACTGAGATGTTGTAGTGGCCTTCTTCACCTTGGGTGTGGCAATTGGTGCAACTACTGTCATCTGCTTGTGGCAGCCCGAAATGGCCTTCGCCCGTGTCGAAATTGATGTCATCGTGACAGGAACCGCAGAGTTCGCGAGTGACGGTTGTCAGGTAACTGTCTGGTGTTGCAACATCGGGTTTGTGGCAAGCGCTGCAATCCGAGATGCCTGGGGGAAAGACCACATGTGAATAATCGTAGGTCCGACTACCCCTGATGATCTGATAGGGGTGGTCCGTCTGACTGCTTGGCAATTCATGGCCTGCATGGATTTTGTGGATCATTACTTCCATGGAAATGGGAATTCCCGTTTCCAGGTCCAGAACGCCAGGTTGGTGACACATGCTGCACATGTTGACTTCCTTGCGTGTTCCGCCGTGGAAGGCGAGATCTGTGTGGCAGTTATTACATGTGTCCGTTCGAACGACATCGCGAAGAGGTGAAGGCTCCCCACCTGATGGTACGAAACCTTGAACGATGTTATCGGCTACACGATCCATGTCGAAATCGCGCAGGTCGCGACGGAAATATGCGGCGAGGCCATAGGTACGATCGGGGTCAAAACCCTGAGGTAATTTGTCGCCAAACGTATATCGATAATGGCCGCGATCCAGTGTTTCGAGCTGTCCGGTTCGATCGCGATCCGGTTGGAAGGAAGAGAAGCCTGAATCAGGATCGCTCTCTACCTCGCCGTGAATAGTACGGAACGTGCCTCTGTCATCGCTAATTTCTGAGAGGAAGAAGCCTGTTGAAATGGGACCAGGTGTTTGAAACCCGTTTACATCCAGCCCTCCACCGAAATCATCCACAAGGCGGAAGGTGAATTGGACGGTTCCATCGCTTTCCACCTGAATGTCCAGCACTTCTGCATGGATTCCCGGTCGAATAAAGCTGATGCGCCAATCCTTTTCCTCGACATCTTTGGTTCCCTTACCTGGCGAAGCCATAGCGATAGTGCCAAGGAGGATTCCCATTGCCATGATAATCAATTTGAGTCGTTTCATTCTTGTCTCCTTTGTCCTTTCTAGGGAAAACGGGTGGTTAGAGTGAGTATCGGACGATCAACGCGAAGCGCTCTGCATCGAAATCCATTTCAGGAGTCGACTCAAGTGCATAATCCCTGAGGAACACCTGCAGGCCAGCTGTCCAGGATTCGGACAACTTGATGCGTGCGTCGGCAAAGATCTGATCGAGATCAAATCCATAAATGCCAGTGTTTTCATAGCGCGTGAAGCTTCCTGAGAAGCGGAGTGCCTTCAGTGTGAAGGTCGTGTTGATACCCAGTTCCTCACCGTCTTCCACGTGAACAGAGGGTTCATAGGTGAAAGATTCGGGTCGGAGGATCGTGTGATTGCTTTCAAGGTCGAAGATGCCGTAGTTGGCGCTCAGCTGGAACGCCTTGTTATGGAACATGGCTTCGAACGCATACTCGGTGGATTCCAGTTCATAGCTTAGCGAGGATTCTTTGTTCTCGGCTTCGATTTTTTTACCCGTCGCAAAGAGGCTCACGTGGTCGCCCAGGCGGGCCTGAAGCCTTACACTCAGCTTATCGCGATCGAGATAGTCGGTCCGAATGACGGCCTGATCGGCATCGGAGTTCTCATAGGAGGCGCGAAGTTTAAATGCCGATTTTACCTTCACTTGGAAACCTGCCTGCAGGCGAGTGATTTCTCGGTCGAATTCACCGCCTTGTCCGCCTGGGATCACGATTTCACTGAGGTCAGGATCGATGTCGATATCCTGATTGGCGATCGAACCAGCAAGCCAGAACTTGACGTTTTTGTGAATCGTTCCCGTCAGGTTGGCGTAGATTTCATCATCCTCGCGCTCCATGGAAGTTTGAGCATTGAGGTTCGTTTGGAAATCGCTGCTGTGATCCGTTCCGAATGTGACACTATCCAGGTACATGGTTTCGACCAGGGCTTGGCCTGTTACCTCATGCGAACGCATCTTGACGCCAAACTTTGCTTTGACCTTGGGGGTTATGCGGTAGGCCAGATCCAACTTTCCATACATGTTTGGGTTCTCGGTGTGAGAACTGATGTACTCGCGTTGGCCAGAATAGTATCTTTGGATTTGGAACCGAACAAGGTTACCCGAAAGGGCTTCCGTTTCGGTTGTATCCATTTCCATGTCACCACGCCTGAATGCGGCTCGGATTTCCAGTTTATCACCTACCTGGCCACTCAGGTTCAACCGAGTGATGGGGGATGAAGTCTCCCAGTCAGCGGTACCCGTCAGCTGGTCGAGATGAATGTCCTGCCCGAGGATGGTTCCGTCACTGTCACCCATGCCGGCACCAGCCGCCAGTGTGCGCGTTTCTGAACCATCAAGATCTCGAAATCCCTGAACGATTTCGCCTTGCCACTTTTCTAATTTGAAAAGAATACCGGCGTAGTATTCCGTGTCAGTTTCTTCGAAATCGCTCTGCAATTTGAATTCATCCTCACCCACGTGATAGGTCGATGTAGAAGGCCCTTCAAATTGGCTGTAGTGAACGCCAAGAATGGGGCTCCAGGTTTTCCCAGGTCGAAACTCGAGTTCCAGATGCATCTGGTGGCGGTCGCGATCAAAGGTAAAGTCGCCGAAGGTTAAGCCCTCAGCGTCGGGAACCAGGCCTGCACCAGGCAGAGCGCTGTATTGATTGAGGCTGAAATAGTTCAAGTGAATTTTGATCTTCTCGGCCTTGTGCAGATTCAATTGGAAGCGACCATTGGTCTTGGCACCGAATCCGGAGGCAGAGACGGTGGTGTGGTCGAACATGCCGCCTGTTTTTTCAAAGTACAGGCTATTCAGGAATACACCGTCGTCCATGTTCTCTTGGCTCAGATAGGCCTGTTCGTTGCCGGTGACGTCAACGGTTTGGTAACCGAATTCAATATTGAAGTGTTGATCTTGAGCCACGGCTTGCCAGCCGATTACCAGACCCAACATCGCGAAAAGTGAGGTGATGTGTTTTCGTTTCATCATCTTATTCTCCTATTTCAGCAGCATGGGTGAACGGTTGGAGCCGTGAATGGTGATATGGCAAACCGTACAGTTCTGGTAGCGTGGCAAAGTGAGGTCGTGCCGCGATGGTGGTTGTGAACCCAAGAGATCGGGTGTCATGCTGTGGCATTCGAGACAGAGCTGCGCCACACGGGTGCGAGTGAGATGCGCGGGATTTGATGAGCCGTGTGTTTCGTGGCAGGACCGGCAATCTCCAACAAAATCCGATACATGTTCAAAGACAAATGGACCTTGTTTGTCGGTGTGACAGGTCATGCAGATCATCTCTCCGGGCCGCTCTTCCCGCAATGCGCCTTCATTGGCACCGTGCGGGTCGTGGCAACTTGCACAGGTCATTCCGCCTTCGTTCATAGGATGCGTAAAGGGTTTTGCCATCGCCGTGCGGACCTCCTGGTGGCAGGTGTCGCAGGTTTCCTGTATCGATGATTTGATTAGGAAGTGAGGGTTGAATCCCTCCTCTGAATGGACCTGGTGGCAATCGTTGCAGTTCAGGCCAGCTTCAGAATGCAGTGCCTGGGCAGATGAAGCAGACTGGTGGCAGTTGGCACAAACAGCGGCCATGGCATCTCCTCGGGGCACATTCAGTAAGTTATCGTCTGGCTCGTCGAGGTGCGTTTCATATTCCTCATCGTCTGCGATATGGCAGGAAACGCAATAGACCTTAAGTTCGGGCTGGTGGGAATAGGCTCGCTCAGAAGCCATCCCGTCGTGGCAGTCCAGACATTCGCTGTTCTCATAGGCCTGACCGAGCAGTGGCAGCCCAAAGAACAGAAGTAGGGCAAGTAGCAATTTTCTTGGTTGGTTGTTGGTGATGCTTCCATGAGTCGCACCAACGTGGGCTGAATAGCCTTGTATCATAAAAACCCCCATTCCGGGCCGCAGGATTGCGGCCCGTTCATTGGACCCAAACGCGTTATTGGGCGTGAACTTTATCGACTGAGAACGCTTTCCCATCACCGTGACAGGCCGCGCAGGACTCGCCAAATGGCGCTGTATTCACATAAGCATGCAGGGCAGCTGTTTCGCTGTCGTGGCACGACAGGCAGGCGGCTGCAGCTGGCATCATGGGTGAATACGCTTCGCGCGGTGTGGTGGTTGGTAAGGTGCCCTCTGGCATTGGGGGTGTATAGGTTCCGGGATAGTGGCAGGCCTCGCAATTGCGAAGATCGCCAGGGTAAACGACGTGGTTGTAATTGTGTTCGCTGGAGCGGTAACCGAAAATCGTGTAATCATTCATGAGCTCTTCACCCATGTGAATGCGGTGAATCATCCACTTCAGCTGGACGGATTCGGCTGGCATGCGGTCTTCGGGGCGCACTTCATGGTCGTCCGTGTTGGGATTGTGGCACATAAGACATTCACCCATTACCGTTCGTTGGCCACCGTGAAGAGCCAGCTTGCCGTGGCAGTCGTTACACTTAGCCATGTCTACGATTTCGCGTCTCGCAACGGGCGCAGCGTCTGTCACCGCGAAGTGGTAAATTGGATTTTCGGCTGCTTCTCGAACGCGAACCTCGTTGGGCGTTCCACTGTAGAGGTCGAGCCATCTATAGACATCGGCGCTTGCCGTCCATGTTCCGAATGTGTCGGCAGGAATAGGCTCGGCGAAGGTATAGGACGCCGAATCGCCGTCAAAGGATGCCGATTGAGCGGCTTCACTCATGTATGTGGCATATTCTTCGGTAGGTCCTGCGAGGAGCAGGTTGAGCCGGTCGAGATCTGCAGGGTCAACCACATCGCCTCTGTCGTTGGTGATGCGGAAATAAACGGTCGGGTTCATGCCCGGTTGTGCATCAGCCACATCCAGGATTTCCGTGTGCAAGCCTTCGAGTGCCTGGGCTTCCGTTGGAATTGTATGGGCACCCATGATGGATGCGCCAAAGTCCTGGCCATTGTCGGGAATGTGGCACATGGCGCAACGTGAATCGTCCAGTTGGGCACCTGCGACGTGGCCTGTTCCGTTGACCCAATCGATGTCATCGTGGCACGAGCCACAGGAATTGCGCGTAGGCTTGAAGAGCCAGTCGCTGCTACCGGTATGGCATGCGGTACAGTTGCGAATGTCCATCGGCAAAACGACATGGGAATAATCGTGAACTGAATCGCGATACCCAACGATTTGGTAAGGTTCACCTGCTTGGACGCTGGGGAGGTTTTCTCCAAAGTGGATTTTGTGAATCATCACGGCCATGTCTACCGTATTGCCCGTGTCGGGGTCGGTACTTTGAGGGCTATGGCAGGTGGTACACAATTTTACGTCGGTGCGCTGCCCGCCGTGGATAGCCAGGTTCTGGTGACAGGCATTGCAAGTCGCGTTGTCGTAGGCATTCCATGTAGCTATGACATTCTGGCCGTCAGGGCGGAAATCATAGGTCACATTGCTGACGTAGCGCTTATCGATAAGAAACTGCAAGTCTCGATTACCGTACACGGCCAAGGTGTGCGTTTTTGAACCATCAAAATCAGCAGGCAGGGTCGTGCCAAATTTGTAAATGCCGTGTCCCATGGCCAGATCCGTGATGGATCCTCCTGAATCCGTGGAGGCTTGAATTGCTTCCGAACCGTTCAGGTTGCTCACCGCTACGCGGGTGGTGTAGGCAACATAGTTACGCTCGTTGGCATCGTACCAGGCGAGGATGAAACTGAGGCTGCAGGCACCCAAGGTTTCGACGCCAGCTCGATCGAGTGGCTGGTCGAGGTCGTCGACCAATTTGAATTCGACTTCAGGACGCAAATCGTCCGGAATCGTTATGTCCAAGATCTGAATTTGGAAGCCTGGGCGAATCCACTCGAGTTCCGCCTTGGTAAAGTAAGCTTCTTTTGCTGTCTTTGGATAAATCTTATTTTTCTTTTCCTGGCCGGTGAGTGCCCCTTTTCCTCCAAATGCGGAGGTAACCAGACTCAAAATGCATATTATGGCCACCGTAAAACGAACCATATTCCGCCTCCCTTGTTCGCTGCTGGGTAAAAAACTTTCTTAGAACTATCTTCTTGTATTCCAAAGTTGGAATACAAGACAGTATAATCAGTCATCGGCCAAAAGTCAAAAAACTTGAGAAAAAAATCCATTTCATGTCACAGATTGTTTGCATAAAAATATAAAAAAAATGTCAATAATAATTCAGAGGCAGGCTGTTTCATTGAAATTTCCTAAATATATCTATAATAATATTTTTTAAGCTAGCCTCGGTGCTTTTTGAAATTGGACAGATTTAAATTTAACACATTCTTATTGAAAAAGTAGTGTAAAACGCGCCCAACCTGAGGATCGTGGATGTCAGGAAGTGGTTACATTCTGTGACAGCTAGGCTGATATGGATTCAATGTTTACTTGAGCGACCCGGCGAGTCGAACGTAAGGCTTTGTTTAAGAGCTCGGTCGCCTGCTGTATCCACAAATATTTATCACCTGGTCGAGGTTAGGCCTTGGGTTGAAATGGTCATACACGCCGTTGACATGAGGGGCAATAAACCGTGCTTCGTTGGGCGACCTTTATCTTTTCAAGTGGCATTTGACAACATGGGCATGGTTGATCTGATTTGCCATAGACCTGGAAGTGTTTCTGGGTTTCACCCTGGCTCCCATCTGGTTTGCGGTACCAACTGATGGTCGAACCTTCATGCGCAATCGCCCTCGTCAGCTGTCGTTGCAGGGTTGCTCCGAGGCTCCTGGCTTGGCTTGGCTCCAAATCGCAGGCCAGGGTTAAAGGATGTACTTTGGCTTCAAAGAGGGTTTCATCGGCGTAGATATTCCCGACTCCAGCTAGCTTCTTTTGGTTCAGGAGAAAGGATTTCAGGCCGGCCCTCTGGCCGTGGAAGAGTTCGATCCATTGCACAGGACTCAAGGTCAAAGGTTCGGGACCTAACTTTTTTTCCAATTCTGCCAAATCCGAGCTCACATAAATTCGACCGAACTTTCGAGCATCGGAAAAGCACAGGTACTTCCTATCCAAATGAAGGGACCATCTCACCCAACGATCCAGACCCTTGGCTGAGTCACAAATGTACAATCTACCGGTCATGCGGAGGTGAATGACGATGTGTTCGGTCTGAAGTTGGATGATCAGGTATTTTCCACGACGCCTGAGTGCGGTTATTTTTTGATCAAGGATGCTTTGGTCGAAGTCTATCTTAGACGAGCCTTCAAGTGTTCGAGACCATTGAAGAGTGGAACCGCGTATGACTTGTCCAATGAGGTCGTCCTCCAACTGGATTCGGACGGTTTCAACTTCAGGCAATTCGGGCATGCGTTAGCTCCTCACTTTTTCAGTTCAGGGTATTTTACAGGAATATATGCCAATCTGCTTGTTTCCATCTTACAAAGGCCTGGCGGATTCAAGTGCAACCCTCACCGATGGACGCTGGAGTCTTCCCCTTGGCAACCAATTATGTTAAAACCTGTCGAAAAGATCGGGAGGAACACATGGCACAAAATGTGGCTGTTGGGGATTTGGCCCCAGATTTTCAATTACAGAACGAAGACGGAAAAACAATTCAACTTTCAGAACTTAAAGGCAGTTGGGTCGTCCTATATTTTTACCCGCGCGATTTGACCCCAGGCTGCACGACTGAAGCTCTGGACTTCACCGCTGAAAAGTCTAAATTTGATGCGGCCAATACGACTATTTTGGGTGTGAGCCCAGATACAGTTGCCAGTCACCGCAAGTTTTGCGATAAGAAGTCTCTTCAAATCAGCCTGTTAAGCGATCCAGAAAAGGATATGATTCAAAGCTATGGCGTATGGCAGCAAAAGAAGATGGCCGGTCGTGAATATATGGGAGTGGTGCGGACCACCCTGTTAATTGACGATCAAGGTGTGATTCGTCATATCTGGGATAAAGTCCGAGTTAAGGGTCATGTTGATAACGTTTTAAGTAAACTAACTGAATTTCAGAATGCGAAACCATAAGGAGTAGGTATGACCAAAACGAAACACGACCCAATTTGGGATATGATGGGGCAGTTGTTTCGACAGCACCCCTGGCATGGCATTTCTATCGGTGAGGACGCACCCGAGTGCGTCGTGTGCTATATCGAAATGGTAACCACCGACACAGTTAAATATGAACTGGACAAAGCCACCGGACTGCTTAAGGTGGATCGTCCCCAGAAATTCTCAAATGTGTGTCCCACTCTGTATGGTCTCATTCCTCAGACTTATTGTGCAGAAGGCGTTGGGGAGCGCTGCAGGGAGGTGACGGGAAAAGAAGATGTTGTTGGCGACCATGATCCACTTGATATCTGTGTGTTGACCGAAAAAGTTGTCAGTCACGGTGATTTCCTGCTGCACGCCTATCCCATTGGAGGGCTTCGGATGATCGATGGCAACGAAGCCGACGACAAAATCTTGGCAGTGATGAAGGATGACCGGTTCTATGGTCACATCCGTGATGTTTCAGAACTGCCCAAGCCCCTGATTGATCGCCTCAAACATTACTTCCTGACCTATAAAGAGATTCCCGACTACCTCTCCGGGGATAGCGATCCTGGCACTGCGAGTGCCAGCAGAGTCGAAATTCCTGAGGTATATTCACGAGAAGAAGCCTGGAATGTCATTCAGAAAAGCCAGGAAGATTACTCGAATCATTTCAGCGATATAAAGCGCATGTTGACCCAAATGCTGCGAGGTCCCTGGCTATAAGCAGGTCATTCGTTTTCAAAAACGGGTAAGTCGGGTCTTTAGGCCCGGCTGTTTATTCGGACTTGAGGGCTAGAGCGACACCAGATGGGAGAAAACGCTTTCTCCTTCAATGTGAAGAGCTAGCCACAGCCAATTGGCGAAAGGTCGTTGGTCATCTCCAGCATTCTGGCCAGGTTCATCATCAAGTACCGTAGGTCGTAGTAGCAGGATTTTTGTTTCGGCCAACACCCTTGGCAGGCCTATGTTTCTTCGAAGGCTGCCTTGAGTGCCTGGCTGAGTTCAGCAATACTGTAGGGCTTTTTCAAAAAGGAATCGGCACCTAGGTCCAGTGCAGTACGGACATTCTGGGTTTCCGAGAACCCGCTGACGATGATGGCGCGCTGATTTGGTTTCTTTTCCAGGATGTGCTGGTAAATCACTGATCCGTCGATATCATCTTCCAATACCATGTCCAGTAAGATCATATCGAAATTTTGAGTTGTGGCCTGTTCGATCGCTTCACGGCCGTTATCGACAGCACTTGGCTTAAAGCCCAGTGTGGTCAACAGTTCAGAGCTAATTTCTCGTTGGGAGTCGTCGTCATCGACGATTAGGATTTTTCGATTGTTGCCGACAACTAATTCTTGCTCTGGTTCTGAAATTGATGGTGCGGAACCCTTGGAAGAGCCAGGAAGGTAGAGTTTGAAAGACGTACCTTTTTCACTGGTTTTGATATCGATGAAGCCTTCAAACTCTTTGACCGTGTTCCAGACTACCATTAATCCAAGTCCAGATCCGCTGCGCCCCATGACTTTTTTAGAGAAAAAAGGCTCGAAAATACGCTCCAAGTCCGATTGCTGTATGCCTGGCCCGTCATCATCCACTTCGATCAGGCAATAGGTACCCGGAGGAACCGTTTCATAGCCTTCAAGTGGAAAGGTGAGCTGTTCGGTTTTACAGGAAACACGGATCGTACCACGATGGTTCAGCGCCTCGTAGGCATTCAAAATGAGATTTGATAGGGTTTTTCGAAGGTGGTGTTCTGAGCCCAATAAAGTGGGGCTGGTCGATGAAAGAGCCCATTGGATATTGATCATATCTTTGTCGAGATCGGGAATCAAATTCTGAATTTCATCACTCATGTTTGATAAGAGTTTCGAAGGCGAAAATGAGACGCCTTTGTATGCGGCACCACGAGTAAGTGTCAACAGATCCTGGACCACTGCAGCTGCACGTTTTCCAGCTGTCATGATGGAGTTGACGGGTTTTCGCAGGGGGCTGTTTGCATCTAGATTCATTAAGATTAATTCGGGATAGGTCACCACTCCGGAAAGGATGTTATTGAGGTCGTGGGCGACGCCACCGGCCAGAAGTCCAAGCGCCTCCATTTTCTTAGCTCTCGATAGCTGGTCTTCGAGTTTCTTGCGGTTGGATTCCGCTTCCAGTTTTTCAGTGATGTCATTCAAGGTAAGGCTGTGGCGAGAGGCAAATCGGCTATAACGGTATTCAAAGGTTTTGACTGCACCGGATTTACAAGTGATTTTTACCGTACTGGGCTGGATATCGGGGTTGGCTGAAATGCTGACACTCTGATCGAGATGTGCATTTAGCTCCGATATCTCTTCGGGGCTTGGCAGAAATTGGGTGAACCAATCCTGAAGATTGGGGATGTCATCCTCATCGTAGCCTGTGGCGAATGTGAAGGCGTGATTCAGTAGGAGAAAGCCGGTATCTGGATTATTGAAGGCGATGGGAATAGGTGAGTTGGATATGAAGTTTCGGAGGTTTTTCTCATTTTCCCTTGAGATTGCCTCTAACTCTTTTTGTTTCTCCATGTCGCGAACGGCGCGTATCGCACGCGTGATGAACAGGATGTAGATCGCTATACCGCCGAGCATTATGGCCACAAGTAAGAGCCAGCGGTTGCGGTATCCCGTCATTGAAGCCAGGACTTCCGATTCCGGTGTTGCGACCACAATGGACCAACGTGTGTCAATGAGCTGAATCGGCGTATAGGCGGCATGCTTGGTGATCGATTTAATCTGGGTTCCGGCGATTTGATCATAGGTATAGATCGTGGTGCCTTCACCGCCTCTCATCATTTTCTCGGCCATTTGAATGACCGAGGGGAAAGCTTTTGACGTTTCGTGTACCGATATCCCTGTATGGTTGGGCACCGGGCAGTAGAGCTCAATTCCTTCCTTGGAAATGACCCAGGCATACCCATTATCAGCGATTCGAATGTTTTCAAGGTATTGTTCAGCTATCGCTTCAAAGGAAATCACAAGCGCAAGAGATCCTCTGAATTCACCTTCATGGAACACGGGTGTGTGGAAGGCGATGGCATCATAGCCTTGAACCGTTCGAAACACATCACTGAGAACGTCTTTGTGGCTGCGCATAATTTTTTTGATGTGGTCTTGGTAGGATATATCCTTTCCTATAATGTCTTTGACCTCGGGATAGGTATAGGTAATGCGGCCATGTTCATTGACCCTGGTGACGCCTTTTATGAAGCGCGATTTCAATTCCTGGTAGTTTTGAATTCGGTCTTTTCCGAATTCATTCAGATCCTGAATTTGTTGCGAGCCTGCAAGAAAGTGAAGGTCATCCTGGAATTGGTTAAAAAGTTCCGAGATGGCGTTGCTGGCCTGTTTTCCCAATGCAAGTTGCTGCTGGTTGAAATCGCCGATCACTCGATTCTCAACTTCGCGGTAGCTCGAGACAAGTAGGCCACCGATTATCACGAAGAAGAAAGGGATTATGTAAAACCGTTTTCTAACCGCCATGTTCGATGTTTCCTGTCATTGAGGGAGATCTGTCGGTTGGACCTATTCTTCGCCACCTTGAGGGATTTTGAGTGTGATTTTTGTGCCCTTCTTCAATGAAGAGTCTACCCGCATGAGTGCCTGGAGTTGATTGAACAGCATACGCGAAGTTCGCAGGCGCAGGTTGAGGGTCAGCGTGAGTTCATCAAAACTCGAGGAGAACACCTGGTTCATGGCTTCTGGTGGAATGCCACGTCCGTTGTTGATTAATTGAATCAGGATTTGGCCGTCCATGAAGTGAGTACCCAGGGTGACTTTGGGGCTTTCCGCGCCTTCTACTGATTCAATTGCATTAATCAGAAGATTCATTATGCCCTGGATAAAAGTAGGTACGTTAAGTGAGACTTGAGGAAGATGTGGATTGAGTTGAGTGATCCATTGAATACCCTTTTCTTTGAATTCTTCATCGAAAAGGCGCTTCACATTCTCGAAAAATTCGTTGATTGAAAACTCTGAATCTGCGGTGTCTTCCGTGGGACCATAGGCAGAAAGGATGGTTTGAACGATCGGATGTTTTTCTGCGTCCTCGCCAGAAAGGCGTTTTGCGAGCATGGGCATCAGGAAACCTAGAGCTTCAAACCGCTGAATGTTGAAAAGGTGACCTTGCATCTGGTTCATGGCGGAGAGATCACGAATAATGGCCGTGAATGCGATGATCGTTTCGTTCTTGTTTTTAATTGGAGAAAACGTGATGCTGACCGGGACTTTTTCTTTGTTGTTCGCAATCAGATTTGTTTCAAACCCTTTGACTACCTTGCCGTTCGTTACAATCGTAATGATACGGTTCAACTCGGCCATGCCCTCATCTGGGAAGAGCTTGTTGATGTTCTGGTTGAGGATTTCATCGCGCTTATAGCCAAATAGCTGCTCGGCTGCCTGGTTCCAATTCTGTATAACCCAAAGATCGTTGAAGGAAATAATCGCATCACCTGCGAAATTAACGAGTGATTCCAGGAACCGGCGAATTTTGTTATTGTCATTGTTCGAGCGTTCCAGTTGCTTGTAGAGGACAGATAGCTCTTCATTCTTTTTGATCAGGGCCTGTTGACTGTTTTTGAGGTCGGTGTAGAGGCGCGCTGTTTCCATGTTGGATGTAAGCGCTTTCTGCAGGAGTTGGTCCTGGGAGCTGCGATCGTCATCTTCGATGGAGTGCGTGTACTTCAGGACGGTTTTTCCCCCAAGCTTCACTTTAGGGACGACCGCCTCATTTTCAGCCGGCATTTGTTGGCTTGCCTGCTTGGCCTTAGCCTTTTCCATGATTGAGGCATCTAGCTTCGCGATCAGATCGTTGAGGTTTTTGACCGATTTGGAAAGCTGATACTTTTCAAATATGGTTTTTACTGTCTGTCTCACAGCTTCCGCGAAGGTCTCGAGTACACCTTCACCTTTAATCGCGACTGCGCTGAAAGAGGGAATATTCCTGAAGTTGAGCTTTTTATTCAGTACTTCAACGGGCAGGGCATCCGGGAGGTCACGCTTGTTGAACTGCATGACCAGGGGGATTTCCTTAATGTTAATTCGGTTTGCCTGCAGATTGTGATAGAGATTATTGATACTCTGCACGTTTTCATGCAGTTTGGCTTTTGAGGAATCGGCAATGAAAATGACCCCGTCTGCTCCACTTAGGACGATGCGGCGCGTGGAGTCGTAATGGACCTGACCTGGAACGGTGTAGATTTGAAGTTTTATCGAATTGCCATATATGTATCCCAAATCGACGGGTAAAAGATCGAAGAAAAGGGTTCGGTCTTCCATCGTATTGACACTAAAAAGATCCGTCTTTTGGGAAGGATCCATCATTTCGTGTAGTTTTTGAAGGTTGGTGGTTTTTCCTGAGAGACCGGGACCGTAAAAGACGATCTTGACCAGTATTTCATTGTCTTTGGTATTGAATTGGACCATGTTTCCTTCTTCCTGGTGTCAATGATTGTGCAACTCTTCATTTTAGCCTAGATGGAACATAAAAAACTAGATATTGTTTCCACTACCCTTGAAGGTATGCCTGACACTACGGTAAGACTGCCGAGTTGGCATCCTCATTCGAGGAAAAATGCGGCTCACCTTGACGGTTGAAATGCCATGGTTTCGCTAATTTTTTTCTTGTGAAACAGGCTTGAGAGCCAACAATAAAAGGCAATGAAAGAGTGTTTGCCTTGGTTTTTAACTGTGATAGACTTGAATAATTCATGACTGGCTCGTCCTTTAATCAGTTTTTGCTGGGCTCGCCAGAACATCTATGGGAGGTATTTGTGGAAATAAAAGAAAAATCAATACTTGTTCTGGGTGGTTATGGCCTGGTTGGCATGGCCGTTTGCCGTGAACTGTTGCTGCGTGGACCCGCAAAAATCATCGTTCACAGCTTGAGGCAGGAGGAGAGTGAGTCGGCAAAGCAGGAGTTGGAACTCGAAGCGGGAAGCACGAAAATTGCCACTGCGTGGGGTGATATTTTTGGCCAGGCCGGGGAGCAAACTTTAATCCAAAAATTGGAAGGACAGTTGGGGTCGTTAACGGATGATATGCTCCAGAGTTTTTCGCTTTACCAAATGCTAAAACAAGAAAAGCCCGATATTCTGATAGACTGCATCAACACCTCGACGGCCATCGCCTATCGTAATATATACAAAACAGCCGATGTC
>Ga0209692_10002909_pt1 | contig 17433 bp, 17 predicted proteins | sample tdDd472_FD_187129 | JGI IMG/M metagenome (GOLD analysis project Ga0209692, IMG submission 187129) | Marine sediment microbial communities from the Atlantic coast under amendment with organic carbon and nitrate - tdDd47.2 (SPAdes)... | ecosystem: Environmental > Aquatic > Marine > Coastal >...
ACGCCACCCGGTTCATCATCCGGCAGCGGTGGCGGCGGCTTTTCCGGTGGTGGCGGCGGTGGTGGCGGTGGTGGCGGCTGGTAGGCTCAGGTAGAGAGACTGTTACCGGTAGCGAATGCCGGTAATAAAAAAAGTTTCTTTGCTGTCGCCAAGACTAACCGCGACCTCATCATCCAACGATTTTTTCAGCAGGGCTTTCGCCAGCGGTGAGTCCATGCTGATCAGGTTATCGGACGGTTTGGCTTCGTCCGCGCCGACAATGCGGTATTCAACAGTGCTGCCGTCAGAGTCTTTCTCCAGTTCAACCCATGCGCCGAAAAAGACTTTCTCGTCGCTCGCCGGCGCTTCGTTCACAACCGTTAAATCCGGCGTGCGCTTCTGCAGGTAACGAATGCGCCGGTCGATTCCGCCGAGTTCTTTCTTGCGATAGTGGTATTCGGCATTCTCGGAGCGGTCGCCTTCCGCCGCTGCAGCCGCTAAAGCTTTAACCACATCGCGCCGACGCAGCCACAGGTCCTTGAGTTCCTGTTCGAGAACAGCAAAACCTTCGGGAGTAATGTACGGCGAGGATTTCTCGCCCGGTGGACGCCAGCGACCCATGGGTTGTGCACGCGTATATAACCAGTGATGGACTGAATAATGCAGCCAATGGCAGGAAATCGGAAGCCCGTCACGTTTAAAGCCCGTTCATTTCGGGTATTACCAATAGTGAATGCCTGTGCTGCAGACGATGCTGGAGCACTAACACGGAGACCGGTATGAATACTGTTGAGCAATTTATGGGTACGGGCGTGCAAACGCTGACAGCGGACGACACGCTGGCTGATGCTGTCGGCCTAATGGAGAAGTACGGCTGCTATCACATTCCGGTCGTGAATACGGCGAATGAGCTGCAGGGCCTCGTGAGTAACCGCGATGTGCTGCAGGCGTTACCCTCAAGTCTTGCAGCGGAAGCTGCCGACCCTGACCCGGCACAGGTACTGATTCACCATTTCATGCGGCGTGAAGTGATTACCGTCAATCCCGATACCGAGTTACAGCAGGCCGCGATGTTTATGCGCAATGCGCGTATCGGTTGTTTGCCGGTGGTTGACGGCAAGGTGCTGGTCGGCATTATCACCGACACCGACTTTATTAATATCGCTGTAGAACTGCTCGAACAGTCCGGTGACCTCGAACCTATGGCGCTTTAGTCTGACTTGAAGAACCCGAAAGCGTTCAGGCAAAGTTGCCCAGTTCGGTTTTCAGGCTTTCAAGCATGTTCGCCAGCGTCGCACTGAGCAGCACAAACTCAGCATCCATCTTCGCCAGTGCACCGATCTCGTCCGCGACATCACCATCGGCGGCAGAGCCTTCCGAACCGACCAGTTTCAGTTTGGTTAGCACACCGTTCTGATCCATCACGCAAGTTAAGACATCGTCATACTGCAGGGCGAGCCGTTCGATTTTCATGCCATCGGTTACGTGTTGGCGAATGCTGGTATCCGCCAGATCTATGTCTTTCCAGTTGACTACGGCGCCACCGAGGGTCGGTTCCTGCATCCGGCATTCGCGCCCTAAGTCGAAACCTTCGCTGCTGCCCCCTAGAAACAGGCTGTTCAGCCAGTCGGACACGGGTTTGCTGTAGTTAACGGGCACTGCTTCGAGGCTGCCGAAGGCGCCGCGCAGACGATCGAGAAAACGTTCGGCTTTCGTTTCCGATGCCGCATCGATAACCAGCACCGCATACTTGTGAATATAAAACCCACGCACGCGTTCTGATTTGAGCAGAGCTTTAGGCAGTAGTTCTTCGCGTAACTCTGCCTTCAGTTTGCGTTGTTGCCGGGCAGACGGCTTTTCCTGCATCCGTTCTTCCCAATCGACAACACGTTCTTCAAGCGCTTCACGAATGGCCGCAGCCGGTAACACGCGATTTTGCGAGCGTAACTGGAGCAGGTCGGCGCCGGACAACCGGCGGCATAAGAGGTCGGGCAGTTCGTCGGCCGGGGCTTCCCAGCCCGAGCTGAGCTCGGTATACGGGCCGCAGGGGCGAAAAGCGGCATTGTCTAACTGTTCGGACAAGTCGTCTTCTGTTTTGGGCCATTCGGTTTTGATGCGGTAAAAGCGGGCGTTGCGGAACATGATGGTCGTCGGTCTCGGAAAGCTTGGAAACGGGAGCGCGAGTATCCGGATTTCGCGCAGCCTTGTCACCATTGACTTTGTCTGATGGCAGTCGGGAAAGTGTTGGCGATAGATACATTCCCCAGTAAAACAAACGTTTAAACAGCTTGTTGCCGGTGTCCTCTGATGCCTTCCGATTGACACTGCAGCGGTGTGGCTCTACAGTCGCTCCACCTGATGAGGTGCCTGCGCAGTTGGCGGGTTAAACGGGAAGTCCGGTGAGTTTTACCCAAGAAGTTTTGGGAACAAGTCCGGCGCTGCCCCCGCAACGGTAAGCCACTTATGTGGCAAGCCCGGAACCGGCCTGATCAGCAGAACGACATTTCCGTCGTTCACTTTTTGGTTGTTCGCGGAGGGCGACATGACAGACGACAGGTGGCTGTGCCTACAGCCTAAATCGTGGCCGAACCAGGCCAAGCTCTGCTCAGTCATTTCTCTTCAGAACGTTGGTGTTACTACTGTTCTGAAAGGGTTCGACTGTGCGCAGGATTGCTGACAGCACATACGATTCGTGCGCCCGTTTAGGCGCGACTATCGCATGCGAAGACCACCGGGTTGGCCGGTTGGTGTGCCTGTGCCTGCTGTTTGCAGGGCTACCCGCAGCTTTTGCCGAAGACCGGATTGACGCCGCGCGCGCGAACCCTCTGATCGACGAGATCATTACCACCGGCATACGCGAACGCCGGTTGGCCGAGCTTCCCCGCAGTGCCACCGTCATCACAGCCGAAGATATAGCGCTGGCGCCTTCTACCAATATCGTCGACCTGCTGGCGCGCGAAGCCAACCTGAACCTGCGCTCCACCGTGGGCAATGAAAAATTCAGCGGGGTCGATGTGCGCGGTCAGGGCGATACCTACTCCAGTAATGTGCTGGTGCTGGTCGATGGCCTGCTGCTAAACGCACCGGACCTGTCGGGTGCCGACTATTCGACTATCCCGATGGATCAGATCGAACGCATCGAAGTCATTCGCGGCGCCAACGCGGTGCGCTATGGCAACGGCGCAGTCGGTGGCGTCATCAACATCATTACGAAGCAGTCGCAACCGGGCACACGCGTGTCGGCGAGGGCGCGCGCTGGTAGCTACGCAACCAGTGATGCGGGCCTCAATGCTTCGTGGGCTAATGAGGTGTGGTTTGTCGGCGCGGGTGTCAGTGCGTTTGAGACTGACGGTTATCGTGACAACAGCGAGTTGGAGAAGCGTGACTTCAGCATCAATGCCGGGGTGCAGCCGGTCGACTGGTTTGGTCTGTCGCTGAGTGCGCACGGGCATCGTGACCAGTACGGTCTGCCGGGCGGCGTTAGCCCCGGTGAGGATCCGGAAAGCGCCAGCACACCCTTTGATGGCGGAGAAACCGACGACGATTTTCTGCGCGCAGGCTTGCAGCTGGGTAATGCGGCAAGCGGTGTGCTGAACGTGCAGGGGCGCAAACGTGAGCGTGAGGTTGATTACGCATTTGGCGCCGACGGCGCGGTCGAGTACCCCGATTCCATTCTGCAGAATGAAGACCGCCTGGAACTTCAGTATGACAAGGACCTGATGCTGTTCGGCCGTGAGCATAGCTTCTACCTGGGTCTTGAGGACATTGATGCTGACTATTCCCGCAGTGCCTACAACAACACGCCGGATCTGGTCGATGCCAAGTTGGGCGATATTCGCAATACCGGCTGGTTTGTAGCCACCGATTTGCGTTTTACCGATGAGGTAATGATGTCTCTTGGCTACCGTCAGGACAGTTTCGGCATCGATAGCGGCACGTTGTCACTAGAGTGCATCGATTTTCAGTTTCCTTTTTGTATCGAGGAAGGTTTTGTCTACGACGGCGAATTCCGCAGCTGGCGCAACAGTGCGCTGGAAGCGGGGCTGGTCTACACCCCGTCGGCGAACACCAACTGGTTTTTCTCCTACGCCAGCAGTTTCCGCAACCCGAATATTGATGAACTGGTCTTTGCTGAAGAAGAGATTGGCCCGCAAACCGGAGACTACCTTGATTTGGGTGTGCGGCAGTTTATCGGGCGTGCGCTGGAGTTGAATCTGGCCGCTTTTTACAGCCGTACCGAAGACGAGATTCTGTTCAATCTCGACCCCGAGACCAATGAGTCGGAGAACCGTAATGCCGACGAACCGGTGCGCCGCATTGGTGGCGAAGCCGACGTGCGCTGGACGCTGAGTAGTGTCTGGAGCTTCTCGGCAACACTTGGTTATGTCGATGCCGAGTTCACCAAGAGCGGCACAACCATGCCGCTGGTGCCCAAGTGGACAGGCAGTTTAGGCGCCGACTGGTCGCCTCTTGACCCCATGATGTTGTCCGTTGTCGGCCGCTACGTCGGTTCGCGTTTCGACGGCAATGACTACAGCAACGAGGAATACGCCAAGCTACCTGCCTATCAGGTTGTCGATGCAAAGCTCAGCTACGAATGGCGCGGGCTGCAGCTGTATGCGGGCGTCGACAACTTGTTGGATGAAGAATATTCGGCGTCGGCCTATAGCGAGAGCTATTACCCGATGCCGCCACGAAATTACTACGCCGGCATCACTTACAGAATGTCCGGTGAAACAGATTAACCATTCGGGTAAACGGAGAACGTTATGCTGAATTTTTCGAAATTATTAAGTCTTGCGGCGATGCTGTTGCCGCTGTCGGTACAGGCGGGTTTTTTCTCCCCGGCAGCCGGCAGCATCGGCTCAACAGCCGTCGCCAATACCGATGCGTCTATCGAGGCCTGGGCTACAGGCTATATCGATTACACACCGGGAGTAGAGGCTGATGTGCAGTTTCAGACGCCGTTGAAGGCGCTGGGTGAGTCGGGTAACTCCGATGGCAATAACGCCGGCGTCGCCTTCGACATTGTGTCGCTGGGGCGCGGCGGTTCTATTACGCTGACCTTTGCGACTCCCGTCGTGGACGGCAATGGTTACGACTTCGCGGTCTACGAGAATTCCTTCTCCGATACCTTTCTCGAGCTGGCGACAGTCGAGGTCTCGTCCGACGGCATCAACTTTGTGAAGTTTCCGCCGATGTCTTTGACGCCTTCTGCCGTTGGCGGGTTCGGCACCGTCTATGCAACGGATGTTGCACAACTCGCCGGCAAGTACCGTGGTGGCTACGGCACGCCGTTTGATCTGGCGCAGCTCGACGGCAACCCGCTGCTCGATGTGAACAATGTTCTATACGTGCGATTGACCGATGTCACCGGCGATGGCTCCGTGGTGAACGAGATCAGTCTGCAGAACGTAGCTGATTGGGCCGGCATGGCCGTCGGCGACCTGCCGGGCTTTGTCGTCGATCAGGTTAATGCGGCCCCTGCGGCTATTTACGATCCGTACCCGACAGTCAGCAGCGCGGGTTTTGATCTTGATGCAGTGGCTGTACTGAACCAGTTGAAGACCGTGGTCATCGATATCGAGCCCACGGATATCAACAACGAAGTGAATCCCGATTCCACCGGCACGATGGAGGTTGCGGTACTGACCACCAGCACATCTTCCGGTGAGGTAGTCGATTTCAATGCCGCCGATATTGATCCGGCGACGCTGAAGTTTGCGTATGCCGATGCGCCGGTAGCAGCAGGACCGACGCCCGAGGATGTTGATGGCGATACCGACCTCGACGCCGTTTTTGATTTCAATATCCAAGACACAGGCATTGTCTGTGACGACACCGAGGCCACGCTGCGTGGCGAAACCTATAGCGGCGAGCCGTTTAGCGGCACCGATTTTATTACCACAACCGATTGCGACAGCGGCGGCTGCCATCCTTAGACAGGTGGCGGCTCAAGCGGTTAATCAAAAAAAAGGAACTTTAAAATGAGAAAGACAGTAACAGGATTTTTTGCCTTAGCACTGCTTAGCGTTTCGGCGCAGGCAGCGGTCATCACATTCGACGACAACGCGTTGGCTGCAGACAGCTACTATGACCCGATGGCTGCAACTAACTGGACCAGCGGTGGCGGACAGTTTGTGCACGAATGGAACTACGGCTGTTGCTGGGGCAACTTCACGTATTCGAACCGCACCGATGCAACGACAGCCGGTTACACCAATGATCGCAGCGCGATTACAGGTGATGGTGTTGGTGCCGGTCAGGACAATTACGCAGTCGGCTACACCGGCGGTGGCGCGGCGGTCGTCAGTTTTGCTAATGCACAGACCGTGCTTGGTGGTTACTTCACCAACACCACCTACGGCTATCTGGCTATGAAGGACGGTGACGACGGCAATGCCACGCCATTTGTTAAAGGCCCGTTCGGTGAGGGTGATTTCTTCAAGTTGACGGCAACCGGTCTGGATAGCGAAGGTGGCGCGCTTGGTTCGCTCGACTTCCTGCTGGCTGATGGCGCTGATGTCAGCGATTCCTGGGAGTTTTTCGATATGTCAGGTCTGGGAGAAGTTTACGGCGTGAGCTTTACGCTGAGCTCTTCGGACAACGGCAGTTTTGGTATGAACACGCCTGCCTACTTTGCAATGGATAGTTTGACGATCGTGCCGGTTCCGGCGGCAGTCTGGTTGTTCGGTTCGGCGCTGGGCTTGCTTGGCTTCCGTCGCAAGCAGGCGAAAGCAGCTTAAGAAAAGCAGCTTAGTAAAAGTACCAGAGGGAAATTAAGAGCCCGGGCAGTGCCCGGGCTTTTTTTGGTCTGCGTTTAGCGGCAGTGTCAGGTTTTAGCGGACAGCAGCGGGACGCTGTCGTGCACCCAGTTCTTTTCATTGCGGCGTGCCGGTGACGGTATGGCGGTGGCCACGTTGCCGCGGTTTGCCTGCAGTGCCTGTTGATCGATGCGCCAGCCGCGGGACTGCCAGTCCTTCAGAAACTCGCGGTATTTGACGACCGGGGCATCGGTTGCGATTAGCAGTTCATTGTTCAGTGTTTCCGGTGTGCGCACCGGGTAGAGTTTTTCGAGTACTTCGATGTCTTCGTCCGCGACTTCCATGTTTACATCGGTAATCTTCTGGTCCATTTCAGGGTCACGCATGAAGCGCCGCATATTGATGAAGAAAATACGGGTGCGATTCTCATCGATCGGCACTTCCCAGGCATACTGATGAAACTTCTTGTCGGTATCGAAATGCAGCCACGTGATCAGCACATGCGGGCCGATATGACCTGACCCTGCGCGGACAACGTCCTGCCGGTCGATCTTTTCAGTGTTCATGATCGCGTTCTCGGGCTCTTCAAGCGAAAACGGCATCATGAAGCCGCTACCGTAATCACCTAGCAGATCGATATTGATAGGCTCTTTGTTGAAATCGAGTTTCATGCCGGGTGCCCCCTGTTTCGGGTGCACGAACTCGTTGTGTGCGGGGTCCAATCCGTTCTCTACGTTGCGCTCGTAGTAGCTGTTGGTTTCGAACACAACCAGTGGCGCGGCACGCCAGTTCTCGTCTTCGTATTCTTCGATTTCATACAGCGGTGGTCGTTCGTCCTCGGCTAAGTCGCCAAGAAACGCGAACAGCATGCCATGCAGTTCCTTTGTCGGGTAACTGTCGACTTTGGCGCGACCGCCCGGGTCTGTTTGTTCGAGTGCGGGGATCAGTTTGCACTGACCGGCACCGTCGTACTGCCAGCCATGATACGGGCACTGGATGCGGTCGCCGACGACTTTGCCGGCACCGAGTGCACCACCACGGTGAATGCAGGTGTCTGCAAGCACATGCGGCTTGCCTTCGGTGTCCCTGAAAGCTACGAACGTATGGCCCAGTAAGTGAGTCCGGTGAGGCGCTTCGTTGGTGACATCCGCAGAGGGTGCTATCGGGTACCAGAAATTGATGTACATGCAGGTGTCCTTTTTATTGAAGCCCCTAAGCTAGCGGATTGGCTCAGGCTGAGCCAGCTATCAGTTCGATATTGTGATGTGTGCCGGATTTAGTCGTGTTGTAACGCGGTTGTGCGCAATGACTGTTATTCTTGAGCGCATGGCTATCCGGGACGTATTGCGCATGGGGCATCCGCTGTTGCGGGAGGCAACCGTGCCTTGCGACCCTGCGTTTATCGGTAGCGACGAGTTCGCCCGGTTGGTCACCGATATGGCCGATACGTTGCATCAGCAGGGGGGTATCGGTCTTGCAGCGCCGCAAATCGGCGAATCACGGCGTATCGCCATCATAGAGATCCCCGGTGGCCCGTCTCGCTATGGCGAGTTGCAGAGTCTCCCCCTTACGGTATTTGTGAATCCCGAAATTGAGGTGCTGAGCCCTGAAGAGGGTGGCTACTGGGAGGGGTGTCTGTCCGTTCCCGGGCTGCGCGGGTTTGTTGAGCGGCCTCAGCATGTCCGCGTACGTTATTTATCGGCCACCGCCGAGCGTCAGGAACTGGAGCTTACCGGTTTCTATGCCACGGTTTTTCAACATGAGTTTGATCATCTCGATGGCCGCTTGTATGTCGACCATATTAAAGACAGTCGTTTGTTGGTATTCGAAGAAGAATATGAACGGTACTACGCTGAGCCTGTCGAAGACTGAAGCAGCAGGATACGGAGTAACAACTTTGAAGAGCACGATACGCGTCTTTTCTGCGCGACTTATTTCTGCGGTTTGGTTGGCACTACCCGCCACAACTTTTGCGGCCAACCTCGTGATACAGACTGTGCCGACAATTACTGACAAGTGGTTTTTGCCTGACGCACAACCTCAGCAAACGGAGCCTGCGGCAATTTCGCTGCTGGCCACACCCGGTGAGTATGAGGCAGCCCAGTTTGCAGTCTGGTCCGATACCGATATAGCCGGGGCAACGCTGCGCATAAGCGAGTTGAGCGGTCCGGCAGGCAAGATTCCGGCCGCCGCCGCGAACGTCAGGATCGTTAAGCGTTGGTATCAGCTGGATTACTCGGCACATGCCGGTCGCAAGTCGGCACGACTGGTGTCGGAACTACTGTTGAACGACGAAGCTCTGGTTAAAGTAGAGAACGGGGCGAATTTCCTGCGCATTGACGGGCAGGGCTATCAGGATGTCAGTACCGGCAACGGGCGCCGGGGTGCGCCCCGCACGCTTGCGCCGGATGCGCGACAGATGCCGGTCTTCGATGCATCCACATTACAGCCGTTTGCGCTGAGCTCGTCGGCCAACAAACTGTTTTGGCTAACGGTACAAGTTCCTGAAGGTACAGCGCCCGGTCTTTACAGTGGCGAGATTGAGTTGCTCGATGCTGGCAAGCAGTTGGGTGTGGTGCCGGTGTCTGTCGAAGTCATGCCGTTTACGCTTGCAGCGCCGATGCTTGATTACAGCATCTACTACCGTGGATTCTTAAAGCGTTCGAATGACCATGGAACCATCTCGTCCGAGGGCAAGAGCAGAGCGCAAATGGCCTGGGACTTCGCCAACATGCAGGCGCATGGCGTCAATAACCCCAATGTGTACCAAAAATATCCGACAGGGCTGCTCAGCAAGGTTCTGGAGATGCGTGAAGAAGCAGGCATGGGCGACCAGCCGCTGTTCTATCTGGGCGGGAATACCGCGATGGATGCCGAGGCTAATGTCCCTCCCGACATGATCCCCAATGTTAAAGGCACGCTGAAGCTGGCCCGCAAGTACAAACTGCCGGAGGTCTATTTCTTCGGCCGTGATGAAGTAAAAGGCGGCCTGTTGCTCGCACAGCAGGACGGCTGGAATGAGATCAAACGTCGGGGCGGCAAGATCTTTGCTGCCGGATGGCATACGACGCAGTCGGGAGGTAAGGGCAACTTCGATCTGGTTGGCGGTGCGCAGGATATTGCCGTATCCATTACTCCTGTACTGCAGTCGGAGGCTGACAACTGGCACAGCGTTGGTAGCAAAATCTATTCCTACCGTGGCGGTACCGGCGGATTCGAGTTCGCGGAAACCTTTCGCCGGACGATTGGCCTGTTCCTCTGGCAGAAAGAGTATGACGGTGCGATGTTATACGGCTATCAGGACTCATTCGGCTTTGCCTGGAATGACTTCGATGGCAAGGACCGCAACTTTGTCTACCCGACAGCTGATGGCGGTGTCGATACCGTGCAGTGGGAGGCTCATCGTGAAGGGGTCGATGACGTTCGCTATCTGTCCACCCTGCTGCAGCTCATAGAGACAAACCTCAATGACGCCGCTAACCGGGCCACTGCTCTGGCAGCACAACAGTGGCTTGCGCAATTGAAAGAGCAGCCTCTTGCGCCGCTGGACCTTGATCAGGTGCGGCGGCAAATGGCTGGCTACATCCTTGCGTTGCAGGGCTTTGATGACGGCAGCGACGAGCAGCCGGTGATAACCGGAGTGCGCCTCGACCCCGTCGACAGCGGCGGCAACAGCGTGGTCCGTTGGCGTTCAAACCGCAGGGTCAGTGGCCGTGTGGAAGGCTTGCCGCAATCGACACAGGTGCCCGCGTTGCTTTACGAACAGGCGGTGCCGGTCGCGGGTATCAGTCCCGGTGAGCGTTATTCAATAAGCGTTTATGCGACCGCAGCCGATGGTAATGAGGTGGTTACGACCCTCGATTTCGATAGCAGTACCGGTATCGAAGTACAGGACACGGGCGTTAAAAGTGTCTGGCGTACATCGGCCTTTGTCGATGATGGCAGCCTGATCGGCTGGTGGCGCTTTAGCGATGATGCAACCGATGTGCCTGATTCAGCCGGCAGCGAAATCGAAGCGGAAATTCAGGGTGATCTAAGCATCGTGCCGGGTAAGTTCGGCAATGGCGTTGAGTTCGGCGAAGGTGGCGGGTTGATTTACGCCTCCGACGTGGAGATTCCCGAAGGCGGCGCCGGCACGATTGAGGGTTGGTTCAGGTTTGACACCACGGCCCTGGAGAACATGGGCAAGCTCGGTTTGTTCAACGGCTTGTACCAACATCCCGTCAACAATAACTTTTATATGCAGGGCAAGGGTGACTGGTTTAACGTCCAGTCAATGGTATCGGTGGGCAACTGGCATTATATTGCGATGACCTGGGACGGTGATGTGCGCTCGGCTGTTGTGTATATCGATGGTCGCGGTGTGGCGGCATCCGTTGCCAAGAAAAACAGCAAAATGAGCGAAGTGGATGGCCTGACGATCGGCCGAAGCTCGGGCTATTTCTCAGGGATTCTTTCGGGCGGGGGTGGCAGCTTCGACGGTGCTGTCGACGAAATCCGTGTCTGGAGCCGCGCGCTTAGTGCTGATGAAATCCGGTTTTCGTACGAAGGCGGTCGGTTGCGGCTTCCGGAAGGCATGCAGACCAGAGCGATTGGTGCTGCCAACGCCACCGACGAGTCGGTTTATAAGAAACAGTAGCTAGCGGGTAAAGCTGAGTCTGAAGCTAACCGGTACGGCCGTGCTGATGCTGGGGAGTCCTGCAATCTCGCGGAGTTTCTCAACGCCGGCGGCCAGTTCAAACGAGTCTGCATTGATAACAAACGGTTGGCTGCTGATCACCAGCATGGTGTTGTCATCGAGACGATAGGCCGAGATCGGCAGCGTGACCGGTTGTGATTTGCCGTGCAGCGTCAGTTCGCCTTCAATCGACATGGTTGCTGAAGTGCCTGCTTCAAGGCCGCTCAGGGTGCGCGTATCGAGCTGGGCAGTGATGACCGCAAGTGCGAAACGGTCGGTTTCGAACAAGTACTCCCGCATGCGCTCGTCGCGAATTTCAATGTTGGTGTTGACGCTGGCCAGATCGATGGCAATTTCCGCGTAACCGTTTTTGTCGACTTTCCCGGACAGCGTGCCGAAAGAGTGCACCTCAGCTACTTTGCCGGCTTTGGTCGAAACGAAATTCAGCGAGGAGTTGTCGTTGTCGAGCGTCCAGTCAGCCTGAGCAGTAGCTGCCACAGCAAGTGCGACAACGGATAACAATGAAATCAGTGATGTTTTGAATGACATGTCGTCTCCGGAAGAGTCTTGTCAGATTACGGGGTCGTATAAGGTAGCAGGAGCGGGCGAAGATTGGCAGTCGCAACGCAGAATAGCTCCGGGGTTCTGTCAGGGGGCAACCATTTCCATCAGCGTGCCCGACAGGCGCTGTATATTCGCCGGGATAATTTTGATTTCATCCCGCCAGAAAGCCGGGTTTTCCATCAAGTCGACAACCAGCGGCAAATGGGCGTCCTGCGAAATAAGGCTGCAGCCCGGTTGCAGGAGCGGGAACATGTGTTCAATGCAGGTGCGTGTGGACGAGACAAGGTCAACGTCTACTACCGCATAAATTACCGGCCGTTCAAAGCCGGGCATGCTGTCGTCGAACCAACCTTTGTTGAATTCGCAAACATCAATGTCGCCGAACTCACGGATATTATTTTGTACTTCATTCAGGCTGCCGGCGTAATCACCCTCGCCGAAGGTGGCATCGCCACCAAAGATGGTTTTGTCATGGTCTTCCGTATTCTCGGGAATGCCTTCGAATGAATCGAAGATGACGAGCTTGCGGTTTGCCAGTCTCGCGGCCAGGCTCAGCTTGGCTGAACTAATACCCTTGAAACAACCGGCCTCGACAATGACCCCTTCGGTATCGGGCGATACGGCAAAAATACGCCGCACATAGGTGAGCAACTCGGCTTGAGTATGCGGAATAGCAGGCCGCGCAAAGAAGATGGCGTAGAACTGTTTAATCAGCTTCCAGCGGTCGCCCCGGCTGACGAACGTCCGGTCCCGCAACAGGCCTATCGAGGCATTGAAGTCATCGGGGTTCAGCGCCCAGTTCTTGAACATCCGGCCGGTTACGCCCGGCGTGAGCCGACCAAAGATTTTCAGGAGTATGCGGGTAACCGGATTCATTGCAGGTGTCTGATTGGGTTTAAGTTGTGGCGGGAGTGTATCGACAGCAGCGACAGCATAAACGATAGGCTGACAGGTGTCAGCTCAACCGTCTGTTAAGCGGAAAATGTGTGAGCTGCTTCCGCATTGCTGCTTTAAGTCAAATCCGCAGCGATAGTGATCATGGTCAGTATCAGGGTTTTCCGCAGCTGCACCAAAGCACATACACCTGTCATGATTCTCATCTACAATAGATTGAGTCATTCAAACACCGGCAGACATGCCGGCACCACCATAGCATCACTACCATTCAGAGGCATTTCCGAAGTGTTTAAGAGTACCAAGCGTTTTGTCGGGTTTAGCTGCGCACATCGCCAGCCTGCCCATGACGGCCACTGCAGGTTTCTGCACGGCTATTCCCGTTCGTTTTATTTCGTGTTCGGCGCAGACGAGGTAGACCCGTCGACTCACTTCGTAATGGACTTCAGCGGCTTGAAAGGTGTTAAGGCGTGGCTGGACCATACGTTTGATCACACCTGTCTGATCAATGCCGATGATCCGGAACTTGAGTTGTTCAAGGAACTCGACGAGCGCGGCGTTATTCAGCTGCGTGTACTGCCGAATGTCAGCATGGAAGCTACTGCCAAGTATGTGGCTGAGCACGTGCAGGGTATGTTGGATGAGATTACCGGCGGGCGGGTTCGGATAATGGCCCTCGAGTGTCGCGAGAACGAGAAGAACTCCGGTTGGTACTACCCTGATGGTGATACTGACGAGCTGCCGCAGGCGACTAGCGAGATCGGCGAAGCCTGAATAGGTTGAGATCGGCGAAGCCTGAAGCAGTCCTGTTCCACCTAAATTAGAGCAAAGAAAAAGCCGGTCTTTAAGACCGGCTCTTTTTGTTCTCACCTGTGTTTAGTGGTGATTAGTTCAGGTCTTCGTCCTGCCAGTACTTGGTGCCTTGCAGGGTTGCCTGCAGTGCGAGCCCCTGATCGGTCAGCTGATAAACCGTTACGCCCTGAGTAGCTGTGGCTGCAGCATCGGCAGCACCTGCGTCTTTACTGTTGTCGGCATCCGTTGTTGCTGCGGCATCCGCCTGACCGGAAAAGTCCCAGCCTTTTTCAACAAAGTCGTCGAAGGCCTTGGCAGTATGGAAAATAAATACGGCCCTGAACTTCTTGACACCCATACCTAAGCCGCCGCCGGCCGAAAACATCTTCATATAGGTTTCGTTACCGTTGCCGTTGTCGTGCGCTACACCGGCGCCGCGTCCCGTTGATAGCAGAAACAGATTCATGCCGAAGTTACTGAAAACTGCGTAACCCTTGGCGGATTTGATCTCGCTCCTGGCGTCAGGATTCTCTTTATAAAGCTGTTCCAGAGTTTCCTGCTTCATGGTCTGGATTTCAGCGCGGGCCTCGTCCGGAGTGGGGCCTTCTTTGTGAAACATGGCCATAGCGGGTTGTGCGAGCAGTAGTGCGCTTACGCAGGCAAGCGAGGCTCGGGTGAGACTGATATTCATGATTTGCACCTCTAGAGTTTGTTATTGTTGATGCTACGCAGAATCTAGCACACTTGGTGTGTACTAACTAAAAAGGGCTCAAAGCCCTTACCGGAGGCTGTCATGCGACCATTCAGAGCCATTGGCGCTTTGCTGTTGTTTGCCGTTGCCCTTGCTGCGCAAGCGGATTATCACTTCGACGCCAGCAAGAAGAGCGATATCAGTGACGAAGATCAGCAGCTCGCGGCGGAAATTGCCGTTTTCCTGAAGGAGTATGAAGCCGCCTACAACAACCAGGATTACCGCAAGGTAAAAAGCATGTGGGTTGCTGACGGCAACCCGATTTATATGGCGGAAGAAGTGCCGTTTCCGCTGTATGGCAAGAGCCGTATCGACAACTACTTTAATCCTGTGCCCGGCAGAAAAATTCTTGAGGGCATAGATAACCGCTATTCTGAAGTTCGTGCGAAGTATGTGGCGCCCAATGTCGCTGTCGCCACTTATCGCCTTGATTACGACCTGAAGCTTGTCCGGATGCCGGCTGTCGGTGGTTGGGACAGAGTCATGGCCGTGTTTGTAAAAGGTGATGATGGTTGGCGCCTGTCGGCCTATACCGAGGCGCCGATGGCGCCGGGCACGATGATCCGCAAGAAGATGAAAGATCAGCCTGCTGAAACCGAAGAGCAGAAAGAGGCTTATAAGATCACCCGCGATACGATCCGCAGCCTGAATGAAGGCGCTGTATCTGAAGGTTTTGACGAGTTTCTGGAGGCTCGCAAAGATCAGGAGCCAACGCATTAGTCTGGAGTAGGTAGATTCCCTAGTCTTGTGGGTAGCAGCTGCTCTCTATACTGCATATAGAGAAACGCAATTACCGGAGCGACAAATGAGTATTCATCACAAGTCCCAGAAAACCCTCGATGCATTATTTGCCCACCCGATCTCGATGAATATCGACTACTCAAAGGTCGTACATTTGTTTGAGGAGTTGGGAGCAATTGTTGAGGAAACGAAGAAGCACCACCTGAAAGTTAAGCTCAACGGTAATGAAATGACGTTTGCGCATCCGCATCACAAGAATATCGATGACAAGAATCAGGTGGTGGCGATTCGCGATTTTCTTAAAGACTGCGGCGTTACTGCTTAACGGGTTTCTGTCTGACGAAAGCCTTACAAACCGATTACAATCTGACGGCTCGCATTTTGGCGGGCCGTTTTTGGTTTATAGGCAGTTCACTATGTCTCTTGTTTTGATTACCGGCGCGACCGACGGGATAGGCAGAGCCGCAGCGCTGCGCCTGGCAGCGGCCGGCCATGATGTGATCTTGCACGGCCGCAACCCGGAAAAGCTCGAAGCAGCCCGGCAAGCGGTTGCCGCTGAGGCCACAGGTAGTGTGGCTGCGGAGTTGGCCGATTTGGCTGACCTGCAACAGGTCGCCGGGTTGGCAGCGAAGGTTGGTAAGGATTATCCGGGCCTGAACGTACTGGTGAACAACGCCGGTTTGTTGACCGATCACCGGCAGGAAAGCACGGATGGTTTTGAGCTGACGTTTGCCGTTAACTATCTGGCACCATTCCTGCTGACGAACCTGCTGCTGGAAACCCTGCAAGCAAATGCTCCGGCGCGGGTTGTCAATGTTGCTTCATCAGCGATGGGTGGTGCCGAGCTGAACTTCGAAGATCTCCAGTTCGAGTCCGCCTTCGAGGGTTGGCAAGCCTATGCGAACTCGAAACTGGCCAATGTTTTGTTCAGCAACCTGTTGGCGGAGAAGCTCGAAGGCACCGGTGTCGTTTCCAACAGCTGCTGCCCGGGGCTGATCGACACGAATTTCTTCCACACCAATACATTGTTTGCCGGTGGCGCCTATGAACGTATGAAAACGCATATGCGCCAGCCTGAGCAGGGTGCTGATATTCCGGTGTACATGGCAGACTCGGCTGAAACAGCGGCAGCAAGTGGCAAGTTCTATTTGCGCCGGCCGGATTTGGGGCTGGGTGATGAGGTGCGCTCTATGCCACTGAACTGGAGCCGGGAGGATGCCGCGATGCTGTGGGGCATGAGCGAGAGCCTTGCTGGGGAGTGGCTCTAGCCTATTGCCGGTTTTCCACGATTCGCCTGAGGCCTGATTGGCGTGACACTAAGGTGTAGACCAGATCAGGAGGGAAGGACGATGGCAAAACATAAAGTAACGCTGACATTGCCCGCACGTGAACTGAATCGTGCTGATGTGATATTCGATGTGACCCAGGAGAACCGGAAGTTTGGCACCTTTACGGTGTCGAACGGTTCTATCGTATGGTTTCCACGCGGCACCCGGTACGGTTATAAAATCGGTTGGGAAAAGTTTGATGAGTTGATGAAGTCGGATGCCAGCCGCTTCGAGCACCGGCGGGGTCAGAAGTAGCCGTGGTTCTCGATGTTGCTGATGATTATCAGCCCGGCACGCTGTAAACACATCCCTGTGCGCTCTGCGCCGACGTCCTTGTCGGCGCAAGGCAGGCCCGACAAACATCATCAACATCATGCAGTAAATAAAAAAGGCCGGTAACTTTCGTTACCGGCCTTTTTAGTTTCTTGCAGCTTGTAAGCTAAAAGCTATTTGGCTTCGTTACGAGCTTTCGTTTCCGCGATTACTTCCTCAGCCACATTGCGTGGTGCAGGAGCGTAGTGCGAGAACTCCATGGAGAACTGGCCACGACCGGAAGTAATCGTACGCAGGTCGCCGATGTAGCCGAACATATCGCTCAGCGGGCAGTCAGCCTTAATACGCACGCCTGTAGGACCTTTGTCCTGAGACTTGATCATGCCGCGGCGACGGTTCAGGTCACCAATAACGTCACCGACGTTGTCATCCGGAGAGAACACGTCGACTTTCATGATCGGTTCCAGCAACTGCGGGGTAGCTTTCGGAATCGACTGGCGATACGCGTTACGGGTCGCCGCTTCAAACGCCATCGTTGAGGAGTCAACCGCATGGAAAGCACCATCCTGCAGCGTGAACTTAACGTTCACGAGCGGGTAGCCGGCCAGCGTACCTTCGTCCATCATTTTCATGAAGGCTTTCTCGATGGCACCCCAGTATTCACGGGGG
>Ga0209692_10002911_pt1 | contig 17423 bp, 16 predicted proteins | sample tdDd472_FD_187129 | JGI IMG/M metagenome (GOLD analysis project Ga0209692, IMG submission 187129) | Marine sediment microbial communities from the Atlantic coast under amendment with organic carbon and nitrate - tdDd47.2 (SPAdes)... | ecosystem: Environmental > Aquatic > Marine > Coastal >...
CCCTGCTGGTCGGCGCGGCACTGGGCATCGCCGGGACGCATATGCAGACCATTTTGGGCAATCCGCTGGCCAGCCCCTACACGCTGGGTTTTTCCGCCGCCGCGGGTTTCGGGGCGGCCGCGGCCATCCTGTTCGGCTTCGCCTTTCCTTTCGTGGCGGACCTCACGATCCCCATCGCCGCTTTCGCCATGTCCGGGCTGGCGGCGCTGACGGTATACGGTTTCTCCCGGGTCCGGGGCATGGGGGCGGATGTGATGGTGCTTGCCGGGATCGCGACGCTCTTCCTGTTCCAGTCCCTGCAGTCGATGGTGCAGTATCTCGCCTCGCCCGAAGTGCTGCAGCAGATCGTCTTCTGGCTGTTCGGGTCGATGCTGAAGGCGAATTGGACCAATGTGTCGATCACCGCCGTGATCGTCCTGGCCGGGGCCTGCGCCTTGATCCCGGACCTTTGGAAGCTGACCGCGCTGCGCCTTGGCGATGACCGGGCGGCCGCCATCGGCGTCGATGTCCGGCGCCTGCGCATCAAGGTCTTCGCCGTCGTCGCCCTGCTCACCGCCGGGGCCGTTTCCTTCGTCGGGACGATCGGCTTCGTCGGGCTCGTCGCGCCGCATATCGCCCGCATGCTGGTGGGCGAGGATCAGCGCATCCTGATTCCCATGGCCGCCGCCACGGGCGCGATCATCTTGATCGGCTCGTCGATCATTTCCAAGCTCATCTCCCCCGGCACGGTCGTTCCGATTGGGATCGTGACGGCCGTGATCGGCGTGCCCTTCCTGTATTCCCTGATCCTCAACCGCAGCAGGAGGTTATGGTGACCCTGACCATCGAAACGCTCGAAGCCGGATACGGCGCACACCGCGTCATCACGGGCGCGACCGCCGCCGCCCCGTCCGGCCAGTTGACCGTCGTGATCGGCCCGAACGGAACCGGCAAGTCGACCTTCCTGAAGGCCATAGCCGGCCTGATCCACTCCGCCGGCCGGGTCGCGCTGCACGGCATTCCCCTGCCCGCGGAGACCCGGCGCAGGGAAGTGGCCTACATGCCGCAGGACACCGGCGCGTCATCCTCGCTGACCGTGCTGGAAGTGGTTCTGCTCGGCCGCCTGCCCTCGCTCGGACTGTCGATCCCGGACGCCCTGCCGATGGAGGCGGCGCGCCTGCTGCGCCAATTCGGGATCGAGGATCTGCAGCACCGGACGCTGGATGCCTTGAGCGGCGGGCAGAGGCAGCTCGTCTTCCTGGCCCAGTCGCTGTTCCGCGAACCGCGGGTGCTGCTGCTGGACGAACCGACGGCGGCCCTGGACCTGCGCCATCAGTTGATCGTGCTGAATGCGATACGGGACCATGCGCGGCTGCACGGCATCGTCGCAATCGCCGCCATGCACGACCTGGCCCTGGCGGCGCAATTCGCGACCCGGATGATTTGCCTGTCCGGCGGCACCGTCGCGGCGAGCGGGCCGTACCGCCAGGTTCTGACGGAGGAGCGTCTGCGGGCGGTCTATGGCGTCGAGGCCGCCGTCGCCGACACCCCGGCCGGGTTCCTGAGCATCACGCCGCTCAGGCCCTGCGCCTGAGCGGGAGCGCCCCGTCAGCCCTTGTTGTTTTCCTCTTCGCGCTCACGGAGATAGTCGTCGGTCGTTCGGGGAACGCGGTTCTGGCCCATCTTGAACGGCCCGTCGCCTTCATTGAATTGGGCTTGGACGCGGCAGTCCTCGCACATTTTCAACTTTTCGGCGGCTGCGCCTTGGAACATCCAGTGCTTCTCCGCCAAGGTGTTGATCATCTTCTCGATCGTGCTCTTGGACGCGAAGGGCTTGCCGCAGGACACGCATTCGAAGGGTTCTTCCTCGTACAGCACGCGCCGTTCGACAGAGGCCGTGGTGAAGTCGAACCGCGGCTCCAGCGTGATGACCTTCTCCGGACAGGTGCTCTTGCACAGCCCGCACTGGATGCAGGCCGTTTCCTGGAAACCGAGCTGCGGCTTGTCCGGATTGTCCGTCAACGCGCCGGTGGGACAGGCGCTGACGCAGGACAGGCACAGCGTGCAGCCGGCGGTATCGACGCTGACCGCGCCGAACGGGGCGCCCGCCGGCAGGCGGATACTGTCCACCGGCGACGGCGCCTGGGCATGCAGATGGGCCGAGGCCGAGCGGATGTTGGTCCGCTTCTGCTTCTGCGGATTGAAACCGGCACCGGCAATTCCGGGCGCCTTGGCGGCGGCGGCGTAGAGCATGTCCTCGACCGGCTGGGGATCGTCCTCAAGGGCCAGGGAAACCAGGCCGCTGTCATAACCGAGGCCCGTCGCGATCGCTTCGGTCATCGCGATCTGCCCGGCGAGGCCTTCGATCTCGGCCTGTTTGGATCTCGGCCCCATGATGACGACGCGGCCGGCGCCATAGGCCAAGGCCGGCAGCAGGAAATCCAGGCCGACCTGGGTGATCTCGTTCACTTCGAACGGCAGCACATGCGCCGGCAGGCCGCGGCCGTAGCGCGCCATCGCCTCGATGGCGGCCGGACCGTGGCGCGGATCGTGAACCAGCAGGACGGCACCCTTGCCCCCGGCTTCGGCGTAGCTGGACAGCAGGACCCGCACCCGGCGCAGCAGCGCTTCCGTCGATGGCGCCGCATAACCGGCCGCCCCTGTCGGACAGACGCTGTTGCATGCGCCGCAACCGCCGCACAGATAGGGATCGATGGTGACATGGTCGCCATCCGGCTTGATGGCGGAGGCGGGACAAACGTCCAGGCAGCGGGTGCATCCCGTCACGCGGCTGCGCGAATGGGCGCACAGCTCTTCGTGAAAATCGACATAGCGGGGTTTCTCGAACTCCCCCACCATATCGGCGATGTCCAGCATCGCCTTGTAGAGCGTCGGCTTGTCGGCCGGGTCCAGCCGGTAGTAGCCGTCCCGCCGCTCGTGCGACGGGAACAGCGGCGCCCGGCCCGACAGATCGACGATCAGGTCGCAGCGGGCCGCGGCCCCGTCCCGCTTGATGTCGAATTGAAGCCCGTCCCGCGAGGACGGGCGCACAGGGGCGTAGCCGTTCACATGAATTTCGAAATCGCCCAAATGCCCGGTCGCGCCTGCGATCCGGCCGGTCGCGATCATCAGATCCATCGTGCCGAGCGGGGAGACGTCGCCGGCATCGGTCAACAGCAGGGAGACGTTCAACCGGTTCTTGAGGACCGCCGCCGCCTCCAGCGCCGCCTCCCCGCCGCCATAGATCAGGCAGACGCCGCCGGACACCATGTCGAGCGTCGAGACATCCGGCATCCGGACGCCGCCCGCCTTCAGCAAGGCCAGCATTTTAGCCGCCGCGGCATCCCCCTGTTGCGACCATCCCGCCTGTTCGCGGATATTCGTGAACGACGGCTGAAGGTCGATATCGGATTCCGCCAGGGCTTCCTGGAAGGTTTGGATTTCCTGCGTGCAGGCCACGGTCAGGCCGGCCGCGCCGCGCGCTTCATCGATGAAGCGGCCCAATTCGCCGCGGCATAATTGCGTGAACCCGGCCTTCGCGCAGCCTTCGGCGAAACCGCCTTCAAGCACCTTGCGATCCAGCGCCATGGTGCCTTCGCAATCGCAGATCAGAACCTTTTCCCGCCGCGTCGGCGCGCCGCCCGCATCCGTCATACCCTTACCCGCCCTGTCATTGTTCTTTTTTCGTTGTTGGAAGTCTGTCCCGAAGAGCTGCCGGGCATCTCAAAGCGCCTTGTAGGCCCGCCAGTTCACGAAGCCATGCACGCCGCGCTCGATCGAAATCGACCGTTTCGCTTTGCTCTTGGGATTGAGCTGCACCGCCTTGTACTGATCGGCGTTGGGATGCGTGAACGCCAGTTCCACCGCATCCGTCTCCGACCGCGCCGCAACGATCATCACGACCACCGGATCCTGGTTCGGGTCCGGATAACAATCCAATGCATAGACGTGCATCTGGTCCTTCATGCGCCCTCCCGCCGGGCGAATTGACCCGGCGCGGCCGGGCTTCGCCCCTTGTCAATTGGTGTTACCAATTTAGACCGAATCCAAACAATGGCAACCGCGCAGGACGCCGCCACAAGCACCGAGAAGAGCCCGGACGGGGAAAGACTACGGGCAGGCGTCAGGACTTCGCCTCGGTCAGGCGTTTGTACAAATAGGAACGGGAAATCCCCAGCTGCGCGGCGGCCTTCTTCTTGTTGCCGCCGCAGCGTTCCAGCGCGTCGTAGATCAGGTCCATGCCTAGCGCGTCCGTCGCGGCGTGCAACCCGCTCGCCTTCGGCGAAACGGCGGCATCCACCGCCCGGACGCGGCCGCGCCGGGGCACGAAATCCGCCATGCGCATGACTTCCCCGTCGCTGACAACGAAAGCCCGCTCGACCGCATGGCGAAGCTCCCGGTCATTGCCGGGCCAGGCCTGGCCTTTCAGGAAGGGCAGAACGTCGTCGGCGATCTGCGGCATTGCATGATGATGCCGGAGCGCCGTGATCTTAAGGAAATCCGCAAGCAGTTCGGGCAGGTCTTCCAACCGCTCGCGAAGCGGCGGGATATCGATGACGATCGGGCTGACACGGTCCAGGAAGGCCGGCAGCACTGCCCCCTGCTCCACCAGGGAATGCAGGTTCTTGGCGCTGGCGGTCACCAGCCGAAAATCGGACTTTCGCGGCGAGGTCGCACCGATCCGTTGAACTTCACGACGGTGAAGGGCGTCCAAAAGCGCCTGCTGGTGGGGTAGCGACAGGGCGGATACCTCTTCAAGAAACAGCGTTCCGTCATGCGCACGTTCCAGCGCGCCCTTGGCGGTTTTCCCGTCCGCGCCAGGAATGGAGCCGTTTTCGCATCCGAAAAGTTCGATCTCCAGCAGGGAGGGCGGCAGGGCGGCGGTGTTGACGGGCACGAAAGGCCCTTCCCGCCGCGGCCCGAGGCGGTGGATCGCATGGGCGAGTTGGCCGGCATCCGTCCCGCTCTCCCCCCGGATCAGAACGGGATTGCCCAAAGGCGCCGCCTTGACCGCGTCCATCCTGATCCGCCGCGCCGTATCCGACCCGCCGACGATCGCATCCCCGACCCCGAAATCGGCCCGGTCGGGCGCGGCGAGGCGGCGGAAAAACGCGACATCACGCTCAAGCTCGTTGATGCGCCGGGTCAGGCCTTCGATTTCCTCGGGCGCGTCCATCGCTATCCGGCCGATGGCCCCGATGACTTTTCCGTCCTGCAGGACCGGCGTCCGCGCGATCGGTCTGCTGACACCCTGAACGGTCTGCACATCCCCTTTTTCCGGCATGCCGGTTCCGAGAACCCGGTCCAATTGGGTATTCTCGATGATATCGCGCGCGGCATTGCCCAATCCCGACCGAATGTCGGCATTGAACTCACTCTGATGCCGGGGCGACATGTAGGCCAGCCGTCCGTCCCGGTCGATCACGGTCATTGCGTTGTCGGGATCGTCCACCAGGTGGGACAGGACGTCATAGGCGAAATCGACGGTCGCGATGAAGGCGGTCAGCCCATCGCCGACATCCGTGTTGAACAGCAGCACTTCGCCCGCGTCGGTCGGCACGCAAAGCACCGTATAGGCCTTGCCGTCGAGGGCGAGCGTGCCGATCCGGCGGCGCTTCACGTCGGACAGCCATTTCCGCTCCAGCACCATGGCGCCCAGCCGCGGATCGGTCAGCGGCCCGAAAACGGCCACGTCCCCGCTCTTCGCCAGCAGTATCGCCCCTACCGTATGTCCCGCCTTCATGAAATCCGCCACCCGTCCGAAACACAATTACCGCGTCACACAGTCCCTGCCGGGTATCCTAGACGCCGGGGTTTATTTCTGTCCACGAAAACGACATTTCAACGCGAGTGTCCATAGCGTTAACGCCGGTGCCGATGCTTGCGCAAATCGCTCGCGACGGTCCCGGCCGGCAGAATCACTTTGTCGAAATCGGGTCGAAAACGCCCGAAACCGGTGCTGCGCGCCAAGCCGAAATTCGCGGTAACCGGAGACGCTTTTCACACTTTCAGCGGATGAGATTCCGGGTTGCCCCGATTGTCGCGGTCGAGCCATTTTCACTTTAAATTCAAAGGTGAGGCTTTAGCGATTGCTTAACTTTTATCTAAATCTTTGTGCAATTGTTAACGGGAATTCGTATCGCCTGGGGATTGTGTCTGCTAGTTAACAATGACACTCATGAAAAATATATTTGCGGGGCTCAAGCGTGGTACACATACTGAGTTTGTATCACTCGAGCGCCGCGTCGGCGCCCCCTGATGAGAACACCATGCGGTCGACCCTGTTTTGTGGTCGGGAGGGGAATAAATGGAACGAGGTTGGACGCGCCTTGCCACGACACGATCGGTGTGTGTGGCAGGGAGAGTATGCAAACACGGCAACAGTTGAGAAAACACGGTGGCATCACATAAAAATTCTCTCCTCGTTGTCGAAGACGAAGAAGCTACCCGCGCCCTCATTACGACATATTTTCGAAATGAGGGATTTTTGGTTACGGCTTGCGAGGACGGCATGTCGGCAAGGCTAGAGATTAGTTCCCGCGAGTTCGACGTTGTCCTGATGGATGTGAACCTTCCGGATGACGACGGATTCGAGGTGCTGCGCGAAGTTCGCGCCAACTATCCCGCCACGCCGGTGATCATGGTCACGTCCCGATCGACGGAAATCGATACGGTGCTGGGTCTCGAACTCGGCGCCGACGACTATGTCGCGAAACCATTCAGCCTGCCGGAACTTCGGGCGCGCGTTCGAACCGTGCTGCGGCGCGCCACCGAAAAACAGAACAACAGCGATTCCGCCGGGCCGGTTCGCCTGGGCAAATGGCTGGTCGATCTCACGCGCCGTGAGATCACGGAGGACGACGGCAATATCGTTCGCGTGACGCGCGGTGAGTTCGACTTGTTGAGCGCCCTGCTGAAATATCGCGGCGCCCCCGTCAGCCGGGACTTCCTGCTGGATGTGGTCAGCGCCAACAGCGCGGACACGTCGGACCGTACCGTGGATACGCTGATCAGCCGGATCAGGGCGAAACTGCGGGAAAACCACAACGATACTTTGATCATCGAAACGGTCCGCGGCATCGGCTATCGGCTGATCGATGTAACGCGCAACCAGGATAAAGGTCACTGAGGAATGAACCGCAGGTGCGACATACATGGTTGGCGGTCCTTGGACCGCACTGTCGCGCCGCCGCGCCTAAGGCCGGAGGTTTATCCATGATGGCGATTCAGGACCGTCTCAGGGAAATGCAGACGCTCGCACTCGCCAAGACGCGTGTGGCACGCGGCCAGTTGGGCGAACATCTGACCGGCCTCCTGCAAAGCCAGGAAGCCCCGCCCACCGCCATGGAATGGGAATTGATTTCCCAGATCTACGAACTGATCGTTCGGGATGTGGAAACGGTGGTCCGCGCCAAATTCGCCGAAGAACTCGCCCGCCGGCTCGACGCGCCGCACCAGCTCATCGTCACCCTCGGCAACGACGACATAGAGATCGCGCGCCCGATCCTGACGCGCAGCAGTATTCTGCTGGATGAAGACCTGATCGATATCGTCATGAACCGAACGACGGATCACCGCAGCGCGGTGGCGATCCGCGCGCGGCTTTCCGATGCCGTATCCGCCGCCATCGTCGATACCGGCGACGTGAAGGCATTGACGACCCTGCTGCGGAATCACACCGCCGCCATCTCCGAGAAATCATTCATCAAGGTCGCCGATCTGTGCGCCTCGACCACGGATCTTCACGAACCGCTGGTCAATCGCCAGGACACGCCGTGGCCGGCGATCGAAAAGGTCGTCTCCCTGGTTTCCGAAGCCTTGCTGGTTTCGATTTCGGCGAAATGGTCGATGTCCATCGACGATCTTACGGAACTTGCCGAAAAGGCGCGCGACGCGTCCCTGCAGGAAATGTCGCAGCGCCGCCGGGCCCACAAGCCGCCGGCCCCGCCGCCGGATACGGAAAGCGCCGACGGTCCCGCCGGGCGTCTGGAGCAGCAGATCATCAACGCCTTGCGCAACGGCGATGTCACGACCGCGCAGCGGTTGGTCGAGCATTGGTCGCAATTGCCCGGCGCGGCGGTGCGTACGATCCTGCTGGAAGACGATCCCACCCTTCTTGCCACACTCTACAAGGCCAAGGGTGCCGATCCCCTCACCTTCTCGCGGACGGTGGCGGTGTTGAAGGGCGAGAATTTCGAACTGGACCGCACCAAGTTCAAGGAAGTGCTGTCGCTCTATCGCGATCTCGACGCACGGCAGGCGCTGCGTACGGTCATGCATTGGCGGAAATCCCCCCGCGCGCTGTCGCAACAGGTCAAGCGCGCCGCGGCGGCGGCAGCCAACCACCAAACCTCCTAGACTTTATTTATTGGACTCTGTGAGCGTGCCGCAGGTCCCGGCAGGCGCGTGGCGCCGCCATGGGGCCTTCCGTTCATCCGTCTGATGTGCCTTTGCCGCGGTCTAAACGCGGAGGCGCGAGAGCAAAGTCCCCAGATCTTCAATAGCCGCATGGGAATGCGTGCGCAGATCGGTCATTGCGCTGTCGATCCCTTTCGGGCCGCCGTTGCTCAGCGCTTCGGTCAATTTCGCGGAGGACTTGGAAACCTTGTTGAGCGCGTAATTGCCGGACGATCCCGTAATCTTGTGCGCCGCGATCATCGCGGTGCCGACATCGCCGCGTTCCAGGGACTCTTCCACGCTGGTCAATTCGGTGGAGATGCACTTGAGCACCATTTCGATCAAGCCGCAGAAATCGGGCTTCGCGAACACATTATATAGACCGGCGATTTTCTCCGCGTCCATGGAGGACAGCCCGTCGAACAGCTTTTCAGCCGGGGCGGCACCCGCGTCCTGCTTGGTTTTGCGAAGACTGATACCGGATTGGCGTCGCGAACGCTCGTTGAATGCTTGATCGGTTGTCGCATTCACCGCAAAACACTCCTCTAAGCCCCTATCCGGCCAATCCCATGTCAGCGGGCGCGGCAGTGGGCTACCCAAGACTCCTGAAGGAAACTGCAGCTTTGCACGGTATCATCTCATTGAGCAAGCTACATATTTTCGTAACACAAACGGGTAAAACATCGCCTAGCTCCGCCACACAGGGCTCCTTGTGCAGAGCGATCTTGGCCGCGGTCGCAATTACCATGGCGGTCGCCGGCCCGCCGGCCGCGCGGGCACAATCGCCCGACGCCTCGACCGCCGAAACCGGCACAGAGCAAACCGCCGGCAGCCAGCCGGTGGTCGCGTTGTTCGAGCCGCCGTCGATGCGCCCCGGCAGGGAGGCCGCATCCGTGGTGATCGGGGCCGTTGCGGCGAATTTCTGGCTCGACGGCAATGTCGACCTGGCCCCGGCCGCCGAGGATTTCTTTGCCTTCAGGACCGATCCGCTCCGCGCCCATACGAATGACGACTTCCCGGCCTTTATCGACATGATGCGCGACAAGGCGGTTTCGGTTCCCCTCTTCGCCCGCCTCGTTGAAAAAGGCGACGAGGAACCCCGGCTGGGATTCGCCTGGGAAGACGAGAACGTTCCGCCGCCGCCCTCGCTGACATTCCGCGCCGCGCTCGACCGGCAGTGCTTCACCCTCAACATACCCCTCCATTGGGAGCGGCTTATTGACGCGCCATTGGCACTGCCCGAGGAAGACGGCCCGAATGAACGGGGCGAGCTCCGCCTCGACATTGTCGCCGAGCCCACGGAGGTTTACGCGACCCCGGTTGCAAACGACGCCCGGCAAGTATTTGGCGTGCGCTGCCAATCCCATACGGTGATCAAGGCGACCCCAATCGCGGGCGTCGTCATGACCGCCGGCGGCGCATTTCTGACGGTCATCGCTTCCGAATTCCTGTAGACGACCATTCCCCTTCACGAGAGTCCGCCGTCATCGGCTGTCGTTTCCGGAAGCTTCTTGGTGGACATCCGCGAGCGGTCATGCTTGAAGAGCGGCCCCTGAGCGACATGCATAATCTTCACAGCGACATTTTCCCGGACGACAGATGAGCCAAATCCAAAACCCTTCCGTTCCCAAAGATCAGATCAAATTCCTTCTTTTGGAGGGGATATCCGCCACCGCTGACGAGGTCCTGTCCCGGGCGAACTACGGAAACGTCGAACGGATCAAGACCGCCCTGGACGGACAAGCGCTCATCAAGGCGCTGGACGGCGTCCGTTTCCTCGGCATCCGGTCGCGCACCAAGGTGACCCGCGAAGTGCTGGAGGCCAATTCGACGCTTACGGCCGTGGGATGCTTCTCCGTCGGGACGAACCAGATTGACGGGGACGCGGCGCGCCACCGCGGCATTCCCGTCTTCAACGCGCCCTTCTCGAACACGCGGAGCGTCGCCGAACTGACGATCGCCGAGATCATCATGCTTTTCCGGCGGACCTTCCCGAAATCCGTCGCCGCCCATGCCGGCAAGTGGGACAAGTCGGCGGAAGGCAGCAGCGAGGTCCGCGGCAAGACGCTGGGCATCATCGGTTACGGCAATATCGGCTCGCAGCTCGCCGTCCTGGCCGAAGCGATGGGCATGCGGGTCCTCTATCTCGATCAATCGGACAAGCTGCGCCACGGCAATGCCCTGCCGGTCGCCTCCCTGCGCGAGTTGATGCAGGAAAGCGACGTCGTCAGCCTGCATGTGCCCGAGACGGATTCCACCCGGAACATGATCGGGCGTGAGGAAATCGCCTGGATGAAACCCGGCGCCTGCCTGATCAACAATGCGCGCGGCACGGTCGTCGTCCTGGAGGCTTTGGCCGCGGCGCTGCGCGAAGGGCGGCTCGGTGGGGCCGCCATCGACGTCTTTCCGAGCGAACCGTCATCCAACGCCGACACCTTCCACTCCCCTCTGCAGGGACTGGACAATGTCATACTGACCCCGCATGTCGGCGGCTCGACGGTCGAGGCGCAAGAGCGGATCGGCGAGGAAGTGGCCCGGAAACTCGTCGAATATTCCGATGTCGGATCCACCATCGGCGCGGTGAACTTCCCGCAGGTCCAACTGCCGCCGAAACCCACGGGCACCCGCTTCATCCAGGTCCAGCGGAACCTGCCCGGCGAACTGGGCCGGCTGAACGACGTCTTCGCCCGCCACGACGTCAACATCGCCGCGCAGTATTACCAGACGGACGGGGAAATCGGTTACGTCGTGCTCGATGCCGACGGCAACGTCCCGTCACCGGAAAACATTGTCCAGGAAATCCGGGCCCTCGGCGGGACGATACGGGCACGCGTCCTGAACCGGTTGAGCTGAACGCCCAGCAGAAATCCCTCGGGATCGCGACCGAATACCGCCGGTACTTGCCAACTACTATTAGGTCGCCCTTATCATTTGGAAAAATTGCACGTATAACGTCGTGATTGTTTTCAAAGCAGGGGAGCGACCATGTCGAATACGGCACCGCGGAAAGAGTTTTCCGTCGAAAAAATGTTGCGGAAACAAAGGGCCGACAACGGTGGCGATTTCCTGGAACAGGCTCAGACCGGTGCCCTGCTTGCCGGCGACAGCGCCGCAATTCTGGAAGCGATCGCCGCCCTTCGCGAGGAAGTCCGCGAACTCAAGGAAATGGGGGTCAGCGCGGCCCCGCCCGCTGCGGCCGTCGCCGTGGAGCCCTCCTCCGATGTCGACGAGATGGCACGCGATGTGCGCATAGAAATCGCACAGATGGTCCGCGTCATCGCCAGGACCAAACAGGAAATTGCGCAGATCAAGCATCCCCTCGGGGACGATGGTGACAAACTGGAGCGCGCGCACAGCGAACTGGACGCCATCGTCCTGTCGACGGAACAGGCGACCCAAAGAATTCTGGAAGCAACGGAACAGTTGGAGATGGGGTTCAGCACTCTCGCTGCCTTGGCGGAAGAAGATCAGGAGATGCTGGAACTGATCGACAAGTTGAACGATCAGGCCACGCAAATTCTGGAAGCCTGCAACTTCCAGGACATTACCGGTCAGCGCATCACCAAAGTGGTCAAGACGGTCCGCTTCATCGAGGACAGGATCCTTGCCATGATCTCGATCTGGGGCGCCCAGGCCTTCGAAGACCTGCCGGTGCCGACCGACGGCATGGAAGAGGGCGACGGCGACGAGAATTTGCTGCAAGGGCCGCAATTGGGCAACGAAGGCATCAGCCAGGCGGAGATCGACGCCCTTTTCGACTAGATGGCCGATCGACTTTCGCGTCGTTCACGCACTGTTTGAACATGGCGGTTGCGTGAACCTTCCCGGAGAACCGATACTTCGGTGGAACCAGTCGGGAATGCGCCCGGATCATCGAAGAAGCGCGTTTTCCCGGATGCTGTGTTTGATATCGCAAGTAGCGTTCGGAGCGCCTTTGTATGGCCGACATTCTAAACCGGCGAAGCTTCAAGGCCGGGTCGCTCATTTTTCGTGAGGGAGACAAAGGCAGCCAAGCCTATGTGGTTCAGTCCGGCCGCGTCTCAATCGAAAAAACAGGCAAGGACGGCAACACGATCAAGCTGGGCACGCTGCAAAAAGGCGCGATTTTCGGGGAAATGGCGCTGGTCGACAACAGCACCCGCATGGCCGCGGCCCGCGCCGAGGAATCGACGGTGCTGATCTCAATTCCAAAGGAAGTGGTTCAGAAGAAGCTCGAGCAGGCCGACCCTGCCGTCCGCATGGTGATCCTGATGATGATCCGGATGATACGGACCCTGGCCGAGCGCGGCGACCTCGGCCACAAGATGGTCGAGGAACTGGTCCGCGTGGCCGAGGACGGCGACGGTTCCCAAGGTCCCGCCACGAACGGAAAGAGGGGTTAGGTCATGGCCAGCGACATCGTCGCCACCCGGTCTTTCGCGCAGGGCGAGACGATCTTTCGGGAAGGTGAGGTCGGACGGACGGTTTTCCTTGTCCGCGAAGGCCTTGTGCGGATCGCCCGGGACCGATCGTCCAGCAGCAAACAGTCCGTCGGCCGCGCCGGCCCGGGTCAGGTCTTTGGCGAGAACGCCTTGCTCGCCGTCGGTCCTAGGCCCAACTCCGCGATTGCCGAAAAGCCGACGAAATGCGTGGTGATCAACCGGGACAAATTGACGGAGAAGCTGAAGACGGAAGATGCGTTCATCGCCGCTCTCTACAACATCCTCGCGACGAATATGCGTTCCATGATCGACAAAGGGACGGATCTGGATTGCGTGCTGCAGGACTTGTCGGACGGAACCCGCGATTTGGAGGACTCCGCCACGAACGCAACAGCGGCCAAGACGATCGCGAGCAAAACCGCGCCGGCTGATAAGGCATCGGCCACGCCGCCGGCCAAGCCCCCAACGTCCCCCTCCGAACCGCCGAAACCGGCCCCGGCCGTTGAGGATGAAGACGACGACGACGCGTTCCTGATCTGACGCACGGCGGTTCCAGAACCGGCCGGGGACGGCCTATTTCAAAGCCGGGTACCCTTTGGCGGCGGCTTCGGCATCCATATCGGCAATCGCGTCATAACCGCTTTCCAGCACCTCCGCGAACCCGTCCACAAGCAGGAAGGCGTTCAAACCGGCCATTTCAGGGCGCGCGGCCGCTGCGATCAGGCCGGCCTTCAACGCAAGAACCTCGCCTTCCGGCGTCGACCGGGGAACGATGAAGGGAAGGCCCGGCACCAGGGGCCCTTCGGCCAGGACGCGCAACCCGTCGGTCGGCGCAATACCGTGTTTGGCGATCAGGGCGAAGGTGACGCAGTCGACGCTGCAGCAATCGACCTCCCCCGCCGCCAAGGCCTTGATACTGGCGAGGTGACCGCCCGATTGAACCGTATCTCCGAAGAACCTTCCCCCTTCGGCCAAGGGCGCAATCATCCAGCGCAGACTGTTATAGCCGGAATGGGAATCCCGGCTATTGAAGGCGACCCGCCTGCCGCGCAGATCGGCCAGACTTTCCGCGGCGTCGTCCCGCCGCACCAGGACGATGTTCCGGTATCGCGGCCCGTCGCACCACGCGACATCGTAGACCGGCGTCGCGACCAGCCGCCAGTCGCGGTCCAGGCCCAGCTTGTAGGGATAGCCGCAGGTCTGGGACAACCGCATCGACGGATCCCGCCAATGGGCCATCAGGTCAGGGCAGCGTGTCAGCCCTTCCTGCAAGCCGGTCACGCCGTCCATCGCCATCGCCCGGCACATCTCCCGCCACCAGGCATCCCAGGCCGTCTGCAGGCCCGGCAAGTCGTACATCGGCAGGGAGACCCGCCCGTTCATGCCGCGTCCCTGGTACGGTCGTGCAAGACGTCGATGAAATTGGCGGCCTCGTGCGATTGGACCGTCGCCGCACGGATCAGGTCGTCGAAATGGCTGGTCAGGGTCCGGACATGTTCCCGCGTCGTGAAGGCGAAATACATCTGACCCAGATAGATCGCCGCGCGCTGCATGCCGAAAATCGTGTAGGGCGCTGAATAATGCGTTCGCCCATCGAACAGATACAGCCGAAGACGCGGATACAATTCACGGAGCAGAGCCTGCAGTTCCGACAACTGGTCCAACCGCGCCTCCAGGCTGAGGCCGGTCCATATCCCCTTGCCTTCCGCGAAGGTTTCCAGCCCCTGGGTGGACATGCAGACTTCGATATCCGTGTCCGGCAGCCGGGAATAGGCGCGCTTGTCGCGGGTCGCCAGGATCGCCTGATCGGTCGATTTGGAGGCGAAGTCCTGATATTCGTGGATCAGCGTGTTCTCCGTCTTTGCCAGATCCGGGAGTGTGGAGGGCACATAGCGGATTTTCCGGCCGGCCGATTCCTGATGCCAGCGCGACAGGTTTTCGTCGACCGGGCTCCGCGTCGCGGGAGAGAAGATGATCGACTCCTGCAAAATCGCCGCGTGGGACCGCTCGTCGGCCGTCAGCCCCATCAGCCAATCCAGGCTGACCCGCAGCGTCGCGGCGATGCCGGCCACCGTATCGGCCCGCGGCAGCCGGTCGTTATCCGCCGACAGCAATTGGGACATGGTCGAGCGGTCTATGCCGACCGCCTTCGCCAATGCGGATTTGGACATATCCACCCGGTCCATCGCCGTTTGCAGCCTTTCCCGAAAGGTCCGGACGGTTTCCTGGCGCTCAAAACTTCGCATAATTGCTTCATTTCCATCAGTGTGGTGATTTAGCGCAACATCTGCGGTGTTTAGTTTATTATGATCATATTGCGCACCACAACAGCCTTATGAAAAGTTCCTCGCGGATAAACACGAAACCGTGAGGAACTCTCGACGTGCGTATTGGCGCCGCCTCCGCCTTGAAAGCGACCGCAGCGGAATGGCCGACCTGGCTTTTGATCGCGGTGATCTATGGAACCTGGCTCGCCCTTACCTATTTCGGAACCGGGCTGCCCTGGTGGGTCCTGCTTCCGGCCGGTGCCTTCGTGACCTGCTGGCACGGACATCTGCAGCATGAATTGATCCACGGCCACCCGACCCGCAATCAGGCGATCAACGACGTGCTGGCCTTCCCGCCGCTTTCGCTTTGGATCGCCTACCCGATCTACAAGGAACAGCATCTGGCGCATCACCGCAGCCGCACCCTTGCCGACCCGCTGGACGATCCCGAGTCCTACTACGTCCCGGCGGATAGATGGGCTTCGCTTTCCGCATACTCCAAAACATTGCTGACCGCGAACAACACCTTGCTCGGGCGCTTGCTGCTCGGGCCGGTGCTCGTGCCCTGGGGTTTTTGGAAATCGGAAGCGAAACTGATCCTGACGGGCGACATGCGGCGGACCGCCGTTTGGTCGTTCCACGCCCTTTCCGTCACCGTGTTGCTGATCTGGATTGTCGCGATCTGCGGCATGCCGCTTTGGATGTATCTCGCCTTCTTCGTCCTGCCCGGCACATCCCTGCTGCTGATGCGTTCCTTCCTGGAACATCGCCCGGGAGACTCGCAGAAGCAGCGCACGGCCGTCGTCGAAGGCTGCTGGCTGACGCGCCTGCTTTACCTGAACAATAACCTTCACGTGGTCCACCACACCCAGCCGAAGCTCGCCTGGCACAAGATTCCCGCCGTCTATGAGCGAAACAAGCAGACCATCGCCCGACGCAACGGCGATTATGTGTTCAAGGGATATGCAGAGGTCGCGCGCCGTTACCTGCTGACCCCGAAGGACCTGCCGGTCTACGGTGCAACACCCTACAGGAAGTAGCGCATCAGCGGGCCGATATCCTCGAACCCCGCCTTCTTGTAGAAGTCGTAGGAACGCTGGCTTTTCTGAGGCGACGGCGCGTTGACCTGAAGGCGCTGCCATTTCCGGCGTTTCCCCTCCTCCACCGCGAACTGCAGCATGCGCTGCCCCAGCCCGCCGCTTCGGTATTCGGGATCGATGTAGAATTCCTGCAACTCGCCGAAATGGCCGCCGGAGAAAAGCGCGCAGGTTTCTGCCAGCGTGATCAGCCCGACCACCTTTTCGCCCCCACCGCCGCCGGTTCCGGTGACGGCGAGATAGGCGATGAAGCCGCTGTCGGAATCCAGCAGGTCGGCCGCCACCGACGCATAGCCCGCCGGGTCGAAGCGCGGCGCATCGACGTCCAGAAGCAGCCGGTGCGCCAGGTCGCCGACCGCGTCCTTGTCCGCCGAGGTCGCATGCCTGATGCTGACCGAACCATTGCTCGACATAAAATCCCTCCCGTGACTTCGCCAATACTTCGATATGCGGCCCCCGACGGCAAGACGCGTCTTGCCTTGGCGCTACCCGATCCGCGTCCGTTCCAGCAATTCTTCGTTCAGTTCGATGCCGAGGCCCGGCGCGTCCGGCACGGTCACGTATCCCTGCGCATCGGGGAACAGCGGCAGGGCCAGCGGAAAGTCCCGCCGTTCCGGCGTCCAGTCCGGGGGATCGAAAGGGAACTCGACGAAGGGCGCCCCGCCGAGGCCCGCCGTCAGATGCAGGTTCGCCAGCAAGCCGATGCCGTTGCCCCAGGTATGCGGAGTGAAGACGATACCGTTATGCTTGGCGTAGAGACCGACCCGGTGCAGCCCGGTGATCCCGCCGGTCAGGGCGCAGTCGGGCTGCAGGACATCGAGGCAGCGGCGCTCGACGAGGGTCCGCAATTCATGCAGTTCGCGGGTCATCTCGCCGCCCGCGATCATCAGCGAGGTCGCCGCGCGAAGCGACGCCATCCCGGCATAGTCGCCGCGATGCAGCGGCTCCTCCATCCAATAGACGCCCAGCCCCTCCAGCGCCCGCGCCACGCTCAGCGCCTTGTCATAGGTCCAGGGCGGTTCCGTATCCCAGGGCATGCGCCAGCCCTGATTGCAATCGACCATGAGGTGCATATCGGGGCCGACGGCGGACCGGACGGCGGTGAGCGCCGCAAGGTCTTCGCCCACATCCGGCCGGTGAAACCGTATCTTCAACGCCGGAAACCCGGCCGCCGCCAGTCGCCTGGCCTGCGCCGCCAATTCAGCCGCGGGCCGCAATACGCCGAGCGAGGCATAGGTGCGGATACGGCCATTGGCGCCGCC
>Ga0209692_10002912_pt1 | contig 17421 bp, 13 predicted proteins | sample tdDd472_FD_187129 | JGI IMG/M metagenome (GOLD analysis project Ga0209692, IMG submission 187129) | Marine sediment microbial communities from the Atlantic coast under amendment with organic carbon and nitrate - tdDd47.2 (SPAdes)... | ecosystem: Environmental > Aquatic > Marine > Coastal >...
GGCCCTTCAAAGGCATCAACAAGCAGCAAAACACCATCAGCCATATTGAGTACACGTTCAACCTCACCACCAAAATCGGAGTGTCCTGGTGTATCGATAATATTGATTTTAGTTTCCCGGTATCTCACCGAAACGTTTTTTGAAAGGATTGTAATTCCACGCTCGCGCTCTAAGTCGTTGGAGTCGAGGATCAGATCACCCATATCCTGGTTGTCGCGAAACAATTTAACCTGGTGAAGAATCCTGTCCACCAGGGTTGTTTTTCCATGATCAACGTGGGCAATAATGGCTATGTTTCTTATATCTTGCATGTATTTCCTTAATTTTAAACAGCTTGCAAAAGTACTGCTATAAGCCATACCCAATCCTTACAGTATCAAACAAAACATATTAACGTCAGTTCGAAATAAGGGACATAATAAAACACTGACAACCAATGAATAATATTTTATTTCTAAATTTGGAAAACTGGAGGGATGCCCACCTTGCAGGAGAGGCAGGGAGAACTGGACGAAAATATCGTTTATAATGCCTAATTTTCCAACTTTCCAACTTTCCATGTCTTAATAGATTTAAAATGCTCATGCTTTCAAACAGATAGCTAATTTCTTATATCGAATTCAGTTTATTAGCTATTTTGCGTTTCGTGTTTGTGAATTACTCATAATAGGGTGATTTCATGGAAATAAAAATCATATGAATGCCTTTAATAAATGTGCTTTCTTGATGAAAAGATTAATTTTGCAAACTTGTAAAACATCAAATAAAATCATCATAAAATGAAAAAATTATCTTTATTATTACTCATTGCAGGTATTGCAATCACTTCCTGCACAACTAAACAAAATAAAACAGTTAGCGACATGAACCCATTTTTTACGGCCTACAATACACCATTTGATGTTCCCCCTTTTGGAGAAATCAATAACAGTCATTTCATCCCGGCAATTAAAGAAGGCATCAAATTACAACAGGAAGAAATTAAGGCGATCGTCAACAATCCAGAACCGGCTACTTTCGAAAATACAATTGAAGCTTTCGATTATTCAGGCAATTTGTTGCGCAAGGTCAGCAATGTTTTCGAAAACCTTCAGTCAGCAAATACAGGTGAAGAACTTCAACTGCTGGCAAAAGAAGCTGCACCAATCCGTTCGAAGCACCGTGACGATATTATGCTGGATGCAGATTTATTTACAAGGATAAAAACCGTTTACTATCAAAAAGAAGATTTGGAGTTAACAACCGAACAGGCAACTCTTCTTGAAAAAACCTACAAACGTTTTTCGCGCAATGGTGCTGAACTGAGTGGGGATAAAAAGGACCGAATGAGACAGATTAATGAGGAGCTGTCGTTGCTTTCTCTTCAGTTTGATGAAAACCTGCTTGCTGAGACCAATGGATTTGAACTTATTATTGATGATAAGAACGACCTTTCTGGTTTACCACAATCAGTTATTGATGGTGCTGCTGAAGTAGCCAAAGAAGCCGGATATGAAGGGAAATGGATGTTTACTGTTCAGAAACCCAGCATGATTCCCTTTCTTCAATATGCTGACAACCGGAAATTGAGAGAGGTTATATTATTGGCTTATACCAATCGTGGCAATAACAATAACCAATTTGACAATAAGGAAATTGCAGCTAAGCAGGCTGCTCTTCGTGTGGAACGAGCCAATTTACTGGGCTATAAAACCCATGCCGATTATGTACTTGAACTCAACATGGCAAAAAATCCTGAAACCGTTTATAGTTTTTTAGATGAGGTAATGGTTCCTGCTTTGGAAATTGCGCAACAGGAAGCTGAGGCCTTACAGCGATTGATCGATGCAGAAGGTGGAAATTTTAAACTTGAGCCCTGGGATTGGTGGTATTACACCGAAAAGCTGAAAATGCAAAAGTTCGACCTCGATGAAGAAGAACTCAGGCCTTATTTTGAACTGGATAATGTTTTGGCGGGTATGTTTGATGTTGCCGATAAATTGTATGGGCTTCGGTTAAAAAAAATTGATGATATTCCTGTTTACCATCCCGATGCGATTGCCTATGAGGTTATGGAAGCAGATGGATCTCATACCGGAATACTTTATATGGATTTTCACCCACGTGCCAGCAAAGGTGGCGGTGCATGGATGACAAGCTACCGCAAGCAATCAAAACAAGATGGTAAAAACATACCTCCGGTGATATCGATGGTAATGAACTTTTCGAAACCTACCGGCGATACTCCGGCACTTTTAAGCTTTGATGAAGTATCTACACTTTTTCATGAGTTTGGGCATGCCTTGCACGGCTTACTTTCCAATTGCACCTACCCGTCACTGTCAGGTACCTCGGTACCAAGGGATTTTGTTGAATTGCCATCGCAAATTATGGAAAACTGGGCCGGCGATCCTGAGGTGATGAAAAACTATGCAATTCATTATAAAACCGGAGAAGCTATTCCCCAGGAATTAATGGATAAAATTGACAGGAGCAAAAAATTTAACCAGGGCTTTGTAACCGTGGAATATACTTCGGCTTGCTACCTTGACATGGATTGGCACACACTTACTTCGTATGAGCCACAGAATACTATGGATTTCGAAAATCAATCGATGCAGGAAATAGAATTGATTCCAGAAATAATTGTCAGGTATCGATCACCCTACTTTGGCCATATTTTTGCCGGCGGATATTCTTCCGGATATTACAGCTACCTCTGGGCTGAAATTTTGGATGCCGATGCATACCAGGCATTTAAAGAAACCAGTATTTTTGATAAGGAAACTGCTAAATCATTCCGTGAGAATATTCTTGAAAAAGGTGGTACTGAAGACCCCATGGACCTGTATAAAAAATTCCGTGGACGTGCTCCCGAAAAGGATGCTATGCTGAAACGCAAAGGACTTATTTAAACTGGTTGAAGTTGAATATTTTTTGGATAAAATTGAGGTTTTCTGATCTACTCAAACCCAAGAGACAATCAACAAATCAAGAAATTAAAATCCATAAACCGAAAATCCTCCGTCTACCGCAAGACACTGACCCGTAATATATGAAGCCGCAGGCATGCAAAGGAATGCTGTAGCAGCGCTAACTTCCACGGGCTTACCAATACGTTTCATGGGAGTTCGGGTGAGTACCGATTCCAGATAATCCGAATCTTTAAGTACCTGTTTGGCCAAGGGGGTTTCTATGTACCAGGGTGCAACTGCATTTACACGAATATTATCTTCAGCCCACTCGCAAGCCAGGTTTTTCGTCATCTGCACCATGGCTGCTTTGGTCATACCATAAACAGCACCGGTTTGGAGGTGCGTGAGTCCGGCAACAGATGAAATATTTACAATACAGCCTTCACCTGATTTTTTGAGAGCATTGTGCAACTTTCGAGACAGGTCGAAGGCAGATTTTAAATTGGTATTCAACAAAAATTCGATCTCCTCTTCACTAAATTCAATGGATTTTTTTCGGATATTGGTGCCCACGTTATTCACTAGAATATCCAACCTGTCCCATTTTTTTTCAATAACATCAACTATTCTATTCCTGTCTTCGGTTTTTGAAACGTCAGCCAGTGAACCATCAACTCTGTCAGTATTTAAATTAATGCTCGAAATCACTTCATCCAGGGCCTCAAAACTACGCCCAACAATAAAAACATATGCTCCGAGATCGTGAAGTTCTTTAACAATGGCAAGACCAATGCCTTTTGTTCCACCGGTGACCAGTGCGGTTTTACCTTCCAAAGTCCATCGATTCTTCATAATGGATTTAATTATTATTCAAAATTTAAATGTTGTTATACCCGGCTGCTTTTCGCAGGAAATAGAAAAAATCAATACAATCTAATCAAGCACTGTTTATCAATTGGCAATCTATGGTTTGTAGTACTTCATGGCTTCAGGAAGAAAGGCCTGAAGGTCTTGTATCCGGGTTTCATCGGAGGGATGAGTACTCAGAAATTCGGGTGGCTTTTGCCCACCTAATTGAGACATTCTTTTCCAAAATTCGACAGCTTCATTGGGATTATATCCTGCCATGGCCATAAATATTAACCCGAGTTTATCGGCTTCGGTTTCATGCGAACGAGAATAGGGCAAAGAGATTCCTACTTGTGTTCCTATGCCATAAGCTGCAAGGAATAAAGCCTTTGTTTCATCCGGCTTTTCATCAATTGCTGCAGACAGGGCCAAACCCCCGGTTTCGATTAACAGCCCCTGGCTCATGCGTTCGTTCCCGTGACGGGCGATGGCATGCGCAATTTCATGACCCATGACTACGGCAAGGCCTGCTTCGCTTTTTGTAATAGGCAAAATTCCTGTGTAAACTACTACTTTGCCACCTGGCATACACCACGCATTTGGGACGTCATCATCAATCAGGTTAAATTCCCATTCATATCCTGAAACACGACTACCAAGTCCATTTTCGTTAAGGTATGCCTCCACCGCAGCTGCAATTTCGTTGCCAACCTGTTTAACCATTTGCGTTTGTTTACTGTTTCCCGATAACTTATTTTCACTTAAGAATTCATCATAGCTGGTCATACTCATAGCTACAAGTTGGGATTCTGGCAGGAGGTTTAACTGCTGTCTGCCACTTAGTGGCACAGTAGAACAGGAAGTTAAGAAATAAGATGAGAAAATCGACAGAATAACAAATCCAAATACTGCAATAAGTTTTTTCATAAGTTTAAAGTTTTATTCTCTGGGAATTATGGTACCCAACAAGTAGATTCCAGGATTGCAATTTTAACACAAAAGTAACACATCTTTAATAAATTATCTTGAAGTATAAAATATCGGGTAATAATTCAGGAATTTACTTTTACTTTACTTAAAATTGTTCAAAACCTAAAAGTATGATCAACATTAAGCTATTGGCCTACCCGGGTGCACCTGATTCTTTGTTCAGTGATGGAAAGGAAAAAATAAAGAACTATTTCCCAAATATGGCAATTGAATATAATTCTCCTGATCCGGATGTGCTTGTATTTCTAAGTGGTGGATCAGAAAACGAAGCAACACAAATTATTCATCACAAAAAGTATTACCCACTTGTTGCTTTTGAAGAAAACAATTCATGGGCTTCTGCAACTGAAGTAAAAGCCTGGATGGACCAATACAATATCCCAGGTATGCTCATCGATCTGTATGATAAACAAGACCGATCCATTATACAACTATTCGTCAAAACCCGGGATAACCTTCAAAAACTTCAGGGACAAACACTGGGGCAAATTGGGGAAGTTTCTGAATGGCTTGTATCTTCAACCATTGATAACAAATTATTAAAATCAAAATTGGGTATCCAGCTAAAAAAAATACCCTGGGCAGAAGTTCCGGATTATAAGCAAATGGAGCCAGATCAAAATTTTCAGGGAAAATATAATACCTTAAACTTAAATGCTATTGCAGACGCCTCAAGGGTTAATGCAGCTTTGCAATCAATAATTCATCAACATCATTTGGATGCCATTACAGTTGAGTGCTTTTCACTGGTAAAAAATAATGGTGTTACAGCATGCCTCTCCTTATCTCATTTGAACGACCTTACCATTCCTGCAGGTTGCGAGGGTGATATTACCAGTATTGTCGGGATAATGCTTGTAAAAGCGCTTGTTGGTAAAATCCCATGGATGGCCAATACGATAAAAATTAGCTCTAATCATGCCCGTTTTGCCCATTGCACAGCACCAACAAATATGCTTAAGGAATTTGAGGTCGATACGCATTACGAAACAGGGCAAGGAACTGCCATCGCAGGAAAGTTATCCTCGGATGATGTCACCATTTTCCGCCTGAACAATTCATTAAATAAGGCTTTCATTGCCGAAGGGACTATTACATCAACACACAAGAGACCAAATGCCTGCCGTACACAAATTGAAGTTAGCATGGATAAACAAGCAACCCGTAAGTTAAAAACTCATCCCCTGGGAAATCATCACCTGATTATCACGGGATCTCATTATGATGCTCTTAAAATGGCCTGCAAGATTTGTGGGTTTGATCTCGTGTAACAAAATATCAAATTTACAAAAGTGAGAAGTAGTTTACTTTCTCCTCCATGGTCTGAAAATTCGATAAAAGTCGTTTACCAACTAATCACCATATTCCCTTCCTGGTTAGGAAAAATAATGGAAGGACAGGTCATGGTTGAAGGATGCCCTTCAAAAGGCTGCTCTGCTGCGTGTTGGAAATTTAATTTCACTGTTTCAATTCGTCGTGGTTTTCCTTCAAATTTGACAATATTATCCAAATTTTCAAAGCCATGAAAAACCAACTGAATTTGCTTGAACTTGCTTGAACACTTTCCCTCGATAGTCTTAAAAACGACTTCATTGATTGAGGGTTTATATACCATTTTACGGGTAAAAAATTCTCCATCAACAAAAGCGTAAGTTACACCGTCATCTTCATAGTAATCCCAAACCAAATCACTGGTTTGATCACTTTTGTATAAATGAATAAGCAATGTATCGGAAGGCAATTCTGAGGTACTTTGAACAGGTGACTGCATCGGAATCATGCTGCCTGCTTTCACATAAACCGGAAGTTTATCAACCGGACATTCTGCCACGACCTCCTGCTGTCCTGTATATTTTGTATCTGTATAAAAATCGTACCAATCACCGTCGGGTAAATATGCTTTTGTAAATCGTTTATCACTTTCAACCGGTATAATTAACATTGACGAACCAAACAAAAACTGGTTCTGGTAAATCCTCCAAAACACCTTTTCGTCAGATGTATAGTTTATTGCAAGACTTCTGCTCAAAGGCATTCCACTTTGTGTAGATTCATGCATGGCAGTATAAACGTAAGGCAAAAGGTTATATCGAAGTTGGATATAATTTCTGGAGATTCTTTCGGTTTGTTCACCATAAACCCAGGGTTCTGCACTTTCAGTATTCATCGAAGAATGTCCACGGTAAAACGGGGTAAAAGCTCCAATCTGAATCCATCTTGAGAAAAGGTCAGGTGTGGCATTTCCACCAAAACCGCCAACATCTGAACCCGAAAAGGAAATACCACTCAAACCAAGGCTATTCACCAACCTTACACCCAGCATCATATGGTGATCAGTTGCCTGGTTATCTCCAGTCCAAATTAAAGTATAGCGCTGCAAACCGGCGAAACCTGCCCGGGTAATAATCATTGGACGCCGGCCGTTCATCAGCTTTTTTGTTCCTTCAAAAGTACTTCTGGCCATCTCCATGCCATAAATATTTTTTGCCTGCCTGTACGAAGTTTTATTTCCTTCCCAATCGAACTCAATCAAATGTGGAGGTTGTTGTCCCCATGTTGCAATTTCATTCATATCGTTCCAAAATCCTTCAATCCCAATGTTGACGTAACCCATAAATTTCTCTCCCCACCATTTCCGGGCATCAGCATTGGTAAAATCAGGGAAGTGGCACCAACCCGGCCAAACCTGGGCAGTCCATGGTGTACCGTCAGGATATTTTACAAAATGGTTGTAGGCTAGTCCTTCGTCATAGGCCTGGTATCCCTCCTCCACTTTTATTCCCGGATCCACAATAACAGCTGTCCTGAAATTTAAATCCTTCAGGTTGCTAACCAGTTTTTCAGGATTAGAGAAATTCTGGGGATGCCATGTAAAAATCTTGTATGCATCCATATAATCTATATCCAGGTATATAACATCAGCAGGGATTTTCTTTTGCCTGAAGGTATTAGCGATATCTAAAACTTCAGTATCCGGAGTATAACTCCATCTGCACTGCTGGTATCCCAGGGCCCAGATTGGTGGCATTTCCATGCGGCCGGTAAGCCAGGTATAGGATTTAATTATATCTGATACATTTTCGTGATAGATGAAATAGTAATCCATTTCACCATCATCGGCCGAAAAGTATGAAAAACGGTCGTTGGATGCGCCAAAATTAAATACAGTCCTGTAGGAATTATCGAGGAAAATACCATAATTCATCCCATGATGAATACCCATGTAAAATGGTATTGATGCATAAATCGGATCGGTATTGTTATCATGATGCGGATTGTCGGTATTCCAGTTCACATATGCCTCTCCCCTCCTGTCGAGGTTGCCGGTCTTTTCGCCCAGACCAATAAATTTTTCACCATCCTGAAGGGTCTTGTAAGTACTCACTTCCGTAGCTATCCATGAGGTTCCAAAATCAGGATCATCCTGACTGATTACACGCCCATCCTTTGTTTCAAATGAAAAACGCAAGGGGGTTTTAGATGCTTTCAACACCAGTGAATCCGTGCTGATAAAAAACTCATTATCATCTTCTCCATAATCAAAATTTCCCCGAATTCCTTCTCCAACAACAGCATAAGACAAATCAGGCTCAAATTCTTTTGCTATCCTAACCCTAATAATATTGGGCGAAAATATTGTAACTACAGCCGTCCCATTGTCTGTTTCAAAAGTAAAAGTTTGTTTGCCATTGTCCTTCTTAACCTGGGTAACATTGCCAAGACTGTTGTTAAGCTGATTTTGAGAAATTGCTGAACTGCTCACAAAAAGTGAGATTAAAATGATGAAGAGTTTTTTCATAATTCAAATTTTCAAATTCGATATAGTGATACTTGCTATAGGAAACCAATCGATATAGTTTATTTTTTAAAAACACGATAATCCCACGCTTCAAGTTGCATTTTATGCCCTTCAATGAATGAAACCTCAGTGTCGTCAAAGATATTTGTATACGTTCCGGTAAAATCACTTCCAGACAAGCTAATATTTTGTGCTGTACCTGAAAGGTTCAGTATGACGAAAACAGCGTCACCATCCTTTTGCCTTGTGAATGCAAATACAGCTTCTTCCTTATCAGTTTTAATATGATTTAATTCTCCACCGAAGTTACCATTCCACAAAGCTTTGTTTGCTTTTTTGGTATTGAGTAAAATCCTGTAAAACTCCTGCAATGAAAAATCCTCCCATGCAACAATATCCTTTTCAAAAAACTCGAGACGTTTATTTAAACCTGATTCCTGACCAGTATAAATCATCGGCATACCAGGAACTGTAGCCATTAGCACAGCATAAGTTTGAAATCCTTTGCCATACCTTTCATGTACAGTACCATTCCATGAATTTTCGTCGTGATTCGATGTAAAATTCATTTTGTAAGCACCTTTTGGTAAGCTTGTTTTGAGCTTTTCAAAATACCCATTCAATGCATTTACTGTGGTGTCTCCTTTGGCAATGCGGTTACTAAGACCATGAAGATTCCATCCATAATCCATATCAAAAGCATTAACAAGCAATTCATCTTTCTCCGATTCAGCAAGCATAAAAACCGGCTTCACCTTATTGAGTTCAACACGGGCCATGTCCCAAAAATCAGTGGGTACCATACTTGCTACATCACAACGGAAGCCATCAATATCAGCTTCAATAAGCCAATATTTCATCGATTCCACCATAGTTCTTCTTAAATCCTGGTTATCAAAATCCAGCTGAACAACATCCGACCAGCCAAAAGGTGAGTACATCTGTCCCGTGGAATCCTTATCGTACCATTCTGGATGCTCTGTTACCCATGCATGGTCCCAAGCAGTATGATTTGCAACCCAGTCGATGATGACCTTCATACCCAGTAAGTGAGCAAGTTCAACCATTTTGTCAAACTCATCAATATAACCAAATTCACGGTTTACAGCTTCATAATCTTTTACCGAGTAATAACTACCGAGGGTTCCTTTCCTGTTTTTTTCTCCAATAGGATGTACAGGCATCAGCCATAAGATGTCAATACCCATATTCCTTAACCTCGGCATATGCTTCATAAAAGCTTTAATTGTTCCCTCTTCGGTATACTGGCGCAGGTTAACCTCATATATGGTCGCATTTTTCGACCAATCAGGATGTTTTACATTACTGGTTAATTGAGGACCAATTTGTTGTGAATCTTTTTTCGTGGCTGAATCATCAGTGGTGGAGGTGTTGACACAACCAACAAGTAAAACTACAAACGCTGTAATGGAAAGGACAAATCGTTTCATACAATGATCTATTTAATTTGATTATTTAGCCAGCAAAATTATGCAATCCGTGGAATCCTGCAAAAGATCATTCAATTGATTTTGCATAGTGCAGGAATTGGGTATTTTTGGAGAAAATTTACAGTCTTAAAAATATACCGATGAAAAGTACCAACCAATACAAAATCAATCCAAAAGACCTTGACCTTGTAATGCGTGATGAGGATTTTGTTATCTACCATAAAAATACGCCGTTGACCACACAAAGTGGGATTGAGATTTCACATAAAGATGCTCGTTTGCTTCGGCATGTCCTTACCTACCTTACTTTGAAACGGAGTATTGATTTTCAGTCGGTGAACAGTTTAACCTTACTTTCATTTTTGCTTGATAAAATCTCCAAAGATATTGATCCAATTCAAAGTGATTTAATGCAACGGATCAAAAACGACCGTCTGTATAAATCAAAGTATGATTCTATAGAAAAAGGTTTGCTAATAAACCTTGATGATGTTTTGGATTACCTGGAAGAAAATCCACAAACCATGAATCTTATTTTTTGGGGTATTTCGGTGATTACCCAGGGATTGCGGGAAATGCTTAGTGAGATGGAGAATTTTGAAACTATTGAAAAGAATTTTAAAGAACATCTTGATGAACTGAATGATTTTATTGCGAAAAAATACTCTTCCTTATCTTCTGAACAGCGAACTGCAATAAATTTACTCTCAATGCGGCACCGCAATGGATTGTTACTTCCAATGCTGCTCGTTCTATCAAAGATTTCACCATCCGAATATGCAAACACAAGTCTTGCTTTACACACCAATTTCCTGGGTAATAATAAGAAAAGACCTGATATTATTTCAGACGATTTGCAAGTAGTACCTGTTAAAGTCTCGTGGGCCAAGCCAGATAAGGCCATTGAATTGTTCCATGCTGAAGCAAATAATACACTTGAATTCCTTGGATTTTTTGAACAAACAAGAGAAAAGATTTCAGTCATCAGCGAGTTGATAAGCCAGGGTGAACATGACAAAATGGAATTTAAAAGCACATTCAGATGGGACATCCGCCAAAATAAAAAGAATCCTGCTATTGAGCATGCCGCGCTAAAAACAATGGCTGCATTCCTAAACTCTGATGGAGGCGACCTTTTGGTTGGCGTCGAAGATGATGGTGCAATTTATGGTGTTGAGGCGGATGGCTTCCCAAACGACGACAGGTTCCTACTCCATGTTTGGGCACTAATAAAAAGTTCGATGGGGCAAGATATTAGTCCGTATATTAAAACAACCCTTGAAAAATTTGATAATAAAACAGTATGCCGCATTCACTGCCTTAACAGCCCAAAGCCTATATTCCTGCGTCAGAAAGGATTTGATGAATCATTCTATATAAGGATAGGCCCAAGCAGTGGTAGTCTTGAGATCAGTGAAGCATTGAAATATATCAGCGAGCATTTTTAACAATACAGCTTAATTACTGACATTTTAGGTAGCTCCGTTCAATCAGTATTTAGGTAATAAATTGAGTGAAGTTAGTCTCCTAAATAAAGCTAGCCGGCTAAAAGCCGGCCAGCATTGTCCGAGACTCCCCCTTCTATTGATTAGCCTCAGAATAAGGACAAAGATATGTTAAAACAAATAATAAACATAATCATTTGGCATTTTTTTTAACAGCTAAATTGTTGATATTTACTAAAAAAGGGCTGATGCCAGGGTTTTTCCTTACCGAAAGATTTATCTAAAGGGCATGCAAATTGGGCAATTCGGCATATTTGAATGTTTTCCAGCTACCAATGACTCAATTATCATTAAATTTGTTCCCAAAACACTGTATTGCTTTTTTTCTGAAACTAACACATACTACAATGAAAAATACTAATCTTTCTATTTTTATTGCGTTTGGTCTATTATTCGTTTTTCCTTCTTTTTTAAATGGTCAGCAGGATAAAACAAAGAATAAATTACTGATGCATCATGAGTTACCTGATGGGATTTACAGCCCCAATTCACACGAAAACTTAAAGACTTCTCCTGCTTATAAATACATGGATGGTATTTTTTACACTGCTCAGACCAACATTGATGAATTCGGGAACAACATACTTGGTGATGCTGCTAATGAACCTTCAATTGCTGTCGATCCCACAGACCCAGACAGAATGATCATTGGCTGGAGACAATTTGATGATGTGAACAACAATTTTCGGCAGGCTGGTTATGCATATACTGATGATGGAGGAGAAATATGGACTTTTCCTGGTGTAATCGATCCAGGAATTTTCAGATCAGACCCTGTCCTTGACAGCGATTTGGAAGGGAATTTTTATTATAACAGCCTTACAGTAACCGGAGGCGACTATACATGCGATGTTTATAAAATTGCTGCAGGAGGCTTCAGTTGGGACGATGGCACTTTTGCCCAGGGAGGGGACAAACAATGGATGGTAATCGACAAAACCGAAGGTACCGGAGCCGGAAACATCTATTCATTCTGGACACAATCGTGGAGCACATGCTGGCCAGGCGCCTTTACCAGGTCCATTGATGGCGGTGTCAGTTACGAAAATTGCGTTGAAGTTGATGGAGAACCTTATTGGGGCACAATGGCTGTTGGACCCGAAGGAGAACTATTCATAGTGGGGTCAGGCTATTTTAACGGTGTTATTGTAGCAAAATCAACCACCGCCCAAAATCCGGCATTCCCGGTTGGGTGGGATTCATATGAGCAGGTTAACCTGGACGGAGAGCTTTCAGGCTGGACCCAGGTAAACCCGGCAGGTTTACTTGGGCAGGCCGATATTGGAGTTGATATTTCTGATGGTTCAGGAAGAGGAAATGTATATGTTTTATCTTCGGTTGTTAGAAATTCTAATTCGGACCCGGCAGATGTAATGTTTGCCAGGAGTACCGATGGTGGTGAAAACTGGGACACTCCGATACGGATCAACGATGATATGGGAACAAGCAATTACCAATGGTTTGGAACGATGTCGGTAGCACCTGGTGGAAGGATAGATGTTGTATGGCTCGACAACAGGGACGATAACCCGGGAACCTATTGGTCGGCATTGTATTACTCCTATTCCCTTGACCAGGGTGAAACATGGTCTTCAAATACCAAACTTTCCCTGGCCTTCGATCCACATGTGGGTTGGCCCGACCAGGATAAAATGGGAGATTATTTCGATATGGAATCTGATGATGATTATGCACACCTTGCCTGGGCCAATACCATTAATGGCGAACAGGATGTTTATTACGGCCGTATCTCGCGAATTATGGTTTCTACAGAAGATATCAGTTTACAAAAAGACATTCTCTCCTTTTCATGCTACCCGAACCCTGCAAATGATCTGGCGACTATTAAGTTTAAACTGAATAACAAAAGTGTAGTAAAGTTGGCGATCTGCGATATTTATGGCAAAGAAATAAAAACTATTTTGGTTGCTGAGCAAGATGCCGGGACTTCCCACGTAGCCATTTCCACCGCTGATTTATCTGAAGGCATATACATTTGTCGTCTACAGGCTGGTCAACATTCAGAATCGGTTCGCCTGGTACTAATGAGATAGAATAATATATTGAATTTGGTGATTTTAAACGATTAACCAAAGAATTTCAAACGGAAATTCCTAACCTTTGGACAAACAGATTACAAGCATGGATTTCGAAATTGTTGCAATGGAAAACTTCCATGTCTGCGGATTATCAGTAAGATTATCTTCCTCACAGAATAACAATTTTACAATCATCAGAAATCATTGGCAGAGATTTAACAATGAGTTGCGAAGCAGAAGGATTGCGGGGCGTAAAAATTGGAAAAAATTTAGTATTACTTATCAAAAAGATGATGGCTATTTCTATATGGCAGCTATCCCAGAAACACCCACACAAACCGGCTTCGAAAAACTACATATAAGCAAAGGTCATTTCGCCCAATTTCAACATACAGGCAGCATGGAATTAATAAAGGCCACTATTTACAATATTTACAAGGAAATTATACCAAATTCTGATATTATTATCGACAAAGAAAGGAAAGTTTTACATTACGAATATTACGACCATCGGTTTCGGTGGAACAGTAGCAACTCGATTATAGATATTTTCGTACCGATTGAAAGCAATCAATAATACGAAAGAAAAATTCCTAGTTTTGCTATAAATTTACCGACGCAGTTTTCCGATCAATAATTATATAGAAGAGAATTTATGAAATCATATACCATAAACGAAATCAATGAATTTTTAAAAGGTGAATTGGTTGGGGATACCAGTCAGATAATAAACGGGCCGGAACAATTAGAACGAGCCGGAAGCAATCACATCACTTTTGTTGGTAACACAAAATATGTACGACTTTGGGAAACTTCCAATGCATGTGCTGCAATTGTTGATGAGAAATTAAAAATCGAACCCGGCGAAAACCGTGCTCTTATCAGGGTTAAAAATGCAGATTTGGCCATGGCAAAATTATTGGAGATATTCGATCCAGGCCCTCCACGGTTTGAAATTGACATACACCCGACCGCTATAGTCCACGAATCAGCTATTGTGGGAAAACAATGTAAAATTGGAGCCGGATGTTATGTTGGAAAGGATGTTGTTCTGGGTGATGAGGTTGTTTTATATCCGAATGTCACTGTTCTTGACGAAACAAGGATCGGCATTGGTACTGTAGTTTGGTCGGGTACTGTAATTCGGGAGCGTTGCGAAATCGGGGCCTACTGTATTTTTCATACCAACGTAAGTATTGGAACCGATGGCTTTGGCTACCGCCCCAGCGAAGATGGAAGAGGACTTGTAAAAATACCTCAAATAGGAAATGTAGTCATCGGAAATGGCGTTGAAATTGGCTCCAACTCATGTGTTGATCGTGGTAAGTTCAGCTCAACGATTATTGGCGATGGTTGCAAAATTGACAACCTCGTACAAATTGCGCACAATTGTATTTTGGGACGATCATGTATTATGGCCGGTAACAGTGGCCTTGCTGGCTCTGTTACACTGGGCGACGGTGTTATCATCGGTGGAAGTGCTTCCATTAAAGACCACACAACTATCCATACAGGTGGTGTGGTAGGTGCAGGCTCTGGTGTAATGAACGACGTCGCTCCCGGCAAAACAGTTTTGGGTTATCCTGCCCGGGATGCAAGGGAAATGCTCAAACAGTGGGTAGCCATACGCAAACTTGTTTAAGTTAAAACACAGCCGTAAGAAATTTAATTCCGGATAAAATCTGTTATTTGATCAATTGAAGAAAAAATATGAAAGAAATAGAATTCATACTTTATGTTGCTGATCAATTTAAAAGTAGAGATTTTTATCAGCAGCTTCTTCAAATCAAACCTTGCCTGGATGATCCAGGAATGACTGAATTCCAAATCGCTAATGTTGTGAAATTGGGTTTAATGCCTGAAGAAGGTATTGCCACAATCCTAACCAACCTGATGCCCCATCCGAACAAAGGAAACGGAATTCCAAGATGCGAACTCTATTTAAAAGTAAAGAATGCCGAAACTTATTTTAAGAGGGGAATTCAGGCTGGTGGAAAAGAAATCAGTGCATTAAAATTACGTGATTGGGGCGATCGGGTAGGATACATTGCTGATATAGATGGCCACATCATTGCACTTGCAGAATGAAGTGAGTAACACTTTTCAAGGTTTAATTGAGTTGGAAAAAATCTTCCTGAAAGTAAGAGAAACAGACAATTCACCAAATTTAATTCTTGTTGGCATATACCAACACTAAACCCACATTTTATACTTAATGTTGGCATTTACCAACATTTAGTTGTGTTTTAATTGCATTTTAATATTTTCTTTACTACCTTTGTCAGCAAATGCCAACATTAACCTAATTTAAAACCTTTAATGATGGGAAATACCAACACGAACTGGATATCCATGAGCGATAAAGCCATCATTGTTGCAATTGGAGAATCCGTAAAACAGCACCGCTTGTTACAAAATAAAACACAGGCCCAGGTAGCACAGGATGCGGGCATTAATCGTTATACGCTAAGCCAGTTTGAAAATGGCGAATCGATTACCTTAATATCATTTATTCAAATCCTTAGAGCACTTAACCTGCTCAACCTCCTTGATATATTCAAACATGAAACACAAATAAGCCCAATTGAACTCGCCAAAATGGAACTAAACAAGCGGCAACGGGCACGAAATAAAGGAAACAACAAACAAAACGGGAGCAATTGGTAATGGTTACAACAGCATTTGTAAAAATATGGGGACATATCGCCGGGGCAGTAGCATGGAATGAAACCTCAGGAGTAGCCGGTTTTGAGTATGACCCGGGATTTGTACAGACCGGCTGGGATTTAGCCCCTGTTAAAATGCCTGTTTCATTAAACCGAAGAATTTTTTCTTTCCCTGAGCTAAGCATTTCTGCAAATAGTGAATACGACACTTTTAAAGGCTTACCGGGATTACTGGCCGACGTTTTACCCGACAGGTATGGAAATCAACTGATCAATGCCTGGCTGGCTCAAAACGGACGGCCATCCAATAGCATGAATCCCATCGAACAACTTTGCTTTATTGGAACAAGGGGTATGGGAGCACTGGAATTTGAGCCGGCAGAATTTAAAACCAACAAAAATACTTTCCAGGTTGAGATCAACAATCTTGTTGAAGTTGCACAAAAAATGCTGAGTGTAAGAAAGGGTTTCGAAACAAATCTGGATAAAGATGAACAAAAAGCCATTCTGGATATCCTGAAAATAGGCACATCCGCAGGAGGTGCCCGCCCAAAAGCTATTATTGCCTTTAACCCGAAAACAAGACAGGTAAGATCGGGACAAACAAGTGTACCTAAGGGATTTGAACACTGGATGATAAAATTGGATGGTGTTAGTGACACTCAGTTTGGCCAAAGCACCGGATATGGCAGGGTGGAAATGGCATATTACAACATGGCCAGGGATTGTGGCATTGAAATGATGGAATCCAGGTTGCTGGAAGAAAACGGACGGGCACATTTTATGACCAAACGTTTCGACAGGGAGGGCAGTGATGTCAAACATCACATTCAAACGTTCTGCGCCATGCAGCAGTACGATTTTAACGATGTTGGATCGTACAGCTACGAACAGTTGTTTCAAACAATGCGGCTACTTAGTTTACCCTACCCACAGGCTGTACAAATGTTTCGCCGATTGGTTTTTAATGTATTGTCACGCAACTGTGATGACCACACCAAAAACTTTGCTTTCAGGCTTAAACAGAACCAAAACTGGGAGTTGGCTCCAGCTTACGATTTATGCCATGCCTATCGCCCCGATAGCCTCTGGGTAAGCCAGCATGCACTTAGTATCAATGGTAAAAGAAAAGATATAACCAGGAATGATTTTCTTGCCCTTGCAAAGTCGATCAACATTAAAAAGGCTGAAAAGATAGTCCTTGAAATCAATGAGAAAGTAAATTCCT
>Ga0209692_10002914_pt1 | contig 17417 bp, 11 predicted proteins | sample tdDd472_FD_187129 | JGI IMG/M metagenome (GOLD analysis project Ga0209692, IMG submission 187129) | Marine sediment microbial communities from the Atlantic coast under amendment with organic carbon and nitrate - tdDd47.2 (SPAdes)... | ecosystem: Environmental > Aquatic > Marine > Coastal >...
TCAGATTGCCGCGAAGATGCCCGCTGCCCCCATGCCTGTACCGATGCACATGGTGACCAGGGCATACTTGCCGCCGCGTCGTTGCATCTCATGAAGGGCCGTGGTGGCCAGCTTCGCACCGGTGCAACCCAGCGGGTGGCCCAGGGCCACGGCGCCGCCGTTGGGATTCAGTCGCTCGTCCGCCGGGTCCAGGCCGAGGCCATTGCAGACGGCCAGGCTCTGGGCGGCGAAGGCTTCGTTCAGTTCAATGACATCCATCTGCTCCAACGTCAGGCCGCTGCGGGCCATTACCTTGGGCACCGCTTCCACCGGACCGATGCCCATGATCTCAGGCGGCACTCCGGCCACGGCGTAGCCCACGAATCGGGCCAGGGGTGTGACGTTGATCTCGGCTGCGATTTCCGGGGTGGTCAGCAGCAGGGCAGCGGCGCCGTCGCTCATCTGACTGCTGTTGCCGGCGGTGATGGTTCCACCCTGTTTGAAGGCGGGCTTGAGGCGGGCCAGTGCCTCGGCAGTGGTATCGGATCGAGGGCCTTCGTCCACCTTGAACTCGACCTCCTGCAACGATGGCCTGTCGCTCTTGGTGCGAGCCGGACGGGGAGCCATGACCGGGACGATCTCTCCGGCGAACCGGCCGCCGTCGATGGCGCCAATGGCCTTGCGATGGCTGTGAAAGGCGAACTCGTCCTGGGCCGTGCGGCTGATGCCGTCTCGTTCTACCAGCAACTCGGCGGTCAGCCCCATGTTCATCAGCGCTTCAGGTTGTTCAGCGGCCAGGGTCGGATTGGGCAAGTAACGCAGACCGCCCATGGGCACCATGGTCATGGTCTCCACGCCGCCGGCGACGACCACGTCGCACTGTCCGCTGGCGATCTCGAGGGCGCCGTAGTTCACCGTCTCCAGACCCGAGCTGCAAAACCGGTTGACGGTCATGCCAGGCACCGAGACCGGCAGGCCAGCTAGTAGGGCGATATTGCGGCCCACATTCATGCCCTGCTCACCCTCGGGCATGGCACAGCCCATGATCACGTCGCCGATGCGTTTCGGGTCCAGGTCGGGCAAACCAGCGACCAGATCCCGGACCACGGCCGCACCCAGATCGTCGGGACGCATGTAGCGGAGGGATCCCTTGAGGGCCTTGCCGACGGCGGTCCGGCGGGCGGCTGCTACGATGACTTCTCTCATTTCGGTCTCCTCCTAGTTCCGCAGCGGCTTACCGGTTTTCAGGATGTATTGCATGCGTTCGAGGGTCTTGCGCTCGCCCAGCAACCGCATGAAACCCTCGCGCTCGAGTTCAAGCATCTCGGTCTCGGAGACGGTCGTTCCCGGCGGCACGGCACCGCCGCTGAGGGTCCGGGCCAGCTCGCGGCCGATCTTGCGATCGTGTTCCGAGATGTAGCCCGCCTGCTCCATGTTGTAGAGCACCGACTCGGCCAGAGCGATACCCGCGGTTCCCATCACCGGAATCGCGGGGTCCTCTCCGGGGGAGACGTGCTTGCCGCGGGCCAGGGCCAGGGCCAGATCCTTGGCGTCGGCGGCCAGGTGGTCCCGGTTCATGGACCATGAGTCGCCGGGGCGCAGGAAGCCCAGTTCGGCGGCCTCCTCGCAACTGGTGGCCACCTTGGCCATGCCGATGGTTTCGAAGGTCTTACGAAAGGCCGGTTGCAGATCTCGCCTGTCCAGCAACTGGGCCAGGTTTCGCTGGTAAAGCCTGAGGCAGCCGCCCCCGGCGGGGATCACTCCCGCGCCGAACTCAACCAGCCCGATGTAGGTCTCGGCGGCACAACGTACGGCGTTGCCCGCCAGCGTCATCTCGCAGCCGCCACCCAGAGCCATACCAGCCGGAGCCACGACCACGGGCACCCCGCAGTGTTCCAATCGGTTGGTTGCCGTCTGGAAAGCCCGCACGATCAGGTTGATGTCCTCCCAGTTGCCCTCGGAGGCCTCCATCAGCAACATCATCAGATTGGCGCCCACCGAGAAGTTGTCTGCCGGATTGGCCACCACCAGAGCCTGCCAATTCCGCTCCGCTTCCTGACAGGCGGTCATGACCATGTTCAGGGTGTCCTGGCCGATAGCGTTCATCTTTGAATGGAATTCCAGGCCCAGGACGCCGTCGCCCAGGTCCAGCAGGCTGGCGCCCGGGTTGCGTTTGACTTCCCGGTCAGTCCGGCGTAGCAGGTCGAAGTCGAAGATCCGCTCGTCCTGGGGCACCGCGGCGAAACAGCCGGGTTCTGAGGTGGGACTGGCGAGCACGCCGTCGTCCATGCGGTACAGGGATTCGCTGCCGGAATCGTAGAGTGCATCTACCCACGCCGGCAGTGGCAATCCGTCGCTCTTGAGACGCTCGTAGACCGGCCGGAAGCCCAGTGCGTCCCAGGTCTCGAATGGACCCAGTTGCCAGTTGAAACCCCAGCGTACCGCCCGGTCGATGTCCACTGCCTGATCACAGATCTCACCCAGGCGCATGGCGCTGTAGGAGAAGCTCGCCGCCAGCATCTTCCAGAGGGCCTGTCCCGCCTTGCCCTTGCCCTGGACCAACGCGCGCAGACGCTCGGGCAGATCGTCCTGGGACTTGGCGGCTTCGATCTCGGCGAACTTCGCCTTCCGGGAGGGGACGTATTGCAGGGTCTCCAGGTCCAGGGTGAAGAACTGCCTCTCGGGTTTCTTCTCCAGCTTGTAGAACCCGGCGCCGCTCTTGCGCCCGAGCAGTCCCTTTTCCACCATCTGGCTCAGAAACTCGGGAGGCTGAAACGTCTCACGAGCTTCGTCGTCGGGAATCAATGGGTAAATGTTTCGCGCGACGTGCAGGAAGGTATCCAGACCCACCAGGTCGGCCAGCTTGAAGGTCGCCGTCTTGGGACGGCCGATGGCCGGGCCAGTCAACGCATCCACTTCCTCGATGGTCAATCCCATCTCGATCATCACCTGTACCGTGGCCATCATGGCGTGGACTCCGACCCGGTTGGCGATGAAGTTGGGTGTGTCCTTGGCAAGGACGATGCCCTTGCCCAGACGATCTCGTGCGAAGTCACTCACGAATTCCAGGATCTCCGGGTCGGTTTGAATCGTGGGGATCACCTCGAAGAGCCTCATGTATCGGGGCGGGTTGAAGAAGTGAGTGCCGAGGAAGCGGGGGCGCAGTGCTTCGGGCAGCACTTCGGCCATGGCGGCCAGCGATAGCCCCGAGGTGTTGCTACTGAGGATCGTGTCGGGGCCGATGTGAGGCAGGGCGCTGGTCAGCACGGTGCGTTTGATCTCGAGATTTTCGACGACCACTTCGATGATCCAGTCGGCCTCGGCCAGCCGAGGCAGGTCATCCTCCAGATTGCCGGTATCGATCAGACCAAGGCGGTCCAGGCTGAACAGGGGGGAGGGCTTGCTTTTCTTCATGGCAGCGACGGCTGCGGAGGCGATTCCGCTGCGCGCGGCAGGGTCTGGGCCCGCGTCCGGGGCCACGATGTCCAGTACCAGAGATGGGATCCCGGCGTTGGCGAAATGTCCGGCGATGGCACTGCCCATGACCCCCGAGCCGAGAATCGCCACCTTCCTGATCTGCCTGCCCATGGTAATCGCCTTTCTCCTCGGGGACGGTCTGATTCCGCGCCCGGTCCGTTAAATGAATGATCATTCAGTATCATAGACGAGATCGACAGAACTGTCAATACCTCAAGGCGAGTCGTGACAGCTTGTAATTAGTTAAAGCCACTGCTATAATGATGTTCGGATTCGTTGCCGACGACAACGTGGCAACACAGAGCAGGTGGTCTAATGATGAATGAGGCTTCATAATGCCGCGAACGGGCAGCCGAGACAAGCGCACCGCCATCTTGGATGCCGCGGTGGTGGAGATCGCCCAGCGCGGCTACTATCAGACCACTGTGGCAATGATCGCCCGGCGAGCCGGAGTGGCCGACGGTACGATCTATCTCTACTTCGAGAACAAGGATGAGATTCTGTTCTCCCTGTTCGATCGGGCCATGAGCCGGTTCACATCCCAGGGACGTGGTCCTTTGGCAGAGGCCACTTGCGCCTCCGACAGGTTGAAACGGATTGTGGAATTGCATCTCTCCCTGGTGGGCCAGGACCGGGACCTGGCCATCATCACCCAGGTGGAGCTGCGCCACAGCATCCACTTCATGGATCAATTTTCCCGCAACCAGGTGCGTGAATACCTGGAATTGCTGGCCGAAGTCGTGACCGAAGGCCAGACCGAGGGCGTGTTTCGGCGAGACCTGGATCCGGTGTTCGCGGCCAAGGCGATCTTCGGCGTACTGGACGAGATGGCCACGGACTGGGTCCTGTCCCGGCGCAACACCCGGCTCGAGAGCAATATCGCGGCGGTGACGAGCTTCCTGTTGGCGGGGTTGACCGGGTAGCGATAGTCGCCACGGCACCCCCCAGCGATGCCGGCGACCTATGATCAACCCGTTTCGAATAAATGCTTTAGATGGCACTCTCCTGCGCTCAACTTTTTCCTGACGTATCTTGACTTTGCCTTCGCCCACCAACCATTTTTCTTTTGTGGCGCCGGGCTTCTGTAGCCTGGCTGGAGTTTTCTGCCAGGTGTACGGGATGCTCCCGAGACCGGGATACGCGACCACCAACTGCCGGCATGATCGACATGACCGGCACGAGACGAGGCTGGATCCATGAGTTCCAATGATGCGACCCATCACAAGGGTGGCGAGCCCCTGCTGAGCGAGTTCGCTGCGCCGTCGCTGGCCGAGTGGCAGCTGGAATGCGAGCGCCTGCTGAAGGGTGCGCCCTTCGCCAAGAAGATGTTCACGCGAACCCTCGAGGGGTTCATCGTGAATCCCATGTACACAGCGGCTGATACGGCGGACCTGCCCTGGTTAGAGAGTGCGCCGGGGGAGGCCCCGTTTGTTCGCGGCGCGCAGTCCGCGGACTCGGGGTGCTGGTTGGTGGCCCAGGAGCTGCCCTACCCGACGGTCGAAGAGTTCAACAACGCCCTGCGTGCCGATCTGAAACGGGGACAGACGGCGGTCAACCTGCTGCTGGATGAGGCGGGTCACCGGGGCCTGGATCCGGATCAAGCGCCGGTGGGGGTCGTGGGCTTGGGCGGCACGTCCCTGGCTTCGGTATCCGAACTGGCGACCGCCCTGGACGGCGTGGACCTGTCGGTCACGCCGTTGCTGGCCCAGGCGGGTTCGGCGGCCTTGCCGCTGGCGGCCATGCTGTTGGCCATGCTGCGCAAGCAGGGAAAGGATGCGGCGGAACTGAAGGGATGTCTGGGCAGTGATCCCGTCTACGGGTTAGCCCGGGACGGCAAACTGCCTCTTGCGTTGGAGAGGCTCTATGATGAATTGGCGGCCCTGACGCGGTGGGCCGAGAGTACGGCCCCCGCCCTGAAGACCATTCCGGTCTGGGAGGCTCCCTGGCACGATGGCGGCGCCGATTGCGCCCTCGGCCTGGGCCTGTCCCTGGCTGGAGCAGTCGAGCATCTGCGCCAGCTCGAAGCCCGCGGCGTCGACGTGGATACCGCCGCCCGCCGCTTCCAGTTCAACCTGTCCATTGGTTCGGACTTCTTCATGGAGATTGCCAAGGTGCGGGCCCTGCGTCTGCTGTGGTCGAATGTTTGCACCGAGGTGGGTTGCCCCGCCGCCGCGGCGGAGGTGACGGTACACGGCCGTACAAGCCGCCGAACCCTGTCCCGCCTGGATGCCCATGTCAACATGCTGCGGGTAACGACCCAGGCCATGTCCGCCGTACTCGGCGGCGTGGACAGTCTGCACGTCAGTCCGTTCGACGAGATGGACAGCCTGCCGGACGAGTTCAGCCGCCGCATCGCCCGGAACGTCCAACTGGTGCTGGCTCACGAGTGTCACTTCGACCACGTTGTCGATCCGGCGGGCGGTTCCTGGTACGTCGAAAAATTGACCGACGATCTGGCCCGCGCCGCGTGGCAGGTGGTCAATGAAATCGAGACCGCCGGCGGTATCGTCGCCGCCCTCGAGGCCGGTCTGGTCCAGAAGCGCGTGAAGGAGGCGGCCCGGCTAAGGACCGAACGCCTGGCCGTGCGCAAGGATGTGCTGATCGGTACGAACCAGTACGCCAACCTGAACGAGCCGGGACGAGAACGTCGGCAGCCGGATTTCGGAGGTTTGCACACCAGGCGGACCGTGGCGCTGGAGCACCTGCGGACTTCCGCCCTGACCGAGGACCACATGCTGGTCCTGGGAGACCTGGAAAAGATCCTGGACTCGGCACCGGAACACTGGCTCGAACACATGGTCGAGGCGGCCGACCGCGGCGCCACCCTGGGCGAGTTGACGGAAATCCTGCGCCATGATGCGGAACCGATCCGTCAGGTGGAGGCCATTCCGCTCCGCCGTGATGCCGAACCGTTCGAGGAGTTGCGTGCGACTGTTGACTCTTTGCGGGAAGCCGACCCGGCTTGCGGTCGGGTGTTCACCGTGTGTCTGGGAGACTTCGCGCGCTACATGCCGCGGCTGGAGTTCACCCGCCGTTTCTTCCAGGTGGGTGGATTCGAGATGGCCGGCGACGAATACTTTACCGACGCTGCCACCGCTGCAGCAGCCGTGGCCGGAGGTGGCGCCGCCACCGCGGTTCTGGTGGGACTGGATGAAACCTATGCAGAACTCGCGGTCGAAGTCGTCAGGAAGTTGCTCAGTGCAGCGCCGGAACTGACGATCATGGTGGCCGGCCAGCCCGCCGCGGTCCTGGAGGCATTGAAGTCCGGTGGAGTCGTCGAATTCATTCATGTGCGCAGCGATGTGCTGGCAGTCCTGGGCCGACTGGCCAAGACCAAGGGGGTGCAGTCATGAGCCAGCTGCCAGATTTCAGCAAGCTGCCTTTCACTCGCGGTGGCACGGGGGCGGCGAAACCGGAAAGAGGTCGCGCCTCGGCAGAGGACCGTATCTGGATGACCAACGAGCGCATTCCGGTGGGGTCCGTTTTCTCGAGCAACGACGCTGCGGATCTGGAGCACTTGAACTTCGTGGCCGGTCTGCCGCCGTTCCTGCGCGGGCCCTATGCCACGATGTATGTGACCCGCCCCTGGACGGTTCGACAGTACGCGGGGTTTTCCACCGCCGAAGAGAGCAATGCTTTCTATCGCCGCAATCTGGCTGCAGGCCAGAAGGGCCTGTCGGTGGCCTTCGATCTGGCGACCCATCGCGGATACGACAGCGATCATCCCCGGGTGGCCGGCGACGTGGGCAAGGCCGGAGTCGCCATCGATTCGGTACTGGATATGAAGGTGCTGTTCGACGAGATCCCCCTGGACCGGATGTCCGTGTCCATGACCATGAACGGGGCCGTGCTGCCGGTGATGGCCTTTTATATCGTGGCGGCCCTGGAGCAGGGGGCCAGTCTCGAGCAGCTGGCCGGCACCATCCAGAACGATATCCTGAAGGAGTACATGGTTCGTAACACGTACATCTATCCGCCCGAATTCAGCATGCGAATCATCGCGGACATTTTCTCGTACACCGCCGAGCACATGCCCAAGTTCAACAGCATATCCATCAGTGGCTACCATATGCAGGAGGCCGGAGCGACGGCCGACCTTGAGCTCGCCTACACCCTGGCCGATGGTCTGGAGTACGTCCGAACCGGCCTTGAGGCCGGGCTGGCCATTGACGCTTTCGCGCCACGGCTGTCGTTCTTCTGGGCCGAGGGCACCAACTACTTCATGGAGATGGCCAAGCTGCGGGCCGGTCGCTTGCTGTGGTCGAAACTCATCAACCAGTTCCAACCGCAGAACGCCAAGTCCATGGCCTTGCGGACCCACTCTCAAACCAGTGGTTGGTCCCTGTCGGAACAGGACCCGTTCAACAACGTGGCGCGTACCTGCATCGAGGGCATGGCCGCCGCTCTGGGCCACACCCAGTCGTTGCACACCAATGCGCTGGACGAGGCCATCGCCCTACCCACGGACTTTTCGGCCCGCATTGCGCGCAACACCCAACTCTTCCTGCAGGACGAAACGGGTATCTGCCGCACGGTCGACCCCTGGGGCGGTTCCTGGTATCTTGAGACCCTGACCGAACGCATCATGCGCAAGGCCTGGGCCCACATCCAGGAAGTGGAGGGCCACGGCGGCATGGCCGCCGCCATCAACAGCGGTCTGCCCAAGATGCGGATTGAGGAAGCCAGCGCCCGGCGCCAGGCCCACATTGATTCGGGGCAGGAGATCCTGGTCGGTGTCAACCGCTACCGGCTGGACAAGGAGGATCCCATCGAGATCCTCGAAGTGGACAACACCGAGGTCCGCCGGCAGCAGGTGGCGGGACTGGAGAAGTTGCGCGCCGAGCGGAACAACGAAGCGGTGGGCGAGGCCCTGGCGGCCCTGACTCGCTGCGCCGAGACCGGCGAGGGAAACCTGCTGGTCCTGTCGGTGGAAGCGGCGCGCCTGCGGGCGACCCTGGGTGAGATTTCCGATGCCATGGAGCGGATCTGCGGTCGGCATCAGGCCGAAATCAAGACCATCAGCGGCGTGTACTCCGCGGAGTTCGGCCAGGACGGGGGGATCAACGACGTGCACGAGATGATCCAGCGCTTCGAGAAACGGGAGGGACGCCGGCCCCGGATCCTGGTGGCCAAGATGGGCCAGGACGGGCACGACCGTGGAGCCAAGGTGGTCGCCACGGCTTTTGCCGATCTGGGCTTCGACGTGGATGTTGGTCCTCTGTTCCAGACGCCGGAAGAGACGGCCCGCCAGGCCGTGGAAAACGACGTGCACATCGTCGGTATGAGCAGTTTGGCCGCCGGTCACAAGACCCTGCTGCCCCAGCTGGTGGGGGAACTGAAAAAGCTGGGTCGCGAGGACATCATGGTCATCTGTGGTGGGGTGATCCCAGCCCAGGATTACGAGTACCTCAAGGAGAATGGCGCGTCGGCCATCTTCGGCCCCGGCACCGTGATCCCGGTGGCGGCAGAGAACATGCTCGAGGAACTGAACCGCAGGCTGGGGTATCTCGACTGAGGGATCCTTGCCTCTCGTAGCGAAAAGGGCGGGGCGTCCCGGTTGGGACGCCCCGTTTGGTGTTCAGAGTCCGGGGTTTGCCTCACGTCCCTCGAATCTGTCGGTTTCCATGGGGCTGTCGCGGTGATACCTTGACGGGGTGCGCCAAACCGTTGCTTGTATACTCGCGCTGCACGATGGCGAATCCTCCGGCGGAGAGATCATGAAAGACGATCAACCCAAGCAGAATCCCAGCGCCCTGCATGTGCGCAAGGGTGTCGACGGCGGTCACGACGGACTGCCGGGCACCCGCTCCCGCGGTGTCGATGCCGACGGCGCCAGCGGATCGAGCAGTCCCCGCCGACGTCAGCTGTCGGTCCAGGAGTACGTCGACGGTGTCCGCTCCGGTGATCGTGTACTGCTGGCCCGGGCCATCACCCTGATCGAGTCGGGTTCTGCGGAGCACCGCGACCTGGCTAGCGAAGTCCTGACCGCATTGCTGCCCCACCGCCGGCCATCGGTTCGCGTGGGAATCACCGGCGTGCCGGGAGCCGGCAAGAGCACGCTCATCGAATCGCTGGGCGGAGCCCTCACTGCCGATGGCCACAAGGTTGCGGTCACGGCCGTTGATCCCAGCAGCAGCGTTACCGGCGGCAGCATCCTCGGCGACAAGACCCGTATGGAGAAGCTGGCTGCGGACCCCAACGCCTTTATCCGGCCCTCGCCTTCGGGAGGCACCCTGGGTGGCGTGGCCCGGAAGACCCGTGAGACGGTCCTGCTCTTCGAGGCCGCCGGTTACGACGTCATTCTGGTCGAGACCGTGGGAGTGGGACAGAGTGAGGTGCTGGTCCGTAGCATGGTGGACTTCTTCCTGTTGGTACTGATCGCCGGCGCCGGCGACGACCTGCAGGGGATCAAGAAAGGTGTGGTCGAGATCGCCGACGCCATCCTGATCAACAAGGCCGACGGAGCCGGTACCCAGGCCGCCCGGCGGGCTCGAGCCGAGTTCGAGCACGTGCTGCACTACCTGCGTCCTGCCACCGAAGGCTGGCGGACCCGCGCCTTCAACACTTCGGCCCGCACGGGCGAGGGTGTGGAAGAATTCTGGCAAGTGGTGCAGAAGTATGTGGCTGTGACCCGCAAATCCGGAATCTTCGCGGCTCGGCGCGCCGAGCAGGAACGCCAGTGGGTACGTTCGCTGGTGCAGGAGGGCCTCGACGAGCTGTTCCGGAACCATCCGGCGATTCGCGACACCTTGCCCGCCCTGGAAGAGCAGGTCGCCCGCGGTGAATTGCCGGCCACGGCGGCTGCCGCCCGCTTGTTGGCCGCATTCCGCGAGGGTTTGAAGGACTGATTCCTCGCCCTGTACAACACCCACCAGGAATGAAAAAGGGACCGGTTGTAAGCCGGTCCCTTCTTCCGGTTTGGCCGCACGACGGGGGAACGAACTTCGCGGCCACCCCTTAGCGATAGATGCTCTTGAGGCCTCCCCAGCTGGTGCCTTGATTGGCCACCGAGGCGTCCACCAGCAGCAGGTAATCTTCTGATTCGCCGTCCTCGAAGAATCCGGAACCGTCCCAGTCCGGAGTACCGACGGGGGTTTCGCTGATAGTGAAACGGGACCAGACGTGCCCGGCATCCCCGCCGATGAGGAACGGCGGCGGCGCCAGCGCCGACAGCGGACCCACGTAGCCGCCGGGGATGGGAAAGTCGATCAGCACGTGTTCGGGAGCGGCACAGAGGCTCTGGGCCGACGGCGCCCAGCGGCCGTCCCGATTCCAGTCCATGAGCACGTTGACGAAGGCCGGGCCGTTGAACTGGTTGGCCACCCAGATGTCCACGCTGGGCCCCCACATGGCCATGGTGCAGACGATTCCCAGGGGTCCGGCTTGGCCGGCGCAAGGTACGACTGTGGCACCGACGATGGTGTAGGCGCCCGGATTCAACAGCCCGGCATCTCCATCCTGGAAGCATTCGTCCAGATCGTAGGGACCATAGATGGGGCAGGAGCCGGCGTTGCCGTCGGGTTCGAAGTCCTTCAGGGGACCGAAGAACTGGTAGGGCGCCGGGCCGTGATAGACCCACGCGGCCGGTCCCACGTTGATGCAGGTGGGGAAAGCGCCGATGACTCCGGCGGCGGGGTAGGCGAGAGCGCCCTCCGGGGCATCGCCGTACTCACCGATGTCTTCCTGCTGGGCCAGGACGGGCGCAGCACAGATCAGGATCAGGAACAGAGTGGTGATGATCGTCAGTTGCATGGCCTTCATTGCTTTCCTCCCGAGTTGCTGCTGCCGTCGGCGCCTGTTGTGATTTCCGGCGCCGGTCGCCAATCCCCCGATCGACCCGGCGTCGCAGCGTGGTATCTGACCCTGTTGTTTGGTGCGGGCGCGAAGTCTTACAGTTTTATTTCGTTTTTCTGAAGGAGAAGCCGGGACCCAAGACAACCCCGGTCACCGTTGTGGTGACCGGGGTCGGAGAGCCGAAGGCAGGAGTTGGCGGACCAGTTTACCTAATCTCTAGCGGTACAGACTCTTGATGGCACCCCAGGTCTGGCTTTCGCCGGCGACCGTGGGTACACCACACACTATATCGCCGAAGACGATGACCTTGCCGCCGCCGGACTTGTCTCGATCGTACAGGTCCTGCCAGCCGTTGCCGCGGTTGATGTACTCGGTGCAGGGCATGGGCTGGTCATCGACCGCCAGCAGGGCCTCGGCGCCGCCGATGTAGCGCATTGACAGGAAGTAGTGGCCTTCGAAGGGGTAGAAGTCGACGATGGGCACCTGAACCGACACCGGAAAGAAACCGGGCTCCTGGACGATCACTGTTGTGGGTTGGGATTCCTGCAACGTTTCGCCGGGCAGCCAGCAGTCATTGGAAGGGTCGTAGACGCCCCCCAGCAGACCGCCTTGGACAACCAGGTCAGCCGGAATCTGGTTCTCGGTGAAGTACAGCAGCATGCTCACCGTCTGCAGGGCGAATCCACCTTCGTCGCAGGCGCACTGGTCCGGCGGGTAAACGTGGTAGGCGTAGGCTTCTTCCCCCTGGAAGATCTCGGGGACCGGTTCACCCACCGGTGGATTCAGGTTACCAATCTGACAGGATTCCTGGGCCAGGGCGGAAAGGGATCCACCTGTCAGCAGCAGGACCAGCGCACTCAGCGCAATAAACCGCATTTTCTTCATGGCAATGCCTTTCAGGTGCCGGGGCGAAACGAGAGGGCGGCGATGGGCCGCGGAACCTCTCTAGAGCATATCTCAACTACGCAGAAAACTCAATGGCAGGTCAAAAACCGAGATAGCTACGAGTCCAGCAAACTGCGGATCCGGGCCATCAACTCGATGCTGCGGGATCCGTAGACCGGGCTATCTGACAGGGTCTCAAGGCCGGTGAGAGCCTCCCGAGGACGGTCCAGCAGCAGCAGGGCCTGAGCCTCGGCCCAGGTGGCGCGCTCGGCGACGGGTCTCAGAGCCGAGCCCCTTGCCTCGCTCAGGGGAACCAGGGATTCGGCGACGTCGCCCGCCAGCAGATGACTGATACCCCGGTAGAGCTGGGCCTGGTCGCTGAAACCGGGTGGAAACTCGCGACCGGTTTCCCGGGCGTCGGTCATGAGAGTCGTTACCACATCCAACTTCTTCGCGGCCGTCGTAAAATCTTGATCCCGATACGCCTGCATGCCGGTGCTGAATGCTTCCTTCAGTTCATCTCCCGAACCGCCTCGCACGTCGATCTGAACCCAGGGCAGCGTTTCGACGGCGGCCAGCTCGGCAAAACGGGAAGCCGGCTCCTCACTCGGCCACAGGATGGCCAGCGCCAGAACCGCGACAACTGTCACCGGTGCCAGCACCCTCCAGGATGGCCGTGTACCCAGCGCGGCGAAGAGGCGTTGCCACCAGGGGCTCCCCGACTCGGCAGAGGTCGCTCGAGTTGCGACCTGTGCGTAGAGGCCGGGATCCGCCGTCATCTCCAGAACCGCCGGGGCCAGGGCGTACATCTCCGCCATGCACTCGGGACACCCGGTCAGATGATCCTCGAATCGACACCGGTCGGCAGCCTCCAGTGCTCCCAGCTCGTAGGCTGCCAGAAGGTCACAAGCAGAAGTCGGACGAGGTTGAGATGGGTCAGCCATGCTCGACTCCTTGTCGCGTATCGTCCTCCAGATCACCCAGAATTCCCCGTAGGTGTGCTCGGCAACGATGCAACGCCGTGTAAAAGCCGCCGCGAGAGAGTTCGGGTTGGGTGCGCTGGATCTCCACCAGGGCCCGGGTGGAAACCTCGTTGGGTGAGCCGCCGCGGGCCAGGCTGGTGAGCAGGCTGCCGAAGATGCGGCCGCAGCGAGGGAATCGCTTGCCCAGAGCGGCGATGGCATCCAGGAGGCGATCGCGGGTTTCGCAGGCTACGGTATCGCTCAGTGCGTCGCCAGTCTGGACAGCAGTGGCCGGGAGTTCATCCACGAAGCTCAATCGGTCCCGTTCGCGGTCCCGGGCCTGGTAGTAGTTGCCGATCACGTTCCTGAGCACTGTCAACCCCCAGACCAGAATTCCCTGTCCCTGTTTGCGTTCGCCGTAGCGGTCGAATACGATCCCCAGGGTGTCTTGGACCAGGTCTTCTGCGTGGTCCTGTTGTACCCTCTGTTTGGCAATAGTGAGGAATCTTACACGCAGAGCCTCGAAGAGGGCAGATTCGGCCTGGCGATCCCCGGCGAGGGATCGTTCACTGAGGGTGTCCAGCGAAGTGGCAGTAGCGGTCAACGGTTCCTCTCCGTGGGTCGGGGGCCTGCGTGCCCGGTCATTGGGGGATTTCGATCATGATCCAGAAATTGAGACTTGGCAAGATCCCAGTGATGGTGATGTTGGTGGGCCTTGGGACCTTGGCCGGCGGTCCATCCGGCGCCGTGGCCGACGATCGGTCTGTCCACGAAGACCCCTGGCGACTGCTGGCCCGGGGACAATTCGCCGGCGTGGAGGAAGCGACTCGCGATCGAACCGACGCGCTGGCGGTGTGGTGCCGGTCGGCTGCCGAGGTGGAGTCGGGCGGGATGGTGCAGTCGGCAGGCGGCGCGGGCTCGGGGGGCGAGATTGCATCTGCCGCCGCCTTGTTTGTCGATGGTTCCTTTGGCGAGGTTGCCGAGAGCTTGACGGAACTCTTGACTCCGGATGATGAAGGGTTACCCCCAGAATCCCGTCTGCACTTGCAGCTGATGTTGGGAGCCTGCCAGGTGGAACTGGGCTTGATAGAGGATGCGGAGGCGAATCTCACAGCGGCGCTGGCTCAAGCGCGCCTGGTCCGGTTGCCGGTGTCCGAATGCTTCGCTCTGTTGACCCGCGGTCGGGCCCGGGTCCGCTTGCGCCAGACCGAGCCGCCCCGGGAGGACTTGACCGCGGCGCTGACCTTGTCCCGGCAAGAAGAATTACCCCGCTGGTCCGGTACTGCGGCCATCGCTCTTTCGGTGATCAGCCGATTGCAGATGGACCTGGACACTGCACTGCACTGGCGACAGGAGGCTCTGGCCTACTATCAGGCTGCCGATGATACCTGGGGCCAGGCGCGGTCCCTGCACTACATCGCCACCATCGGCATCATGCGCGGGCAGTTGACCCGGGCCATGGCCCAGCTGCAGCAGGCCCTGGTGCTGGCCCGCGATGCAGATGACGATGGCGTCCTGGGCGGAGTCCTGGGAGAGATGGCCAGCATCAACTACCTGTTGGGTGACTTCGAACAAGCCCTGATCCAGTACCGGGAGGCCGTGCGCCTGGCGCCCAATCCCTGGCGTCGGGGAATGATGCTCATAAACATCGGATCGATCCTCGAGTATCAGGGACATTACGCCGAAGCGCTGCCGGTGCTGGAGGAGGCTCTCGAGCTGATGCGCCAGGTGGGCGATCACCGTACCGAAGCGGTGGCCCTGCAGTCGTTGGGGGAGACGCTGTGTGAGATACGGCGTTTCGATGAGGGCCTGGCCATTCTGGACGAGGCCGTTGCAGTGGCCCGCGAGTACGAGATCCCCCTGAGCGAAGCCTACGCCCTGAAGGCTAAAGGACACGGGCTGCTGGACAAGGGTGACCTGGAGGGAGCCGCTATCGCCCTGGCCGAGGCCACGGCGATCTCCCGCCGCATCGACTACTTCGACATTCTCGAATGGTCGTTGCTGGGACAGGCCCAGGTGGCGCGCCGGGAGGGGCGACCTGCCGACGCCATGGCACACCTGGAGGAGGCCCTGGCCGAAGTGGCGGCGGTGCGCCGGCGCAGTGGAGGGGCGTCGTCGGTCACTAGTGGTATTGTGGGCCAGGCCGCCGGGATTTACGCCGAACTGATCGATCTGCTCTACGAATTGCATCGGCAAGAACCCGACCGGGGACTGGACCGCCGGGCCTTCGCTGTGGCCCAGGAGGCCAAGGCCCGGGCCCTGCTCGATCTACTGACCGAGGCCGAGTTCGACCTGCGCTTCAGCGCTGTCGGCGGCTATCGACAGCAAGAGGCCGAGATACTTGAACGCATTATCGCCACCGAGAAGGGCCTGGAAGAGGCCCAAACCGCCGCAGCAGACTCGGTGGGCCGGTTGCGGGCTGAACTGGCTGCCGCCGAGGATGAACTCGCCCTGCTGGAAGCGGATCTGCGGACCCGCGATCCCCGCTATGCTGAAGTCCTGTATCCCGAACCGCTGTCTCTACGGGCGCTGACCGAGGAGGTCTTGCGCCCAGGCGAAGTGTTCCTGGAGTTCTCCCTGGGCGACAGCGCATCGTATTTGTGGGCCGTCGACGCGCTGGGAGTCGAGTTTGTGGCCTTGCCCCCTCGCGCCGTGATCGAACAACAGGTGCGCGAGCTGCTGCCGTTGTTGCAGGACTACAATCTGACCGGCGGCGAGCCCGCCTGGTTGAGCCCGCCGGCCTACAGACTCTACACCACCTTGCTGGGCAAGGTGTCGGCGAAGGTCGCCCACGCTGAGCGGATGGTGGTGTCGCCGGACGGAATACTCCACTATCTGCCCTTCGGTGCCTTGATCACCGACGATGCGACTGCGACGAGCCTGGGGGATCTGTCCTGGCTCGTACGTAGGACCGTCATCAGCACCACACCCTCGGCCAGCGTGCTGGCGGCAGTACGCAGGCGTGAAGATCCGGCAGACGACCAGCGGCGATCGTGGCTCCTGGTGGGTGATCCGGTGCTGGTCTCCGACTCGGAGGCCGGAGTGCTGGCCCGGGCGGCTGGGGCTGCCGGTCTGCCGCCGTTGCCCTATGCGAGCCGGGAACTGGAGGCCCTGTATATGCGGGCTCCAGATGGGAGTGCGGTGCTGCTCCGCGGATCGGCAGCCACTTTGACGGGGCTGGACGCCGCGGTCGCGGGTCAGAGTTTCTCGGTGATCCATCTCGCCACCCACGGTCTTTTCAACGAGGCTCGACCCCGGTACTCGGGTCTGGTCCTGAGTCCGGATCCGGACACCGGTGACGACGGCTTTCTGAGCGTTTCGGAGGTATTTGGTCTCGATCTGGTTTGTGACCAGGTGGTGCTCTCGGCCTGCGGCTCGGCCCTGGGCCAGCAGGTCACCGGCGAGGGTCTCGTGGGCTTGACCCGCAGCTTCCTGTTCGCCGGCGCCCGCAACATCGTGGCCACCCTGTGGGATGTCTCCGGTGAGGCCACAGCCGCTCTGATGACCAGCTACTACGATCAATTGGCTGCGGGAAACGTCGATCGAGCCACTGCTCTGACCGACGCTCAGCGCATCGCGTTGACCGGCGGGACGAGTCCGGCACCCGCAGGCGTGGATTGGTCTCATCCGGCGTTCTGGGCAGCTTTCGTCCTCGGCGGAGACGGACGCTGAGAGCAAACATCCACTGGCCACCGCCAGTTGGTCATACTACATTCTGCCCTTGTCACTGAGACCCGAATCGAGCAGCAAGGAAATATGCAATGAATGAAGCGACCCAGGCCCCGGTAGTCCTCTTCGACACGCTCAGCGGCGGCAAGACGGAGCTGAAGACCCTCGAGCAAGGTCGTTGCGGCATCTACTGTTGTGGTCCGACAGTCTATGGCCTGACCCACCTGGGCAACGCGCGGGCGGCGGTGGTGCCGGATGTCATGGTGCGTTTTCTGCGCCACCAGGGCTACGATGTCAAGTACGTCCGCAATGTGACGGACATCGACGACAAGATCATCGTACGCAGCCAGGAAGAGGGCGTCGACGCTTCGGAGCTGGCTCGGCGGTACACTGAGGAGTACCACCGTGACCTGGACGACCTGAATACTCTTGCGCCCGATGTCGAGCCCCGGGTCAGTGACCACATGCCTCAGATCGTCGAGCTTGTACAGACGTTGATCGACAAGGATCTGGCCTATGCAGCCGAAGGTGACGTCTACTATCGGGTACGCAGCTTCCCGGGCTACGGCAAGCTGAGCAAACGCTCGCTGGACGAAATGCTCGAGAGTGCCGGCAGCCGTGTTGAAGTCAACGATCTCAAGGAAACGCCCC
>Ga0209692_10002917_pt1 | contig 17399 bp, 9 predicted proteins | sample tdDd472_FD_187129 | JGI IMG/M metagenome (GOLD analysis project Ga0209692, IMG submission 187129) | Marine sediment microbial communities from the Atlantic coast under amendment with organic carbon and nitrate - tdDd47.2 (SPAdes)... | ecosystem: Environmental > Aquatic > Marine > Coastal >...
ACATCAAGTTCCAAAACGTCTGTATACTCTGCATTTTTAGCATCGCTTCTCAAGAGCTTTTGCGCCTTGCAATATTCTCTGGTCAATTCAATTTGACTTTCACTGCGACCAGTCAGCCTCATATAGCGCAAAGTTTCCTCATCAACCGGGAAAAATCCCATGGTCGCACCGTACTCAGGTGCCATATTTGCAATCGTTGCCCGATCAGGTAAGGTCAGGTTGTCCAGACCATCGCCAAAGAACTCAACGATTTTTTCAACCACACCATATTCACGCAGCATCTGTGTGACTTTCAGCACCAGATCGGTAGCAGTTACACCTTTTTCCAATTTGCCGGAAAGATTCACCCCAATAACCTCAGGGGCTTTCATATATATCGGCTGTCCCAGCATAACAGCTTCTGCCTCAATGCCACCAACACCCCACCCAAGAACGCCCAACCCGTTTATCATGGTAGTATGGGAGTCAGTTCCCACCAAGCTGTCAGGATATAAAACATTGATATTATCATCGCTATTTTGCTGAACAACATTCGCCAGATGTTCAAGGTTTACCTGATGCACAATACCGCTGCCGGGAGGAACAACACTGAAGTTCTCGAAAGCATTTTGTCCCCAGCGTAAAAACTGATACCGCTCCATGTTTCGGGAGTATTCCATATCTGTGTTAATCTTCACAGCATCGGGTCGATTAAAAGCATCAACCTGAACACTATGATCAATAACAAGATCTACAGGTATCTGCGGGTTTATTTTCTTGGGGTCACCACCAAGCATTTTCATGGCATCTCTCAAGGCAGCCAGATCCACCACAGCCGGAACCCCGGTAAAGTCCTGTAGTATTACGCGCGCTGGTTTAAATGGTATCTCGAATGTACCTGCCGTATCAGCTTTATAGTTAACCAGCTTTAAAATGTCTTCTTTGGTAACAATGTATCCGTCTTCGTTTCTTAAAAGTGATTCCAGTAAAATCTTGATACTTACAGGCAATTTCTCAATCTTGTTTTTTGCTTCCTTGTCCAGTTTACCAATATCATATATGCCGTAAGTAGCTGAAGCCGTTTGCATCTCTTGATATGTATTAAAAGAATCCTTACTTTTCATATTTTCTCCTTAGCTGCCTAGAACATAAACGGCAGGCGTTTACTTGATTCCCCCATGAGAACCGCCATAAAATGCAGTATCTCATTAAACTGATTTAGAGGTGTATTGTAACCGGATTTTTAACTTTGTCAAAAGCTAATGACTTCAATCGAATTCAAGCTGGTATTAATAGATTGTTCAGAATTTCTCTATAGCATTGATGACGGCTCTAATTGCATGATCGGGAGTGGAAGCACCTGCGGTTACACCTACTTCTGCAATACCATCGAACCATTCTGCTTTCAACTCAACAGCATCCAAAACTCTTTCAGCTTTGGTGTAATTACTGGCCAATTCAAGTAAATGTCCTGTGTTCGCACTTTTAGGGTCGCCAACCACAATAATCAGTGGAAGCTTTTTGGCAAGTTCAATTACACAAGATTGTCTTTTGCGTGTCGGGGCACAAATAGTATTTCTGATATGTGCATCCGGGCGCAATTTTAAAAGTGACTTTTCTAATTCAACAAAGCCTTCCACAAACATGGTAGACTGAGAAAAAAGAGAAACACTCTTTGCATTTTTTATTTTTTTCACAAGCTCTTGTTTTGCAATTTCTTCAACACCAGAGATAACCACTACGTGCTCACGTCCATCTTTAATGCCAATGGCTTCAGGATGTTTTGCATGACCAAACAGCAGCACCAAAGCGCCATCACTAAAAGAAGCATCAACCTGCTGTTTGATGGCTTTAACCATCGGGCAGGTAGCATCCACCATTTTGGGAGCCAATTTGGCAACATGCTCTTTTACTTTGCTGGTTACACCGTGCGCCCTGATAAGAACGGTTCCCGAAAGTTCATCGTCCAAAGTAATGGAGCTTATTTTTTTAGCTTTCAGATCATTCATTACATCCTGATTATGAACCAGATCGCCAAGCGTTGAAACAGCTTCACCTTTATTAGCCTCTGCTTCTGCCAAGGCAATTGCGTTTTTCACCCCAAAACAAAAACCGGCTTCCTCTGCAAGATGCACCTTGATTTTACTCATAACCTGCCCTGCACATTTATAAAAGGCCATGCTCCGGTGAACATGGCCTAAATAATTTCAATAAGATTGCAACAAAATCGACTATTTCGCCACGATATTAACCAGTTTATTTGGAACAACAATAACCTTACGAACTTCACCGGTAATATGCTTTTGTACTTTTACGTCAGCCAAAGCAATCTTTTCGATTTCTGTTCTGTCAGTACCAATAGCAACAGTCATCTGGCTACGTAGTTTACCGTTAACCTGCACCACGATAGTAACAGTATTTTCAACCGTTTTGGACTCGTCATACACTGGCCAGCCAGCATTGTAAACGCTTTCGTTTTCACCATTATGACCAAGCTGGTTCCATAGTTCTTCGGCAACGAAAGGTGCAAACGGAGCAACCAGTTTTACCAGAGTTTCAAGTATTTCCTGGTCTCTGGCATCATCTGCCTTAAGATCGTTAATCAGGCTCATAAGCTGTGCGATAGCTGTATTGTAAGACAGAGTCTCAATATCTTCGCCAACTTTCTTGATGGCCTTATGCAGTGACTTCTCGGCTTTTGGAGTTTTCACACCGTTTGCGCCACTTGCAACAAATTCAAAAACTCTGTCGACAAAACGACTGCAACCAACAATACCCTGGTCGTTATAGTCACCACCAAGAGTAAACGGGCCGATAAACATCAGATAGAGGCGGAAAGTATCAGCACCATAGCGGGCAATAATATCGTCAGGGTTGACAACATTACCTTTGCTTTTACTCATTTTACCGCCATCTTTGGTGATAATTCCATGGGCGCGGAACTTCTTAACCGGCTCTTCAAAGTCAATAAATCCGAGATCATGCAGAACCATAGTGATAAAGCGGATATAAAGCAGGTGACCGAAAGCGTGTTCTTTACCACCAATATACATTTCGACCGGGAACCATTTTTGGGTGATCTCAGGATCGATAAAGGCTTCTTCGTGGTTTGCAGAAGCATAGCGCAAATAGTACCAGGCCGAATCGAGGAAGTTGTCGGAAACATCTGTATCGCGTTTGGCTGCACCACCACATTTTGGACAGGTCGTGTTAACCCATTCTTCGTTACGAGCCAAGGGGCTTCTGCCGGAGCCGTCAGGAATATAGTCGTCAGATTCGGGCAGCATAACAGGAAGCTGATCTTCAGGAACCGGAACCACTCCGCATTTATCACAATGGATCATCGGAATTGGCGGGCCCCAATAACGCTGACGTGAAACACACCAGTCACGCAGGCGATAGTTGATAGATTTCTCGCCCTTGTTCATACCTGCCAGCCAGTCAATAACTTTCTCAATACCTTCACCTTCAGGGGTGCCGTTAAATTGATCGGAATTTATCATGCTTCCGGGGCCACTGTAGGCTTCTTCCAAATTACCCTGCTCTTTTCCCTCTGGAGCAATGACTTCGATAATTGGAATATCGTAGGCTTTAGCAAACTCGAAATCGCGCTGATCGTGCGCAGGAACAGCCATAATTGCGCCAGTTCCGTAATCCATCATAACATAATCGGCAACATAGATCGGTATCTGTTTACCGTTGACCGGGTTGATGGCATAGCCACCGGTGAAAACGCCTGTTTTCTCTTTAACCAGTTCGCTACGCTCAAAGCGTGATTTTTTGCTGGTTTTCTTCTGGTAAGCCTTGACGGCTTCTTTCTGCTCTTCGGTAGTAACAGTATCCACCAGCGGATGTTCGGGAGCAAATACCATATAAGTCACACCCCAGAGAGTATCAGGTCTGGTGGTGAAAATCTCGAAGGCGGTTTCGTCTTCGGTGGTAAAGGTAACAGTAGCACCGATGCTTTTGCCTATTTTGTTTTTCTGAACTCTGGTAACCACCTCAGACCAATCCATGGTTTCAAGGTTGTTCAACAAACGTTCGGCATACTTTGTAATGGTAAAGAACCACTGAGAAAGATCACGCTGTTCAACCAGCACATCACCATGACGCTCGCAATAGCCGTCCTCAACCTGAGAATCGGCCAGCACGGTCTTACATTCCGGACACCAGTTAACCGGCCCGGTTCTGCGTTCTGCCAGACCGTTTTTGTAAAGCTGCAAAAAGATCCACTGTGTCCATTTGTAATATTCAGGCTTGGTAGTATCAACGGTTCGAGACCAATCGAACATGTTGCCAAGCTTTTTAAGCTGATTTTCGCGGAAATTTTCTACGTTTTCGGCAGTCAGTTTTGCCGGATGTTTTCCACATTTCAGAGCAAAGTTTTCGGAATGAATGCCAAAGGCATCAAAACCCATCGGTTCGAAAACAGTATGTCCCTGCAATTTTTTATAGCGACCAAATATGTCGGAGCCAATAAATGCAAAGCAGTTACCAACGTGTAGACCTTCGGCTGAAGGATAAGGGAACATCATCAAGTTATAAAAAGGATTGGGAGCGTTTTCCATATCAATCTCATAATCGCCCCTGGTATCCATAATTTTACGCCATTTTTGTTCAACTTCCGCTGGATCATACAATTTCGACATTTTCTTCCTCTTGCAAGATACGATACAAATACGTCAACAATTTAAGTGATGGAGAATACTAGAACTTTTTTAATTGGGCAAGTATAAAATCTGCTTTGTGAAAGATTTTTGGTGTATCAATGTCACCAGATTTATCTGATTTTACTTTTTGTTTGTTTCAAGATCATTGCTTCGCTTACTGTTGAACAAATGAAAAACAAAACAGCCGGATAAAACAGCCAGCAAGATACAGCTTTTTGCCATGTCATCATATATAGGTAAACCGAACGATAAGAAGGCAGAAACACATAGCAATCCAGCAAAATACAGATACATCTTTCGGTAATTCCTGCTGATGACAAAAGCAAAGAATACAAACTGTAGATAAACTGAATAGCTAACCAATGTGGGCAACTCTATTCCTTCTAAACTGGTGAATTTTGCAAATGATCCAAAAAAGACATCTGTCATGCTGGCAAAACCATTATCCGGCAACAATAATTGAAAAACTGGCAAAGAAAACATGATAATAAATAGATATACCAGCCAGCCTTTATAAGAAGTTACCGTTTCCTTCAAATCCTCTGCTTCGATCAAAACGTATATTGGCATAAACAATAGCAGAATATAGTAGGCGGGCTCTATCCATATTAACAAAGTTGCAGCGGGCGCAGCAAAAATCACCAGCCACTTTCTATTGCTGTCATGTACAAAAAATGATAGAGAAATGAACAAAATTGCCAGAGACAAATCCGCGATCAATGCAACAACCGTTAACTGTTTGGCTGATAAAAAAGCACAAAACGTACTAATAACTAAATATAAGAATAAGGCGATAACAGCTATCCTTCTATTCCAGAACAAAGTATATGCCACATACATTACCAAAGCTGATGAAAGTGCGAATATCAGTGCGGTAATACTTGCATAGGTCATTTCAGGCGAAAGTAAATTTGCCGCCACTAATTTTTCAACAATGAAAGCCAAGGCATTAAATCCGGGACTATTGTCGGTGGACTGTATTGCAGCAATAGCATCGACATTATATGGCTTAATAGCAACGAAAGCATAAAAAATGGCAGAAATTGGAATGGCATATCGCATCCATTTGCGCAGATAATTTACATCGTCAACTTCCAGTTCATCATGCATCTTGTTGACTCTTGGAATGCAGAAAACAAGACAGGCAATAAACAATACAAGCACCAGGATATTTTCACCAAAAAAGTTTTGCAACTGCTGCCCGCTACCTAGTATTTTGCGAATACCTTTTTTCTTCAGCATCTTGAACCGCTGATGCTCAAGCTCTCGCTGTTGTCTTATTCGCTCCTTTTCTTCTGCAACTCTCAATTTCTCTGCTTCAATTGCCGCTTTATATTCCGGCAAAAGCGTCTTCTCACCTTCTACTGTTCTTATCCATTCCACCAGTTTTGGAAGTAAAACTTCCGCCTCCGGCGAAGTATGAGAATCCTGTTTCGACGAGATATAAAAAACATTATAAAGGCGAGTCTTGGCGTAGGATTGTTCCTGCTCGTTTTTCAGATGCAGAGCAATGGTCAGTTTTTCAGAGCTTGTTTTGTGTTGTAATTGCAGAGTAAATTCAGCAATATTTTCATTAAAACCGTCAAGTTTCCACTCATTAAACGGGGTAGAATCGGCGGGCCAGCTTTTTACAAGTGTATCCAACTCTTCAGATGCAAAGGCAGCTTTACAACAAAAGATGCTCAAAATAACAAGTATAAACAACGACTTTCTGGATAATGAGATCATACTTTACCGTTACCAATACCCTTGATGAAGAATGCTCCCAGATTAAATCGTTGAATGAAACTTGTCTAGCTGATTTTCATTAATTTACTAACTCTTGAAACTTTAAAGCTACTTTTTCAGTGGAATCTTGATGGTATGCTTTTCCGTAAAGAACTGGCAGCTAAAAATTTCTCCGCCTTTCATATTGCAGACACCAAATTTGAATTTTGTTTCGATGGTACCAGCTTTTGAGGCATCGGTGATTTTGTATTTCAAAACCATCTCAATGGTATCAGCGGTTAGAGTCTTGGCATCTTTACCGCGCAATTTGTTTTTTTCAAGTGTCACACCCGCAGAAGGAGTAGCCATAAGCTTGTTGGGATATTCCTTATTAACCTTTGCAGTCTTCGGAGTTGTAACCTTTACAATTATTTCGCCATTGTCGGTACCGTTTGGCACAGTTGTGATGGTCAGCGTATAATTTTCTTTTTTAACTGTAATGGTGTTGTTGTCATTATTCTTGGCTGCAAACACACTGCTTGCAAACAATGCAACACAAAGCGTCAGGCATAAAACCAGCATGATTTTCTGCGATTTTGTCATTTCTCAATTTCCTTTACAACATTTACGTTATTTAATCTTAATCTTCCTGGCCTTTTTCTTGGGCATTACAATTTGCAACAGCCCGTTTTTAAGCGAGGTTTTAATATCTTTATCATTGATTTCAGATGGCAATCTGAACGTTCTCTGAAAATCACCATAATAGGACTCTGCCAAATGATAGCTGCTTGTGCCCTCAGGAGGAGCAGATTTTCTTTCACCAGAGATAACCAGATCATTACCATTTAGCTGAATTTCCACCTGAGATTTAACAATACCAGGCAATTCACCGAATATTTTAAATTCTTTATCAGTCTCCACCAGATCAAATGGTGGACTCCATGTCGAAGTTGAGGATTGCAAATCACCGTGTGCATCTAAGTCTGAGCAACCATCCATCAACAGTTTGTTCATTTTATTACGAATTTCCATGAGCATTTTATAGGAATTCAAGGGATCCTGACTCATTGTGCGTCCTTTCAAAAGTTTGCTTGCGTGCATATATGCTAGTTACGCCTTTAGAAATCGTCAAGTTTTTTTAAAGAATTAGCAGATTCTTCATCAATTTGCTCTAAAATTGACTCTGATTCCCATTTCTTTTTCCGCAAACAATGTTGGTAGGCCTTTTGAATGCTTTCCTTCAACTGGTCGTCCTTGATATTTTCTGTAATATTTTCAGTGCGTTCCATATCTAATTCGTCAATTTCCGGCAATTCCGGCATATTAAAACCAAAGGTTTTAACTGGAAGATTGGTTACCTTAACTCTAATTTTCGTAAGTTTCTTTCGTTTAAACTGAGCATTGACGTTTTCAAGGATCATGTCTTTGTAAAACTGTATTTCATTTGCCCAACTACTTGATTCCACTGCCAATATAAGTGCTTCACCTTTAATGTACAGTGGTCTGGTGTTGTCGGCAATAAAATCCCCTACCGCTTCTTTCCATGTTTTTCTTAAAAGAAGATTTCCCAAACGCCCACGAAAGCGTTTTCTCGAAATAATCTGTTTCAGCACATCAGGTGCCATCTGTGTTCTGTTGTACCTGTTCGGCAAATAGACCTCCTTAACAAGGTGGCATTTTAGCACACTCTATAAAAAAGTGAAATGATATACAGTGATTGAAGATTTTTGGGGTGTGATTCATATTTTCGGGATCTATTCTGCAATAAACCTGATTATCATCGCACATGGCGAGTGTTCGACGATTAGTCGATTGTATCGAGCCATTAAGCCTTCGATACAAATTTAAAGTGATAAATCACCTAAAAATTCACTCAGGCTGAGCGGAAAGATATTGTAAGTATTATTTACCGATAAAACAATTCACACCCAGATTTTTGGCTTAAAATGGTATGACAAGCCTTGTTTTTATATTTATGCAACACCGAGTATAATATCCATCTGTTCACAAAATAACATGGCATTCACTGACACAATATTAACTTTCATGACACTTGACAAACAGTTGCAATAAGAAGCATAATCATGTAATAGAGTTGCCACGACGTTCTACTTATTTAAACGGAAAACATACAATTTAAAATAACTGATAGATCAACGGAGGAATCCAGATGATTAGTAAACTTTCAACGTCCTTTTCTTTGTTTCCAGTTTTTGTATTATTTCTTCTCTCATTTGCTTTTTACGCCTGCGATGGTGATCAGGTATTGCCTGATGGTGATGTTGAAGTCAACGACAAATGCACCAACGATCTGGAATGCCCGGGAGCAGACCAGATATGTCAGGCAGGCAGTTGTATTGACAAAACAGACAGCCTTTGCACTTCAGCTGATGAATGCATAGAAGACATTGACTGTCTTGCCAATCACAGTTGCACTGATGAATGCAAATGTGAAGCCATAGTCACAGATGGCGACACTGACACAATTGAAGACGGCGATACCGACGCTATTACAGATGGCGACTCCGATGATCCTGTTGATGATTGTCCGAAACTGGTAGCAGAAACAATTATTGATTTTGGTGCGGTACCATACGACACGGATTCTATTCAAACTATTAACATTCAAAATGAATGCACTGGTATTCTGACAATTTCCTCCATGGAATTCGTTGGAACCAGTAATGAATTCTCTCTGGTGACTCCTCTCACCGAGCCCATTACAGTGGTGGGGCCGGATGAAGTTGTAAAATTCGATATATTATATCATCCCACAGATATCGGGGCCGATCAGGTTGAACTTGTAATCACGTCAGACAGTGGCAATCCTACATACAGAGTAACACTCACCTCACAATATAAAGGTGTTGTAGATATCAGTGCCACCCCGAATCCGGTTGATTTTCAGGAAGTTCTCACCAATAACACCGCTGCCGCAACAAGCCTCTTTGTCTACAATAACAAAGGTAGCGATGAAGGTAATGCGGTATTAAAAGTAACAAATGTGTACTTTGAGAATAATCAGGGCAACATTTTCAGATTGCCAACAAACCCCGCCCCCTTTACTCTGGGCCAAAATGAACAAAAGGAAATTGAGCTTGAATGCGCCCCTTCCTCTATCGGAGAATTCAACGACAGACTGGTACTCGACAGCAACGATCCTGATTCTCCCAAATACTATGTAAATGTTCATTGCAAAGGAATCCAGCCAACATTAAACGTGCAGATTCTCGAAGCAGGCGACATCCTCGATTTTGGAGTCCAGGCCATAAACGCTTCCACCAACATTATCCTTACTTTAAGTAATACAGGCGGTGGAAACCTTGTGGTGCAGGTGCCAACTCTCACCCAGGACAGCGACCCGGCTTTCCAGCTCGACACATCAAACTTCAATGGTGTAGAAAGAACCTTGCAGGACGGCACCTACGAAACACTGACGGTTATCTATAATCCGACAGATGAAAACGAGCATACAGGAAAAATAACCTTTGAAACTAATCAGCAGAACAACCCGACCTTTACCGTAAATCTCAAAGGCGAGGCCAAACCTGCATCTATTATTTGCGACCCAAACCCAATCGACTTTATTCCGCAGCGTGTAGGCAGCTCTCAGACCAAATTGGTCACTTGCACAAACGATGGTGAAGTAGAACTTACGGTTACTAATTTTACTCTCTCAGAGGATCATGGCTCTGTTTTAGGCTTTGATGCTGCTGATGTATTAAGCGATGTGACGCTCGCTCCTTCAGAGTCTCACACTGTAAATATTGTCTTTAACCCTGCTGTCAAAGGTACCTATAACAGTATGATGCATCTGGCCTTAGATGATGCCGTTACCCAGGCTTTGGATGTTCCAATCAATGCAATCGGCACTGCTCCGGTAATGCTCATTACAGAACGCGACAATCCGTCCTTTGTGGACACACTTGATTTCGGTGATGTCTCTCTTGGAGAGAGGGCTGAGAAAACCCTGGACATAACCAATAACGGCGATGCTGTGCTGAATATCACTGGTATGGAATTGCTGACAAACTCACAAGATGAAGAGTTCAGCTATGAAAACATCGGACTGGTACAGGTTCTTACCGGCCAAACAGTTTCGGTAAGAATGTATTATGACCCTGTCGACTGGCCCGGCCCGGATAATGGAAGTTTTAAAATTTCATCAGATGACCCGGAAGCTACTTCCGCCACCATTCTGCTAACCGGAAGAGCAACCAATCAGTTTGCAATATATTCTTCAGGACCAACACTCGACTTTGGTGAACATCACTACGGTTCGGTAGTAACAGACAAGATTGAAATCACCAATGGTGGTCAGATCGGCACATTGGTAATAAACGACATAGATATGGTTAACATCGACAACGAATTCACACATGAATTAGTTGATGCCACCCTACCGATTGAATTATACGCCAACGAAAATCCGGCACTTAGAAACAAGCTGGTAGTGCGTGTAACCTTTACACCGCCACTTAAAGACAGACCGGAACCTGCTGCCGAGCAATTCAGCAACGGCTTGCGAATCAAAAGCAATTCCTATCAGGTACCAACAGACGGCCTGCAACTAATAGGTACCGGCGCACCATGTCCTGACGGATACTGGGACAACGATTCGGATCACAACACCTGCGAATATGGCGAATGTTTCCTTACAAATAACAATATTGAAATCTGCGATAACATTGATAACGATTGCAACGGCATAACAGATGACGGAGAGAATGTAGCCGACAATTGCATACCACCAGTCAATGCAGTCTCAATCTGCACAGATGGCACTTGCGATTTTGAATGTGCAGAAGACTTCCATCTCTGCGACAATTTCTGCGTTGATGACATGGATATTGATCACTGTGGCGAAAGCTGTGATCCTTGCCCGAACCCGCTAAACGGAGTTCCCACCTGTGTTCGTGAAGAGGGAGTTGCTCAATGCACTTTCGTCTGTGACGACGGGTATCATGCCTGCGACGATGTTTGTGCAGACAACACCAGCCCCCTGACTTGTGGCGACAGCTGCATCCCCTGTCCCGAACCTCCCGATGGTGGTGAGGCCAGTTGTGTTAACGGAGTCTGCGACACTGCTTGCGATCCTGGTTACTATCAGAACGGCACAAGCTGCGTTCCATGTAATACCGCGGATCATTGCGGTTCCGAATGCTTGAACTGTGGCGAAGATCCCGCACAGGGCAGCTTTAGTTGCCAGGATGGCGCATGCAGACTTTATTGCGAAATGGGATTCCATGCATGCGGAAACCAATGCTACGACTCTGATGATGTTAACAGTTGTGGCGAAAGATGTATCCCCTGCCCCGAACCTGAAAGTGGTGGATACGCTGAATGTAATGGTGGAGACTGCAACATTGTTTGTATCGATGGTTTCTATCTGCACAATTACGAATGTCTGCTTTGCACAACTGCTGCACACTGTGGAATGAATTGCATGGATTGTGGCGGACTGGAAAACGGTTCCTATACCTGCCTTAATGGAGAATGCTTCCCGGGCTGCGACGAAGGTTTCCACCTTTGTGGAGATGAATGCGTAAGTAACAACGAGCCCGCCCATTGTGGTGATAGCTGCTTAAGCTGCGATGATAGATTTGGCCCTCTGCCAGATGGCGCATGGGTTTGTTCAAATGGATCATGCGAAGTAGGTTGCGAAGCTGGCTTCCACGAATGTGATGGAGCGTGCGTTCTGAACAACAACCCCGATCATTGCGGAACCAGTTGCGACACCTGCGAAGAGCAGAATGGCATTTTATTACATGGTGACTATATCTGTCCCTCAGGCCAATGTGTCAGAGACTGCGACGACCACTTTGTGCTGGACGGTACGACCTGCATCCCGGACAACTCAATTTATTGTTGTGGCACAACTTGCGAAACATGCGCCCCCGGCTTCAACAGCAACCCTGTATGTGTAGAAGACAACGGCATCTACGGATGCGAAACGGTTTGTGAAGATAACTACTGGGATCTTGACGGAGATGGCACTCACTGCGAGTACGCTTGTGAATTTTTAAGCGAAGACGATCTTCCTGATTCTGAGGGCATAGACGCAAACTGTGATGGCATCGATGGTATGTTGAACCATTCAATTTTCGTATCAACAACAAATAACGGTGGAAGCGATGAAGTCGGCAATGGAACAAGAGAATTTCCATATGCCACAATAGCCAAGGGCATAACAATGGCAAGTAGCTGCTCGGGAACTCCTTGCGATGTTCTTGTCAGTGCCGGCCAATACACCCAAACTCTGACTCTTGTTTCCGGTGTCAGCTTATATGGTGGCTACGATGCAGACGATTGGTCTCACAACGTAACCATTCAATCGACAATAGCCGGAACAGAGGCCAGAACAATTATAGCAAACAGCCTTACAGAAGATACAACTATCCAGGGCTTTACTATCACTGGAAAAGATTTCACCAACAGTGGACAGTCAACCTATACCATTTGGGTCAACAACTCTACCGAAGAAAAATTCAAAGTCGAACACTGCCTGATACACGGCGGTATCGGTGGCAAAGGTGTAGCAGGTAGTGCCGGAAACAATGGTTTAACAGGAAATCAGGGTGGCTCAGGAAGCGGTAGCTCTGGTGGTTCTGGTGGTTATATTTCAAGTTGTTACGCCAAAGGTGGCAACGGTGGTTCATCATACGATTGCGGAAACAACAACGGTTCAACAGGCTCGGCAGGTGGCGACACAACCACTGGCGGTGCAGGTGGTGCCAAGGGCAGCAATAAATGTGGAGGTTGCAACGACACTGGCGGTAATGGATCTGCTGGCAGCAACGGAAACAATGGTGCCAACGGCAGCGCCGGTATTACAGAAAGCAACGGCACAGGATTTTTCTCTGGTGGCTACTGGACCAATAACACAAGTGGCACCGGCACACGAGGCAAAAACGGCCGCGGTGGCGGTGGTGGTGGAGCTGGTGGAACCGATGAAGACCCCTGGACTTGCGTATTCTGGTCCGGCACCGAAAAAGGTGGTGGTGGTGGTGGTGGTGGTGCTGCTGGCTGCCATGGTAAAGGTGGTTCAGGCGGTGGCCCCGGTGGTGGTTCTTTTGCCATAACACTAATCGACTCCACCATGAAAATTACAGATAGCACCATCTTCATTGGCACCGGTGGCAAAGGTGGCAACGGTGGCACTGGTGGCGATGGCGGTAGTGGTAAAGGTGGCGGTGCCGGCTACTCTCCCAGTAATGAAGAAGGTGGTAAAGGTGGTAAAGGCGGCACTGGTGGTAACGGTGGCGGTGGTGGCGGTGGTGCCGGCGGTTGCGGTGGAACCGCAATTGGTATCGCCAACGTAGGAAGCTCCGGAACCATTACACAGCGCGTATATTATGAGGCTGGTTCAGGTGGCTCTGGCGGTACTGGTGGCACAGGTGGCAGAGTTGGTGGTACAGGAACCATAGCAGCCAGTGGTAATACAGGCTGTACCGGTTTGACATTTACAACCAATACTTATGCAAAATAACAAGCGTCAAGATTAGCTTTCCAGAAAGGGCAGCCAAAAGTGCTGCCCTTTCTTTATAAGCAAACCTCACAATACAAGCCGCTAACGGCAATGGCATACTTCATTATACATCAAGGATTAATGATGCAGGAATACGAATGGTTTTTTATTTTTCTCGGTTTTGCCGGTGCAATTTTAACCACCTCAAGTTGGGTTCCACAGCTAATCAAAACCTACAAAAGCAAGAGTCTGGAAGATCTTTCCTGGGCCACACTTTTAATTTTCGGTTCAGGAACCTTGTGCTGGTTGTTATATGGAATTTTTAAAACTGATTGGATCATTATCGGTGCAAATATTTTTACCAACGCCTGCATTACGACTCTTGTTTTTATGAAATTCATTTACCGCAACAAACCGGTTGACTAATTTTACAGAGCAGATTTCGTTCTGTAGAAAACAGCGCAAATTTTCAAAATGCTACTAATCACTATTTTTTACAGATCTTATTTTATGACTTTTAATAAAAACTGATTGATTTTCTCAAAACATGTTAATCCCGCCCACTTTTTTCTTTTGTAACATCCTGTTATTACGATATTTTATTGTGTTAAAGGTTGAATTACCCTATTTTTTGGACGGAAATATTTTCTATAATTTCTAATGTGGCCAGATTATCCATCCAGCAACTGATTTCACCACTCGTAAGCTGTTGAAATTACTGACAATTAAATTTCGCCACAATCTTCGGGCGGGTGATATCATCAATATTTTCAAATACTTACCAAATAATTGCAAATTATAAAAGACGGAAAATGTTGCTTCATGTATGCTCATGTAGCCTCATATAATCTCGTGACACCTCATGTTGCCTCATTTACTCTGATGTCTTTCGATGTATCAAGAAAGTATCTTGATGTTATCTCATGCAGTTAAATGTATGCTGATGTATCTTCGATTTCAATTGACTGATATTCAGATTTGCGATCTACTGGTGGGTAGTACGTTTTTTTGTAAAAAGACAGCAAAATAAAAAAAGCTGTCTCATTATTTTCAATTTAAAACACTATATTCCATGCAATCAGGACAACGTGATATTTTCACCATCTTTCACCACCACATACAGGTCTTTAGTGAAGCAGGTGCCATCCGGGATGGTAACAATTCCATTGCCTTCCACAGATATTTTCACTTTGATGCCTTCGTTCAAGCTTACATTTTCACCAAAGTTTATACGCCCGGCGGTTTCATTAGAGACAGAAATATTGCGGGTTGAAGCATCCATGGATAATTTTCCATACGGAAACTGATTTTTTATTATCAGGCTGGAATTTTTCTTGAGATGCAAACTTTTAAACTGAACCGCTTCACCAGATTCATCCATTCTTGCACAAATATATAGCTTGCAACCTTTTTCCAGCTTCCAGCCCTGCCCTATGGAATGTTTTTTATAGTCTTCATCCGTCAAACCAAGCGCAGGATGTAACTCACTGTATACACTATGCATTTCAGACTCAACACTCTCGACATTTGCACCTAAACGTTGAAGTCTGCGGTTGGAATCTTCGACCAGAGCTTTAAAGGTGCTTTGAACGGAATCACGTCCCAACACACTTTTGGTCGGCAGAAAATATTCTTCGCGCTTTGTCTCATAAGCGTTAACAGCAGACGGTTCCAGTAAATATGGCAAATCCTGATTAAGCATTTCCATGGTGCTGGAGGCTATTTTTGTTTGCCCCACTTTAATCGGTTTGTTGGTGTAAAGTGTACCGGGCAAATCTGCTCTCAAGGCAGAAAGATCAAGCAAATTGGTGTTGATATGCGCACCATCAAACAGCAATCCCCCCTTGCCATCACTCATCGCAGACAGCTTCGGGTCAAGCACGCTGTACTCAATAACTGCAACTTTCCCGGTATCTTTCCTTCTTGCAGTCATGCCTACTTTTTCAGTCGGATCAATTCTTTTTACCACAGTAATGGTAAACTGGCTGTTTTTGCGAACATGATAACCGATGCGTGTTGGATCAAAAGGTTTTAGGGCTGCATTATCAACATTGCCCATCAAAACATGTTTCACGCCCTGTTTTTCGGCCCACTTTCTTGCTGATTTTGAACTTTTGTCTGATCTGTCAAGCGCATCGTATACGCCACCATGACCGTTACCCGTCCAGAAAAGGGAGCCATTGGGCTTGATTATCAAATCTCCATCTTCATCAATGCGGGGAACTTCTCCCTGTTGAAAGATGCGAACGGTCTCTTTTGGCAAGCCCCAGAATTCATTTTCCTCAATAAATTTGCTTGTATGCGCGTGTGTTACAGAGCTTGTCATGAATAACGAAAGAGGCAATTTTCCGCATGAAACACCAGTTTCAAGAGTTTCGGCCAGAATACGTTCAAAAAAACTGAGGCCGATTACGGGCGAGATTGGAAACATACCTTTGGGATCATTCCTGTCCGGTGGTGATTCGAGCCATCTTTCACTTGGTGAGTCAATTGCCTTTGGCACATCGGCCCATTCGCTAAAAAAGCGTGTGCCGGATCCACCAGCAAAAATTACTACGCCCCATTCGCCTTTTCCAAGACTTTCCAACCCCAAACTATAGTCATTATCAGCTTTATCATATTGATTTTCATCAGCTTTTAATGGTTCATAATTTGACGTTGGAGCATCTTTCACCTGGCTATTTTTAAGCTCTTTCCGATGTCTTTCAAAGTGATCGAAGTCGAGCAGTGACAGCTCCTTTAAAAATGTTTCAAACGTTTGCTGATCTGCATTTGGCAAATATTTGTCAAAGCAAGCAAGCGCATTCAGCTTAGCCAGCTTTTTAATCAATTTGCTGCCATCGGGTATATTTTCAAGTGCTTTGTTTAGCTGCGAATTATCTTTTGTCGTATCATTTAACAAGACCAATATTCCCCCCTTGCACGCCAATAGAAGGTTTCAGTAAAAACACCGAGCCTTTTACGTTTGTTGCTTTTCGGTATTCATCTTCAAGCTTTACACGGAATTTTTCTGCATAATCTGCTTTAACCAAGTTTACACTACTGCCACCAAAACCGCCACCAGTCATCCTACAACCTATTATTCCGTCAATTGTGGAGGCTAATTCGACCGCTTTGTCGAGTTCTTTACAACTTACTTCGTAATTATCTTTCAAACTCAAATGGGACTCTGCCATCAGTTTAAACGCTACTGATTCATTGGCATCTTTCAAGGCATAATAAAATTGTATCGCCCTGGAGTTTTCCTCAATAACATGCAAAACTCTACGGTAAACCAATTCGCCAACATCCTCTGCAACTTCTTCCAGCATTTTGATGTCTGCATCCCGTAACAGCTTGACTTCTGGATGGTTTTTCTGTATCGCATCCAGTCCAATTGCACATTCTTGCTGACGTTTGGCGTATTCCGAACTTGCAAGTTCATGATGAACGCCGGTATCCAGTACAACAATTGTCCAATCTTCCGGTATTTTCACAGATTTTGTTTCAAGGCTTCTGCAATCCAGCAAAAGTGCCGATGATTCTTCACAAGCTGAGGAGGCAAACTGATCCATTATGCCACAGGGAACGCCCAC
>Ga0209692_10002918_pt1 | contig 17391 bp, 14 predicted proteins | sample tdDd472_FD_187129 | JGI IMG/M metagenome (GOLD analysis project Ga0209692, IMG submission 187129) | Marine sediment microbial communities from the Atlantic coast under amendment with organic carbon and nitrate - tdDd47.2 (SPAdes)... | ecosystem: Environmental > Aquatic > Marine > Coastal >...
GATTAGCGTCTCCTGCGCATCCAGATTAATGCTCTTCGGGACGCCCGCGGGATACTGTTCCAGCCAGATCTTTTCCATTGATATCACCCTGCTGCTGCTACATTTGATTGTCGCATCCTGAGGAAATGAATTCATCCGTACCACTAAACTTGCGGGCGGGAGCCCTTGCCGCCATCATTAGCACTTAGTTTGCTGTTTTTCAGGAGTTACCGGTGGATCGGTCAAGAATTCCGCATTTTTACAAGATGTCTATCGACGAACGCGTGCGCGCGGTGCGCGAACGCGGTCTGGTGGATGAAACCGACTTCCGCTCACTCAGTAGCGGCGACCATACGCTGAAGCTGAATGCCGCTGACAAGATGATTGAGAACGTCATCGGTGTCATGGGCATGCCTATAGGCTTAGGTCTCAATTTCCTGATCAACGAACGCGACTACGCCGTACCCCTGGTCGTTGAAGAACCTTCGATTGTGGCAGCACTCAGCGCCGCTGCAAAAATGGCCCGCTCTGCCGGCGGCTACAAAGCTGATTCTGATGACCCTATCCTGATCGGTCAGATTCAAGTGGTTGAGATACCGAACATGGAACTGGCGTGCGAAGAAATTATGGCGCGCAAACAAGAGATTCTAGATCTCGCCAACAGCTTCCACCCGCGCATGGTCGCACGCGGTGGCGGTGCCCGCGATATTGAGATAAACACATACCCCGGCACCGGCAGTAGTTCCGAAATGTTGATCGTGCATTTGCTGGTAGATACCCGCGATGCCATGGGCGCAAATCTCGTAAACGGCATGTGCGAAGGTGTTGCATCGCTGATAGAAACGATCACCGAAGGCAAAGTATTCCTGCGCATACTTTCAAATTTGGCCGACCGGTCGATTGCACGCGCCGAAGTAAGGCTGCCCGTGGATGCCTTAGCCGGCAAGGGCTACAGCGGAGAGCAAGTCCGCGATGGCATCATTATTGCTTCGGATTTCGCACAAGCAGACACTTACCGGGCTGCCACTCACAACAAAGGCATCATGAACGGCATTGATGCTGTAGCGCTCGCCACCGGTAACGACTGGCGCGCTATTGAAGCCGGCGCTCATGCCTATGCAGCCAAAGACGGACGCTACACCGCGCTGTCCCGCTGGTGGAAGGATGAACACGGCAACCTGCGCGGCAATATCGCGTTACCGCTAAAAGTCGGCACAGTGGGTGGTCCACTCGAATCCAATCCAAGCGTGGCCGTCAATCTGCGTCTGCTCGGTGTTGAGTCGGCTACGGAACTTGCAGAAGTTATGGCGGCAGTAGGGTTGGCGCAAAATTTTGCCGCACTCAAAGCACTCGCCACCGAAGGCATTCAGGCAGGTCACATGACTCTGCATGCCCGGAGTGTTGTAAAAGCCGCAGGCACTCCGCCCGAACTGTTTGATACCGTTCTCGAGCAACTACTAATCAGCGGCGAGATTAAGGTCTGGAAAGCCCGCGAAATTCTCGAAGAACTAGGTGGCAACAGCAAATCTGCAGACAGTGGAACCAAAAAACAGGTCTCCGAGACCGAGTCCGGTGTCGGTCACGGCAAAGTCATACTCCTGGGTGAGCATGCTGTTGTATACGGCCGCCATGCCATTGCCTGCCCCATACCGCTCACCATGCGCGCCCGTATCGAGGACTGCGATGACGGCGTGCATCTTTTGATCCCCAAATGGGGTGTTGAATACCAGCTAAATGCCGTTAAAGAGAACCGCCGGTCATTTGAACGTGCGGCTGGAGCCATATTGGATAAGCTCGGGCTTAATGACCGCGGCATGCGCATCGAAGTATTCCCCGACGTGCCACGCGGCATGGGTATGGGTGGTTCGGCGGCTCTCGCTGTAGCCGTTGTCCGCGCTATCGACCAGCATTACAAGTTGGGACTAACCGATGAGCAGGTTAATCAGTTTGCTTTTGAATCCGAGAAAGTAGCGCACGGTCAGCCGAGCGGTATCGACAACACCATGGCGACCTACGGCCATCCTCTGGTCTTCCGCAAAGGTCAGCCGCCTCTGGTCGAGCCATTAAACATTCCGGCACAGCTTAATCTTGTTGTTGGCATGACGCAGTCTGAAGGACTTACCGCGAAGACAGTTGGTGCTGTTCGTGAAGCCCACGCGCGCCAGCCGAAAATCTATGACAAGATTTTCGATGATATCGACAACCTCACGCTTCGTGGTGTCGAAGCAATCCAGTCCGGCGACATCGGTACGCTCGGTGAGCTCATGAACATTTGTCAGGGTCTTCTCAATGCTCTGCAAGTCTCAACACCGGGTCTCGAACACGGCATACAGACTGCCAGAGATGCCGGCGCGCTTGGTGCCAAACTCACCGGTGGCGGTGGTGGCGGCGCTCTCATTGCTCTTTGTGCCGATAACGATGCGGCCGGCAACGTCGCCGATGCACTCCATTCACAAGGACTCACGCCTCTGCGCTTCTCTGTTGGTGGCAATGAATGACCGATTATGATGACAAGGGTGATGACCTCCTTATCCTCGTAGACAGTAATGACGAACAGACCGGCACCTTAAGCAAAACCGAATGTCATGTGGGCGAGGGTCTATTACACAGAGCCTTCTCGGTTTTTTTGTTTAATGAAGACGGCAAAGTTTTAATTCAGCAGCGCAGTGCTAACAAACCGTTGTGGCCGATGATCTGGGCGAACAGTTGCTGCAGTCATCCCCGCGACGGCGAGAGTACCGAAGCTGCAGCAAGTCGCCGCATCAAAGAAGAACTCAATCTCAGTTGCGAACTCACTTATCTGTATAAATTTCAGTATCAGGCGCGCTGGGACAACGATAAGTCAGAGCATGAACTGTGTTGGGTTTTTGCCGGTCACTTCAGCGGCGACTTTAGAATCGACAAGAACGAAGTTAATGACTGGGCCTTTATGACACCGGAAGAACTCACCACAGCCATAGCAGATACCCCCGATATCTACTCGCCCTGGCTTAAGCTCGAATGGGCTCGCATCGAGAAAGACTTCCTGAGCGAGATACTGAAAGAGCCGCTACAAAGCCTTTAAACACTACTTATTATAACAGGTGAGAATAATTCTCATTTGTTATTGATAACCATTCGCATTACCGATAGAGTGCGCATCCTTCAAGTTTTCTGAGTTTACAAGGATGCTCCGTATGAACACCCGTCGCCCCGTCGGCACATTATTCGGCATTTTCGCCACAGCACTTTTTTCCAGCGCTTATGCAGCTGAAGCAACTGATGCTGAAACAACTCCCGAAACCACACGCGATGTCGAAGTACTAACAATTATCGGCAACAACAAAGGCGTGGAAGACATTGCCGGTGCTGCCTACAAAATTGATGAAGAACGCCTGCTCCAGTTTGAGTACCCGGACATCAATCGTATTCTTCGCGACGTACCCGGCCTCTACCTGCAGGAAGAAGATGGCTACGGTCTGCGCCCGAATATCGGTATCCGCGGTTCCGGCAGTGACCGCAGCGGCAGAATCGCCTTATTGGAAGACGGCGTACTCATTGCGCCGGCTCCGTATGCAGCACCCTCTGCATACTACTTTCCGATAGCAAAGCGCATGCAAAACATCGAAGTGCTGAAAGGACCGGCAAGTATTGAAGTCGGCCCGCGCACAACCGGTGGCGCCATCAACATGCGCTCCAGTGATATCCCCGAAGAGCTTGGTGGTTTCATCAGTGCACAAGCCGGTACTGATGAAGCATACGACGTACTGGCACGTGTAGGCGGCAAGGCCGGTCTGTTCGGTTTCCAGTTCGAAACCGTCCAACAAGACTTTGCCGGTTTTAAAGACCTGTACGTAAACGACACGAAAATTGATACCGGATTCAAGACTCAGGACTACGTATTAAAGTTGCGCGTCGAATCACCGGAAACCGCAAACTTCTATCAGGCAGCCGAGTTAAAACTGGGCCGCTCCGATCATTCAGCCGATGAAACCTACCTCGGATTGACCGACGAAGACTTCGAGACCAACCCGAACTACCGTTACACAGCATCTCAGCTGGACAACATTGAAACCGAGCACAAACAAACACAGCTTACCTACACGCTGAGCCCCGCCGACAAAAGCTGGGACCTGAGTGCCACCGCCTACAACAACGACTTCAAGCGAAACTGGTTCAAACTGGCAAGCGTCAACGGCGTAGGTATTACTGACATTCTGGAAGACCCCGATACTTATACGACAGAGATGGACTACCTGACCGGCACCGACAGCCCGGATGATGCACTGGTAAATCGCAACAACGCCCGCAGCTATTACTCAAGAGGCATCCAGGCGCAACTGGGCAACAACTTCGAGTGGAGCAAAATCAGCATGCGTTCAGTTTTCGGGGTCCGCCTTCATGAAGATGAGGAAGACCGCTTTCAGGACGACGACCGGTTCCGCATGGAAGACGGCGTAATGGTGCTCACTACCGATGGTGCTCCGGGCTCTGCCACAAACAGAGTTAGCGATGCCAAGTCGGCTTCAGCTTTCTGGGCCGGCGACATTGATATGGGCAAATGGAAGTTTGAACCCGGCCTGCGCTATGAGCGGATCGAAATGACCCGTACGGATTACGCTACAGATGATCCGGATCGTGCTAACGGTCCGACCAAAGAAAGTAAGTCGAAACTCAATGTCTGGATTCCGGGCTTAGGCGCGATGTACTACCTGAATGACAGCTGGTCACTACTAGGCGGCATCTATAAAGGCTACAACCCACCAGCACCCGGCAGCAGTTCAGGTGAAGAAACCAGCGTCAATTACGAATTCGGTACCCGCTACGGTTCAACCAACAGCAACCTGTCGGCCATAGTGTTCTATAACAACTACGACAACATCGTCGGCACCGTGACAGAAAGCACCGGTGGCGGTGGTGAGATCGGCGATCAATACGATGGCGGTAAAGCGAAGGTAGCCGGCCTGGAATTCACGTCAGGGTATGTTGCCAATGCAGACGCCGGTGTGAGCTTTCCGTTGCAACTGACCTATACCTGGACGCCTTTGGCCGAGTTCCGCAACAGCTTTAAGAGCGGCTACAAGCCATGGGGCACCGTTGAATCAGGTGACGAACTACCCTACATCCCTGAGCATCAATGGCTGGCCTCTGCGGGAGCAAAAGGGAACAAATGGGAAACATTTTTGAACCTGAGCTACACCGAAAAAATGCGCACCGTCGCAGGTAATGGCTCGATTCCGAAAGAAGAATCAACCGATGCCCATTACATTGTCGACCTGTCAGGCAAGTTCTTCCTCACACCTAAGATTGCGGCTACAGCACGTATCGATAACGTACTGGATGACACCTATATCGTGGCCCGTCGTCCCGCCGGTGTGCGCCCCGGTAAGCCACGCCAGGCATTCGTTGGTGTTCAGTTGAGCTTCTAAAATAAAAATGGCTCCGGTCTACGGAGCCATATGGACTTAAAGTAACAAGGAAAATGCGCTTCTGATCAGAAGCGCATTTTCCAGTCCAGAGTTAGTTCATCAGTATCAACGTCCAGATGAAAACCGCTATCGGTACGGGCCAGCAACAACTGCCCCACTTCACCCGCCGGCCTTCCTCTATCTGACAACCAATTCAACACGCTGTCCTTTAGACGGGGCTCATCGGCAAGGGTTATAGCCGTTCCCAGATCGCTGGCAACCATGCCCGCCATATAGGTGCTACCACCTTCCAGATAGCCACTTTCCTCATGATTAACTGTTGGCTCGGCTGCAGCCACCGGTGTTACCACCATTGAGGCCAGTATTGCAGCTATCGCCAGCAAACCACTTAAAAAGCCCGCAAGCTTACGTGTTTGTCCTTTCGACAGACCCAAAATCGAGCCTGTATTTTTTCCTAATCTGAGCATCCGGCACCTCCGCATGTGCAATGTTCAGTTTTTTCGCGCAGGTTCAGTTTTCTGGATTTGGATAGGTCAAACTTAGACGCAGTTCTCTTTTTTAAAAGATCAAGGCCAATATTTTTCCTGCTTAGGTCAAATAGAAACCGAGATTAAGTAAAGAAGCACGCTGGCAGAGCACTTCAGGCGGTGATTATTTTGGACACAAAAAAGCCCGGATGAACACTAGTTCAACCGGGCTCTGATACTTCTCTAAATAGCTGCCGCTAGACCTTAGCGAGAGCCACATCCAGCGCTTCGATAAGGTCTTCAGCGTCTTCCAGACCCACTGAGAGCCTTACCAGCCCATCGATAATACCGACGCGCTTACGCTCAGCTTCATCAATGGCTGCGTGAGTCATCGTAACCGGATGCGTGATCAGCGATTCAACTGAACCCAGATTCTCGGCCAGGCTCCAGAGCTCGACAGTATCCATCAGCTTCTTACCGGCTGTAAGACCGCCCTTCACCTCAAACCAGACCATCGCGCCAAAACCACTCGCCTGCTTACAGGCCAGCTCATACTGCGGGAATGACTTAAGCCCCGGGTAACGAACCTGCTCAACCTTGTCGTGCCCTTCGAGGAACTCAGCTACAGCCATCGCATTTTCAGACTGCCGCTGAATACGCACTGACAAGGTCTTCACGCCCTGCAAAGTCAGAAATGCAACCTGCGGAGACATGATGCTGCCGGTCGAGTTCTGGATAAACCGTATTTTCTCGGCAAGTTCTTCAGTAGCGCAAATAACGGCGCCGCCGACGGTGGAATTATGGCCGTCGAAGTACTTGGTGGTGCTATGTACAACGATATCGGCATCCAGTTCCAGCGGACGCTGATAGAACGGTGTTAGAAATGTGTTATCCACCGCATGCGGAATACCTTTCGCACGTGCAATTTTAGAAATCGCAGCAAGGTCCGTCAGTTTTAGTGTCGGGTTTGCCGGGGTTTCAGTAATGATCAGCTTGGTGTTGTCCTGAACCGCTGCTTCAACAGCAGCCGCATCAGACGTATCGACAAAACTGAACTCCACGCCGAAACGTGAATAAACCATAGTGCTCAGGCGATACGTACCGCCATAAACAACGTCCGAAATAATGCAGTGATCGCCTGCGTTCAATAAAGCCATCATGATGGCATTGATGGCAGACATGCCGGTACCGAAGCATGAGCAATCCACACCGCCTTCCAACGAAGCCAGCTTTTTCTCCAAAGCGCTAACGGTCGGATTCGCTGTGCGCGAATACGAATAGCCCTTGGCCAGATACTCATCCACAGAATCCTGCACATAAGTCGTGGTCTGATAAATCGGGGTTAAGATCGATCCAGTCACCGGATCCGGCTCGACACCCTCATGTATCTGTCTGGTTGTAAAACGCATTTTCTCTCCTTTGAGCGACCGCAGAGTGTATCACCCGCCCCGCCCGTTCTGCAGATCAAATCACGGGAACTTGCGCTATGCAGCACCTTTAGCCATGATATCCGCTAAATTTATAATGTTGCAGACCAAGCCCTGCAACCACTTTCAACCAACCGGTCAGTAAACGATGAGCAATGACGCCTGGCAGATATTCAACCTGAAGCAACTTTCTGAAAAGGTTCAGGGGCAAGAGCCCTGTTTCCATGAGTTCCTTCGCCTTCCCGGCTTAAGCTCTGCCATCTACCGTTTGCCGGCGGGTGCCAAAGATATGCAGGCACCTCACCTCGAAGACGAAATTTACTTTGTCGCTGAAGGCAAAGCCCGTCTGCGGGTAAACGATCAGGAACAGGAAGTGGGCCCCGGTTCTATTCTGTACGTTCAGGCCACCGCCGAACATTCATTTTTTGATATCACCGAAGACCTGACTCTGCTCGCCTTCTTCGGGCCGGCAAAAAACGACTAAACCAAGCCTTGAGTTATTAAGGCTGACCCGTCGCAAACTGATCGTCGGTCAGACTCATCATTGTTTCGCCACCCATCGCAATCGTTGCTGCATGTGATTGGGCGCGCGGCAATATCTGCTCAGCATAAAACTTCGCGGTGATAATCTTCGCCTGCAGGAACTCTGTTTCTGCAGAACCGCCAGCCAGTTTTTCTGAAGCCACAACCGCTGCACGTGCCATCTGCCAGCCACCGACAACGGTGCCCGCCAGCATCAGCAAGTGATAACTCACGGCACCGGCATATACGGCATCATCACCACGCGATAACAGCAAGTCGACTGAGACTTTCAGGCTATTTACAGCAGAAGCAAACTGATCCCTGATAACAGACAGGTCGTCATGCTTTGCCAGTTCAGGTAGCACCTGCTCCATCTCGGCAATAAAAGTACCGATAGCAGCACCCTGGTCACGCAGTATTTTGCGGCCGGCCAGGTCACCCGCCTGAATGCCGGTGGTTCCTTCATAAATAGTGGTAATACGGGCGTCACGGTAATGCTGAGCCGCACCTGTTTCTTCTACGTAACCGGAGCCACCATGTACCTGCACACCAAGCGATGTCAGCACCTGACTCGTCTCGGTTGCCCAGCCTTTAACGATAGGCGTTAACAAATCAGCCATAGACTGGCTGTGTGCACGAACCGCATCGTCGGCACTCTGCTCGGCACGGTCCAGATGACCCTGCGCGTAATAAGCCACCGCACGGGCTGCCTCGGTTTCTGCTTTCATCTGCAGCAACATACGGCGGACATCGGGATGCTTAATGATCGGCATGCCACCCTGAACACGGTCGTTCGCCTGCCACAATGCCTGCTGAAAAGCGCGTTCTGAAATCGCAACGCCCTGCAAACCGACGCTCATACGAGCCCGGTTCATCATGGCAAACATACTCATCAGGCCTTTGTTCTCTTCACCCACGAGATAACCTTCAGAACCCTGGAAATCAAGCACGCAGGTCGGGCTGCAATGGATACCCAGCTTGTGTTCTATAGATACTGTTTCAACAGGATTGCGCTCACCCGATGTGCCGTCATCATTCAGTTTGAACTTAGGCACGAGGAACAATGAAAGGCCTTTAACGCCTTCGGGCGCACCTTTAATACGGGCCAACACCAAATGAATGATGTTGTCCGTCATGTCATGGTCACCCCAGGTGATAAAAATCTTCTGACCGGAAACACGGAACACATCTCCGTCACGTTCTGCAGACGAACGTATTACCGATAAATCCGAGCCTGCCTGAGGCTCGGTCAGATTCATGGTGCCGGTCCACTCGCCGCTGATCATTTTCGGCAGGTAAGTGTTTTTCAGTTCATCGCTTGCATAGGATTCGATGGCATGAATCGCACCCTGTGTCAGCAGCGGACACAACGACCACGCCAGATTGGCGGATTGCCACATTTCTTCAACAGCAGTGCCAACCAAAAGCGGTTGCCCCATACCGTCGTATTCGGGAGACAGAGAAAGACCGGGCCAGCCGCCCTCGACATATTGCTGATAGGCGTCCTTAAACTCGGCAGGAACAATCACCTGACCATCAGTAAGCTTGGCACCCTGTGTGTCACCAATGACATTAGTCGGGCCGACGACGTCGTTTGCCAGCTGCGCAGCACCTTCAAGCATGGCCTCAACCATATCCGGTGTCGCTTCTTCATAGCCCGGCAGGCCGCTAACTTCTTCCATACCGGCCAGCTCGTTGATAGCAAACAACATATCTCTGACCGGAGCACGATATTCAGACATCTGTTCCGTCTCTCCTGATTAACATTTTGTGCAACTCCGGATGTTCCGGCGCTGCCAAGATTTAGTGACTATTGATGACCAGCGGGTGACACGCACTACCCGCAACCTTGAGCCCGCCTGTCGGCGTTAAGGCTGGTAGGACGCTATAACTGGTGTAGTCAGCCAGATATTTTAGCACTCATTGGCCGACCTGCTACATTTAAGCCCTCAGACACTCTCCGGAGGCACACCCATGGATGGTCATCATCCTGCTTTTTCAGCTCGCAACAATACGGACTCACCGCAAGATACTGATTTAAAAGGTAATGAAGCAAAGGGTCTGGAGCAACTCGTCAACGGCGGCCACCTGAATGCCCGACAACGTGATGCGCTGGCGCCGGTGGCTGCGCAATTTGGTGTTGCCATAACACCGCAGATGCTTGATCTGATTGACCCCGAAAACCCGCTGGACCCGATTGCGGCCCAGTTTGTACCCGACTTGCGGGAACTGGAAACCGCGCCCGAAGAACTCCGCGACCCTATTGGGGATCACGCTCACTCACCGGTAACCGGCATTATCCATCGCTACCCCGACCGGGTATTGCTGACCCCTTTGCTGGTCTGCCCGGTTTACTGCCGCTTTTGCTTTCGCCGCGAAGATGTCGGTCAGCAGCCCTTACTAACGGATGAGCAGCTGGATAAGGCGATTCAATACATTCGTGACAATAAGAATATTTGGGAAGTAATTCTTTCAGGTGGGGACCCGCTCATATTGTCACCGCGCAGACTGGAGAAGATCCTCAAAGCTTTACACAACATTGACCATGTAAAAGTGCTGCGGATTCACACGCGCGTACCGGTAGTCAGCCCGACAAAAATTAGTGCAGAACTGATTCGTGTGCTTAAAGCCGCCAATCCGCTTTACGTAGTGATACATAGCAATCACGCACAGGAATTCAGCAGTGAAGCAAAATCCGCTTGTGCCAGACTCGCCGATGCGGGACTCCCGCTCTTATCGCAAAGCGTACTCCTGAAAGGCATCAATGATGATGCAGGAACACTCACTGAGCTGATGCGCCTACTGGTCGAACTCCGCATCAAGCCTTACTACCTGCATCACGCCGACCAGGCGCGTGGCACCGGACATTTCCGCACCAGCTTAAAAGCCGGGCAGGAGCTCATCAGCACCCTGCGCGGCAACGTCTCCGGACTTTGCCAACCCCAATACATACTCGACATACCCGGCGGCTACGGTAAAACGCCCGTATCGCCCGACTGGGTTACATCGCAAGCCGATGGCAGCTATGAAATTTGCGACTTCCGCGGCGAACGCCACCACTTTGAAGACAAAGCTTAAGCAAACGTGAACTCTTTACTGACGTAACAAATTCAAGCGGAGTAGAATGCCGGTAGTTCGCAGGTCGCAACACCGGCTACTTTTACGGAAAAAACCATGAACGCTGATAAAACGTCTTACATTCTGACTATCACCTGCCCCGACACGATTGGCATCGTTGCCGAGGTCGCAGGTTTTCTGCGTGATCAGAATTACTTCATTGAAGAGTCTTCGCACTTTGGTGATGCGGATACCGGCCAGTTTTTCATGCGTACCCGGTTCATCTTTCCTGACGGCGAGTTCTCACATAAAAGCTTTGCCAAAGGCTTTGAAGAAATAGCCTCGCAGTTTTCAATGGAATGGAACGTCAATTGCACGGCTGTAAAACCACGCGTCCTGATTATGGTTTCGAAAATAGACCATTGCCTGAATGACTTGCTGTATCGCTACCGCACCGGCGCACTCGATATCGAAATCACCGCCATCGTTTCTAATCACGAAGACTTGGCGGGGCTTGCTCAATGGCATGACGTGCCTTTTGTGCATGTACCGGTAACTGCAGAGAGCAAACCTCAGGCAGAACAAACGCTGCTCGGCATCATCGAAGAAACCCAATCAGAGTTGGTGGTTTTGGCCCGCTATATGCAGGTATTGTCGGATGATCTATGCCGCAGAATGTCAGGGCGCATCATCAATATTCACCATTCGTTCCTACCGGGCTTCAAAGGAGCACGTCCTTATCATCAGGCGCATGAGCGCGGCGTGAAACTCATTGGTGCTACCGCTCATTACGTTACGGCAGACCTGGATGAAGGCCCTATTATCGAACAGGGAGTTGAGCGCGTCAGTCACACGCAAACAGCGGATGATCTCGCAGCAGTTGGACGGGACGTGGAAGCTATTACTCTGGCCCGTGCGGTGAAATACCACATCGAGCACAGAGTATTCCTAGACGGCAACAGAACCGTCGTCTTTCAACAATAACGAAACGGGCTTTACGCTATTCGGCTGGCAAGCACTGGTTTCAGTGCTTCGTGAGCATCACGCAGGGTTTGTTCGGTGGTTTCCCAGTCGATGCAAGCATCCGTCACAGAAACACCGTACTCCAGACCCTCTTTGCCGTTCTTAATCGACTGATTACCTGCGTTCAGATTACTTTCAAGCATCAGACCAATAATTGAGCGGTTACCACTCACAATCTGCTCAACACAGTCACGCGCCACCAAAGGCTGCAGGTTGTGATCTTTATTAGAGTTTGCATGACTGCAATCCACCATGATCCGTTCTGCAAGGCCTGCTTTACGCAATGCTTCTTCAGTCAACGCAACGCTGACTGAATCGTAGTTGGGGCGACCGCCACCACCACGCAATACAACGTGGCCATAAGCGTTACCGGCGGTTTGATATACAACCGAACGCCCTTCCGAATTAATACCCAGAAAATGATGACCGTGACTCGCTGACTTAAGTGCGTTGATAGCCACCTCAAGCGAACCGTCGGTACCGTTTTTAAAACCAACCGGTGTAGAAAGACCGCTGGACATTTCGCGATGTGTTTGTGATTCAGTTGTGCGCGCACCAATCGCTGTCCAGGTAATCAGGTCACCCAGGTATTGCGGCATGATCGGATCCAGCGCTTCTGTAGCGGTTGGCAAACCCATTGCTGTGAGATCCAGCAACAACTGGCGACCCTGCCGGATACCTTTCTCTACATTGAAAGAGTCATCCATGTCCGGGTCATTCACCAGACCTTTCCAGCCGACGGTTGTCCGGGGCTTCTCGAAGTACACCCGCATCAACACAAGAATGGTGTCGCTGACTTCTTCAGCGAGCACCGCAAGTTTCTTTGCGTATTCATGTGCAGCATCAATATCGTGAATTGAACACGGGCCTACCACAGCCAGAATCCGCGGATCCTTATGATCCAGGATGTTCTGCACTGTAGTGCGGTGCGCATGCACAGCATCTTCCGTTTCAGACGTAACCGGCAACTCCGCATTTACTTCGGCGGGAGTCGGGAGCACTGTCTTAGCCATGACATTAACGTTATGAATCTTACTTTCCATGAGATGGGTATCTCTTAATTCTCTATGTTATTCAACAAGGTAGCGACATCCTAACAGACAATACCACTACAACAGGGCGCGTAGCATACCAGTTTAGTCCGGATAGTAACGTGACCCGGCACAATAATTCACCGATTTGCGCAGACCCGCTCCCGTTTCGGTGAAACCGCTGCAGCCCTGCACCCCCGGATTCGGAGCATTATTTTTCAAACGCCTACTGTTGTTGCCCGCGCCGCTCGCGTAGAATTCCGCTCCTTTCCAGGCACTACCTTCAGGATTCAATCCGTTACCCATGACCACCCTCAGAGCACGCCAGAGACTCGGTAAATACCGGATCGAGAAAAAACTGTCTGCGGGTGACAGGGCAACTATCTATCAGGCCTACGACACTATTCATGCCACGCAGGTGGTGTTGAAGATTGCCAATCCCGACTTAATGGATGACCCCGATTTCCTGAACGAGTTCCGTTTAGAGGCCCGACTGTCAACCCGTATGGAGCACCCCAATGTGCTGCCTATACAAAATGCCGATTACATTGATGACTACTTTGTTATCACTATGCCACTCGGCGTGGAGTCACTAGCCGACCGGATGACCCGGCGCATGTCGACCGATCTCGCACTCAGCTTTAGCAAGCAAGCACTGGCCGCAGTCGCTCATGCACATGAGCAAAAAATTATTCACTGCGATATCAAACCCGAGAACTTTATTGTGTTTCCCGGTAATCGATTGCGCCTTTCAGATTTTGGCTTCTCCAAAGTCGCACAGAAAAGACTGAAGGCGTCGGGCTCAGGCACCGTGGGCTACGTAGCTCCCGAACAAGCCGTAGGCCGGCCTATGTTTCAGTCCGACGTGTTTTCTCTGGGCCTTTTAATCTACCAATTGTTCAGCGGACACCTTGCAGACTGGCCGTATGACTGGCCACCCAAAGGAATCGACAAGGTCCGGCGCAAATTAAGACCAAAAACAAGGGCATGGCTGCGCAAAGCAATGGAAATGCGGCCTCAAGACCGCTACCGTAACGCTGTAGCAATGGAAAAGGCCTTCTATAAGATCCCGAGGCCCAAACGCTAAGGTGTAACCAAGACGTGACAGAAACGCTGAAGTTACAAACGACCACCGTACTGTCTAAGCCGTGTCTTTACACCGGCAGCTCTGATTCCGACCGCGACTCATTACATAACTCTGTTGGTGAAGTTGAAGTTGCTTCTGTCGCCAGCAGTCAGAAAAGCGGGCCCAACGAAGACTCGGCAGCGGTCATTCCTGTTGACGATAAAGCGGTCGTTCTGGTGGTTGCCGATGGCGTAGGAGGACTGCCCGGCGGTCGCAATGCATCCAACACCACAGTACAGGCGATTCGCGACTCGGTAAAAAAATCAGACTCTGCGAATCTACGCTCTGCCATTCTCGATGGCATTGAGAAAGCTAACGCAAAGTTACTAACCAGCCCCAATAGCAGCGCCACAACGGTAGCCGTTGCCGAAGTGCGACCGGGCCTGGTGCGCAGCTACCATGTCGGCGATTCAGCAATCTGGTTATGCGGTCAACGCGGCAAAATCAAAATGCAGACTACCCCGCATTCACCGGTCGGGTTTGCTGTAGAGGCCGGGCTACTGAAAGAAACCGAAGCCCTCAACCACGAACATCTCCATTTAATCTCTAATGTGGTTGGTTCCACCGAAATGCGCATAGAGATGGGCCCCGAACTCCCCATGTCGAGCCGCGACACCCTGCTAATTGCCAGCGATGGTCTTCTCGACAACCTGATGCAACACGAGATTATCCGGCTGATCCGCAAGGGTCCGATCAATAAAGCAATGGACGGCATCACCCAGCTCAGCCTGAAACGTATGCATGAGCCCACCTCGGGCAGGCCAAGTAAACACGACGACTACACCGCCATTCTGTACCGCCAACCCCGGCCGAAACGTAAGCCCCGGCGCAAAGCAGTCGCCAAACCAGAGCAACCAACAGGCACACAAACGGACAAATAACCCGGTGAATATCACGCTTATATCGGTGTGGGCTATTCCACCCGTCTGCCGGGCTGGGTAGTATGTTCGCCTCTTTTAAGAAGAATACCGAAGGCAAGAGCCTTCGCGGAGAACAATCATGACCAACGAATCCACAATTCAACCTTTTGCACCCGGCGACATTTTCGTTGGCGCCACGTTGCTGAATAACCCCGATGACGACCATGCCGGTCCCGGACGAATCATTCAGTACGATGCAGACTTCAATGAGAAAGGCGTGCTCTGGACGGAAGGCACCACACATCTTGTTGGTGGCCTGAAATTCGGCCCCGACGGCAACCTCTGGGCATTCGACAGCAATGCTCATGCTGTTTTACGCATCAGTCCGGAAGGCAAGCAGCTGCCCGAGATCAAGTTTGCTGATCGATCTTTCTCACACGTCAACTTCGCAGCTGACGGCACAGTCCTTATGGGTGAGCATTTGGTCGGCGATGGCAGCACCTTCCCGGAGTGGATGGGCAAGATTGAAGATATGGGCACAGAGCTTACAAAAATCCCCGGTGAAGATGTATTTGGCCATGGCCACATTTTCCGCTTCACTATGGACGGTGAACTGGTCAAAGAATACCAAAACGAGGTTCATGGCGGCATGACCGGATTCCTCGGTTGCACCACTGCAAGCCTTGCTGACGATGGTAAGACGATGATGTACAGCTCGGAAACCGGTGGTCGCATGATGCAATATGACCTGGAAGCTGATCAGCAGTTGGCGGATTTCGTCACCTACGGTCCGCGCGAAGGCATGGTCTTTATCGCACGCTACCTGCCCGATGGCAGCGTACTGATGATTAAAGCCGTATCCCGCACTGAATTTGTGCTGGAACACCTGTCTGCCGATGCGGAATCGCTGCGCACCTACGAACTACCGGGACCGGGTTGGGCCATGATTGAACCTTCAAATGATGCAGGCACCTGGTTCCTGACCAACTTCTTCAGCGGCGACATCGCTACGCTGGACCTTGAGTCCGGCCAAATTGATGTTAAGGCCAATGTGGGTGTGGAACGTTCACTTGCAGGTATCGCTCAATACGCCGGCTAAGCTTCGCGCACATCGAACACAAAAAAGCCCCGTTGGTTAATGCCAGCGGGGCTTTTTTGTTTATGGCATTTCAGCCGGCTAAAAAGCTACCAAGGCAAAATATTGCCGTCGTAGTTCCAAAGCAAGCCGGTGCTTTGCGGGTTAGCCGTATCGATATTACGGGCAATGTCGCTGGCAGCAGTCGCAGCCGGGCGCAACATCTTCTTCGGCAAGCCAGCCACAAAGTCAGTGTCAGTCAGACCCGGATTGGCCATCACTACGGTGATATCTTTGCGCTTCAGCTGCACAGCCAGATTCCTGTACATCATGTTCACTGATGCCTTACTGGTGCGGTAGAACGGATTGCGTGGTGAAGTTACACCTGCAATCGAACCCTCTGAACTTGAAACGACAACAATCTTCTTCAGCTGACTGTCGAGCACGTTCGGATAAAACGCTTCGGCAATCTTCGTCGGTCCCATCACGTTCACTTCCATGACCCAGCGGAAAGTGTCGTAATTAAACTTCTTGAACATCTGATCTTTGATGTCACCACTGATACCCGCATTATTCAGCAAGATATCGATCGGCTGACCTTCCAGCTCGGCAGCCAGCTCATCAATACGCTCAAAATCAGTCACATCAAGCTGCATGATAGTTAACTTGTCGTAGTCTTCAGCCAGCCCATACAGCGCTTCTGCTTTAGCCGGCTTACGCGCTGTGGCAATGATGTTGTAACCACGATCGATATAGACCTTCACAAACTCCAGACCAATACCGCGATTCGCGCCGGTAATAAAAACAGTCGGCACATAGCCGTCAGGCAATGGCGGAGCAACGTAATCGGTTTCCGGTGGCGGCAACATAGACTTTTCTGCGCCATGACCGCCGGCTTGAGCAACTGCCGTCAGCAATAACAAAGCGCCGAACGCGAATAGTTTCTTAATCTTCATACATAAATCTCCATAAAAAATGGCCGGCGAGCCGGCCATTCATTGAATATCGCCTGATTAACCGGCTTCTTTCAGTTTGTCTGCATCAGCACCGGACTGCAGGGGTACCTGATCCAATACCCAGCCCTTCTGATTACGTCGCTCCGGACTGGGAATAGCAAATGCCACGTGCGGGCCTGCAGCTTCAACAGCGCGTGAATCAATGCGCCAGCCTTTTGCATCCCACTCTTTCAATTGCTCGCGGTAAATCAGAATGCATTTGTCCGATGGCGTCATGAATTCCTTCGTGTTCGTGTCCGGCGTTACAACCGGATGCAGGTTCTCAATAATAACGATGTCCTGCTCGGCAACGTATTGATTACGCTGCATCACGTATTCATCACTCTTCTCTTCGAGCACGCAGTTACGCATACAGATGAGATAAACGTAAGAATTGTTTTCATCAATGGGGCGCTCAACC
>Ga0209692_10002921_pt1 | contig 17371 bp, 13 predicted proteins | sample tdDd472_FD_187129 | JGI IMG/M metagenome (GOLD analysis project Ga0209692, IMG submission 187129) | Marine sediment microbial communities from the Atlantic coast under amendment with organic carbon and nitrate - tdDd47.2 (SPAdes)... | ecosystem: Environmental > Aquatic > Marine > Coastal >...
TAGCGGATTGGTGGTACTCCTTCTCTTGCAATCACTACAGAGTAGGTCATGCCGATCGGCAATATACGCTAACAGTGCCGCCCGATACGCAGGCCGACATTCGGGACAACCAAGAGAATTGAGTTCCAGGCTGACCTGTAACCCCAATTCCCCAAGCAACATTGCTCCCATTGCCATCAACTCGGTATCAACCCGCGGATTCTCAGAACCAAGAACCTCAATGTCCATCTGATGAAACTGCCTCAGCCGCCCCTTCTGGGGACGTTCATGACGAAACATGGGACCGATGGTAAACAGCTTTTGTACTGGTTTTTGTACATAGAGACCATGCTCTATATAGGCACGCAGCAGGGAGGCGGTAGCCTCGGGTCGCATTGTTATTTTTTTGTCTACAAAGGTGTACATCTCTTTTTCGACAATATCAGTAGCTTCCCCGATTGATCTGGCAAACAGTTTGGTTTCTTCGAGAATAGGCAGGCGAATTTCTCTAAAATGAAATCGTTCAAATACGTCTCTTGCCACTCTTTCCAGGTACTGCCAGAGCTCTACTTCACCCGGCACAATATCTTTAAAGCCTTTCAGGGCCTTGATCTTCAAAACACTCTCCAATAATAATATAGCAATTAACAACTAGTACAACTCAAGGCAAAACTTCGAATTTAACCGCAATTTTGTGCTTTTGTCAAGTTAACCACCTTGTCATCCAAACAAGCGCTCCATTTTGCCAGCGAACGTTGCTATTTTCCTGGTACATCGGACACATCTTTGTACTATAATTGAGCACATACTACTCTTGACAAAACCAGGCAAGAAGTGCATTATCTCATTTCTAATAATTATTGCTTTTTCTAATAAAGGAGTTCTTTCTGCATGAAGTTACCTTCACTTAACATTGCCGGCTTCAAAGCCTCATTTCCTTTAATCCAGGGAGGGATGTCCATTCGGGTATCCACTTCAGCACTTGCTATCCCTGTTGCTAATTGTGGCGGAATTGGAGTTATCGGAGGATCCGGCCTACCACCTGAAGAACTCCACAATGATATCAAAAAAGCAAAAGCTGCAACAGACGGGGTTGTAGCTGTCAACATCATGTACGCCATGAAAGATTTTTATGAACTGGTTATGAGTTCCATAGATGCCGGAATCGACATGATAATCACCGGCGCTGGATTTTCCCGGGATATCTTCAAAATAGGACGAGAACATAACGTCCCTATCGTTATGATTGTCAGCTCTGCTGCTCTTGCCAAACTCTCCGAGAAACTTGGCGCCGCAGCGGTTATCGTCGAAGCAAAAGAAGCCGGGGGCCATCTTGGTACCGACAAACCCCTGCGCGAGATTTTTCCACCCATCCGTGAAGTTATCAAAAATATTCCTCTTATCGCCGCCGGTGGAGTAACCAACGGCTTTGAAATGGCCGAAATGATGGACAAGTATGGTGCCGACGGGGTTCAGATTGCCTCCCGGTTCGTGCTAAGTAAAGAGTGTGATATTGCCGACGAATTCAAACAGGCATACCTCAACGCCAAAAAAGAGGACATCGTTCTCACCTCATCACCTGTTGGCATGCCCGGCCGAGCCTTAAATAACCCCTTCGTAAAGGCTATGAATGCAGGGGAAGACGTGAGTACCAAAAAATGTCCCCACGTATGTCTGAAAAAATGCGACCACCACTACTGCATCAACGAGCGTCTGATGATGGCCTGCGAAGGCAACACCCAGGAGGGCTTAATCTTCTCCGGGGAAAACACCTACAAAATGAAAGATATCCTCCCTGTTGCTGAGATCTTCAAACAATTTAAGGAGCAGGCGGAATCAGTGTTCAAAGAGGGGAAAGGATTCTGTCCGTCATCTTGACACAACCCGTTCAAACATGAGCTCCCATAGAAAAACTGAAACTTCCCAGGATGCAGCCATGCTTTGCACTGGTCGTATTATCCCCGCTGAAAGTCATCCGATTACTCCCAAGATGATTGACAGGGATGCCCTTTACGTTCTCAGAAAACTCAATGATGCTGGATTTGCCGGCTACCTGGTCGGCGGTGGGGTTCGAGATTTATACCTAGGCAAGACCCCCAAAGATTTTGATATCAGTACAGATGCCCGCCCCGGCCAACTCCGCAAACTTTTTCCCAACAGCAATACAATCGGACGAAGATTTCGACTGGTGCAGATCTTTTTCAGGGGCGGAAAGACCATTGAGATCAGCACCCTCCGGTCTCTTAGTGAGCATGATCTTGACGGCCCCGAAGCTGTCCTTGCACCGAATAACACTTTTGGAACTCTAAGCGAAGACGCAAGACGACGAGACCTCACCATCAATTCGCTTTTTTACGAAATCGAGAACAATACCATAATCGATTATGTCGATGGCAGCCTTGACCTCGACCAAGGCATTATCCGAATTGTTGGCGAACCAGCCAAACGAATAGGACGAGACCCTGTCCGGATGATGCGGGCAATTCGCCATGCCGCAAGAATCAATTTCACCATAGAAGATCAAACCTGGAAAGCTCTCTGCGACAATAGCCACAAGCTCTCACTTTGCCCCCCATCTCGACTTCGGGATGAATTTCTAAAAGACCTTTACAGTGGCGCCACTGCACCCTGGTTCGAGCTTGCCGTTGATTCTGGATTGTTTTTTGCCCTCTTCCCATTCTATCGAAAAATATTTGCCAGCAATTCTGCTCCTGCAGAGAATCCCCGTGAACTGCTCACTGGAATATGTCGAACCATAGACAGGATCAACACCTTATCTCTGAGCTTAAAAATTCACCGCCAGCCCGACTTTTTTCTTATCGGCCTATTCCTTATTCCATGGGCGGAGGCACGGTTTCAGCTCATAAGTGTGTTTCGCAAAGGTGCCCCTCTCTTTCAACTGTCTAAAATTATTCGTGATGAAATTGACAGAACCATCGGCATAGAACTTAACCTTCGCCGCTCACTCCGACAGGAAATGGTCAGCCTGCTAATCAATCTCTCTCAACTCATCCACAACAAACAGCAACACGGCTGGCCTAAGTGGCTAAAAAAGAAAAGCTACTTCAAAAAAAGCACCCTCTTTTATCATTTTTATATGGCAGCCACCACTGGCGAGTCCTTCGACCACATGCTACTAGGAACACCACCTACCAAACACGCCAAAGAAGTCGCAAAAAAGAACGACACGAAACCCTCAAAGCCAAAATCCAGGCCTGCATTTTCCACCAAAAGCAAGGGTGGCATTTTCGGCTTCAAAAAATGATCACTCTTTACAGCTAACATCCACCCGCCAAAACATCTGTTTTTCCAAAACCCCCAAAGAGCGGTGTAAAGAAAATCCTGCCCGCTTGAGCTTGTCCCCCATTTTGTTCCACCTAAAGTTCTTTCTTTTCGAGCAACTCTGAGAGATAATCAATAAACGTTTTATAATAATAGACGCGCAAATTAGTTATTCATGCTCTGCAACCAACCCCGCCGAATGACCTTGACTGATCAACACAATGTGCGTGTTGTGCCAAAACGAAAACTCCTTTTGCCCGAAAATTGGTTGAAGAATCAAACCATTTCAAAATGCACTTGATTTACTAATGCTTTGGTGTTATTTTTCTACAATTTTTATTTACAGGGTTACTGTTTGCACAAAGGCCCCCGGCGCCCATGTTAAACAATTAACGCACTCCTTGCACAATGGCGAGAAGAACTACCCCACATATATTCTCAAATTTTGATGGATCGGTGTCTTTAATTCCAAACAACACATCGCATCTTCCACAACAGCTCAGCACTCATCAACAATTAGATCATCTCGAACGCCGCCAGCAACATCGCTTTACTCAAATTTCTAAGCCCAATTTTTTAGCTCGCTTCTATCATCTTGCTCAGAGATATTTTTCGACATCCGTCAAATATATTTTCGTAGATCATTTAAAATATTCAGAGCTACCTAAAAATGACAAAGCCGGCCGGCTTGACTTTTTTAACCGTATTTTTATAAACTTTAATTTTCGGCTCCCCACGCCGAACCATCGTGCAATAGCACACACTTGTTGTCACACAGCAATAGGAGGTTGATATGGCAGACACAGTAAACAAAAAGCTGGACCCGCAGCTTGATCGGCGCGGATTCCTCAAAGGATGTACAATGGCGGCAGCCGCTTTAGGAATGTCCGAGACTATGATTCCTAAACTGGTCGAAGCGGCCGCAACAGCCGAGCGCCCAAGAGTAATTTGGCTTCATTTTCAGGAATGCACTGGCTGCACGGAAAGCTTACTGCGAGCCTCCCACCCCGATTTAGCACGATTGATACTCGATGTTATCTCTCTTGATTATCACGAAACAGTTATGGCAGCCGCAGGTCATCAGGCTGAACACAATCTCCATGACACGGTTGACAATCACCCCTTCATTCTGGTTGTGGAAGGAGCAATTCCCACCAAGGACGGCGGTATTTACTGCAAGATTGCAGGAAAGACCGCGATGGACATCCTAGCTGAAGTGGCCCCTAAAGCATCAGCAATCATCGCTATCGGCACATGTGCTACCTTTGGCGGTGTTCAGGCTGCGGCCCCTAACCCAACAGGCGCTGTCGGCGTACAGGACCTGGTGAGTGGCGTACCGATTGTTAATATTCCCGGATGCCCACCAAACCCAGTTTCTTTCCTCGGGACCATTCTCCACTACCTGACATTTAAGAGACTACCAGCTCTAGACAACTTAAACCGTCCTCTCTTTGCCTATGGTCGTAGAATTCATGATCATTGTGAGCGCCGAGCCCATTTTGATGAAGGACGTTTCGTAGAGCAATTCGGTGACGAATTCCACAAACTCGGCTACTGCCTCTACAAAGTTGGTTGCAAAGGCCCAGAGACCTTCTCCAATTGCCCGACAGCCCGTTTCAATAACGTCGGTGTTTGGCCTGTAAGTGTTGGCCATGGTTGCGTTGGGTGTACTGAGCCTAATTTCTGGGATACCATGACTCCATTCTACGAAAGACTGCCAATGGTTAAAATTCCCGCCGGAGGTATCGTAGAGAGCGCAGACAAGGTTGGCAAAACCGTTCTAGGCGTTACAGCCGCCGCAGTCGGCATCCATGCGGCAGTCGGCATTGGCAAACGCCTGATCAAGGGAAAAGACAGCGATAGCTAATAACCACAAATTGTGAGGTTGTCTGGTTTTACATCAACCATTTGCAAAAAAATCTTACCAGCGCTTAACAGCAAAATAATTGACGGTAGCTGGTAGTTTAATCTTATATGGAGGTTTTACACATGGCTCAGCGAATTACCATTGATCCGGTTACTCGGATTGAGGGTCACCTAAGAGTAGATATCGAAGTTGACGGAGGCCAAGTCACCAAAGCGTGGTCTTCCGGTCAGATGTATCGCGGTCTCGAAAACATTTTGAAAGGTCGGGATCCTCGCGATGCATGGCTTTTTGTTCAGCGTATCTGTGGTGTTTGCACTACTGTTCACGCCCTGGCTTCAGTCCGTTCTGTTGAGAACGCACTTGGCCTCGAAATTCCACTCAACGCTCAATTAATCCGTAATATGGTCCAGTCAATTCATTGTCTGCATGACCATATTGTTCATTTTTATGCACTTTCTGCCCTTGACTGGGTTGATGTTGTTTCTGCTCTGGATGCCGATCCTGTTGCCACCGCTAAACTGGCTGACAGTCTCTCAGATTGGCCTGGAAACAGTCCAAAACGATTCGCAGCTGTGAAAGACAAGCTCAAGAATCTCGTGGCCAGTGGCCAACTCGGACCTTTCGCCAATGCTTACTGGGGCCATCCAGCAATGAAACTGCCACCTGAAGCAAATCTCATGGCGGTTTCCCACTACCTTGAAGCCCTTGATTACCAACGCAAAGCCACCCAGGCTCTCGCTATCATCGGCGGCAAAAACCCACACGTCCAGAACCTCTCAGTTGGTGGTGTTACCACAAACATCAATCCTGAGAACGAGACCGCTGTGACCATGGAGCGTCTCTACTACATCAAGCAGTTGGTAGAGGAAGTAAGAGACTTTATCAAGATGGTATATCAGACCGATGTTGTTGCGGTCGGTGCCCTGTATGCTGACTGGATTCCATACGGCGCTGGTGTTACCAATTATCTCGCAGCCCCGGATATGTTTCTTGACGCTGCCGGAACCAAAGCCGACCTACCCGGTGGAACCATCTTTGGCGGTGACCTCGGAACAGTGAAGCCAATAACCGGCCTCGCCGATCCATACTTCAAGGAAAATGTTGAAGAATCTATCGCTAAAGCCTGGTATGACGGTGACTGGTCCAAGCATCCATGGGAGTCTTCAACTGATCCTAAGTATACTGAATTTGAAGACGAGGGTCGCTATACCTGGCTAAAAGCTCCACGTTTCCAAGGCAAACCAATGCAGGTTGGTCCTCTAGCGCAGATGGCCGTAGGCTATGCTCAAGGTCATGAGATGACCGTTAAAAACGTAGACGCCTTCCTCGGTCGTGTCAGTGCTGTTGCTGGCGTAACAGTAGGACCAGAGATTCTCCACGGCACCATCGGACGTCATGCTGCCCGGGCAGTTCGTGCCGGCATGATGGCTGACCTTGCCCTGAAGCATTGGGACTTACTGGTCAACAACATTGCTACTGGTGACTACGAAATATTCAACCCACCTGTATTTCCTAAAGGGGAGCAGCGTGGTGTTGGTGTCCATGAAGCACCACGTGGTCTACTGTCCCATTGGATCGTCATCCAGGACGGCAAAATCAAAAACTACCAGTGTGTCGTTCCTTCTACCTGGAACGCCGGACCGCGAGATGCGGAAGGTCAGCTCGGCCCCTATGAAGCATCACTTATGGGCAATCCGATTGCTGATCCTGAAAGACCTCTTGAGGTTCTTCGTACTGTGCATTCTTTTGATCCATGTATTGCCTGTGCTGTTCACATGCTGGACCCAGAAGGGAAGGAAGTTGTGAAAGTGAAAGCGCTGTAGACTGGGTTTCACACCACTCAAAACTTTTCTTTCCGGCAATAGCCGCAGGAGGTAACAAGAATGGCAACTTATGAGAAACATCACTGCTGGAGCGTGCTGCTCCGGCTGTTCCACTGGATGTTTGCCCTGTCTATCGTATTTTTGGTAACCACAGGCTTTTACATCAACAATCCGTGGACAAACACCATGATCGAGGGAAGTGCAAGCTTCCCAATGGCCATCATGCGCTACATCCATTTTATTGCAGCGTATGTCTTATCATCAGCTGTACTGATCAGGCTTTTTCTCTACATTTTCGGTAATGCCCAGGAGAGAATCTGGGATATCCTGCCGATCACCAAGAGAAATCTGAATAACCTAAAAATGACTCTGTTGCAGTATAGCTATATTAGCGACGAGCATGATGAACGACTTGGCCATAACATCCTGGCCGGGCTGGCTTATCTCTTCACCTTTATCGCAGCTCTATTGATGATTGCAAGCGGGTTTTACATGCTCTTTCCAGAGATTCCCCTCTGGGAGCAACTGGGCTTGACGCTTTTTGGCAACCAACAGTTTGCTCGTTTTCTCCATCATCTCACTATGTGGTGGTTTATGATCTTTGCTGTTATTCATATCTACCTTTGTGTATGGAACGACCTCAAAGAACCAGAGGGGTTAATATCCTCTATCTTTACCGGTGCGAAATTTAAACACAAAGCATAAGTATCAAAGGGTCGAAATCCTCGTTCAGGGAACTGTCCAGGGCGTTGGGTTTCGACCCTTTATTTACAACTTAGCATCTCGTTTTGAGATTGCCGGCACGGTGAGCAACACCAGTGACGGCGTAGTTATAACTGCTACCGCTAAAGACACACAATTAGACTTATTTATTCAGGCTGTAGAGGAACAGGCCCCGCCGCTGGCCAGAATTACTTCCCTTACCACCCGCCCCCTCCCCAACCCAACCAAGGAAGTCGAGAATTCATTCTCTATTCTGCCAAGTGTCGCAGGTATTTCTGCCAACACTGCTATTCCACCAGATATCGCTCTTTGCAACGACTGCCTCAACGAATTACTTGACCCCAGCGACAGACGTTTCCATTATCCCTTTATCAACTGCACCAATTGTGGCCCGCGTTTTACCATCGTCGAGACCATTCCCTACGACAGACCTAAAACTTCGATGAAGGTCTTTCCGATGTGCGATGCATGCGAAAAGGAATACAAAGATCCAGGAAACCGTAGGTTCCACGCTCAGCCAAATGCCTGTGGTGACTGTGGCCCTGATATCGCATTGCATGACAGTAACGGAATTAAAATACAGACCACGTCTCCCCTGGCACAAACAGCCTCATCCCTCAAAGAAGGTTTGGTGCTTGCTATCCGCGGAATGGGTGGCTTTCATCTCTCGGTAAACGGTTGCTCTCCCGGGGCGGTGGATTTACTTCGCGAGCGAAAAGGACGACCAGACAAACCGCTGGCTATTATGATGGCCAGCGTAGAGATGGTAAAAAGATATTGTGATCTTGATCCAGCAGAAGAAGAGCTGCTTACTTCTCTTGAGCACCCAATAGTTCTTCTTAAAAGACTCGATCAAACAGCTCTTGCGGATAATCTCGCGCCAGGAATCGATGAAATCGGTGTCATGCTCCCCTATACACCGCTCCACCATCTCCTCTTTCAGCAGGCTGATTGCCCCGAAGCGCTGGTCATGACCTCCGGCAATATCAGCGGACTACCTATCTGTACTGCAAATGATGACGCACTTGCCAAACTAGGCAAGATTGCCGATCTATTTCTGCTCCACAACCGCGAAATCGTCACCAGGGTAGACGACTCGGTTATCAGGATTATTGCTAATCAATCAATTATTCTGCGGCGAGCCCGTGGTTTTGCACCCACTCCCATCCAGGTTAGATGGGAACTGCCGAAAATTTTAGCCTGTGGCCCTGGTCTCAAAAACACCTTTAGCCTGGGCCGCAATCAGAGTGTCTTTCCCAGTCAGCACCTCGGTGACCTCCATAACCTTGAGTCTTATGAATTTTATCAGGAGTCGATAGAACATCTTAAAAAGGTCTTTCAGCTCGAACCTGAAGCGGTGGTCTGCGACTTACACCCTGACTATATGAGTAGCAGATATGCAGCCCAGTGCAAGTTGCCACTCTACAAGGCGCAACACCACCACGCCCATGCCGTGGCCGTCATGGCAGAACATGGAATTGAAGAGCCGGTACTGGCCGTTATTCTCGATGGAACTGGCCTTGGAGAAGACGGTACAATCTGGGGTGGCGAAATTCTTAAAGCCGAATTAACCTCCTTTGAACGGTTGGGGCACCTTAGTCAACTTCATCTTCCCGGTGGCGATGTTGCCACCACTGAACCCTGGCGACTTGGCATATCCGCTCTTTTCCATAGCTTCGGGATTGAAGGTATTGCACCGGGGCGCCTCCCCCAACCTCTTGGACAAATCGACTCATGCAACCTTGATGTTCTCACTGCCATGCTTACAGGTGGTTTCAACTCGCCCCTTACCTCGAGTTGCGGGCGACTTTTTGATGCAGTAGCTTCTCTTCTCGGCCTACGCCAGTATATCAGCTACGAAGGTCAGGCGGCTATGGAACTGGAAGCATTGGCCAAAAAGGCCCGGACTCGATCCTGGCCAAACGACATTCTGCCCAATTCGCACACAGACGTAGCGCCTTTACTGAAGGAAAAAGACGGAAAATGGGAGATTTGTTCGGCAGAATTTGTTAAAAGGATAGTGGATGGAATCAACAGAGGTGAGGATAAATCCTCAATGGCTCTGCAATTCCATACGATGTTGATCAGTAGCATCACCAGGCTTATAGAAATTCTTTCACTCCAGACTGGCATCCAAAAGGTTGTGCTTTCTGGGGGATGTATGCAAAATAGTCTGTTGCTTGAAGGACTTTTACATACATTAAAGAGTATACAGTTAAAAGTTTTCACTGGAAACTTGCTCCCGCTTAACGACGGAGCAATTTCTTTCGGTCAGACAATTATAGGAGGTCTGCGCCATGTGTCTAGCAATTCCAATGAGAGTGATCAGCGTTCAAGGTGACCCGGACGATTTCACTTCTAACCAGATAGCAACTGTCGATACCGATGGCATAAGCAAAGAAGTTCGGCTGGATATCGTCGACCACTGGCCATCCATCGGTGATTATGTCATAATCCATGCAGGGTTTGCCATCCATTCTCTTGTTGAGGAAGAAGCACTAAAGAATATCGCCCTTCTACGCGAACTCGCCGAGAACACTCCCGAAGAGTTACTCTCCTGAGCCAGGTCTAGCATGAAACATTTTGATGAATACCGCGACAGCAGTTTGGTAAAACCGCTGGTCGAAGAGCTTAAACACGCCGTCACCAAACCCCTTCGTGTCATGGAAGTCTGCGGCTCCCACACTATGGCTATTTTTCGCAATGGGCTAAGGAGTATACTCCCTGATGGAATGGAGCTTGTTTCCGGTCCGGGATGTCCGGTCTGTGTCACCTCCGCCTCCCATATGGATGCGTTTATCGCCATGGCCGAGCTCCCCGGAGTACGGGTAACAATTTTTGGCGACCTGTTTCGAGTACCAGGCACCCACACCTCTCTTGCCAAGGCCAGCTCCCTTGGAGCCAAGGTCGATATTGTCTACTCGCCGATGGACGCTCTGGAACTCGCCACCCAAAATCCGGATGAACTTGTCGTTTTTCTGGGTGTTGGCTTTGAAACCACTACGCCAGGTATCGCTGCTACGATTCTTGCTGCCAAAACCAGAAATATTAAAAACTTCGTGGTTTTTTCTACCCAGAAAACAATGCCGGCTCCCATGGAAGCCCTCTTGAGTGATCCCGACCTGAAGATTGATGGCTTACTCTGCCCCGGCCATGTCTCCTCAATAATTGGTGCAGGAGCCTGGGAACCGATGGCAAAAAAATACCATCTGGCCTGTGTGGTTGGGGGATTTGAACCCGCCGATTTGCTAAAAAGCCTCATCCTTCTTGCCCGCCAGGTAGGCAACAATGACATTAAAGTTGAAAACGTCTATTCCCGCGCTGTCGCCTGGGAAGGTAATCTGCGTGCCCAGAAGATGGTGGAAGAAATTTTCGAGCCCGCCGATATGGACTGGCGCGGCCTTGGTAGAATTCCTTTAAGTGGCTTGAAGATTCGTGAAAAATACGCAGAATTTGACGCCGAAATACGACTCAACATTACCCTGCCCGAAGCAGAGGAGCCCAAAGGATGCATGTGTGGAGAAATCCTCAAAGGGATGAACACCCCCAGGGAATGTCCACTTTTCGACACCAGATGCAATCCGGCCAACCCAATTGGCCCCTGTATGGTTTCAAGTGAAGGTACCTGTGCTGCTTACCATAAATACGGACGGGATATTTAGTGACTTAGAAATGTTTTTCTTGTTCTTTTTTCAGGAAAAACATTTCGTGAAGGAACTTATCCCGCGTTTTCAGCGGGATGAAATCCTGCAAAGAACATAACCTCTTCCTAGTACAAGGAATAACCCAACAGAATGTCTGAAAATACAATATTACTCGACCACGGCAGTGGTGGTCTCGCCAGCCAGCAACTAATAAGTGAGCTCTTTCTCAAGCATCTCGACAATCCAATACTCCGTGATCTGGAAGACAGTGCTATCCTGGAAAACAGAAACGGAAGAATTGCCTTCACAACAGACAGTTATGTTGTCGATCCCATTTTTTTTCCAGGCGGAGATATCGGCAAACTCGCCGTTCATGGCACCATCAACGATCTCGCCATGCGGGGGGCCGTCCCGTATTGTTTGAGCCTGGGGCTCATCCTCGAAGAGGGACTAAGCCTTGAGGAACTCGAACGTGTGATCATCTCCATTAGTGAGGCGAGCAAGGAAGCAGGTGTTCCTGTTGTTACCGGTGATACCAAAGTGGTGCCTAAAGGCAAAGGCGATAAGATTTTTATCAACACCTCCGGCATCGGTTTTGTCGACGAGAATATTGATATCTCCTCAAAACACGCCAAGGTCGGCGATGCCGTTATTTTATCCGGAACCATGGGTGACCATGGCATTACCATCATGACCCGGCGGGCTGGGATCTCGGTACAGGGTGACCTGCGCAGTGACACCATGCCGCTGCATAATCTTGTGGCAGCTCTATTAAAAGAGTTACCAAATGGTGTGCATACCCTGCGCGATCCCACCAGAGGCGGGGTCGCTTCCACTCTCAATGAAATTGCCGAAAACAGCGGCCTTGGAATTGAGTTAAGTGACGAGGCCCTGCCGGTACGGCCAGAGGTTCGAGCCGCCTGTGAACTCCTTGGACTAGAACCTCTCTATCTTGCCAACGAAGGTAAATGTCTGGCCATAGTCAGCGGGGACAAGGCTGAACAGGCCCTTAAGCTTATGCGGACTACTCCAGAGGGCAAAGAGGCTGCAATCATAGGCAGACTTGTTGCTGAAAAGGCCGGGAGAGTCATAATAAACACCCCGGTCGGCGGAGCAAGAGTTGTTACCCCGCTCCATGGCGTTCCCCTCCCTCGTATCTGCTAATGATTCTACTGAGTAATATATTATGAAATTAAAGAAAAAAATTGGTATTGCCGGTATTGGTAACTTTATTTTAAGAGATGAGGGGTTCGGCGTCCATGTGGTCCACTATCTTCAGGAAAACTATAATTTTCCTGATAATGTGGAAATCCAGGACGTGGGTACGGCTGGGATATACATGGCACCCTTTCTTGAGGAGTGCGACCCGATATTTGTCATAGATGTTGTTGATATTGAAGGAGAACCTGGATCTTTTCACTTTTTCTCTCTTGATGACGTAAAAGCCGGCAATTTTCAAATGCGAATGTCGCCCCATCAACTTGGTCTCCTTGAGATTCTCGAGGTATCCAAACTTCGTGACGCGGCCCCTGAACATGTTGAGTTCTATACGGTAATTCCCAAGGAGCTGGAAGAATCCATTGAACTTTCTGATGTGGTAGCAGAACGCAAAGTTGAAGTTGCCAAGATGATCCTTTCCCGCCTGGACGACCTGGGTGTAAAAGTTACCAGAAAATAGCTCAGTTATTAATTCCGAAAGAAACAGATATGCATGAAATTTCTCTAGTTGAAGGACTCTTTAAACAATTAAGTGAATTGGCCGCTGAAAATAAAGCGACAAAAATCATTAGTGTTACCATGGAAATCGGACCTCATTGCGGCGTGGTATTGGATTCTTTCCAGTTTGGTTTTGATATTCTTTCAGCCGATGATGAATTGATGCGAGGCGCAAAGCTTATTGTCGAAATTCCACCGGTCAACTATAGCTGCACGAATTGCAATCATGTAGAGGTCACAGTAGGCAGAAAGCCTGAAGAATGTCCTAGCTGTGGAGATTTACTGCTGATTCCCGATGGCGGCAATGATCTGATGCTACGCCAGGTGGAAATGGAGTAGCAGATATTATAAATGTCCAGCAATCTGGATGGCGACACAAAACATAAAAAATTAGAGAGCTAAGTAAAATATTTCATATTCGTGAGATCAACTTTTTACAACGCAATCATTAATGAAAGAGGTTCAAAATGTGTGATACCTGCGGCTGCCCCAGCCCTTCAGACCATAGCCACGACCACGATAATTCTAAAACGCATAGCCACAGTAAAACAGTGGACGTTCACGCCAGTCTTTTTGCCGCAAACGACGCCCTGGCTCGAGCTAACCGCGAACATTTCGATGAAATAGGAGCGGTCGCCCTCAACCTGATCAGCAGTCCAGGTTCAGGAAAAACCACCCTGCTGGAACACACAATTGAGGCGCTTAAAGGTGAGATAAACATTGGGGTCATCGAAGGTGATATTGAAACAGAACGCGATGCCGAGCGCATCAGGGCAAAAGGAGTTCCAGTTATTCAACTGACCACTGGTGGTGCCTGTCACCTTGACGCGGCCATGACCCATAAGGGTTTTCATCGCCTGCAGAAAGAGCCGGGTGGACAATCCATTGACCTGCTCTTTATAGAAAATGTCGGTAACCTGGTTTGCCCAGCCACCTTTGACCTCGGAGAGCATGAGCGGGTTGTGTTGGTTTCTGTGCCCGAAGGGCCTGACAAACCGGCAAAATACCCAAAAGCCTTTACCAGCTCACACACCTTCGTGATCACCAAAACTGACCTCCTGCCCTATTTTGATTTTCCCGTTCCGGACGCAAACGCTGATGCGCTTAAACTTAACCCGCAACTGCGAACCATGGATCTTTCATCAACAACGGGAACCGGTATGGATAACTGGCTTAACTATCTGCGCGAGTTAGTTAAAAAAATGAAGGACACCAAAAAAGCATAAGCTGAAAATTCAAATAGCCGCTGTCGATATTTTATCGACAGCGGCTATTTCAGAACACCCAATCACACCTGCTTTGATGATCGATTTCTCAACAACGATCCTTTAACTCTTGAACCATGCAGCTCATCTCAGGCAATTATTTACCTTCCTTTTCAGCATACGCCTGAACGGCTGTCATCGCAACGGTATTAACAATATCAGGCACCAGACAGCCACGACTTAAATCGTTCACCGGCTTACGTAATCCCTGCAAAATCGGACCTACAGCAATAGCACCTGCCGATCGTTGTACCGCTTTATAGGTGTTGTTGCCGGTATTAAGATCAGGAAAGATAAAAACTGTGGCTCTACCAGCAACCTTGCTCTCAGGCATTTTGGTCCTTGCAACCCCCATATCCACCGCCGCATCGTATTGAATCGGCCCTTCAATTTCTAAACCGGGATACAACGTTTTAGCCCTTTCCTGTGCGAGTTCCGTGGCTTCCCTTACCTTTTCTACCTGATGACCTTTTCCTGATCGGCCGGAAGAATATGACAACATGGCCACGAGTGGATGAATACCAAACAACGCAGCTGTCTGCGCTGAGCTGATGGCTATTTCCGCCAGCTGTTCGGCAGTTGGATCCGGATTAACGGCACAATCTCCATAGGCAAGTACCCGGTCATTGAGACACATTAGAAAAACACTGGAAACGACCGAACACCCTGGTTTAGTCTTAATAAATTGAAAAGCAGGACGTATGGTATCAGCGGTGGTATGAACTGCCCCGGAAACCATTCCGTCTGCATGTCCCTTATAGATCATCATGGTACCGTAGAAATTCACATCGACCATGATATCCCGGGAGTTGTCGAGCGTTATACCCTTATCTTTTCTCAATTGATAGAAAGTTTCTATATAATCATTAAGATCAGGGGACGTCCTTGGATCAATGATTGTTGCTTTTTGCAGATGTAACCCCAGACTTCTCACACGCTCGTTGATTGTGTCTTCCCCTCCAAGCAGGGTGATATCGACCACTTCACGACGCAATAGAATTTCTGCGGCATAAAGAATTCGTTCATCTTCGCCTTCGGGGAGCACAATATGCTGCTTATTTGCCATAGCACGTTGCAGCACCTGGGATTCAAACATTTTCGGCGTAACAATGGTAGTTGTGGTTTTAATAATCCTGTCACTCAGCTCATTCATATCGATGTTTTTTTCAAAAACAGCCAGGGCCTGAGTAATTTTTCTGGTATTGTCCGGAGTAATTGTAGCATGGCTATTATCAACCAGAATTGCCGCTTCGAAAGTGTTCTCATTCACTGAAATTATTGGAACAGTGTTCTTAAACCCTTCAATAACTTTCTGCACAGGTTCTTCGGGAACGAGCCCTCCGGTCAACATGATCCCGGAAATAATCGGCATGGATGTCGACTCTCCTGCAGCCAGACAGGCAAGAATAACATCGGAGCGATCACCGGGAGTAATAACCAGCGTGCCATATTCGATCCTGCCAAGCAAATTTCTCAGCTGCATAGCGGCAATGGTAAAACTGCGAACATGACGAGTGAGGTTTTCCTCGCCGTAAAGGATCTCGGCCCCTAAGAGCCGAGTAATCTCACCAACAGATGGGTTCCCCAGGTTTTCATCATTGGGAATGACGTAAACGAGCTGCTTTTCACGAAGGTTTTCAGAAGCGATTCTCTGCTCCATTGCCTCAATGAAGAACGGGTCGACCCTGTTAACGATGGTCGCCACAAGATCACAACTTCTTTCAGCCAGGGACTCAGAGTACACTTTAATTGAGCGAACAAGTTCATCTACTGTTTTGTTCTTGGCCCCGGCAACCAGCATCAGCGGACAACCCAGATTATTGCTGATATCAACATTGATATCAAAATCAAAAGAAGCCGTTGCTCCTTCCAACTCAATACCTTCGCACAGGACAAAATCAGATTTTGCAGCGAGCATATTAAACTTGGCCATTATGCCTTCATGCAGCTCGGCATTTTTACCCAGGGCAATAAGTTGACTGGCCTCGGTGACCGTGTACCCATACATTTCATGGTAATCGGCGCACAGATGGTAATGATGCTTGATAAGCTTGATGGTATTATCCATCCTGAGCTTGCCGGCCCTGGAATGATTCACCTCTATTAGCGGCTTAAAAAAGGCTACCTTCTTTATGTTTCTCGTCAGGAGCTCAATCAATCCAAGGATGATAGCCGACTTACCACTACGGGGTTCCGTTCCCGCCACATATAATTTATTCGCCATGACCTTCTCTTACAAAAAAACTCGAAAAACAAAAGAGCCCATCATTCTTTTGTTTGTATAGTAAACTCAGGTACACCATAAGGTGTGTTTGTGTTACGGGCAAGACCTAGAAAAAAGCGCCGAGTATACCCAACTCTTAACGTATTTTCCAGCTTTTAACAAAAAAACATCTCCCTTTTGGCACCACAAACAAGGGTCTATCTTTAAGCCAAATCATAGTAGGGAGTTATTAGTACTGACAGAGAAAAACATTTTTTTCGACTATTTGTCAGACCAATAATTATTTCAATATCTGCAACACTTCTTCACATTTTTGCACAGCTCGAGCAGCGATTTCTTGCGCTTCTCCAAGAACTTCCTCTTTATAAACAACATCCTGGATATCAGCCATGTTTATTAAAACATTTTGATAAGCTCCCCAAATTCCAGTTTCCAGCGCCCTGGCACCAACTAAGGTATCTGAACTTGAAGCCGGGTTGCCATAGCGAGCAACCTCACAAAGACTATCCCAGGCCTTATCGCCCAGACGCATGGTGGTAAGCGGCACATTAATTGCCGTTTTCAGCCCTGCCTGCATACTGTTATTACGCAGTTCTCTTTCTTTGCTTGTGGCCTGTGGCATCCGCACACCGTCCATATACTCATTAAAGGCTGAGGTATCAGCATCAACCATCGGAATTAACAAGTTGGTCAGCTCATGCAGAACTGGAATTGCTTTTTGCATATGAGGCTGGACTGCTTCAAATTTTCTAACTCCATGGGTAAGTTTGGCAACCATAGAACCAAGCGCAACCCCAATAGCTGCAATTGCTGCCGATGACGACCCCCCACCTGGCGCTGAAGAACGT
>Ga0209692_10002923_pt1 | contig 17366 bp, 14 predicted proteins | sample tdDd472_FD_187129 | JGI IMG/M metagenome (GOLD analysis project Ga0209692, IMG submission 187129) | Marine sediment microbial communities from the Atlantic coast under amendment with organic carbon and nitrate - tdDd47.2 (SPAdes)... | ecosystem: Environmental > Aquatic > Marine > Coastal >...
GCCCAACTCAAAATTGACCAGGTGAAAATCTTATTCCGAAATAGAAAAGCCAGAAAAGTAGCAGCTGCAAAGGAATTTGCAGCATGGGAAGATACAAATCCGTATTTCCCACCTTTTCTTCCAACCAGATGGATAAATGGCTTAAGATTTTCAACCCGACTAGGGCGCAATCTATGAAAAACTTCCTTGAATAATTTTACGGAAATCTGATCTGCAAGAACAATGAGCAAGATGATGGCTGGAATGATCACAAGACTGCGCTTTTTATATTTGTAAATAATAAATCCAATGAGAATAACATATAATGGGTACCAGGTTTCTTTTTTTGTAATAAACGCCATTACATGATCAAAAAATGGATTATGGATTCCATTGAAAAATAAAAATAGGGTTGTGTCAATTGTGTTTAAAAATTCAAGCATGCTTCTCTCATGAATTGGTGGTTAAATAACTTGCTAAATTTTTTACTCCAAATAATATTGTATCACGGGCTTCTAGCCCGTATTAGTATTTAAGATTTAAAAATTGCGGACTGGAAGACCGCGGTATGTCAATCTATAAAAAAACTCGTTCCTGAAAACAAAATCAGGAACGAGTTAAATATAAACGATAGAATGCTAATTATTCAGCAGGAAATTGAATAATCTTAATCAGGTTTTTGTCAAAATACAGTTGGGCAGCTTTTTTGATGTCATCCTTTGTAAAAGCATTAATTATTTCCATTTCATTAGGAATTTTATTGATTTCCATTCCATTGTAAACATAACTATTAAGTTTGCCTAACCAGAATCTATTATTCTCAAGGTTCTTTTCCATACCTCTTAGTTCAGTAGTTTTTACTTTATCAAGATTTTCATCTGATGGACCTTCAGTTTTCAATATTTCTATTTCGGACATTAACTGTTCTGTCAAATATTCTGCTCTTTCCGGATCACATCCAAAATAAATGAATACTTGAAATTCATTTTCTGGATATCTTGAGAAAGTTGACTGGCAACGAACACCATAAGTTCCACTTTCTTCTTCACGGATTTTTTCACGAAGCATAATATTGAGAATGTCTTTAGTTACAGTCAATTTTTTCTGGTTTTCAAAAGACCATTCATCTTTTCCATTATAAACCAGAACAACATTACTTTTCTGATCCACACCAACTTTGAGTTCTTTTTCTATCAAACCTTCTGGGAATTCTTCTTCTATATCTTTCCATTCATCAACTCTTGGCAATGATGGAAGGCTTCCTAAATATTTCAAACTAAGTGTTTCAAGCATTTCAGGGTTGATATTTCCAACAAAGAAAAAAGTAAAATCATCAGCATCGGCAAATCTATCTTTGTAAAAAGTGAATGCTTTGTCCAGTCTAAGTTCACCTTTCAGAATTTCCGGAGTCATTGGACGTGAACGGAAGTGATTTAGTGTTTGTATTGCCGAAAGTGTATCCTGCAAGGCTGACATAGGATTTGCTTTTCTGTTTTCCAATAAGGCTAATTGTTTAGAAAGCGTGGACTGAAAGACTGTTTCATCTTTGCGAGGATTTAGGAAATACTGATGTGTTAACTGGAGCATTATCTCAAAATCAGTAATAGAACAAGAGCCAACAACACCTTCTCTTAATTCAGTGATAAATGGTCTTGCAGAGACTTTTTTGCCAGCCAGTTTTTTCTGTAAAGTTATATTATCAAATTCTCCAACACCACTTTGATTGATTATGCCGGAAGCATAGGATGCAGATATAAAATCTTCATCACTTGCCAACGAGTGTCCACCTGGTGAAAATGAACTCATTCTGATTTCATCATCTTGAAAGTCTGTAACTTTATAATAAACTTTTATGCCATTTGACAATTCAAATTGATGTACTTCAACAGGTTCAAAGTAGTTTTTTTCAACAATTTGTCCTGGTGTAATTAATCCTGTAACCAAAGGTGTATCAGCAACTTCTTCTGTGTAAGAATTAACTTCAGTGGTACTTACATTTGATGTAATTTCTGCAAGTTTTTCTTCAGTTGGATATACTAAATTCTCTTTTTCCGGGCCAGTAACAATTACAACACGGTTTTCATCACTGATTAATTTTTTACCAACTTTATTAACTTCATCAAGAGTAATTGTAGGAAGGATTTTTTGTACATGTTCCCATGACCATTCAATACCAGGAATAGGTTCACCAGTAAGAAAGTATTCAGAATACTGGTTTGTGAAACGGTCAGATTGTGTTTTTTCACGTTCATTATATGCTGACTCATAATTTTTCAAAACCTGGGCTTTCATTCTGTCCAGTTCTGATTGTAAAAATCCATGTTGGTCTACACGTTTTACTTCTGTCAGTAATGTAGTATAAGCTTTTTCTATACCTGTGTCCTGAGCCAATGCAGCAGCACTATAAAAACGTTTCGTTGCGATAAAACTACTCTCACCGACAAAAGCAGCGATAAATGGTGGCTCAGCTTGTTGTGTTAATTCTCGATAACGGTTGCTTAACATATTGCTAAACAATGTTGTTGTGAGATTATTTTTATACCAATTAATGGTAGATTTATCTTCAATCTCATGTTTGAAGTACAAGCGAATGATAGTTCGGCTCATTTCTTTGTCTGTAGCAATAATAAATTTTGTATCTTCATGATCAGGAAGATTAAACTTTTCTCTCTTTCTTGGATTCTCAGGATTCTGATTATCTGCAAAATATTTTTTGATTAGTTCTTCCATTTTCTCAAGTTCCAAATCTCCAACAACAATAACCGCCTGCATTTCAGGACGATACCAATCTTTGTAATATTTTTTTAGCGTTTCATGAGAACAATTATCAATAATATCCATTGAGCCAATTGGCAGTCTATCGGCATATTTTGATCCATAAAATAAAATTGGCAGATATCTATCTCTTACTCTTTGTTCTGCTCCGCGACCTGTTCGCCATTCTTCATGGACAACACCGCGTTCTTTGTCTATTTCTTCATTGTCATAGGATACATTTGAAGCCCAGTCATCGAGCACCTGGAAGCCATTTTCCAATATATCAGAACTGTCAGTTGGAAGGTTCAGCATATATACGGTTTCATCAAATGATGTATAGGCGTTTAATTCAGCACCGAATTCCATACCAATTGATTCCAGGTAACTTACCAGAGCATCTTTTTCAAAATGCTTGGTTCCATTAAAAGCCATATGTTCACATAAGTGAGCAAGACCTTTTTGATTGTCATCTTCATCAATCGATCCGGCTTTTATTACTAGTTTTAAAGCTAATCTATTTTCAGGTTTACTATTTTTCCTGATGAAATAAGTTAGTCCATTATCCAGTTTTCCAATTTTTACTTTTGGATCGACTGGTAGTTTGGGAGTTGCTTTAGTTACTGCATCAACAGTTTTTTTTGTTTCTTTTGGTGCATCAACCTTTACAGTTGTACAAGAATTAATTAATACTAAAAAAATTAAACATAGAGTAAGTAAACGCCATTTTTTCATAATTCCACCTTTTATTTGTTGATAAAATTCTGTGAAATATATGTAGAATTAATTAGAAATTAAAATTTTTGATACAATTTAATAATATTGAATTCTGTAACTAGTAAACAATCAGAAAGATATAGAAGATTATTACTTCAATTCAATAAAATCTATTTCTATTTCTGTATGTCCCTCTGCATAAGATAAGAGCTCATATTGATTATAAATGAGTATATAAGATTTATCAGTCATTCCTATATTTTTGGGAAATTTGAATTCTTGTAAAAATGCATGTTCAGACCATTCATCATAAGTTTCCATATTCAGTTTTTCTCGCAATTTTGTTTCAGCCAGATAGACAAATGCTTCTTTGTTTGTAACATAATTTAATATGTCCACCTGTTCACCTGAAACTGGATCAAAGTTTAGATATTCACGATATTCCATTCCGTGTGCTCCACCTGTATAAATGTATGTTTCTATATAAATTGAAAGAATCGATTCTGTAAATGTAGATATTTTTCCTCGTGTTTTTTGCTTCATTCCAATAGATGCTGAATTTTGAAAATTCTTTTTCAATTGTTGATAATGGGTTTTAGCAATATTAAAAAAACTTTTATATGATGTTGTATCTGTAATATCTTCTAAACCAGCTTTTGTAAATATCGAATTTGTAATAGTTTGATTAATTTTATGAGCCGCATTTGACCATTCATCAAGTTTTGGATATTCAAGATCTATCTCTATTAAATCTTTTCCATAAATATCTTTTTGGTGAATTATATTAGAGTGAGTATTTTGTTCATTTTTTACACTATTATTAGATTTTGTACAGGAGTTTAGTGTTATTCCAATCATAATTATTAATATTAATATCACTTTATTATCAATCATCTGTTCTCCAACGTCGTAATTATTTATAATTCATTGTCAATTTTATATGACAAAATAAATACCAATAGCTGGTATTATTCCGATATATGGTTTATTTTTTATCTTTGATATATAGGATTACATCAATTTGACTTAATGAGGAATAAATGAATAAAAAAGTATTAATAATTACAGACATCCAAAATGACTTTTGCCCAGGCGGTAGTCTCGCTGTTGAAAATGGTGATAAAATAATTCCAATTATTAACAAATTATCACATTGTGGAATTTTTGATAAAATAGTAGCAACTCAGGATTGGCATCCTCAAAATCATTTATCTTTTGCATCAAATCAAGATAATCATGAAGCATATGATATTATTAAATCACAATCTGGAGATGATGTATCATGGCCGGATCATTGTATAATGGGAACAAAGGGTGCAGAATTCCACCCAGATCTCGAAGTAGATATAGTTGATTTAATCATCAGAAAGGGAATGAATCCAAATCTTGATTCATATTCAACCTTTTTAGAAAATGATGAAAATACGCCAACAGGACTTACTGGATACTTAAAAGAACATGAGATCACTGATGTTTATTTATGTGGCATTGCTACTGATGTTTGTGTATATAATTCCGCTTTGGATTCGGTTAATTTTGGGTTTAATACTTATGTGGTTCTTGATGCTTCTTCTGGTGTTGATTTGCCACCTGGAAATCTTGATAAAGCAATTACTCATATGAAAACACTTGGTATCAATTTTTTAGAATCAAAAGACCTTGGTGTTTAATGATAAATAATCTTTCACTTTTTACTGATTTTTATGAATTGACAATGATGCAGGGCTATTTTCTCAATAATCCTGATCAGGAAGTAGTATTTGATTATTTCGTTCGCAAAAATCCTTTTGAAGGTGGTTATATGATCTTTGCGGGATTAGATCCACTTCTGATAGAACTCGTAAACCTACAATTCGATGACAAATCCATCGATTACTTACGACAAAATGGGAATTTTTGTGAAGAGTTTCTGACCTATTTGTCAAATTTAAAATTCACCTGCGATATTTTTTCAATTAAAGAAGGTGAATTGTTTTTTCCAAATGAACCAGTTGTTATAGTAAAAGGTCCAATTCTGGAAGCACAACTTATTGAAAGTATGCTACTCAATTTCCTCAATTTTCAAAGTTTGATTGCCACAAAAACAGCCAGAATTGTTGAAAGTGCAAAGGGGAGAGGCATTCTTGAATTTGGCCTTCGTAGAGCACAAGGTGCTGATGGTGCATTGTCAGGAACAAGAGCATCAATAATTGGAGGTTGTTCTGCTACTTCCAATACTCTTGCAGGACAAAAATTCAATATTCCTGTAAGTGGCACAATGGCACATAGTTGGATTATGAGTTTTAACTCTGAGTTGGAAGCATTTGAAAAATATGCTGACATTTATCCGGATAACTGCACTTTGCTCGTTGATACTTATGATACGATTATTTCCGGTGTGCCAAACGCAATAAAGATTTTTAAAACCCTAAAGCAAAAAGGATATTCAAAATTTGGAATTCGGTTAGATAGTGGAGATATGAAAGAATTGAGCAAATCTGCCAGAAAATTATTAGATGAAAATGATTTAAGCAATGTCAAGATCTTTATTTCCAATGAATTAGATGAATCTATCATTGAGGATTTATTAAAATCGAATTCTCCTATTGATGCTTTTGGTGTTGGTACACGACTAATTACTGCTCATCCAGATTCATCATTAACAGGTGTATACAAACTTGCAGCAATTATTGACAATGAAATTGAAAATCCGGTTATGAAATTTTCCAACACCATCGAAAAGCAAACAAATCCTGGATTCAAAAATGTTATCCGATTTTATGATAAAAATGATAATATGATTGGAGATTTAATTTGTCTAAACGCTGAAAATATACAGGAAGTGACTTCACAATTTTCAAGCGATAATTGCAAATTTGAGGAACTGTTGCAACCTGTAATGATAGAAGGTAACATTATTTCAAGAGACAATGATCTCAATGTAATTAGCCAATATAAAAAAAAACAGATGGAAAGATTACCTGTAAATTTTAAACAATTAAAAAATTCAGAAAAATATTCAATTAGACTTTCAAATACCTTGAAAAATATCAAAGAACAATTGTTGAAAAGATTGTAACCAAAATAAAATAATAGATTCAAAGGTTTCATAAGGAGAAAATATGAGTTACAAAGCAAATGAAAATAGATACAAAAATATGATTTATAACAATGTTGGAAAAAGTGGTATCAAACTACCTGCTGTATCATTGGGATTATGGCATAATTTCGGTGGTGTAGACACACTTGAAAATGCTAAATCAATGATATTCAATGCATTTGATATGGGAATTACTCATTTTGATTTAGCAAATAATTATGGTCCACCTCCGGGGTCAGCCGAAGATACATTTGGCAAGATTATGAAAAACCATCTCAAATCATATAGAGATGAAATGGTGATCTCAACAAAAGCCGGATATTGGATGTGGGATGGACCTTATGGAGATGGTGGAAGTCGTAAATATTTGATTTCCAGCTTGAACCAGAGTTTAAAACGAATGGGATTAGATTATGTTGATATTTTTTATTCACATCGATATGATCCAAGTACACCGATTGAAGAGACAATGATGGCTCTTGATCAAATTGTACGAAGTGGAAAAGCACTTTATGCAGGAATCTCAAATTATGGACCTGAAGAAACAAAAAAAGCTATAAAAATACTGGATGAGCTAGGAACACCTCTGTTGATCCATCAACATAAGTATTCAATGTTTTATAGAAATATTGAAGAAGGTACAGAAAAGGTTTTAGCGAAAAATGGAGTTGGATGTATCGCATTTTCACCACTTGCACAGGGAATTTTGACTGACAAGTATTTTAATGGTATTCCGGAAGGTTCAAGAGCATCCAAATCAACCGGTTTCCTACAAAAAGACCAGGTGTCTGATACAAATATCAAGAAAGCGATTAAACTCAATGAGATCGCGCAGAATCGTGGTCAGTCACTTGCACAACTTGCGTTAGCCTGGGTGTTGAACAATCCAGTTGTGGACTCTGTCCTGATTGGGTCCAGTAGTGTTGGTCAAATTGAACAAAATGTTGAAATGTTAAAAAATCATATTTTTTCCAATGATGAATTAGACAGCATTGAGAAAATATTAAAGGAATGATAATGGAACTTATAGATGTATTAAATACCAGAAGAGCAACACGCTCATTGGAAAAAGTAAAAATAGACGACAAGACAGTGAAGACACTTGCTGAAGCAGCAAGTCTGGCTCCTTCATGTTTTAACAAACAACCATGGAAATTCATTTTTGTAAGAGATGATGCCAAACTAAAAGAGTTATTCGAAATACTTCCAACTGGAAATAAATGGGCGCATAAAGCATCAATGATCGTGGCGGTTCTTGCAAAAAAGGAAGACGATTGTATTCTACAGGATCGCGAATATTATCTTTTTGATACCGGATTTGCTACGAACAACATAATGTTAAGGGCCACTGATCTCGGATTAATTTCACATCCAATTGCTGGTTATAAAAAAGATGAAGCAATGGAGATTCTTAATATCCCATCAGATTTTATGCTTATCACATTGTTGATTATGGGAAAGAAGTCATCAGAATTCAATGAGCATTTAAATGAAAAGCAAATTGAATTTGAAACTAACAGACCACCAAGAAAATCATTTGATGAATTTGCATATTTGGATTCATTTAAGGAGTAGAATTGGGTAAACTTAAGAAAATGTGTAAGACCGACGAAAAGGATTACAAGAAAAATAAAGAAGAAATTGTACAGGAAGTAAAACAACCTGATTACTTGTGTAAAAAATGTCAGCGTGTTGCAAAAAGTAAAGATCTTTTATGTAAGGCAGAAAAAATTTAATAAAATGATTTATAACTCGCTTTTGATAATTTCAAGGGCGAGTTATTTTAATAACAGGCACTTTCCATTTAATATTTTATCATCAAAGACAACTCGATAGAAATAGACACCTGATTCAAGTGTGCTTGCATCAAAAGTAATATTTTGAATACCAGAGTGTTGACTATTTTTTACAATTGTTGTTATTAATTCACCTTTAATATTAAAAATATCAATTCGGACAATTGAAGGTTTTTCTAAAGAAAATTCAATTGTTGTAACAGGATTAAAGGGGTTTGGATAATTTCTTACCAAACTATAATCCGAGGCATTATTTATATGATTTTCAATTGATACATTAAATAAATTAATATTTTCATCAATCCAATCTAATCTCGCATGAATCCAACTTTTCATATAGTTAACTTCAGACATGTATGTTTTGCGGTTTTGCCATCCACTGGGATTAGGCCAAATATATTGTCCTAACACATCGGGCCAGCGTTCATAATTTCTATCTTTTGATTCATTCAATAACGTTGTAATTGAATCAATCATTCCAAATATGGATTCCTCAGAAAGAGTATGTTTACGCAAATCATTCCAACGGTATACTGCTTGGTTCCGCAGATTTTCTTCATTCCATAATTTTCTCCACCAAAATGGAGGATGAGAACCATCTCCCTGGAAATGGTTGTTGTAATAATAAACATCAAGCATCCAGTCATTTACATTCTCACCTTCATAATAATTTGCATTACTAAACGCAAGATTGTAATCCCAAATCGGACCAGCATAAATTAATGGATCAACACTATCTTTGTCCTTATATAAAAATGTGCTTAAGCGATACCCGTCGACATTTTTTGTTAATTCATTGATGAGAAAATAATCAATAAACGATTCAGTATTAATAATTTTATCATAATTGACTGCAAAATTTTCAAGGCTCATTAAGGTTTCAAAATGATCAATCTTGCCTTTTATATATAGAGTTTGCTCATTTGCAAAATCTGAAAATTTCGGATCATGATATTGATAATAAATCTGTCTTTGGTTGTTGGGTTTGGATGTATAATTTGACTGCCAACCTTCAGTGTTTTCTCCGCTGAATTTATCAATCTTGATTATATAACCTCCTGTAAGATCATCCCCGGAAATTTCTTCATACTTGAGTTTATTGATGTTCACACGACCTTTATCTTGCTTGATCTTTTCCATGAGAATATATATTCCCATATACTGATCATTTAATACAAGTTCACAAAATTTACATCTTGATGCATACCAACCAAATTTTCTTGATAATGAATAGGTTAGAACATTTCTCATTAATGTTTTATCACTATAAGGTGCATGCAAAATCCAATCATTCTCTTTTGGAAAACCTAGTAAAGGGACATTTAGATTTTCACCATTTTCGTCCCTGGTTTCAACTGCATATTGCTTTTTGGGAAAGAAATATTGTGAGGAAGATCCACGTAATTCAATACCAATTTTTCCATTGTAATGATATTCAGTTGATTGTAAATAATTTCTGGAACCATCCTCATTCCAAATAATTTTCATGTCAGATGTGATCTTTGGTTCGTTTGGTATTTCCTTAGTAAAAGTATCAAGAATGACTATAGGTAGATTTGAAGATTCAAATTCAACAGCAGATAATGATGATACAATTAACAGATTAATCACAATAATTAGATTTTTCACAGATTTCCTTTTATATTATCAATATAAATTTAATGTTATCAGGGAAAACAAAAAAAATATAAAGAAATTTCCAAAAGTGTAATTTATTTCACACATTATAATGGGTCTAATAACTATCTTTCAAAAAAAGGTGGAAAAAAATGTCTAAAAAAATGCTAACAATCTCTTTAATCGTTTTAATCCTTTTTGTAAACATTGCAATCTCACAGCAGAAAACGACTGAGCAAATAATCCTGGAAGAACAACAGAAAATGTTGGAAATGCAAAATGAATTCCTCCAGCAACAAGAAGAAATTCAGCAGCAATATTTACAGTATGAACAGCAGATATCAAATGAATATGAAGCAATCGAAAGGGCAGAGGCTCAGCGAATTAAAGAAATGGAAGATAGAATTCGCGAGCAATGGAATGATACCAAAGTATCTACAAATAAAGAATTTGTAAACTATGATGAAGATTTTAAAGGTCGTGGAAGCGTGGATTTTGAAAATGGTGAAGTTGAAATCGAAGTAATTCAGGATGAAAAAGAAAAGAATTCCAATGAAGCATTACAAAATCTAAAGAAGCAACTTGAAAATCTTATCAAACAAGAAGATGAAAAAGGTAATCCAATTCTTGAAAAACAATTGAAAGATGATGGCGGTAAAGCAGTTACCAAAAAGGAATCAAAAAAAATTGTTGAAGATTATTCCAAACAAGGGAAAATAAAAGAGGAAAAAATCAAAGGTGGGGATGGAAAAACCAAGTATAAATATACAATTAAAATGAAACTGGTACCAGACCATCTTCGCGTCAGACTCGATGTATATAAGGACGAAATACTAAAACAATCTGAACGTTTCAAAATTGATCCGGCATTGGTTTGTGCTATTATTCATACTGAATCATATTTCAATCCTAAAGCTAAATCGCATGTGCCAGCATATGGGTTAATGCAATTGGTTCCAAAATCTGGTGCAAGAGATGCTTATTTCTTTGTTTATAAAAAGGATAAACTATTGAGATCAAAATATCTTTTTCAACCAAGCAATAATATTGAATTAGGTTGTGGGTACATTTCGCTCTTGAAATTTTCCTATTTGAAAAAAATAAAAGGCGATGATAAAAATGATATTTGTGCTATTTGTGCATATAATACTGGTGCTGGTAATGTTGCTAGAGCAATAAATGGTACAACCAATATAAACAAAGCCTCAACTATCATAAATGCAAAAGATTATGCATGGTTGAATAAAAAACTCATGAGTGATTTACCCTACAAAGAAACAAAAAATTATCTTAAAAAAGTAACTGAAAGACGAGAAATATATAAACGAGCACTTTAATAAAATTTCATAATAGAAAAGGTGGTTTGGTTAAACCACCTTTTTTTATACTTTCATTTTATTTATTAAAAATATAACTTATTGCATGACAGTAGAATACACTAACCGATCTGGACAAACATATTACCTACATAAAAAAATCACAAACAGAGGTAATTTTCGATATTATTTTTCCAAAGATAATGAAATAAATCTAGCTGAAAAAATCCCCGAATCCTTTGAAATTTATGAAAATCCTAATGGACAGGTTTTTCTACGCAGGAAGAATAAAAGTTTCATTAATGAAAAAGATATCAAAATGGTTGAAAGTTTAATATCAGAAAACACTGACATTGAACATTTTTTTGTCAATAGCCAGGGGAAAACTATAATTGTATATCTTCCAGATATTGATCTAGATGAAATCTCAGGAATGCTAAATGTGACAATGGTTGGGGATAGTATAAAATTAAATCAGTTTAATCCTGGAAATATGACCTATTCACCCTACATAAATATTATCTTTGATTCTGATAAAAATGCCTATACAATGGAAAAAGTCGACAAGGATGATGATCTGAAAAGATGGACAATTATTGACACTTCAGATGATATGAAAAGTTTGATTTTAAACAATATTAATGCTTTTGAGAATAAAACCTATTCAACCCTCAAAATTTTATTTTTATAATGGTAAAAATCGACAAATACTCATTTGGTAAAATTTTAATTAACAATAAGTTATATACAAAAGACTTAATTATTCTCGAAGATATAATCAAGGATAATTGGCAAAGAAAATCGGGCCATAGTCTTATCTTAAATGATATTCAGTTAATCATTGATTATCAACCAGATATGATATTCATCGGAACCGGCAAACTTGGAGCTTTAAAAGTTTCCAATGATATTATTTCCCAAATCAATAATTATGGAATTAACGATGTAATTGTTGGGAAATCAGATACAATAGTCGAGAAATTTAATAAATGCAAAATTGCTAAAAAAGCACTAGCAATTCATTTGACCTGCTAATGAAACTTACAATACTTGGAAGTGGAACACATGTTCCTGTCGCACATCGATCTAATCCAGCATATCTATTTGATATAAACAATCGGACTGTGTTGTTTGATTGCGGTTCAGGTACGTTGCGACAAATTGCTAAAGCAAATCGAAGCGAATGGGAAATTGATAAAATATTTTTATCACATTTACATATTGATCATACAATGGATTTGATCCCATTATTTTTTACCTACAAATACCAAAAGGAATTTGAAACTGAATATAAAGAAATCCCAATTTTTGCACATCAAGATTTTTCGAAAAGATTAGAATCTTTAAAAAATATTTATGGCAAATGGATAAATGGGGCAAAAAGGAAATATAAACATGTTGCAATGAAATCAGGGCAAACTGTTTTTGATGATTTCAAAATAGAAACTTTTCAAGCTAATCACACCGATCAAAGTTTGATTTTTCGCCTGACTGATGATAAAAACCGTAAATTTGTCTATTCGGGCGACACTTCTCCGACGGAAGATTTAATTAGAGCCGCATACAAGACCGATCTCTTATTGATTGAATGTTCGGGTCACGAAAACTCTGAAACCAAAGGGCATTTATCACCAAATGATGTAAAATCGATAATTTTAGAATCAATTCCGAAAAAAACAATAGTCACACATATTAATCCAAAAATTGACAATTTAGAACTATTGGAAAAAGTAGCACCTAAAAATTTTGATATAGAAATTGCTAGGGATTTGGCAATATTCGAGGTATAACAATAATTATACATAAGATATATTATGTAAACTAAAATATTTATGATGAATTTAATAGAAATATATAGAACAACCTGTCCTCTTTTGGGTATAGGAAATTTGGAGAAAAATTATGCAGATATTCAATGTCCAAACAAATCACAGAAATCAATTTGTAGATATAACCTACCAAGTTCAGAATGCTTTGAAGCAATCGGGAAAAACCGATGGTGTAATTACAGTTTTCTGTCCACATACTACCGGTGCAATTACAATCAATGAAAATGCAGATCCTGATGTACAACGTGATATGGTCAAAAAACTCAACACTATGATTCCACCTCATGAAGGTTACGCTCATATGGAAGGCAATTCTGATTCTCATGTTAAATCATCACTTATCGGTAATTCTGTACAAGTAATTGTAGAAAATGGCCAACTCATGCTTGGTACATGGCAAGGAATCTATTTTTGTGAGTTTGATGGCCCTAGAATGAGAAAAGTTTGGGTGAAGTAAAACCTTGATTTACGTAAAGTACATTATTTCAGTAATATAGATTTGATTGTCTCAGATCGATTATCAGTTAAAATTTTGATGTAATATATTCCACTCGAGTAGTTATTGGCATCCCAAAATATTGAATGTGAACCAGGCAATTGCATTTCATTTGCTAACAATGCCACCTCTCTCCCACAACTATCATAAATACTTATTTTAACAGAACTTTGACTCTGTAAAAAATACTGAATCTTTGTTGTAGGGTTAAATGGATTTGGATATATAGAAAACTTTTTGATCTCTTCATTCATATTCTTTAAAATATCAATATTCATTAGAGAATTATTCATATCATCAATATTAATATATGCTGATGAGGCATATTCAGGAAAATTTCCTCCTTTATCAATTGCATAAAAATATATCCAGTCAGATTTTTTCATTACAACTGAAAATTGAAATGTATAAAATGAAGAAACAGGATTTTGGCCTTGTATAGGCGATGAAATATATTCGCTACTTTTACCAATTTTATATTTTACACAATGTATTCCTGATTTATCATCAGATTTTATTGTAACAATAATTTTTTGTCCATCAGTAGTATAATTAATTGAATAAGTTGGAAAATCAATAATTGATTTTTCCGTCATATATGTACTATATCCACCGGCCTTTCCACATTGTACAATTGGTGCTAATTCTCTATTAGGATTATCTGTTGCTATCGCATATAAGTTGTTATGTTCCTTTGCATTTTTCTTAATACAAACATCATAGTTGATGCCTTTACGTCCCCAAACATTGACATTGTTCCATTCATAACAATATTCAACCAAACCATCACAGCGTAAATCTTTAATTTCATGGGGCTCAATAAAATCACCGGGATTTGATTTATAATGAATTAGATCTAGTGCTAATCTTGGATAACCAATGTCATATGCATGCAACAGATTAGCTGTATTTATAATACTCTGTCTTTGTGCAAAGGTCAAATCCTCATTGATTACAGTATAAGTACCCCAGTAATCTGAATCACCTGCCATAGATGACCAGTAATGTTCCTTGACAACATTAGATTTATTTCCAAAAATATCCCCGGAAACTTCGATAATTCGTTGAGAATTATTCTGTGTAATTCCTGCATACAAGCCACCATGTCCAAGCCAACTAAAACCGATCCAATACCATTTTAAATTCCGATATGCTGCGTCACCGAATTCTTGTCCTGAGTATTTTATTTCTTTTGATGAATCTTTTGTTGGCTGAAGACTTGAGTAAGTTGAAAGCGACACTGATTTGGAATAATTATCGAAAAATTGCCACTCTTTTTTGTAAACTGCATCCACTTCAATATACTCTACAATCTCTTTTGCTTCATTTTTACTGATTCGCTGTTGCAATTGCTTAAGTATCAACTTTATTAGATGCTTATCTTCTGTTTCGTACAATAATGTCTTTAATGGAGGTTTAAAATCAATAAATTCTTTATTCTGATCTTTTGGATTTGGATTGAATCCTTTATAGAAATATTTCGTTGCTTTGACAGCATTAGAGATAGATTCATTATTACCAGATTTTAAAATTTCTTCAATATAATCTGACATATTTCTGATAGCACTAGCACTGTACTTTCCCTGAAATTTATATTCATTTTCAATCAATATTCTTAATGATTCAGCACCACTTAGAAGGCTAAGTGACATCATAGCAGAGGCATAAATACTTTCGCTTAATGTGTTAATTATTATTTGTTCAATGAATGGAATTGCATCAATCTCCTGAAAATCAGCTAAAGATAAACAAAGAGATGGAGCCAGGGTTTCATTATTAATTAATTGTGGATCGGTAATCATATTCAGTAAGGTTTCAGATAATTCTTTTCTATTTAAAAATCGTACTCCTTTTATTGCTGCTCTCTTTAATTCAGGATTTTCTTCTTTATCAATTAATATAGATTTAAGTAATACGATATGTGAATTAAAGATTTTATCAGAAATTTCAACCTCAGATTGGAGTTTCTCCATAATATCATTTTGAGATATTAATGCATAAAGTCTGTTTTCCTGATGAATTGTTTTATCTTGAATAATCGATTCTAATGTTGGTATTAGTTCCGATAGTTCATCATTATTTAAGAATTTATAGTTGTTGCTTAAACACGAGAGCAAAAAACATTGATAGCTAGGGTGATTGGTTTTTAATAGTAACTGGTCAATTAGTTTTTGATGTCCTAAACCTTCCTTTATTCTTCGTCTAATTTCTATTGTTAATAAATTATTATTTCCGCTTCTGTGATCGATAAAGGAATTACTTTTTGCAACTTTATATAATAAATCTGTAGAAAGTTTTTTTAGCTGTTGAGGATAAAAAGATGAAATTTCTAATTTATTAGATTTATTTTGAGCACCAATATTACAAATCGAACCAATAAGTAAACTAATGATTATCAAATTAACTATTCGATTGCCCATTCAAACCTCTTTCAAATACTAATTGACCATGCAATTTGAATATACCAATGCATTGATCTAATTGAAAATATTCTTCAAAAAAAAGCGATAATAAAAATTATCGCTTTTATATATTTGAGAACTATTCTTCTTTAGGGTTTTACTTTATAGACAGAATCAATAACAGTTCCGTCAAGCCATTTGATGATGGCAACAACTTCATCATCAGTTTCTAGTTTTTCTGGTTTTCCGCAGATTTTTTCTGCTTCCCACTTCAACTCTTCAATGGTTTTAATTGGCAAACCAGAACCTTTTACAGCATCAAGCAAGTCTTTACGTTTTGGATTAATTGCAATCCCACGTTCTGTGACAATCACATCAACTAATTCTCCGGGACCCGTAATTGTAGTAACTGCGTCACGAATAATTGGCACTCTGTTTCTGAATAATGGTACTGGAAGGATTGTGCATTTTGCGTAAAGGCAATTCTGCCAACCACCGATTCCATGTAGTAAATATCCGTCGGAGTGTGTATTCACATTGCCATTGAAATTCACATCAACCTCAGTTGCTCCCAGAGTCAAAACATCAATACGTGATTCGTATGTTCCTTTTCCATGAAAATCATAACAATGGAATATTGAAATATCGATGTGATTCGGGTCTGCTGCATCGATTCGAACTGCCTCAAGGTCAAATGTTTGGGCATCAAGCAGATAGTCAAGATAACCTTCTTCCAGCATTTGAACAGCATACTTAGTAGTTCCACCCACTGCGAATCGTGCTTTAAATTTATCTCGTTTCATAAGGTCATAGAAGTTTTTACCAACAGCAAGTGAAGTCCCTCCTGCTCCCATTTGGAAGGAAAATCCATCTACAAGAATTCCAGCCACCTGGCAAAATTTTGTCGTCAAATCTGCAATCATTAGTCTATCCGGACTTTTTGTAATTCTTGTAGTACCTGAAACAATTTTTGCCGGATCACCAATAGATGATACTTCCACTACATGATCCACATAATTCCCTTCAACCTGCATTGGTATTGCCGGAAATTCTACAAGATTGTCAGTCACTACGATCACTTTGTCGGCGAAATGAAAATCAGCATGTGCATATCCCAATCCACCACAAGCAGATTTTCCATGAAGCCCATTAGCGTTACCAAAACTGTCAGCGGTAGGAGCAGCAATTACTGCAATATCGATTTTGACTTCACCATCCTGAATCGCCTGATATCTACCTCCGTGTGAACGCAATACAGCGGTTCCTTTCATCTTTCCTTCAGATACAAATCGTCCAAGTGGACCATTCATACTACCTTCAATTCGATTTATTGTACCATCTTTCAATTGTTCCAAAATTGGTTCATGACAAGGAAATGATG
>Ga0209692_10002926_pt1 | contig 17360 bp, 10 predicted proteins | sample tdDd472_FD_187129 | JGI IMG/M metagenome (GOLD analysis project Ga0209692, IMG submission 187129) | Marine sediment microbial communities from the Atlantic coast under amendment with organic carbon and nitrate - tdDd47.2 (SPAdes)... | ecosystem: Environmental > Aquatic > Marine > Coastal >...
ATGCAGGATCTCGTGGTGATGGGGACGGGCCAGATGGGTCGGTGGTTCGGCGAAGCCGCCCTGCGTGCGGGCCGGCGGATCGTGCCGGTGCGGCGGGGCGACGTCGCACGGGATCGGATCGAGCGCACCGGGCCGGGCACCCCGATCGTAGTGAGCGTGCCCGAGGGCGCCCTCGCGGACACGGTCGCGCGCATCCCCGTGGCTCGCGTCGCCGACGCGGTGCTCGTGCAGAACGGCATGTTCGCCTCGGACCTCGCCGAGCTCGGCCTCGACGACGCGACGGTGCTCGCGGTGTGGACCCTGCGCAAGGCGGGGCAGCCGTACATCGTCGCCCAGCGGACGGGGGCGTATGGCCCGCATGCCGCGGCGATCGCCGAGATCCTCGGCGCCCACGACGTGGACGTCGCCGTGCTCGCCTCGAAGGCGGAGCGCGACCGCGAGCTCGTCGCGAAGTACGGGTTCATCCTGGCGGTGAACGCCCTCGGGTTCGCGCAGAACCGGACGGTCGGCGCGTGGCTCGAGGCCGATCCCGACGTCACGTGGCGCGCGCTGGACGATGGACTCGCCATCGCCGCGACGTACGCCGATGGCGTGGACCCGGCGGACGCGGTCGAGGTCGCGCGCGCCGGACTGCGCGGCTTCGCGGCGATGCAGGCGGCAGGGCGCTCGGCGCCGGCGCGGGTCGAACGAGCGGTCGCGCGTGCGGATGCGCACGGCCTCGACGTCCCGACGGTGCGCGCGCTGTCCGAGCAGGGGCTGGCCGCGCGCGGCTGATTCGGGTCAGTCGTCGCCGTCGGTGAGGTACGCCCGCAGCAGGGCGTCCATCGGATCGCCGCCCTTCGACGGTTCGCGCGACGACGGCGCGGACGGGGTCGCCGGCGCGTCGCCGGTCGTGGCGCGGGACCGCTTGCGACGGGTGCGTCGGACCCAGCCACCGGGCGCGCTCGTCGGGTCCGACTCGGTCGAGATCTCTTCGCGGCTCGGGGGGCTGTCGTCGAACTCTGACGCCACCGGGTGGGCGGGCGTCGGGGCCTCGGGGATCGAGCGGACCGCGTCGCGCGAGCCGGACAGCTGTTCTTCGCGGCGCCGCGCGACGAAGCCTTCGACGCCCCCGGGACCGCCCATCGGGATGGGCGTGCGGGCGTCGGCTTCGGGCGTTGGAGCCTCCTGAATGGGCAGCCGCTCGGCGACCACCGGCGGGGGCAGTTTCGACGGCGGCGGCGTGGACACGATCGCGCGGGGGCCCGATGGCTCGCGTCGCGCGTTCAGGTCCGGCTGGTCCCCGAGCCGTCGCTGCAGGGCGCGTTCGAAGCTCGACTGCCTCGACTCGCCGACGAGCCGGTGCGCGTGGCGCTCGTCGAGCTGGACCGTGGGGTCGTCTGCCGCGTCGTGCGTCGGGGTCGGCGCGGCGTGCAGGGGCGAGCGCGACGCGACCGGCGGCGGCGGCGCGGCCGGTCCACGCGGCGGGCGCGGCGGCTCGTCCCGCCCCGTGCGGGACGGCGGCTGGGTGGTGACGAACCCGAGGTCTCGATCGCGAGTCACGGTGGCTTCTCGGGGGGGGGACGATTCACCGAGTCTCGCCTGGAGGGCACGTTCGAAGCTCGACTTGCGGGCCTCGCCGACGAGTCGGGACGCGTGACGGCCGCGCAGCTGCACGGTCGCTTCGTCACCGGTGGTGAACTCCCCTGCATTGTGCACGGATTCGTCCTCGTCGCCCATGAGGTACGCGGCGAGCAGGTCGCGGACGCGCGGTCGCTCGAAAGACGCGGTCGATTCGGCAGGCCCGGTGGCGCGTCTGCTGCCTTCGGGCGGAGGCGGCAGCGGCTCGCCACGAGTGTATCGTTCGAGCAGCTCCTGCGTCCGCTCGTTCGACACGCGTGCGGTGGCGGCGTCTCCGTCCCCGGCGTCCCCGTCCCCGTTGTCGCTGTCCCCGGCTTCGGAGCCCGAGCGTGTTGCTCCGGCGAGGGCGCGGGACGTGTCGTCGTAGGCGTCCAGCAGCTCGCGGGATCGGGCCTCGGAGATCTGCTCCGTGGTCACGTCGCCGGTGCTGGTGCCGGACGTCCGGATGCGACGGGGGCCGTCGTATTGCTCGAGCAGCTCGCGGGTGCGCTGCTCCGGGACCTGCGCGGTCGGCGTGTCGACGGCGTCGTTCTCGTCGGACTCCGTGTGCGCCCGGACCTTCCACATCGTGCCCGTCGCCTGGTGGCGGCGTGCGTCGTTCGTGGGGGGCGGGGTGCCGCGGACGACCGCGTCCGGGGCGACGGCGTGCAGCTGCGCCGTCGAACGGGCTGAACGGGCGTCCCCGGTCGTCTCGCTGTCGTCGGGCAGGTCGTCGGTCGCGACGTCGGGCGCGTCGTCACCGAACCACGCATCGAGCACCTCGGCTTCCGTATCGTCCGGGGGCCCCATCACCTCGGCGGTCAGCGGTTGCCCCGACGCGTCGCTCTCGAACCACCGATCGAGCAGCGCGCCGACCTCGTCCGTGTCTCGGGTCGCGAACGCGCCACCGACGGCCGCGGTGACAATCTCGTAGGGAGCGCTGGTCCGGCCGGGCCGCTCTCCGGGCGGGACGGCCGCTGCAGTGCTCGGCGCCGCGGGCCGGGGGCGGTCGCTGCCCAGCTCGAGGACGCGACCGAGCAGGCGGACGACCCGCGCTTCGTCGTCGTCCGACGCCATCTGCGTGAGCAGGTCGAACACCTCGTCGGGGGTCCGCCGGCTCTGCGCACGCACGTCGAAGGCGAGCGCGTCGGCCCACTGCCGGGCGATGCGCACGATGCGGGCCTCGAAGGGCGCGTCGATCCGTGGCCCGTCGAAGATCGCCGCGACGTCGAGCTGCTGGGCGAGCCAGGCGAGCCGAGCTCGCTCCATCGCGTCCCCCTGCAGGCGCCCCACGGCGGTCAGCACGGCGGCGGTCGACGCGGGCAACCGCTCGAGCTGGGCGTCGTTCAACGCCGGCAGCACCCGGAACCGGGGGGCGTCCTCGGGCAGGTCGAGCCGCGCGGCGCGGGTCCGGCCGAGGTCCATCAGCAGGGCGGTCAAGCCGATGCGCGAGAGGGTGCGGACGTCGTCGACGAGGGCCCGCGCCATCGCGATGGCCACGATCGCCGCCTTCACGGCGCGCCCGCCGTCGTCGTCGTGCAGGTTCGGACCGGCGGCGAGGTGCAGAAAGGGCTTTGGCTCTTCGTCGGCGAGCACGGCGAGCTGCTGCACGAGCCGCTTGAGGTTGCGGGGCGCCCGGATGCGCCCGTCGAGCAGCGACTCGTACACCCACCGCATGACGACGACGGTCGAGGTGTACGTGCGGATCAGCTTGTCGCGGCTGCTCGAGCCGTCGTCGCGCAGGGACGCCAGCGCCTCGGGATCGATCGAGCGCAGATCGACGCCGTCCGGCGCCCCCGTCCACGGCTCGTGAAACGACGCCGCCAGCGCGAGCAGGTCCTCGTCGGACGCCTGCCCTGACACAGTCAGCTCGTTGAACCCGAGGCTCTCGACGACGTGACCGAGCTCGGCGGCGAGCTCGAAGGTCTGCCTGTCGGCCTTCAGCAGCCGCCCGTTCACGTACACCGTGTCGTCGACGAAGAGCAGACGCAGGCGGCGCATGTCCGTGCCGTCGAGCTCCGGCAGGATGCGCGCACACTGCTCGACCGCCTGATGCACCGCCGCGTTGTTCGGCAGGTGCATCGAGCCGACCTTGAGCATGCGGTACAGCCGCAGCACGAGCTCGTTGAAGACGCGGTGGTCGTCGCGGCGGGTGGTCATGCGCCCCCCTCGAGACGGGCGCGAATGCGTCCGGCGGCGCTCGCGGCGGCGTCGCGCAGGGGGCGGGCGTTGCGCAGGCGCCGCTTCGCCTCCTGGTCGAGCGCCTCGATCGCCTCGTCGGACTCGGACAGGTCGCCGAGCATCTCGGCGGCGAGCACGCGCGTCGACGCGTCGGAGCCATCCGCCAGCAGCGTCTTCGGGCGCAACAGCTCGAGGCAGACCTGCTCGCCGAGCCGCGGGTCGAGGCGGTACAGCGTGACGATGAACTGCTGGCGTTCGGCGAGCGCGAACTCGTGAAAGGCGTCCTGATCGACGATCTCCAGCACCGGTCGCGACAGGTCGCCCTGCGGCGACATGCGCAGCAGCTCGAGGGTCGTCAGCCGGATCCGCTCGTCGGGGGATCGGAGCAGCCCGCGCACCCGATTCGGCTCGACCTTCTCACGATCTTCGAGACGTCTGCGTAGCACGGACAGCCGGACATCGGCGCTGGGGTGGTCTTCGGCGCGGGCACGAGCCTCACGCGCCGCCGGCGTGTTGAGCACCGACAGGATGTCCAGCAGAGGCCCGGCGGCCTGCGTCGAGCAGGTGAGCAGCACCTCGCCGATCTCTGCCTCGTGCCCGCTGGCGAACGCCCCCAGGAGAGGTTCGAGCAGCTCGGCGCGGGGGCCGTCGGGCCGGCGGGCCCACGACGCGAGCATCGGGGCGAACCGGACGGGGGCGAGGGCCGCCATGAGCGGCTCGAAGTCCGGGTGGTCGACGAGCAGGACCTCGTCGAGGGAGTCCCGCTCGGCCCGCTCGAGGATCGTGGCCACGGCTCGCTCGCTCACCACCTCACCGACGATGCGGTCGGCGGACTCGGCGTCGAGCACGCGGCGCAGGGCGGTCAACGTGGCGACGAGCTCGGTGGCGCGGTTCGCGAACGTCCACGCGTCGAAGAGCTCGCGCAGGGGCTCCAGCACGAGCGACTCGTCGCCGGCCCGGATCGCGTCGCGCAGGGCGTCGGCGAGCATGGCGGTCGACGTGAGCTCGGGGCCGGGTTCGGCCTCGAGCGATCCGGCGAGGGCGGCCCGCTCCATCGGGTCGAGGTCGCCCCACACATGCCCGCGGGCCTTCGCTTCGCGCTCGATCTCGAGGTTCATGGCCTCGGCTTCGACCACGCCGGCGGTGCCGACTTCGCGAGCGAGCTCGGCGAGGTCCTGCTCGCGCTCGGCTTCGAGCGCGGCGTCGACCTCGCCACGCACCCGGGCGAGCTCTTCGTCCACCTCGTGCAGCTGGTCGAGCATCTCGGGGTCGAACGACGTGAGCAGCCCGGCTTCGATGTGCCGGAGCTCGCTCTCGAGGAACACCGTGCCGAGGTCGTCCTCGTCGGTCATGTCCCCCAGCGGGTCGAGCAGCATGAGGTTGATCAGCGCAGTCAGCTCGCCGTCCGGGACCCTCGCGCCGATGACGAACGACCGAAACCCGCTCTGAAACAGGTTGTACGGGACCTCGTCGAGCGGGGGTTCGGGCTCCCACACCGGAGTGCCGTCGTACGTGAACGAGTGCGGGCGCACCTCGAAGCGCAGCGCGCCGCCGAAGGTCTCGAACGCCTCGTCGATCGCGACGCGCAGCAGCTCGAACCGGCGGTCGGACTCTTCGGTTTCCCATCCGTCGCGGCGCAGGGTGGCGATCTGTCGCTGCAGCGCGCGAAAGAGGTCGCGCAGGGCGCGGCGGCGCAGCTCGATCGCCTCGCGGTCGACCGCTGCGGCCTCGCGCAGCGCACCGAGCGCCGCGCGCAAGGAGTCGCGGCGGGCCTCGGCGTCGAGCGCGCCCGCGGTCGCCGGGTCGAACTCGTGGATCGCCGCGATGAACGCTCGGGCATCCTCGAAGCGATCCGCCGGGTCCATCGCCATCGCCCGGTCGACCATCCGGATCAGCGGGATGGGCAGCTCGGGGGCGGTCCGGGCGAGGGACCGGATCGGCGTCGTGGCGGCGAGGACGAAGGTCTCGTCCATCGAGCGCCCCTCGCGCGGCAGCGTACCGGACAGCGCGCGATAGAGGGTGGCGCCGACCGCGAAGACGTCCGACCGCGGGCTCACGCCACGGGTCGCGTTCATCGCCTGCTCGGGCGCCATGTAGTTCGGCGTCCCAAGGCGGGCGCCCTCGACCTCTTCGCCGGGGTCGTCGACCTCGAACGCGAGCCCGAAGTCGAGCAGCTTCACGTCGCCGTGCTCGGTGACGAAGACGTTGGCGGGCTTCACGTCGCGGTGGACCATGCCGACGTCGTGGCAGGCGGCGAGCACGTCGAGCACCGAGACGACGATCAGCAGCGTCTCGTGCATCGGCAGGCCGTCGCCGTTGCGCTCGGCCAGGAGGGCCTCGAGGCTCGAACCGGTGAGCTCCTCCATCGCATAGAAGGGCTCGCCGTCGAGGGTGATGCCCTCTTCGTAGACCGCCACCACGCCCGGGTGGTCGATCGTGCGCATCCAGCCGACCTCTTCGGCGAACCGCGCGACGGCGTCCGCGTCCTCGGCCTTCGCGGGGTGCAGCACCTTGACCGCGGCCACGTCACCGCCGTCGCGCTCGGCGCGATAGACGGCGGCCTCGCCGCCCACACCGAGGACGTCGGTCAAGTGCCAACCGTCACCGCAAACCTGCCCCACTCGCGCTGTGATCACGTCGGGGAGGAGCGTGTCGCTGACCGGGTGTTGCGACTCCTCGGAACCCATTCCGGCTCGCCCGTCAGGTCTCGAACGTACGCCTTCGGTTGTACCGTTCGAGGCCATCGAACGTCAATTGAGCCGCGCGCGCACGGGGCCCCTTGACCCCGGCGCGACGGGCCGCAAGCTGGGGAGCGAACCGCCCGGAGGCACCGTGCCGACCCTCGTCCATCTGTCCTATTCGCCCTGGTCCGAGAACGCCCGCTGGGCCCTCGACCACTACGGCGTCGAACACCGCCGCGTCGAACACGTGCCGATGATCGGCGAGCCCCTGCTGCGCCTCGTCGCGCGCCGCCCGTTTCGACGGGTGACGGTGCCGATGCTGCTCGATGGCCCCCGGGTCCTCGCCGACTCCTGGTCCATCGCGCGGCGCGCCGAGGAGCTCGGCAGCGGCCCGACCCTGTTCGCCGCCGAGCACCTCGACGAGATCGGGCTGCTCGTGGCGCGCATCGACGCGGCGATGGCGGCGGCCCGGGCGCGCCTCACGGTCCGCGCGGTGAACGACGACGGCATGCTCGCCGAAAGCCTGCCGCCGTTCTTCATCGGCCCGACGCGCCGCATGGCGGTGCCGCTCGCGCGACAGGGTGCGCGGTTCATCCTGCGCAAGTACCACGGGCGCGAGCACGACCTCGCCGCCGCCGAGGCGACCGTGATCGCGATGCTCGACAGCCTCGACGAGGCGATCGACGACGGGCCGATCTTCGGGTCGTTTTCGTTCGCCGACATCGTCGCCTGCGGGCTGCTGCAGTTCGTCGAGCCGGTCGCCGACGCGTGGGTGCCGCTGGGCCCGGCGACCCGCGCCGTGTGGACCGACGACGCGCTGCGCGACCGCTACGCCCGCCTCGTCGCATGGCGCGACGGCATCTACGACGCGTACCGCAGCCGAGGGGCCTGACATGGACCGCCGCATTGCCGACCTGCGCACCGACTACGCCCTGCACGCCCTCGACGTGGGCGACGTCTCGGCCGACCCGATCGAGGCCTTTCGTCACTGGTTCGACGAGGCACTGGCCGCCGAGGTCACCGAGCCGAACGGCATGACCCTCGCGACGGTCGACGGGCGAGGGCGCCCGGTCGCGCGCATCGTGTTGCTGAAGCACGTCGACGAGCGCGGGTTCGTCTTCTACACGAACTACCGGTCGCGAAAGGGCCGCGAGCTCGACGCCGCCGGGTCCGCCGCCCTCTGCTTCTGGTGGGCCGAGCTGCAGCGTCAGGTGCGCATCGAGGGCCGGGTCGAGCGGGTGTCCGCCGCCGAGTCCGACGCCTACTTCGCGTCGCGCCCCCGCGGCAGCCAGCTCGGCGCGTGGGCCTCACCGCAGAGCACGACGCTCCCCGACCGCGACGCCCTCGAGCGCCTCTTCGCCGACGTCGAGGACCGGTTCGACGGCGACGTGCCGCGCCCCGACCACTGGGGCGGCTACCGCGTCGTGCCCGACCTCGTCGAGCTGTGGCAGGGCCGCCAGAGCCGCCTGCACGACCGCCTCTGCTACCGCCGCAGCGACGACGGCTGGACGGTGGAGCGGCTGGCGCCCTGACCGCCGCGGCCTCGGTCGCGGATGCGCCGCCGAGCGGTGAGCGCAACGAGACCGAGGACCGCACCGAGCGGAGGCGCCGTACCACCGGGCTTCAGCGAACAACCGCGGCCCATGCAGTCGGACGACGGGATCGGCACGGAGTCCGAATCTGCGCCAGCGTCGCGCGCGACACAGGGGCGTAGGCGTGACGTACGTCGGTCCAGTTTGCCTGGACACTCTACCTGAACTACCCCTCGTTCGCGTCCAGCGTGCAGGGCGGGTGCCAAGACGTCCGCTCCCGCAGTCCCGGAGCGACTCACACCTCGTCTTGGCTGCTGATTTTGCGATGCTGTCTCGAAGTGACGGCTGTTGGTGAGCGAGATGTGCTCACTCGAACTCATCGAGTGCTGCGGGATTGATGCCCATTGCGAGACCGAGTCTGGAGCGCAGTGAACCAGTGGCGCGCGCTGCCTCTCGAAAGCCAGCAACAGGGTCTGTACCCGGCTCAACCGGTACGACACCTCGTCCCCCGTCTCCGTAGTCATCGTCGCGTTTCGGGTTCATCCACGGATCCAAACCGATGCCCCGTACAGCGCCACGCCCACCGGAACGACCTCCTCCCCGAGGATCACCCAGGACCCATGGCGCGAGATCGCCACGAGTCTCTAGGACCCGGCCCGGAAGTTCATTGATCCTCGCCGCGCAATCGCCGGTGGGTGCTGATGATCGACGCAGCGTCCTTCGTCCATGTGAAGGGCTTCGGCTCTTCGTTGTGGACGCGGATGAACCGGTGAATCTCGTCGCGTAGCTCGCTGACCGATGTGAAGACGCCTCGATGCAGGGCGCGGCGCTCGAGCGACGAGAACCAGCTCTCGACGGCGTTCAGCCACGACGCACTGGTGGGCGTGAAGTGCATGTGAAAGCGGGGATGTTCGTGCAACCACGCCTTCACGTCGGCGGTCTTGTGAGTCGAGCTGTTGTCGACGATGAGGTGCAGATCGAGGTCCGGTGGCGTCGCACGGTCGATCTGACGGAGGAAGTCGATGAACTCCTTCGCTCGGTGTCGGGCCGTGACACGGCCCATGACGGTGCCGGTCGCCACGTCGAACGCGGCATACAGGCTGCGCGTACCGTTGCGCTTGTAGTCGTGCGTTCGGCGTTCGACCTGACCGGGGCGAAGCGGCAGCATCGGTTGCGTGCGGTCCAGGGCCTGGATCTGCGTCTTCTCGTCGACGGACAGCACCATCGCGCCGGCGGGTGGGTTCATGTAGAGCCCGACCACGTCCTGCACCTTCTCGGCGAACTGCGGATCGTTCGAGATCTTGAACGTCTTGAGCCGATGCGGCTTCAGCCCGGCTGCGTTCCAGACCTGCGAGACCTGCCGGCGGCTCACCCCGGAGTAGTCTGACATCAGACGCACCGACCAGTGCGTGGCCTCGCGAGGAATCTCCTCGACCGTCATCCGTAGAATCTCTCGGGCCTCCTCCTCCGTCAGAGCGCGGGGCCGTCCAGACCGAGGTCGGTCCTGCAACCCCTCGAGCCGCTCATTCTCGAACCGGATGCGCCAGTTCTGAACGTTGCGTTCCGTGCAGTCGACGAGCTCCGCGATACGCCCTGCGGTCAGACCCTGCGACGCGAGGAGCACGATACGCGCACGCTCCGCGACGACGCGAGGCGTCGTGCTTGCGCGCAGAAGCGCTTCAAGCGCCTCGCGCTCATCCTCTGTGATCTCGACGACTCGTCCGCGTGCCATGTGCTCATCCTACGACCGGGGATCCGGCCACGGTAGCGTCAACACGCGAGCACGAACAGACTATTGTGACGCGGCACTGGCCACCGAGGCCCATGCTTCCGCCACCAGGCGACGTCCTCGGCGGTGGTGCGTCGTCGCACCTCCATGACGCCCACAGGCAGCAGCAGGACGACCGCTTCGGCCACCAAGGCCGCGCTCGACGAATCGGCGGTACAGGCTGAACGGCGGGTTCGTGGCGGCGAGGACGCAGTCGCGGAGCAGGTCGCGGCGCAGCATCTCGAACGGGCACAAGTGCGTACCGTCGATGTGCGTCGCCGCAGACGTGTGCCGGCAGTCGGCCCCGCCCACGCGCGGGAACCGCTCGCGCAGCGCATCGAGGGACACGGGCCGCTCGACGATTCGCCCGTCGCGGACGACGCCCCCCATAGCGGGGTCGAACACGAGAGCGCCGGCCTTCGCGGCAGCGAGCACAGCTCCGAGCTCGGCGTCGTGCTGGTCGGCGAAGTGCTCGGGGGTGTCGATGGCCTCGTCGACGACCGGTCAGGACGTCGAGTCGAACTCGCGAACGGCCTTCGCGCGAGCACCTTGACCGCGGCTACTCGGGCGCGACGCAGAACGTCGCGACGACCCCCTCGGTCGTGATCCGCGGCCGGCAGACGTCGCCGCCGAGGCAGTCGGTGTCGGTGCAGCAGAGGCCGCGGCAGGTGCCTTCGATGCAGTTGTTGTCGATGCAGTCGCCGTCGACCGAGCAGCTGCCGCCGTTCGGGGTCGCGCCGCCGCTCGCAGCCACGCAGCCCCGCACGTACGACGGGCCGATGCCCTGCACGAGGCCGCAGACCGTGCCGCCGCCGCAGGTGCGCGTCGAACAGCAGAGGTCGGCGCAGCGTGCGCCGTCGGGGTAGGGCACGCAGATGCCGCTGCGGCAGTCGTTCTCGCTGAAGCAGGCCTGGCCGGTGCGCCCGTCGCCGCCGAGGATGGCGAGCGGGTCGCAGAACGTGCGCAGGCTCGAGCCGGTCAGCGACCAGTGGCAGGGTGCCGCCAGACACTCGGCGTCCGTGCAGCAGGTGCCGCGGCAGAACCCGGCGCTCTGGTCGCAGATGCCGCTGCGGCACTGGCCGGCGCTCGTGCAGGGGTCGCCGGTGCGGGTCGAGAACGTTGTGCCGGCGGGGTAGATGCGCGCGGGCAGGCAGTACCGGCTCGCCTGCAGCTGCTGGCAGCCGAAGCCGATGGGGCACGACTCCTCGTGGCAGCAGGGCTGGGTGCAGACGGCGGCCGGTCGCCCGCCGACGTTCACCTCGAGGCAGATGCCGGTCACGCACTCCACGCTGCGCTCGCAGTCCGCGCCGAGGGGCAGGGCGCTGACGCCGGTGTCGGGGTCGCTGGTGTCGGGTTCACCGCCGTCCGGCTCGGGGGTGTCCGGCTCGCCAGTGTCCGGGTCGGTCGTGTCGGGGTCGGTGGCGTCGGGCTCGCCACTGTCCCGCTCGCCACTGTCTGGCTCGCCGGTGTCGTCGCCGGCATCCACGACCGGGGCGTCGTCGCCGGTGTCGTGCGGGCCGGCGTCGTCGCCGCCGCCGGTGTCCGGCAGGACGCGGCCGCAGCTGCACGACGCGTAGCCGAACCCGTCGTCGCGGCACGGCGCGGTGCCCTCGCGCCCGTCTTCGCACAGGCACACGAGCGCCTCGCCGGGGTCGCAGACGGCCTCGGGTACACCGTCGTCGCCGCCACACGCCGAGAGCGCGAAGGCGACCAGGAGGGCGAAGACGATGGCGACGGCGCGGTGCATGTGCAGCGGTGGGGTCGGGGCGGGCGGCAGCGTAGCACGAATCGTCGTCGGGACCGCTACGAACGCGCTCGGCCATCACACACTGCGCCGCCCGTCGCGCCAGGACCTGGGGCCGCGTCGCTGCGGCGGGACGCGCGCGTCGTCGAAACCTGCGCGCTGAGCCGAGCGGCTCAGCCGACGGCGTCGGCCCACGCGTCGGCCTTGAACCCGACGAGCACGGTGGACCCGGTGTCGAGGATCGGCCGCTTGATCAGCTTGCCGTCTGCGGCCAGCGCCGCGAGTTGGTCGTCGCTCGACATCGACGGCAGCCGGTCCTTGAACCCGCCGCCGCGGTACGACTGGCCCGACGTGTTGAAGAAGCGCTTGAGCGGCAATCCGCTGCGGCCGTGCAGGTCGGTCAGCGCCTTCACGTCCGGGGTGTCGATCGTCAGGTCGACGAGCTCGACGGTCACGCCCTGCTCGTCGAGCCACTTGCGCGCCGTTCGGCAGGTTCCGCACTTCGGGTAGTGGTACAGGATCATCGTCGGTCCGGGGTCGGTGGGTCGGATCAGCGGGTGAGGCACCAGCGAATGGCGCGGTTGTTGGCGGGCATCGGGCGGTCTTCGACGCGCGTGAAGCCGTGCTGCGCGGCGACGGCGTCGGCGTCCTGGATGCGCCGGATGCCGTTGCGCGGGTCGCGGTCCTTGAGCCAGACCTCGAACTGCGCGTTCGACGGCTCGAACGGTCGGTCGTCGTCGCGCCACGGGCCGTAGACGAACACCTCACCGCCGTCGCGCAGGGCGTGGGCGCCGTACACGAAGAGGCGCTCGACCATCTCGGGCGGGGTGATGTGCACGACGTTGATCGCGACGAGAAGGTCGAACGCGGCCTCGGGGACGCCCTGGGCGCCGGGGTCGGCGAACGCGTCGACCCGTATCGGACGAAGCACGCGCCCCTCGCTCTCGTCGGCCCAGGCGGCGGCGCTCACGAGATCGTCGGCGTCATGGTCCGACGGCTGCCAGCGCACACCGGGCAGCTCGGCGGTGAAGAACGCCGCGTGCACGCCGAAGCCGGACCCGATCTCGAAGACGTCGCCGCCGCCCGAGAGCACGTCGCGCAGGACCTCGAGGATCGGGCCGCGGTTCTTCAGCGAGGCGTTCGACTCGCGCTTCATGTGCCGCCCTCGCCGCGGATGGCCGGCGCGAAGGTCGCCGAGACCGGGCAGTGGTCGCTGCCCATCACGTCGTGGTGGATGTCGGCGTCGACGAGGTGCGCCGCGGCGGCTTCGGACGCGAGCACGTAGTCGATCCGCCAGCCGACGTTCTTCTCGCGCACGCCGCGGCGGTTCGACCACCACGAGTACCGGTCCGGCACGTCGCCGTGGACGGAGCGGAAGGTGTCGACCCAGCCCTCGCGCAGCCAGCGGTCGAGCTCTTCGCGCTCTTCGTCGAGAAAGCCGCTCGTGTTGCGGTTCGACTTCGGCCGGGCGAGGTCGATCTCACGGTGCGCGGTGTTGTAGTCGCCGACGACGATCACGGGCTCACCGGCGTCGCGAAGCGGCTGCAGCTGGTCGAAGAGGCGGCGGTAGAAGTCGAGCTTGTAGGGCACGCGGCTGTGGTCGCGGTTTCGCCCGCTGCCGTTCGGGAAGTAGATGTTCGCGACGGTCACGGCGCCGAACCGGGCGATCTGCACGCGCCCCTCGCTGTCGAACCGGTCCTCGCCGAGCGAGGTCTCGACGGCGTCCGGGGCGGAGCGGCTGTACAGCGCGACGCCGCTGTAGCCCTTCTTCTCGGCCGGCGAGAGGTGCATGTGCCAGCCGTCCGGGTCGCGGACCTCGTCGGGCAGCTGCTCGGGCAGGGCGCGGACCTCCTGCAGGGCGACGATGTCGGCGTCGGTCGCCTCGAGCCAGTCGGCGAACCCCTTCTTCGTCGCGGCGCGCAGGCCGTTCACGTTCCATGCGGTGATTTTCATCGTCGTGCCTCCGGTCGGGGGCCGCACGATGGGGGCTCGAGGGCAGCGGTGCAACCGCGCGGTCACGCGCCCGCCGCGGATCCTGCGTACATTGCGATTTTTGCACGAATGGCTAGTGTGCGCGGGGACTGCCCCTGCCATGGACTCCGACCATGCAACGACCTGTGCACAAGCGGCCGACGCGCCGCGCGCTGATCGCGGTGTATGCCGCGTTCGCTATCGCCGCCTGTGGCGGCGGAGAGATCGACAACGATTCGGTGCTGCCGAACCTCGACTCCGGCGTCGACGCCGGCGGCGACGTGACCATCGGGGATACCGGTGGCACCGACGCCGAGCCGGACGTGGTCGAGGACACCGCGCCGGACGTCGTCGAGGACACCGCGCCCGATGTCGTCGAAGACACCGCGCCGGACATCGATCTGCCCGAGGTGATCGAGCTGCCCGACGAGGTCGTGGCCATCGACACCGTCGTCAGCACGACCACGGTCGCGGCCGGCGGTGAGGTGCAGGTCGACTGCGTGCTGATCGACGCGCTCGGCCGCGAGTTCGAGCCCCCGACGCCGCCGCGCTTCGTCCGCGACGTCGTGCCGGACACCGGCGCGACCGTGTCGTCGGACGGCGTGCTGACGCCGACGCGCGTCGGCCAGCTCGAGGTCGTCTGCAGCGCCGCGGAGTACGACGTCATCGACCTCGAGCCGGCGATCATCGACGTCGTCGCGGGTCCGCCGGCGACGGTGCTCGCCGACGTCGAGCCCGAGCAGGTCGTCGCGGGCGAGCCGGCGACGGTCGAGTGCGCGGTCTTCGACGCGTTCGGCAACCCGATCGCCGACGCCGAGCCGCGGATCGAGACGACGCCGTCGGGGGATGGCGTCGGGCTCGATGGCGACACGTTGACCATCACACGCGCCGACCTCTACGCGGTCTCGTGCCTCGTCGACGGCGCGTCCGAGATCGTGCCCGACACCCTCGAGGTGCGGCCCGGGCTGCCGGCGTCCATCGCCGTCGGCCTTGCCCCGAGCCTCGAGCTATACGCCATCGGCGACGTCGTCTCGGTCGTGACCATCGTCACGGACATCTACGACAACGTGGTCGACACGGCGCCGGTGTCGTGGTCGTCCGAGCCGGCCGTGCCGGGCTTCGGCGTGGGGCGCTATCGATTCGACGCCGAGGGCATCTTCCGCCTGACGGCGACGGTGGGTCTGCCGACCGAGACCGGTGAGCCGCTCGTCGGCTTCGTCGACGCGTACGTGAACTCCGGCGGCCCGGACATCCGCTGCGACGAGCCGATCGACGGCGCGATGCTCGACATCACCCCCGGCTCGACGGTCACCGTGCGCGGCACCGTGACGGATGCGTTCGGCGCCGGCGTGGCGCGCGTGGGCGACACCGAGGTCGACGTGGCCGACGACGGGACCTTCGCCATCGACGTCACGACCCGGTACGGCATCAACTTCATCGACATCGAGGCGACGGACGGCTTCGGCGCCGAGAACAGCACGACGTGCGCCTTCCTCGTGTCCGACACGTGGACCGAAGAGGGCGGCTGGCTCGACGGCGACATCGGCTTCGGGCTGATGCAGGCCGGGCTCGACGACGCGGACCGCTCGGGCGGCGTGTCGTCGATCGGCGACCTGCTGCACCTCGCGCTGAACAGCGAGTCGCTCGTTCGCACCCTCGATGAGGCGATGCGCGGGGCGAACCCGCTCCTCCCGTCGCGCTGCGTCCAGGAGGCGTGCCTGCCCTGGGTCGGCTGCTCGTGCGTCTATCGCCTGTCCGTCTCGTACCGCAACGGCAGCCTCGCTGTCGGCGGGCTCAACACCGTCGCGCTCAACTGGGTCGACGGCGGCCTTCGGGTGCAGGGTACGGTGCGTGACATCTCGATCGGCCTGAACATCGGCGGCACGATCAGCACGAACGGCACGGTGCGCGTCGGCTCGGTCGGCATCGACCTGACCTTCGACGTCGGGCTCGACGGCGCCGGGCGCCCGTCCGTGTCGCTGCGGTCGATCAACAACGTGACCGTCGGCAGCGTCGACACGAGCTTCAGCGGCGTCGCCGGCTTCATCATCGACATCATCGCCGGGATCGCCGAGGGCACGATCCGCAACCTCGTCCGCGACACGGTGCGGGACTTCCTGCGGGACAACTTCGCCGAGATTCTCGACGGTGTGCTGTCGGGCCTCGACGTGAGCAGCCTCGGCTCGTCGTTCGCCGTGCCCCGCCTCGACGGGTCCGGGACGATCGACCTCGGCTTCGGCGTGCGGTTCTCTTCGCTGGGCATCAACCCGGCCCGGGCACTCTTCGGCCTCGGCACCCGGTTCACGGGCACGATCTCGCGGGTCGACGAGACCCTCGGCGCGCCGCGTCCGTCCGGCCCGGTGCTGCTGAGCCCGACGACCGACCGCGGCGTGGCTGCGGCCATCCAGCACGGTCTGCTGAATCAGGTGCTGCACACCCTGTGGCGCGGCAGCTTCTTCGACGCGACGATCGAGGGCGCCGGGCTCGGCGGCGGGCTGCCGGACGGCCTGTCTGCGGCGCTGCAGACGAACCTGCCGCCGATGGTCGTGGGCGTGGACGGCGACGGCGCCGCCCTCGACCTGCACTTCGGCGCGGCGCGGCTCGACCTCGTGTGGCCCGGGCTCTTCGACGAGCCGCTCAACCTGCGCATCGGCGCGGTGGCGAGCACGGCGGTCCGTCTCGAGGGCGAAGACCTCGTCTTCGAAGACGTCACGCTGACAGAGCTGCACTTCGCGACCGACGCGGTCAGCCTCGATGGCGAGACCCGTCGCATCCTCGAAGGGTTCCTGACGACGCTGGTGCAGACGATCCTGGACGACGCGCTCAACGGCGCGCTGCCGTCGCTGCCCATCCCGTCGTTCGCGCTGCCCGAGTCGCTGACCGAGTTCGGTCTGCCGACCGGTGAGCTGGGCCTGACGGACCCGCGTCTCACGACGCTGCCGGCGCACTTCGTCGTCGACGGCAACCTGGGGATTCGCTGATGGACACGATGACGATGAAGCGGACCTTCGCCCGGTCGCTCGCGGCGCTGCTCGCCGTGGGCCTGGTGGCCTGTGGTGGTGGCGACAAGGGCTCGGGCTCGACCGACGAGGACACCGGCGGCGCGGATGTCGGCCTCGATACCGGCACCGACACGGGCATCGACACGTCCGAGGACACCGGCGTCGACACGGCGCCGGACGTCCCCGAACCGGATGTGCCGACGTACGAGCCGACGGCGACGAGCGTGCAGGTCGACCTGACGCCGAACCGCGCCGTGTACGGCACCGGGCTCGGCATCACCGCCACCGGCGCCGTGTTCTCGGAGCGTGGCCAGCCCATGCCCGGCGTCGACCTCGTCTGGTCGACCGAGCCGGCGGGCGCCGCGACGTTCGACGGCGAGACCGAGCGGTGGACCCTCGAGATCGAGGGGCGCATCACCTTCGTCGCGTGTGTCGACGGCACCGAAGACGTCTGCGGCCAGCGGACGATCACGGTGGACGACGGCGCGCCGATGCTGACGATCACGTCGCCCGAGCCGGGGGCCGAGCTGCTCGAGTCCGAAGACCCGATGATCGAGGTCGCCGGATTTGTGACGGACACCGGCGCGACGCCGCGCGTCTTCGTGCAGGGCGACGCGGTGGCCGTGGCCGAGGACGGCAGCTTCTCGACGATGCTCGCGCCGGTGTACGGCGTGAACCACATCGAGATCGTCGCGACCGACGGCCTGAGCGTCATCGAGACGACGTACGGCGTCGACGTGCTCTGGGCTCGCGCCTACGTGCCGCCGGGTGGCGAGGTGGTCGAGCCGGATCCTGACCCGGACCCGGACCCCGATCCCGACCCGGATCCGGACCCTGATCCCGACCCGGACCCTGATCCCGACCCGGACCCTGATCCCGACC
>Ga0209692_10002928_pt1 | contig 17355 bp, 13 predicted proteins | sample tdDd472_FD_187129 | JGI IMG/M metagenome (GOLD analysis project Ga0209692, IMG submission 187129) | Marine sediment microbial communities from the Atlantic coast under amendment with organic carbon and nitrate - tdDd47.2 (SPAdes)... | ecosystem: Environmental > Aquatic > Marine > Coastal >...
GTCGCCCTGGGCGACGTCGCCGTGCAGGAGGTCACGCCGCAGCTCGCCGAGCTCTTCCTGGCGGACGTCGCTGACCCCCGGCTTCGCGAGGCCATCTGGGCCACCAGTGTGACCCGTCGCATCACGCGATCACTCCTGCGTTGCCTCTCTCTCGATGACGGCCTCTACGACGATCTCCGCCGGCTTCCCTTCGTGGACAGCCGCCGCGACGGGCTACGCGTTCACGACGCGGTCCGTGAAGCCCTGGCTCACACCCTGCGCGCCGAAGACCCCGTCCGCCACGCCGAGTGTCGTCGTCTGGCCTGGCGCCAGCTGCACACCGATCTGCAGCGCGTGTCGCTGGCCGACCTGTGGCGCTACACGGCCGACATGCTCTACCTCATCGAGAACCCGGTCATTCGCGAGGCCTTCTTCCCTTCCGGACATCCGGCCCTGGCGGTGGAACCGGCCCGACCCGAAGACTGGACGGCCATCGGCGAGATCATTCGTCGGCACGAAGGGAGCCGCGCCGAGGCTGCCATGGTCCACTGGTGGGCCGCCACGCCCGAATCGTTCCACGTGGTCCGCGACGGGCACGACGAGGTGGTGGCGTTCTACTGTCTGCAGGAACTGTCGTGTGTGCCCAGCGTGGTCCTGGAGGAGGACCCGGTGGCGGCTGCCTGGTGTGCGCACGTCGCCGCGCATCCCGTGCCGGAACGCGGCAAGGTGGTGCTGCTTCGTCGCTGGTTGGACCGTGACGCGGGAGATGGGCCGTCCCCAGGACAGGCGGCCTGCTGGCTCGACATCAAGCGAACCTACATGGAATTGCGGCCGGCGTTGCGGAGGGTGTATCTCGCGGTGGTCGACCTGCCCAGTTACGGGCCGGTGGCATCGACCCTGGGCTTCGCTGCGTTGCCCGACTGCGAGGTGGAGATGAACGGGACCGTTTGTCGCTCGGCCTTGCTGGACTTCGGACCCGCCTCGGTGGATGGCTGGCTGACCCGACTGGTGGGCGCTGAACTGGGGATGACGCGCTCCGATCTCCTGGACCGCGATCGACGGACCTTGAAGCTTCGCGGTGAGGAGATCGCACTCACACCGCTGGAATTCGGCCTGGCCGCCTATCTGGAAGACCGGGCCGGTGAGACGGTGACCCGGGACGAGTTGCTGGACCAGGTCTGGGGCCACGTCGACGGCTCCGGCAGCAGCAACGTGGTGGACGCCGTGGTGAAATCGCTTCGCCGCAAGCTGGCGGACCGGTCGGAAGTGGTGGAGACGGTGCGCGGCCACGGCTACCGCTGGTGTTACGACGGGTTGCCGTGAGCGCGCTGACTTTCGCACCGGTTTTTCACGAGATCTTCATGCAGCCGAAAACAGAATGGCTACGATCCAACGATGTCCAAGTCCGGAAGACCCCAACGGGAGTGATACCATGACTCGCCTGATCCATACATTGCTGTTCGCCCTGCTCTTGGCCTTGTCCGTGACCCCGGTGATGGCCGGCGACAACCCCTCGGTCGACCAGCAGCTCGATGACCTGACCCTCATGTGCGACCATTCGGCCAAGGCCCGCTCCGATCGCCACGCCCAGAAGAGTCTCCACGACCGACTCGGCGGCTACGAGGCCATCCACGAATTGACCCGCGAGATCGTCCGTCTGCACAGCATCAACCCCGAGATCAAGCACACGCTGGATCACGTCGACCACGCCCAGCTCGCCAAGCACGTGGCCGACTTCGTCGCCGCCGGCACCGGCGGCACCACGGCCTACACCGGGCGCAGCATGCCCGATGCCCACGCCCACCTGGCGCTCACCAACGCCCATTTCCTGTCGGCCGGTGGCGACGTGGCCAAGGCCATGCAGACCCTGGGGCATGGGCAGGACGAGATCGATGAGATCCTGTGCATCCTGGTGTCGCTGAAAGATCAGGTGGTGTTCAACTAGCCCCTGGTGCCTGGACGGTTGTTGTAGACCCCTGACGTCCGCCCAATCACGTTCCATCAATCAAGCGATCGTACAGGAAGAGCTGCCATGTCGGTAGCTCTTCCTGGTTGAGAGACCGGCAACAGTTCTCCAGGCTCGTGAGGGGGGCCGCATCGGGAGTTGATTGCTCCGGTGCTTTCTGAAATACTGAAACATCGCGAATTTCTTCAGCCCATCGGCGGGTGGCGTGTTCGAAGGAGATGTGGCCATGAAATCCCTATGCACCTGGCGGTCTATCTTGTTTGCCGTGCTCGTTCTGGCCCTGGGAGCCGGCTGGGCTCAGGCTGGTACCGGGGTCTATATCTACGAGCATCTGGAGGGGCAGACGGTGCCCGGCTCGACGTTCTGCCATGCGTTCAGCAGCGCGGTTGGTTCGCGGGGTTACACCTGCGTCGACAGGGTGCCCCTGGAGAGCAATGAGAACGTGCGCATCCTGTCGGAGATGACCGAGGGGCGGACCGTGGTGGTCACCACCTTGCGCGCGGCCTGGATGGGCGGGCAGATCGTGTACCCGGCCGTCGAGATGCCGGCCGATGAGATCAAGTTCATCGACCTCTCATGGCATGTCGACTCGGACGCCGTCATCGAAGCGGCCACGGCCGCAGGCCAGGCGGAATACATCGTCGGTTCCATTTCGGGCCAGGTCACCGAGGGCCAGTGGTCGGATCGCCAGACATACCGCGTCACCGCGATCTGTAATGTCCAGAAGATCTTCACCAAGTTCGGCACGGCTGTCTGGACCTTCCAGAAGACGAAGACCGGCTCGGGTTTCGACCCCGTCGTCGTCTATGCGAAGCTGGTGGCTGAGCTGGGAGCCGAAGCGGCGGCCAGCATCGAATGAAGCGATCGCGAGGTGTTGCGGCACCTCTCTTCCCGGGTCTCTGATCAGTGCAGAGGCCGACTCGCGACCCAGGAAAGCCCCGGCTCCATGCCGGGGCTTTCTCGTGAGGCCCGAGCGCATCCAGGCCGAATCCCTGCTTGATTCCCGCTTTCCGTTGCCGATACCCGGAATACGACTCGTGAACTCAACGACATGGATTCGCATGTTCAACAACAAGCACCTGCTCCACCAGCTCTGCGCCCTCCTGGTTCTCATCCTCGTGGGCGGGTCGGTGGGCTATACGGTCATCGAAGACGGATGGTCCCTCTTCGACGGCTTCTACATGACCCTCATCACGCTGACCACCATCGGCTTCAGCGAGGTGCACGCATTGTCCGACGGGGGCCGCGTGCTGACGGTGCTCATCATTGTTTTCGGGCTCGGGGCGGCTGCCACCATCCTGACCCAGCTGGCTCAGCTCATGATGGAAGGCAACATCCTTGCCGTCTGGAGGAAGCGTCGCATGGAGAAGCTCATCAGGAAGATGCACGACCACGTCATCGTGTGCGGTTTCGGACGCATCGGCCAGGCCATCTGCAAGGATCTCACCGACATGGGCGTGCAGTGCCTGGTGCTCGATCGCGACGATCATCGCGTGGGCGGCGCGCAGGAACACCAGATTCCGGTGCTTGCCGGAAACGCCACCAGCGACCAATCGTTGCTGGAGGCCGGGATCGAGCGGGCGGCCATTCTGGTGGCGGCCCTGAGCAACGATTCCGACAACCTCTTCGTGGCCCTGGCGGCGCGCGACCTCAACCCCAACCTCACGGTGATCGCCCGCGGCGAGGACAAGTCCATCGAGACGCGGATGCTGCGGGCCGGCGTGGACCGTGTGGTTTATCCGGCCCAGCTGGGCGGAGGCCAGATCGCCCGGCTCATCGGCTCCGAGCTGGGGCACGACGAGGCCATGGATACCCGTCGCCGCCTCACCGACGTCATGGGCTACGATCTGCAGGTTTACCGCAATTTCAATCGGACCGCGGTCACGGTGGCCGGCATCCTGGCCAAGACCGAGGCGCTGCGCGTGGTGGTCCATGTCGACGTCAATGGTGTGCGGCATCGCGATCCGTCGTCCGAGTGCGAGGTGCAGCCCGATGAATCGGTGGTCTTGCTGACGGAAATCGCGCACAGCGTGCACGGCGAGGCGGACGCCGAGGAGACGGTGCCGGTCTAGATCAGCGGTAAATGGAAGACCGTGGGTGGGCTTTCACTGCGGTGGCCATCTGTGATAGACTCCGTGGGCATAACGTCACCGTCTATCAGGGAGCCGCATCATGACCCCTCTAGCTCGCCCTGCCCTGCTGCTGATCGTTCTCTCGATCCTCTTCGCTGTGGGCGCCACCGCCCAGGCCGAAACCCTGAACGTCAACACCTTCAACCGCGAGTTCTTCAACTGGGCCACGGTCCACGAGTCGACCTTCAGCTTCCCCGAGCAACAGCTCTACTCCCGGGTCACCTGCACCATCGTCATCAGCTGCCCCCCGTCGCCCAACGATTGCGACCCGTGGGACCGCCTGGGCTGGCTGCGCCTGAAGCACGAGGTGGAGCCCGGCGTGTTCGAGGACTACGAACTGGTGCGCTTCGTCACTCCCTACGACATCACCTACTCCGGCGGCCCCGGCACCTGCACCTGGGAGATCGACGTCACGGACTACCAGTTCCTGCTGCACGACGAGGTCACCCTGAAGGCCTACATCGAGACCTGGATGGGCAACGACAACGGTTGGATCCTCAACGTGGGCTTCGCCATGGAGCAGGGCGTGCCCGATCGCGAGCCCTTCGCCATCCAGCAGCTCTACTCGGGGCGCTACGTGCGTTACGGAGATCCCGAGACGCCCGAGGAGGACAACCTCGTCGCGGTGCCCATCACGGTGCCCCAGGAAGCCACGTGGGCCGAGACCAAGATCTTCGCCACCGGCCACGGCTTCATCAACACCGACAACGCCGCCGAGTTCAGCAACAAGTGGCAGCAGATCTGGGTGGGCACGCAATTCCAGCGCCACAACCTCTGGCGCGACGACTGCGATGCCAACCGCTGTTCGCCCCAGCTGGGTACCTGGTACTACAACCGCGCCGGCTGGTGCCCGGGCGATAAGGCCGACTCCTGGAACGTGGACATCAGCGACTGGGTGACTCCGGGCGGGACCCACGACGTGCGCCTCGAGCTGCAGCCCTACGAGAACTGGTGTCGCCCCAACAACCCCGACTGCGTGGACTCCGGCAGTTGCGAGTGCGCCGGCCACGCCAGTTACCACATCATGGGCCAGGTGGTGTTCTACCGTCAGACCACCACCGACGTCGGTGACGGCACGCCCGCCGCAGCCAACCTGCACCTGGTGGGCAACCACCCCAACCCCTTCAACCCCCAGACCACCATCCAGTATCACCTGTCCCGCGGGGGCAGCGTGGTGCTGAGCATCTTCGACGCCGAGGGCCAGCTGGTGCGCTCGGTGCGTCGCGATCACGCCGATGGCGGTCTGCAGAGCTACACATGGCAGGGCCAGGACGACACCGGGCGCGCCGTGCCGTCGGGGATGTACCTGTACGAGGTGCGGTGCGACGGTGAGCGGGCCGGGGGAAAGATGCTGTTGTTGAAGTAAGGTTAGACTGCGGGTGCCCGGTGGGCACCCGACAGTCTAACCTTCTCGGATTCAAGCTGACGGGCTCACCCTGCGGGTGTGCCCGCAGCTTAATCCTCGCGGGGGGGGGGGGGGGGGGCGCGGACATTGTGGGAATCGATGGTGCTGTGCTTTATCTCGGGACCGACCGCCGCTCAGCGTCTGATCGTCGCGGCCCGGGCATGCCCCAGCAATCCCTCCATCTCTGCCAGTACGCGGCTCTGGTCCAGCAACTCCGGGTAGTGCTCGGCACGCCGGTCCAGTTCCAGCCAGGTGCGGGCCTGCAGGAATGTGCTCACCGACAGACCGCCCCGCCACCGAGCCGTGCCGCCGGTGGGCAAGGTGTGGTTGGGGCCCGCGCCGTAGTCACCCATGACCTCGGCGGAGTCCTCGCCCAGGAAGGCGGCCCCGTAGTTGCGACAGCGCGCGAGGAACGATCGGGGCGCCGGAACCGACAGCTGCAGGTGCTCGGGGGCGATCAGGTCGGACACCTCGGCAGCCGCGCCGTCGTCCGCGACCATGATCACGCCGCCATTGCCGAGGGCCGCCCGGGCCACGTCGGCGGTGGGCAGGACGGCGAGCTGCTTGCCCAGAGCCCGTTCCACGGCCGCGGCGAGGTCGGTGCTCCAGGTGACGAGCAGAGGCACCGCGTCGGGGTCGTGCTCGGCCTGGGCCAGCAGGTCGGCCGCGATCCAGTCGGGATCGGCCGAGGGCGCGGCCACCACCAGCAACTCCGACGGGCCGGCGAGCATGTCGATGCCCACTCGGCCGGAAACCAGCTGCTTGGCGGCCGTGACCCAGCGATTGCCGGGGCCGACGACCACGTCACAGGCGGGCAGGCCGGCCACGCCGCGGGCCAGGGCGGCCACGGCCTGGGCGCCGCCCACGGCCAGCACGACGTCGGCGTTGGCCAGGGCCGCGGCCGCCAGGGTGACGGGGGCCGGCCGGGGCGAGGCCACGACCACCGTGTCCACGCCGGCGGCCCGGGCCGTGGCGGCCGTCATGATCACCGACGACGGCAGGGGGTACCGGCCGCCCGGCGCGTAGCATCCCGCCGTGGCCACCGGCACGAGGGTGTGGCCGGCCCGGCCGCCGGGGATGCTCAGATCCAGATCCCGCTGGGTGGCCCGCTGAGCGCGGGCGAACTCGAAGACTCGCGCGGTGCAGGCTTCCAGCGCTTCACGTTGTCGTCCCGGCAACGTTTCGAGGGCGCGCCGACACCGGTGCTGGTCGATGACGAGCGGCGCGCCGGCCGGCAGGTCGCCCAGGTCCTCGGCCCAGCGGCGGACGGCGGTCTCGCCGTCGCGGTCGACGTCGGCCAGGATGGCCGCGGCTCGGGCCAGGGTGTCGGCGTCCACCGGGTCGCGGCGTCGGCCGGCGAGGTCGGCCAGGTCGATGGTTCGCAGCAGACGGGTCATGAGGCGGCCTCCTGGTCTGGCTTGGCGTGGCCGGGGCGGCGGGTGAGGGCCAGGGCGCGACGATCGAGGACCGCCTCGACGTCGGCCAGGGTCACGCCGGCGCGGGTCATGGCCGTGAGGGTGAAGAAGAGGACGTCGGCGGCCTCGTGGGCGACCTCGGACGGCGTCCGGGCCGCCGCCAGTTCACCGGCTTCTTCGCGTAGCTTGGCGGACAGCAGGACGGGGTCGTCCAGCAGGCGACGGGTGTAGCTGCCGGCCGGAGCGTCGGTGCGGCGTCGGGCCAGGGTCGACTGCAGACCCGTCAGTCCCCCGTGGTCGCCGAAGCAACCGGCGCTGCCGAGATGGCAGAAACCGGCGCCGTGCTGATGGACCACGAAACGCAGGCAGTCACGGTCGCAGTCGAGTTCGACCCGGAGCAGGTCCTGATGATCGCCGCTGGTCTCCCCCTTGACCCACAGGCCGCGGCGTCGCGAACGGTACACGCCACGTCCCGACTCCAGGGCGGTGCGCAGGGATTCGGCATCGCTCCAGGCCAGTCCCAGGGCTTGCCGCTGCTGGTTGCAGATCACCGTGGGCCACAGGCCGTCGGGCCGATCGGAGCGCAGGCAGGCCGCGACGGCATCGGCTTCGTGGAACGCGTCGGTGTAGAGGGCCATGCCCACCTGGGCATCGATTCCCAGGGCATCGAGCCGCCCGACGTCGGCGGGCGAGGCCACACCGCCGGCCACGATGAGGTGCCGGTCGCCCGCGACGGCTTTCAATTCGCGTGCACGGTCCAGGTCGATGCCCCCGAGACGGCCCTCCCGTTCCACGGTGGTCACCAGGAAGCCGCCGGCCAACGGGCGCAGCTCGGCCATGCGTTGTTCCACGGTGGCGGCTGTCGACGTCTGCCATCCGTGACTCAGCACCTTGCCGTGGCGTGCATCCAGCGCCACGATCACACGCTCTGGCGGCAATTCGGCGAGCAGTTCCGGCGTGGCCGCCGTGCCCAGCACCACGCGCTGCGCACCGGCGTCCAGCCAGCGGCGGGCCGTGGCCAGGTCGCGGATGCCGCCGCCCACGGTGCAGGGCGCCAGGTCCAGCAACGGCCGGGCCGCGGCGGTGTTGTCGCCCCGCCCACGCGCCGCGTCCAGGTCCACGACGGCGGTCAAACCCACGCGTCCGAATCGGCGTGCCCACGGCTCGGGTGCGCCACCGTCCACGGCCAGATCGCGGCCGCCGACGAGTTGCACGGCCCGGCCCTCTTGGAGATCGATACTGGGAATGATCATGAGCGAATCCTGTGTCCTTTCCCCTGCAGAGATATCTTCAGCCGCTTGACGGTCGATTGCCGATCATGCAGCACCGAGGCCACCAGCACGGCCGCCGCGCCGGCTCGTAGGGCGCCGTCGAGGTGGGCGGCGGTGCGTCCGCCGCCGGAGGCGATGATGGGCACGTCCACCGTCCGTGCGGCGTGTTGCAGCAGCGCCGTGTCGTAGCCGCGGCCGACGCCGTCACGGTCCCAGCTGGTGAGCAGGATCTCGCCGGCGCCCAGCTCCACGCCGCGGCGCATCCAGGCCACGGCGTCGGGCAAGGCCATGCGCCCGCCGGCGTGGGTGAGGACCTGCCAGCCGGCCCGGGGCGCGCCGGCCCTGGCGGCATCCACGGCCAGAACGCAGCACTGGCGACCGAAACGTCCGGCGAGCTCGGCGATGAGCCCGGGGCGGGCCACGGCGGCGCTGTTGATGCTCACCTTATCGGCGCCGGCCTCGAGCAATCGGGCGGCGTCGTCCACCAGCCGGACCCCGCCGCCGACGGTGAGCGGGATGGACAGTTCCCGCCGCACCCGCCGGATCGTCGTCAGGGCGGTGTCGCGACGCTCCGTGGTGGCCGATACGTCGAGCAGCACCAGCTCGTCGGCGCCTTGTTCCTGGTAGCGTGCCGCCAGTTCGGCCGGGTCGCCGACGTCCCGCAGCCCCTGGAACCGAACCCCCTTGACCACACGGCCATCGTCCACGTCCAGGCATGGAATCACGCGGGCGGTCAGCATGCCGCAGCCTCCCGGCCAGCGGTCGATGCGCGCGCCAGCCAGCGACCCAGGAGCTCGTGGCCCCAGCCGCCGGACAGTTCGGGGTGGAACTGGCAGAGCAGCTGGGCGTCGCGTTCCAGGGCCGCGATCAGGGGGCCGCCGTGATCGGTCCAGGCGGCGGTCCAGCCGTCGGGCGCGTCGGTCAATCGGTAGCTGTTGGCGAAGTAGGCGTAACCCCGGCGCACCTGTCGACCCCGGCTGACCTCGTTCCAGCCCAGCTGGGGGACGCTCACCGACGCCGGCAGGCGTGACGCGTCCACCGGCAGCACGTCCAGGCCGGCGACGTCGGGCGCTTCCTCGCTGGCGCGGGCCAGCAGCTGCATGCCCAGACAGATGGCCAGCGTGGGGCGGCCGGATCGCACCCAGTCGCGCACCGGCTCGGAGTAACCGCCGTCGTCCAGTTGCCGCCGTCCGGCGGCGAAGTGACCCACGCCGGGCAGCACCAGGGCGTCGGCCGCGTTCAGATCGGCGGGCGACCTGGCCACGACGGGAGCGGAGCCGAGCCGGCCCAGGGCACAGAGCACCGACGCCAGGTTGGCGGTGCCGGTGGGGATGACGCAGATCTTCATCAGAGCACTCCCTTGGTGGAGGCCAGACCGGTGGTCTGGCGGGTTGTGGCCCGGCGCAGAGCCAGGGCCAACGATTTCACGGCGGCCTCGGCGCGGTGGTGGTCGTTATCGCCGCGCAAGGTGTCCACGTGCAGGCAGAAACGACCGGCCATGGCCAGCGACTGCAGCAGGTGGGTGATGTTCTCGCAGGCCATGGCGCCCAGCTGTTCGCGGGCGAGGCCCAGCACGACGGTGGCGTGAGGGCGCGTGGCCAGGTCGACGACGCTGCGGGCCAGGGCCTCGTCCAGCGGGGCGTAGGCCTGGCCGAAACGCACCAGTTCCGTGCGGTCGCCCAGGCAGGTGTCCAGGGCTTGACCGAGGACGAGGGCGCAGTCCTCGACCGTGTGGTGATCGTCCACCTGCAGGTCGCCGCGGCAGCGCAACGAGAGGCTCCAGCCGGCGTGCAGGGCCAGGGCGTCGAGGAGGTGGTCGAGCATGCCGATCCCGGTGTCGACGGCGCGTTCACCGGCGACATCCAGATTCAGATCCAGGGTGATGCTGGTCTCGCGGGTGGTCCGTTCCAGGCTGCAACTGCGGGAAATCATGGCAGCATCTCCTCGATGTCGGTGAAGCCTTCCAGCACCCGGGCGGCGCCGGTGGTCAGCAGGCGGTGCACGGTGCCGGCCGGATCGCCGGGCGCCGTGATGCCCAGGGGCAGCACGCCGGCGGCGCGGGCGGACAGGATGTCGTCGGGGGTATCGCCAAGCATCCAGGCGCGACGGACCCCCAGACGGTTGAGGGCGAGCTGTACCGGAGCCGGATCAGGCTTGGCCGGGGCGTCGTCCATGGTCACGAGGACACTGGTGAGGTCGGTGAGGCCATGGTCGGAGAGAAACCGCTGGGCGTCGGCCAAGGGCCGACCGGTGACCACCGCCAGGGGCAGCCGACCGGCGAGGCGGCGCAGCCGATCCGGGTCAGGGATCAGTCGCTCTCGTCGCCAGAGCTGCTGCGCGGTCATGATGTCCTCGAACCGACGGGTCACGGTGGCCTGGGAGACGTCGCTGCCGGCGGCCTGCACCAGACGGCGCGTCACCAGCCAGTCGTTGTTGCTGCCGGCCAGGCTCTTGGCCGCAGCGATGTCGTCCGCCGACACGACCACGCCCAACGCGCGCGCCGTCAGCCGGATGGCCTCGCGGTAGGAGCGGCTGACGTCGGCCAGCACGCCGTCCATGTCCAGCAGCAGGGCCTGGGGCGACAGCACGGTGCGGCAGGCCGACCAGAGGCGACGGAACACCGTGGCGTCGCCGGGCAGACTGATGCGCACGGCATCGTCATCAAGGCGACGGACGCCGATGCCCAGGCCGACCAGACCGTCGGCCAACCAGGAGGAGCGGGGGCCGCGGGCCAGCAGGAAGTTCGCCTGGGACTCCGGCACCTCGAGACCCGTGGCGCGGAGCAGACGGCGCAGCCGGAAGCGCTCGCGGCCGATCTGAGCCATGCGTCGGGGCAGGGCCTCGGCGCTGTTCCGCCAGCGGTACTCGGCCCGCGCGAGGCTGCTCGCGGCCGTGGGGAAGGGGCCGCCGGCCGCCCGCAGGGCGTCGATCACCTCGGAACGGCCCATGGCGTAGCCGACCCGCGCGGAGGCCAGTCCCCAAGCCTTGCTGAAGGTGCGCACCACCAGGATGTTGGCACGTTCGAGCAGCAGGTCGGTGGGGTCCTGGTCGGCGAATTCCACATAGGCCAGATCCACCAGCAGCAGGGCGCGGGGGCAACGGTGCGCCAGGTCCAGGAGCTGGTCGGCCGTGGCGACGGCGCCGGTAGGATTGTTGGGGCTGACCACGGCGAGCAGGCCGGACTCGGTACCCATGGTCTCGACCAGGCGGTCGGCCGGCAGCTCTCCGTCGGGCCAGGGCACGGTGAACGTCTCGGCGCCCGCCAGCTGGGTGTAGCGCGGCAGCATGGTGAACGTGGGGTCGGTGAGCACGGCGCGTCGGCCCGGGGCCAGGAATGCGCGGCAGGCCCGGTCGATGGCCTCGTCGGCGCCGGCGGTCACGATCACCTGGTCGGAGGATAGATTCCAGCGCCCGGCCAGCAACGCCGTCAGCGCCGTGGGATCGGGATAGCGGTGTGCGTCGGCCCCGGTGCTCGGCTGGTCGTCTGGCCAGCGCAGCCCGGCCCGCCCGTCCAGCCAGAGATCGGCGGGCTGAAGCCGGGGTGGTGTGGCGTAGGTGCGGGGCAGATCGACGGGACGCGGTGTGAACATGTCATACCTCCTCTAGCTGACGATCTGGCTCGGGCTGGTGACCACCAGGTCGGTGCCACCGCGCTCGCGCAGGCGGGGGATCAGGGTGGCCAGATCACGTCGCGGGACGGCGGCCTTGACGGCGTAGGCGCCGTTGCCGTGCAGGGGGCTGACCGTGGGCTCCCGCATGCACGGAAGGAGGGACACCACATCCTCGAGACACGCGGACGAGACGTTCACCTCGACCATCACCCGCTCACGAGCCGAGAGCACCGACTCCAGGAGTAGCCGCACCTCCTGGGCCCGGGCCAGCAGCTCGGGCTCGTCACTCAGTCCGGGACTGACGTAGAGCCGGGTGGACGAGGTCTGCAGCACCGCCACGATGCTCAGGTTGTTGGCCGTCAGGGTGGATCCGGTGGCGGTGTTGTCGACGATGAGGTCGGCGTCCTCGGGCGGAAACACCTCGGTGGCGCCATAGGAGCGGACGAAGCGGTACGGCCAGCCCGAGGCTTCGAGCCAGCGGCGGGTGATGGCTTCGTACTCGCTGGCCACCACCAGGGGACGTTCGGCGGCCACGGCGGCGGGGTCGAGCGCGGCCGGCGCGGCGGCGACCAGGCGGACGGGATCCAGACCGGTGTCGAGCAGCTCGACCACGTCGGCGTTCATCTCGTCCACCCAATCAGCGCCGGCGAAGCCGAGATCGCGGGTGCCGGCCTGGAGCATCTCGATGGTGTTCTGGGGCTTGAGGATCTTCACGTCGAGTTCGGGCAGGTCGAGGCTCGGTCGATAGGCTCGGGCCCCGGCGCGCACGGGCAGACCGGCTTCCGACAGCAATCGGAACACGCCATCCTGCATGCGCCCCTTGGGCAGGGCCAGGCGGAGAGATCGGGTGGTTTTGCGCGGCATCGGCGACCTCCTGGGTCGCTTGCGCCGGCTCGGGTCGAGACATCGCGCCGGGCCCCATCAGGTGGCCAGACGCGACGACGCCGGCCCGGGGGCCGGCGTCGTGAATTCTTTCAGCGTCTCTGCATCAGAACATCAACAACGGACCCACCGGGCGGAGGGATGATGATGATGATGGCGGTTGCTGAGCAGGTACGTCATGATGCGACCAATAACGGAACAGAACAGAGGGCTGTCAAGGGGGTGATCGATGAAGACCTCCGGGACGGCTCTCGAACCCGCGCTTTGCCGCATCGTGGAGCTGCCGTGTCGATCCGAATCGTCGCCCTGGCCATTTTAGCCTGTGTGGCCGCCGCCGCCGCCGACCCCCTGGTCCACGTCGACCCATTCATCGGCACCGACGACATGGGCCACACCTATCCCGGCGCCACCGCCCCCTTCGGCATGGTGCAGCTCAGTCCCCAGACCGACCTGCAGCCCTACAATCTCGGCGACGGCTACAACCGCGATGCCTACCGCTACTGCGCGGGCTACCAGCACGCCGACTCCACCATCGTCGGCTTTGCCCACACGCATTTCTCGGGCACCGGCCACAGCGATCTGGGCGACATCCTGGTCATGCCCACGGTGGGCGAGGTGCGGCTCGAACCCGGAACGGTGGACCAGCCCGACGCCGGCTACCGCTCACGGTTCAGCCACGCTGACGAGGCTGCGTCGCCCGGCTACTACCGCGTGCACCTGGCCGACGACGACGTCACCGCCGAGCTCACCGCCACCACCCGTGTGGGCGTGCACCGCTACACCTTCCCCGACACCGACCAGGCTCACCTGGTGGTCGATCTCTCGACGGGCATCTACGATTTTCCCGGCAAGACGGTGTGGTCGTCGGTGCGTCTGGAGAACGAGCAGCTGCTCACCGGCACGCTGCAGACCACCGGCTGGGCCCGCACGCGCACCACGCATTTCGCCCTGGAACTGAGCCAGCCGGTCACCTCGTACGGCCTGCGCAATCTGGAGGACACGCCCTACCGTGGGTTCTGGCGCAAGTTCGACGAGGATCACGATTTCCCTGAACGGGCCGGCCGCCACGTCGTCTGCCATCTGGATCTCGAGACCCGCCGCGACACGCCGGTGGTGGTGAAGGTGGCGCTGTCGAGCGTGTCGGCCGCCGGCGCGGTGGCCAACCTCCGGCACGAGGCTCCGGGCTGGAATTTCGACGCCATCCGCGAGCGCACCGAGGCCGCCTGGCGCGCCGAGCTGGGCAAGGTGGTCGTGGAGGCCGCTCCCGACGTGCTCACCAGCTTCTATACCTCGCTCTACCACTGCTTCCTGGCGCCCACCGTGTATGGCGATGTGGACGGTCGCTACCGCGGTCTCGACCAGGAGATCCACCAGGCCGACGGCTGGACCAACCACACCACCTTCTCCCTCTGGGACACCTACCGGGCCCAGCATCCGTTGCTCACCATCCTGCAGCCGACGCGCACCCGTGACATGGTGCAGTCGCTCCTGGCCCATCGGCAACAGAGCGTGCACGGCGTGCTGCCGGTGTGGTCGCACCACGCCAACGAGAACTGGTGCATGATCGGCTACCACGCCGTGCCGGTGATTGCCGACGCCTACCTCAAGGGTTTGCTGGACGGTGTCGACGCCGACGCCGCCCTCGACGCCATGATCGCCAGCGCCACCTACCGCCGCTACGACGGCCTGGGCGCCTACATGGACCTGGGCTGGGTGCCGGCCGACCAGCAGTCGTCGTCGGCCAGCAAGACCCTGGAATATGCCTACGACGACTGGACCATCGCCCGCATGGCCGAGGCCATGGGGCGGCGCGATATGGCCGAGGAGTTCTACGCCCGCGCCGACAACTGGCGCCATCTGTTCGATCAGGGCACCGGCTTCCTGCGGGCCCGCAACACCGACGGCACCTTCCCCGACGGCTTCGATCCCATGGCGACCCACGGCCAGGGCTACATCGAGGGCAACGCCTGGAACTACTCGCTCTACGTGCCCCATGACGTGGCCGGGTTCGTCGACCTGCTGGGCGGGCCCCAGCGGCTGGAAGCGTGGGTCGACGGGCTGTTCGACATGCAGGTGGACGACGCCGACATCGCCCACAACGAGGACATCACCCGCGCCGGCATGATCGGCAATTACGTCCACGGCAACGAGCCCAGCCACCACGTGCCTTATCTGCCGTGCTTCACGGGCTCGCCCTGGAAGGCGCAGGCCCGCATCCGGCAGATCCTCCGCGAGATGTACCGCCCCGGGGCCGACGGCCTGTGCGGCAACGATGATTGCGGGCAGATGTCAGCCTGGTACGTGTTCAGCGCGCTGGGGTTCTATCCGGTGGCGCCGGGGAGCAACCAGTACGTGCTGGGTAGCCCGTGTGTGGAGCGGGCGGTGGTGGATGTGGGCGGGGGACGGGTGTTCACCGTGGAGGTGGAGGGGCAGGGGGCTCGGAACGTGTACGTGAAGCGGGTCGAGCTCGGCGGTGCGCCCCTGACCAGACTGTATCTGACTCATGAGGATCTGGCGGCCGGCGGTGTGTTGCGGTTCATCATGGGAGACGAACCGGCGCAGAGCCAGGCGGATCGGCCGTACTCGCGGTCCCGCCCTTGACCGACAGGGATTGTCGACGAGATTGTCCGGCGCACCGCTGGTGAAGGTGTTAGGGTGGATACAGGTCGAGAACAGCGTCTGGGTCGAGCGAGGAACCGGTTCATGAAGATGGCGCGGCGGGGAGATCGAGGGCGGAGGATCCGGGCCCTCCAGGTCATCCTCAACACACGGCTGGTCGGCACACCACGCCTGAGGGCTGACGGGATCTTCGGTCCCCGGACCGAGACGGCGGTGCGGGGATTTCAGCGCCGAGCCGGGCTCACCGAGGATGGTCTGGTCGGCGGTCGCACCTGGTCAGCGTTGCTGGCCACGGCCAGGGTCCCGTCGCCGGCGCTGAAGAAATTCCAGGCCAAGCTCGGCACGGTGGACGATTTCGTGCACCATCTGCAGCGCTTGGAACATGCCCACAGCCACTTCGCCGGTGTTCTGGCTGCCGTTTCAAATTTCCATGAGACGCCCCGCGGGACGCGCTATCTCCTCATCACGCCGGCCCCTCATGTCATCGACTTCCGGCACTTCTTCGCAGCCGCGGCCGAAGCTCACGGTGCAGCGAAATCGCGGCCTGCCGGGTTGCCGCTCGGGGGCTCTCGCGGCGAGGCCATGCTGCTGGGTGTGGCCAACGAGATCGGACAATGCATCGACGAGGCGACGCGGCTGGAGCTGAACTCGTGTTTCGCGGCCGAGGATCTCGGCTCGAATCGCCTGGGCGCCGAATTCGGTCGATCCGTGGCCGTCGCTGGTTCCGAAGCGAGCCGACGACCGGTTTCACGACAGTTGCGGGACTATCTGGAGCGGTTGTCGCCAAACCCGCCCATGGCCGTCGGTGACTCCGATCTGCCGGGTCCGGTTCAGACGGGGGCCGAGGCACTCTGGGCCGTCGTGGTCGGCATCCTCGATGTTCTGATTCCGGACGTGTATTGATCCAGTCGGCGCCAGTCCGCACACTCGCACGAGACCGCATACCTCCCACCCAGAATTTCCACTGAAATCGTCGCCATGCTAGTGGTATAGTCGCGACCAGGGATCGCGTTCGCATCGCCCCGGCGCACCTTTACAGGGGGATCAGCATGGGAAAACCGGCAGCCAGGCAGGGTGACTCCACCGCACACGGTGGTGTGATCACCGTCGGTGCTCCCACGGTGCTCATCGGCGGCATGCCGGCGGCGCGTGCGGGAGACATGACGTCTTGCCCCATGGCCGTGCCGGCCCCGACTCCCATACCACATGTCGGCGGACCGATCACCCTGGGGAGCGCAGGCGTTCTGATCTGTGGCATGCCCGCCGCGCGGATGGGTGATCAGGCCATGTGCCCGCCCATGGGCCCGGCGCCCATCGTCGCGGGTTGTTTCACGGTGCTCATCGGCGAAACGGGCGGTGGCGGTGGTGGCGGTGGCGCCGGTGGCCCGGGCGGTGGCGGCTCGGGTGATGCTGGTCAGGCCGGCGGTGCGGCCACGGCGACCGGCGACGCGGAATCGTCGTCCTCGGGCGACGGCGGCGAAGGCGACGATCAGGCCGACGAAGGGCACCGGCTGGACGTGGAGATCACGGACCAGGGCGGACATCCCATCACCGGTGTGCGCTATCAACTCGCGGGTCCGGAAAGCATGCAGGACCGTGGGCAACTCATCGGTGGTGTCCGCAAGACAGGGGTCCCCTCCGGAGACTACGAGATCAAGATCGAAGCCATCACCGCGGCGCAGTGGTCGTCGCTCCGTCATCAGGTGGGCGAGGAGATCACCCTGGAGGTGAGCACGGCCGGCGTGGACGACGGCGCCCACGTGTTGCTGGAGATCTATCGGCGAGATTCCAATCGGCCCGACTTGCTGGTCCATGCCATCGAGGAATCCGTCGACGGCGATGCGGTGTCGGTGAACTGGACGCCGGAAGTTACCGAGGATCTCCTGGCCTACCAGGATGACTGCCTCGATAAAGGCCAGTACTCCAACCCGTTCTACCTGTTCAAGGTCGCCATCGGAACGCTCAAGGCCTGGTCCCCGCTCATGCAGTTGCGGGACCAGCTGGAGGTGGTCCTCAAGGACGACACGGGCGATTCCCTGGCGGAACGCGCGTTGCTCATCGCCTTTCCCAATGGC